>ERZ842401.1086-NODE-1086-length-39852-cov-9.679850_pt1 | contig 39852 bp, 32 predicted proteins | sample MGYA00521270_ERZ842401 | MGnify/ENA primary metagenome ERZ842401 (study PRJEB31892, sample SAMEA3878208) | bioreactor metagenome | biome: Moose rumen | place: Sweden | collected 2011-10 | study: EMG produced TPA metagenomics assembly of the PRJEB12797 data set...
ACAAATACAAGACACTGGAGGAGTGTATTTTGTCTTATTTTTCAAGTTAATTGACTATAAAATCTGTTACTGAAAACGTAAAAAAAAGCATTAGTCAAGTGGAAGACTTGGAGAACGCTTCAGTTCTTGGAAATAGCAAGGTTGAAAAAGCGACTGAACTTGCAGGAGTGATTTTAAAAGATTCTAGAGGGCTTCTTGAGGCAACGAATGTTATAAATCAAATTGCAGAACAGACAAATCTTCTTGCCATGAATGCTGCCATTGAAGCGGCTCATGCGGGAGAGGCTGGAAAAGGATTTAGCGTTGTTGCCGATGAGATACGAAAACTTGCAGAACAGAGCGGTGCCCAGTCAAAAACAATTTCGGGCAGTCTAAACAATCTTGCGGAAAACATTAAGCTGGTTAGCGATTCTACGGCGGAGGTGAGAAGTCTGTTTGATACTATCCGTTCTTTGACTGAAAGTGTAAAGTCTCAGAATGAAAGTGTCGTGCAGGCAATGCAGGAACAGAGCGAAGGCGGCAAGCAGGTTCTGGATGCAGTTCGTGACATTGATGATACGACGGTGAAGGTAAAGGAACATTCTCAGGATGTTATCATCGGGGGAAAAGCTGTAGTAAATGAAATGCAGTCGCTTGAAAAGGCTACTTCAATGATTGTGTCTCTTGTTTCAGATATCGTGAATGATACGGATAGCATAAAATCTTCAATTTCTCGTGTAAGGGAATGCACTATCCTGAATGACGAGGCTATTGGAAAGCTTTCTTCTGAAATGAAGAAATTTAAGATTAATATCTGAAAAAATGAAGCTTTTTGAGGTATTGCTGTATGTACTTGTGAAAAGCTTCTTTTTGCACTATCATAGTAGACTGTGAGTAATGTAGCCATAAATCATCCGGATGGAGATAAAATAGTAATTCAGGGAGCCAGAGAGCATAACCTTAAGAATGTCAGCGTGGAAATTCCCAGAAACAAGCTTGTTGTCATAAGCGGACTTTCTGGCAGTGGAAAATCTTCCCTTGCTTTTGATACACTTTTTGCAGAAGGACAACGGCGCTATATGGAAAGCCTTTCGTCTTATGCTCGGCAGTTTCTTGGCAGAATGGACAAACCTGATGTCGATTTGATAACAGGTCTTTCTCCTGCTATTTCTATTGAACAGAAAACGACTCATAAAAATCCTCGGTCAACTGTTGGTACTGTAACGGAAATATATGATTATTACCGCCTTTTGTATGCTCGAATAGGCATTGCCCACTGTCCTCAATGTGGCAGAGAAATTCGCGAACAGTCTGTAGACCAGATTATTGATACTATTCTTTCGTGGAATGTTGGTACAAAGCTGACCTTGCTTGCTCCCGTCATAAAAGGAAAAAAGGGTGAACATCAAAAAGTGCTTGATGATGCCAAAAAAGCTGGTTTTGTCCGTGCAAGAATAGACGGCCTTATGGTTCAGCTGGAAGATACGGTCAAGCTTGACAAACAGAAAAAGCATACCATTGAAATTGTTGTGGACAGAATTGTATTAAAGCCGGATGTTAGAAACAGGCTTGCAAATTCCGTTGAAACGGCTCTGCAAAGTTCCAACGGCGTACTTTCAGTGCTAAGGCGCGTAAACAGGACGGATGAATCGTATCAGGAAGTTGTCGATTATCTTGATTCCAAGGGAACTCCCTATGACCGCGATGCCGACTTTATTGAGCAGGAAGTGTTTTTTTCTCAGAAAAATGCATGTCCCGATTGCGGAATTTCCATTCCAGAACTACAGCCCCGACTCTTTTCGTTTAACAATCCTTTTGGCGCTTGTCCTGAATGTACTGGGCTTGGCGAAAAAATGGAGTGGGATAAAAATCTTATTGTTCCTGACATGTCGCTTTCGTTCAACGAGGGAGGCATTACATTTTATAATCCCGACAGCGTATGGAACAATGCCTTGTTTACTGCCATAGCAAAGCAGGGCGGATTTTCCCTTGATACTCCGCTCAATAAACTGACAAAAAAACAGTTTGACTACCTGTGGAACGGTGACGAAAACATTGTATTGTCTTGGGTCTATGAAAAACAAAGCGGAGAAGGCTACAGCGAGTACAAACGTCCGTGGCTTGGTGTCATGGCAGACATGCGCCGCCGATATGCTGAAGCATGGGGAGATGCCCAGCGCACCCGCATGGAAGAAAAATATATGTCGCACTGTCAGTGTTCGAGTTGCAAAGGCAAGCGTTTGCGAAAGGAAGCTCTTGCAGTTACCGTGGGCGGAAAAAATATATGGGATTTGACCGAGCTGTCCGTTTTGCAGACAATCGATTTTTTTGAGCATATTTCGTTTTCTGAAACAGAACGGAAAATTGCCTCCCAGATTTTAAAAGAGATTCATTCGCGCCTGCAATTCCTTAAGAATGTTGGACTTGAATACCTGACGCTTGAACGTTCTGCGGCAACATTGAGCGGTGGAGAAGCCCAGCGCATCAGGCTTTCCACACAGATTGGCAGCGCATTGACCGGTGTCATGTATGTTCTTGACGAACCTTCCATAGGGCTTCATCAGCGTGACAATCAACGTCTGATTAATTCTCTGCTGTATCTGAGGAATCTGGGAAATTCAGTTATTGTTGTTGAACACGATGAACAGACTTTGAATACTGCTGACTGGCTTGTTGACATTGGGCCTGGTGCTGGTGTGCACGGCGGTAGAATCATGGCTTCTGGAACTCCGAAACAGGTTATGGAAGTTCCGGAAAGCATTACAGGGCAGTATTTGGCAGGAAAGATACGGATGCCGATTCCTAAGGATCGTCGTACAGGAAACGGAAAAACCATAAAATTGAGCGGTGTAACGGAACATAACCTGAAAAACATTTCGGTAGAAATTCCATTGGGCACGTTTACATGCATAACGGGCGTGTCGGGTAGTGGAAAGTCAACGCTTTTGAACGATGTCTTTTACCCTGTTGTGAGCAATGAACTTATGCATACAGAGTATCCTACCGGCAAATATAAAAAAATAACAGGCATAGAATACATAGACAAGGTTATTAATATTGACCAAAGCCCCATTGGAAGAACGCCTCGCAGTAATCCTGTTACGTACATCGGTGTGTTTGATAAAATTCGGGATTTGTTTTCTTCTTTGCCAGAAGCAAAAGCCCGTGGGTACAAAGCTGGCAGGTTTTCTTTTAATGTAAAAGGTGGACGCTGTGAAAATTGTGAGGGTGCTGGCACTATCACTATTGAAATGAATTTTTTGCCTGATGTATTCATTCAGTGCGATGTCTGCCGCGGCAAGCGATTTAATCAGGAAACGCTTGATGTTTTGTACAAGGGAAAGTCCATTTCGGATGTCCTTGACATGACAGTGGAAGATGCCTGCGAATTTTTTTCAGGCATTCCCCACATTGCCCGAAAAATGGAAACGCTTAAAAGTGTCGGACTCGGATATTTGCAACTTGGGCAGAATGCCTTGACTTTGAGTGGCGGTGAGGCACAGCGTGTAAAACTGGCTTCGGAGCTTTCAAGGCCGTCTACGGGAAAGACGCTGTACATTCTGGACGAGCCAACGACTGGGCTTCATTTCGTTGACATAAAGCAGCTTATGGAAGTGATTCAGAAGCTGGTGGACAAGGGGAATACCGTTGTCATGATAGAGCACAACCTTGACGTAATATGTCAGGCTGATTATATAATAGACTTAGGACCAGAGGGTGGTGGAAATGGTGGAAGGGTCATTGCAACCGGTACGCCGGAACAGGTTGCAAAAATTCCTGAAAGCTATACTGGTGCGTATGTGGGGGACTTGATTGAAAGGGAAAGGTTAAGAAATCTTGCTCCATAGATTAAGGAAGCTCTGCTTTCTGCCATGTTTTTTTCTTATTTTCTCATATTTCTGTCTTGCACAGGGGGCTGTCAGGCTGTCCAAAGATGGTGTGCCTGAAGATAAAGCGTCTACTGTTGCTTCATCTTCAGATACTTCATCTGTAATTACTATTCACAATGCCCGGAAAACGGAGTATCAGAAAGAAGCGGATACTGGCGATGAGCTGATAGTCATGACGGGAAGCGTGTCCTTGACAGTTTCGGACATGCAGTCTGACACTGCAATTACTGCTGGATTAATACGATACAATCGAAAAACAAACATGCTTTTTGCAGAAGGCGATGTTCATCTTGTGCAAAAGGATAAAGGCGGTGTTGTAAAACAGGACATGACGGCAAAAACACTTTTGTTGAATACCAGCACGATGGAAGGCGTTTTTGACAATTCTCGCATTGTAAAGATGGAAAGTGGAAAAGTAACTGCATCGTCTACGGTTGTTGTGACTTCTCAATTGGCAGGCAAGACTTCGAGTGGTGCGATGGCTTTCAAGCATGCAACGGTAACGTTCTGCAAGGATGAAAATCCTCATTGGAAAATTCGTGCTTCAAAGATGTGGATGCTTGCAGGCGGTGAATTTGCTTTTTTGAATGCGGCACTATATGTAGGGAATGTTCCCGTCTTGTATCTTCCTGCGTTTTATTACCCGAAAGATGAACTTATTTTTAACCCTGTCATTGGATACGACAATCGCAAGGGCTGGTTCTTTCAAACGACAACATACCTGTATGGTCGAAAGCCTCTGGAAGCAGATTCTGCTGATGGAAAAACTGATGAAGATGAAATATCATTCAGTTTTGTGCATCCAACGACATTAAAAGAGCAGCGCAGGGAAGGACTCGTTCTTCATAATCTGGATGAAGACTTTACGGGCAGTACCGATGATTACTTGAAATTGACAGCAGATGCATACTCTTTGTTTGGCGGTGTCGTGGGCATAGACGGCTCTTTTTCACCCAATGATTACATATCAAAGATAGCTGGATTCTTTGATTTGGGCTTTAGCAACACGGTCTTCTATCGGAAGAATGCGTTCAGCCGATATTCGTACCTGAATAAAATCTATTATGATCGTTCTAATTTTTTGGGAAACTCATTTCCGTTTCGCTTTGCAGGAAATTTTTCCATGACGGTAAAGCAGCCGTTCCGTTTTCAGCTCGATTTACCCCTGTATTCAGACCCGTATTTCATTACGGATTTTGGAAATAGAAAAGAAACGATGGACTGGATTGGCTTCTTGACATCCAGCAGTGAAGTGACCGATGAACAGAAAAATACTGATGACAGTGAAAAAAAAGTGACATCCTATACATGGAAAGCGGAAGGCTCGTATTCTGTGCCAATAAAAACTGATTCAGCCTCCATTGTCGATAAGGTTTCTGTCAACAAAGTGTCTTCCTCTGTCATATTCAATTCAAAAAATCGTTCAGACAAGGAATTTGCCGATGAGTCTTATGACTGGCAGACATACACTCCCGAGCGTATGTTTTTTTATCCGTCACAGGTGACTCCATTTGAGTTCTCCATGGAAATTGGCGGTACATTCTATGAATTCCTTTCAAAGCCAGAAAAAACACCCGAGTTTGTGTACGATGAGGATGCGTATGTCGCTGATGATGCAAAGGCGTTTGATTCCGTGTTTGTGACTGATGATTTGCCAGACTTGGAAGGAACAAGCCTTCCTTCCGTTACGTCCATAGAAGGCATCCATTATACACTAGGTTATTCAATAAAACCTTCGTATGTTTCTCAGTTTACGTATAACGCATCCCAGTTTGAAAAAGGAACAGATTTCCGTTGGTCTAACATGTACTCATCGTATTATGTCGTGGCATCACCTGTTTCTGTCATTAATAGCGTTACGTATCGAAAAAGCTTTTTGGGCATGACAAATACGCTTACCTTTGATCCTTTGTATCAGCAGCATCCCAGTCTTGATGGATATACCACCAAGGCATCAAAAGATGCTGTCATTGCATCTGATTATGAAAGTCGAAAGCTTGATTTGACGGAATCTAACATTGTTTCGTTCAGACCGTTTGTGTACGATTCGTTGTTTAAGAATACTGGAATTGACTGGAAGACGAAAGTCCGGCTTGTACGCACTAAATTCATTGGTGATGCAGATAATCCTGAGTGGAGTTATCTGCCGGGAGATTTGACTGATAGGGAAAGCTTGACTGAAAATGTCGTAACGGGCTATCTTGCTGCTACAGAGGAAAAAGGGTACTCTCAGACGGTCACGCTGTCTGCATCATTGCCACCATTGAACGATGAACGTGATGCAAAGGTCTCATTTGTTTTTCCTTTTGCCAAGCTGAATTTTTCTACTGGTGTTGTCCTCGATGAAAATAGGGAAACCTGGACGGACAAGCCTTTGCAACAGTCTGCAAGCGTGTTTACAGAAACGGGCATGACCTTTACAGAGTCCTTTAACTATAATCTGGAAAACGACTATGCTGATTCCTTAAAGTTGTCGGCTACATTCAAAGGTTTTCAGCTTGCTTATGTCATGAGCCATACCTATGGATATGATTACGATGAAATAAATGGCTGGGTTTCGCAAAAGAACAAGTACTTTCAGCCATATACGATGAGCTTTGCATATATTTCTGAACAGAAATTCCATTACTGGAAAAATAGGATTACGTTTTCTCCTGGACTGAATGCTAGTCTTGTCTATGATTTCATTAAGCCAACGGAAAGTTATCTGGTGTTCATTCCTTCGGTAACGTTCAGAATCAATGAATTTTTGGATGTAAAATTCAGTTCTGAATCAAGGAACTCCGTTATTTTCCGTTACATACAGGGGGCAACCTCTTATGGTGATATTGTAGGTGGTGAAACGAATGTTTTACAGGATTTGATAGATTCCTTTGCATTTTGGGATACTTCCCTTGCAACCCGCAAGAAATCGGGATTCAAACTGAAAAAGCTAAGGATAGACATCAGCCACAATTTGTGTGATTGGGATTTGACATCTAGCTTCATTTTCCAGCCGCGTTTGATAAACGATGGTACTGCTAAACCGTATTACAGTTATGAACCGTATTTCTCCTTTGCCATAACGTGGAAGCCTATGACGGGCATTCGTACAAAGATTGTTGACGAATATGGGGAGTATCAGCTGAATCCGTAGGAGTTTTCCAGCTGCTATGGTTAGCAAACGTGTATTTGAATTCTACTTGAACGTTGTTCTGTAATAAGGTACAATAAAGGTTATGAATATAGTAATGTTTACAGATGCATACTATCCGAGGGTAAACGGCGTTGCAGTGTCTGTAAAATCGTATGCAGATGAACTTGCAAAACGCAATCATAATGTAATGATTGTGTGTTGCGACTATACAAAACGTAAAGGTCTCCGTAAAAGGATTTTTAAAAGTTTTTTTTATGATAATAAGTCAAAAAATCTCCCAAATGTGCAGGTTTTGAGAATTCCTGCTGATCATATATTATTTTCAAAAGAAGACAGGGCTGCAAGAATTACCCAGTGGCATACCATAAAAAAAGAAGTTGATTTGTTCAAGCCTGATGTCGTCCACATTAATTCGGAATTTCTTATGGGGTGGTTTGGCCTTACGTATGCCCGTCATCGGCATGTTGCAATGGTGTTTACGTTCCATACGCTATGGGAAGACTATCTGTACAACTATATTCATATGCTTCCTGCATTTACGTCCAAGGCTGTCGGACGTGAACTCGTCAAGTTTTACTTAAAGCGAGCCGATGAAATCATTTGTCCAACGGAACGGATTGCCCGCGTCATAAGGGAGTATGGCATTGACCGTGAAGCAGACATTCTTCCTACTGGCATACCCGATGAAATCGTTACGATTGACAAAGCCAAGAACGAAGCTTTTCGAAGGCAGATTTTTAAAATATTCCCTGTGCTTCGCAACAAGAAGATTTTACTGTATGTAGGGCGTGTGGTAAAGGAAAAGAACCTTGAATTTCTGTTTGATGTTTTTTCCCGTGTCCATTCTCACGTAAAAGACAGTGCACTTTTGTTTGTTGGTGGAGGTCCTGAACTTGAGCCGCTAAAGGAAAAAGCAAAAAACTTGCCGCAGTCATGGAACATCTGCTTTACTGGATACAGAAGCCGTACTGAACTTGCCTATTTCTACCATCTGTCAAAGGTGTTTGTGTTTCCAAGCCTTACGGAAACGCAGGGACTAGTCACAATCGAGGCCATGTTGTCAGGACTTCCTGTTGTTGCCATTGGTGAAATGGGAACGCTGGATGTCATGCAAGGCGATAACGGTGGCTTTATGGTAAAAAATGATGTTGAAGAGTTTTCGAACCGGGTCATAGATCTTCTGACAGATTCAGAACTGTACAAGAAGAAAAGTGCTGATGCACTGGAATGGGGCAAACAGTGGTCTATGAATACTCTTACGCCAAGGCTTGTCGAGCTGTATCAGAAAGGCATTGACTCAAGAGCATCCAAGGGGTAGTGCAGTGAAGAAATTTAGAATTCATGATGTATTGATTTTTTTCTATGTATTGGCAGTGTGCACGGTTGCCCTTCATGCGTCAGGCAGAAGTTCTCAGGAGCTGGTAAAGTCTGGCAGTTGGGTGTATGATACCCTTGCATCCTTGGCGATAGAGACTGGAAGGGTGGATTTTTCAGATCAGTCTCCGCTTTCCATTAATGAAATTCGCATCTATCTGGAAGAAATTAACTATGAATCACTGAGTATTGCAGGAAAAGCCCAGTACAGGCGTATTCTTGATTATTTTGAAGAAGAAAACTTTTCTGTCGGTTCCGACATCATACGGGCTTCTGCAGAACCAGAAATAAATGGCGAAGCCTATTACAAGAACAATGATGACATTGCATGGCAGTATGATCGGTACTCTCGAAAGCCTCTTATCTTTATGCCAGTGACATTTTCTGCTTCAGACTATATTGCCATGGGAATGGACTTGCGTTTGAGCCAGAATAAAAGCCAGATGCTCCACAATGACAATCATTTTAATGTGCCTCTTGCGGCAGATCAGATTGACGTCAACTTTCCCGATACGGGCTATATAAGTGCAGGGTACAATTTTACGGATGTAACGGGCATTAATTTTCAGCTTGGCATGGGGGCTCAGAATGTAGGCCGCAGCTTGAATGGAAGCATCATCATGAGCGATTACTTTACTGGTGCAAGCTATGCTAATTTTGAAATATTTAATCCGAATGTACGCTACAACATGAACGTAACGCAGTTCAATGTTGACAAATACATGTATACGCACCGTTTTGATGTCAGACTGTTTAAGAAACTGTCCCTTTCCGTTCAAGAATCCATGCTTGTGTATGCTCCGCTTGAACTTCGCTATCTTAATCCTCTTACCATCTATCACGGTATGGCTCCATGGCGCGACTATGGCAGTAGCGAAAGCAATACGTGTGCATATCTTGCATTGAAGGCTTCGTATGCAGTTGCAAGCGGTGTTCGCGTGTATGGAATGTATGTACAGGATCAGTTTCAGACAGCGTATGAAAAGAACAATTGGCCTGATGATACAACTCCGAATGCGATTGGCGGTCAATTGGGTGTTGAAGCCTATATTCCTGCTGGCAAAGGATATTTCCACGGTTGGCTTGAAGGCTACTATGCCCAGCCGTATTTGTATATTAAGGAAAGTCCCGACTGGAGCTTAGTGCGTACCTATAGCGAAAGCGTGGGAGACCAGACACCGTTCTATGAATGGCTGGGCAGTCCTTTTGGTCCTGACACAATGTCCGCAGAGTTGAGTCTTGGTTATGAAGTTCCTGGAAAATGGTCTCTTTCTGCTGCATATTTGATTATGGCAAAAGGTGAACTTTCTGGAACAAATGTCTTTGGTGATAATTTAAACTGGGGCGGCTCATCGACGGGGAATCCGAATCTTGACAACTGGGTGTTTCCTGATTCTGACAGGCAGGGCAAGTCTGAAGCAAAAAGAAGGCAAGGTCTTTCCACTCCATCAGGAAATGCCACTGAATATGTGAATAGAATTGCCGTGAAAGGTTCCATTTCTCCCTTGGATTACCTTTCTTTTGCAGTTCAACCGGCATATGTATTCATCTATAATCATGACAATAAAAAGGGTGAATTTGTTCAGGGCGTTGAATTTGCGCTTTCTGTAAATATTAAGCTGGCAAGGATGTTCAAACGTGAGAAATATTAAAAAAATACTGTTTTTGATTGTTTTTTGCATTGCTCTAACTGATGCTGTTTCTGCGCAAATCAGCATTGATCCTTCCGACAGCTTTTATGAATTGGTACAAGAATGGGAAATTCGAGGGCTTGTAAAAAATCTTCCTCCGATTCGGCCTTATTCCGTGAACTGCATTCAGGAGATACTTCAGAACGTCATAAAGCGTGGAGATGAAGAGGATGTAAAGACTGCCATTGAATACTGGCAGAAAATGACGGGAAAGGCATGGAACATTACCGTTTCTGGCAAAGCTGTCGGCAATCTTTCGAAGACAGACAGTGACAAGGAGTTTGAAAAACTGTTTGTTCTGTCTCCAAACTTGAATGGGGATTTTTTCCTGTACAAGGATTTGATTTCAATAGGCTATAAGCTTGGCATTACGGCACGAACAGAGGAAAACGAAGGAACGTTCCTTCCGTATGCGGTGAATTCTGCGTATGATGCCCGACAGGATGCCGCTGATGCTGGACCCTTTTTTGCATACATTGACATAAATAATGGTGTTGCCGTTGGCAACAGAAACATTTTTTTGCAGGCGGGAATCAATCGGACTGGGTACGGTTCTTTCTTTGGTAAAGGCATTGCATTGAATGAAACAGACTATCACAGTGCCAACGTTACAATTTCCTTTCTAAAAGAAAAATGGTCGTACGTGCAGCAGTATTCTGCTATTGGTGCAACAACCAGTTATGACGGTACAGGTCTTTCTCCCGATAAATTCATGGCATTTCATGCATTTGAATACAGGTTTTCAAAGCATTTTTCTGTGTCTTATTATGAAAACATAGTATATGGCAATAGATTTGACTTGTCATATTTCCTTCCTGTTCCATACATGGCTGCTCAGGGAATTGGCGGAAACAAAGACAATCTGCAGATGGGACTTACATTTAAAGTCAAACCGTTTGATGGATTGGAATGGGTGACTGATGTTCTTGTTGACGATATTGAGGTTGACAAGCTGATAAAGCTTGATGCAGATGGAAAAAATCGTTTTGCATTGCAAACGGGCATTTTCTATGCTCCCAATTCAATTTGCTCTTTGGTAAACTTCAATTACACTGCAATAACTCCTTATACGTATTCCCACTGGGAATATGATGGTCCTGCAACAGGAAGCATTTCCAGCGGCATATACAATTATCAGAATTATACTAACAATGGGGTTCATATTGGCTCTCCGTATGAACCAAACAGCGATATTTTTTCATTTAACATTCGTTTTAGACCAATTAAAAACTTCAAGTTGAACTTTGAGACCAGTTTCATGCGCCATGCAAACGTTGTTGAAAGTGATTCGGACAGTGAGGCTATACGCTATCTGAAAGCTCCTCAAGGAACGTATGCTACAGACGGCAGTGTGAATACTCATTCAATGTATGCAGGAACGAAAGATGGCGACAAGGTAAAGACTGCTTGGGAGCAGTTGAATTTCCTAAACCAAGACACGAAAATGTATGTCATAAAAGCTGGGCTGTCTGCAGAATATACATTCCCAAAATTCAAGATGGGGCTTTTGGCTTTGAATCTTGGATATACATTTGAATATATACGCAATAAAGGCGTTGATGAAAACATCTATCCTGGGCTTGGGACTAAGTTGACTGACAACGGTGACGGAACATTTACGCTTGGCAGTTCAAAATATACGCAAGCAGAGCTTGTCCGACACTTTAAGGATATTTGGAAAGCTAATTTGTATGATGTCGTAAATAATTATTTTACTATTGGCATGAGTTTTACGTTCTAGAAACGAGGTTGAAGGCAATGGAATGTTATCTTGGAAAAGTAGGGGAGCTTACTTTAAAAGGCAGTAATGTAAAGTTTTTCGAAAAGCAGCTTGTAAAAAATGCGCGGTTGGCTCTTGAATCTGTTGAAGCCAAAATTCACATGCAGGCTGGACGGTTGTATGTATTCTGCCCTCCTGAGTCCTGCAAAGCTGTTGAATATGCATTGGATCACCTTATTGGCATTACAGGATGGGCAAAAGTTGCAACTGTTCCAAAGGATATTGACAGCATTAAGGCAAAAGTTCAGGAAATTGCGGAAAAAGCCCGTGATGCAGGAGCAAAGAGTTTTAAAATAGAAGCCCGTCGCGAAGATAAAAATTTTCCTTTGAATTCGTATCAAATTTGCGTTGAAGGTGCTGCAGGAGCCTTTGATAATGGCATTCTTACTGTTGATTTGCATAATCCTGACATTGTCATTCATGTGGAAGTCAGGGATGTCTGCTACATATATTCTAATCAAAAGAGAACCTGTCGAGGACTGCCTGTTGGAGTGAGCGGAAAGGGGCTGCTTTTGTTAAGCGGAGGCTTGGATAGCCCTGTCGCTGGGTATCGCATGATGCGGCGCGGCATGAAAGTAGAATGTGTCTATTTTCATTCGTATCCATATACTTCAGAGGAAGCCCAAAAAAAAGTTGAAGAATTGGCTCATATCATTGCTGACTATGGGGTAGATACTCATTTGAATATAATTTCCTTTACTGATGTCCAAATGAAAATCAAGTCAAAAGCACCTGAAGCCTACAGCACTTTGATGCTCCGCCTGTGCATGATGAAGGCTGCAAACATGCTGGCTGAACGAATTCAGGCAGACTGCATCATTACAGGTGAAAGCCTTGGACAGGTTGCAAGCCAGACTATTGAAAACTTGACGGTAACGGAGAGCTTCGCTGAGCATCCCCTTGTGCGTCCTTTGATAGGTCTTGATAAGGAAGAAATAATGGATACAGCCCATGAAATTGGGACATACGATACATCCATTCTTCCGTATGAAGATTGCTGTGTTCTTTTTAGTCCTCGCCATCCAATCCTTAAGGCTGATGTCGAAGGTTCTAGGAAAATCTATGAAGCAATGGAAGTTGATTCCCTCATTCAAAAGGCCTTTGAAGAACGTACTATTGTCCGATTTTCTTTGAGTGATACAATACGTGCTGAATATGCTGTGAAAGCTGATTAGTAATGCAAATTCAGTGTCATTCCGATAATGATATAGTGAAAAAGACCTTATTCTGTATTATTTTTTTCCTGTTTGCTCAGGTTTCTCATATTTGTGCACAAACCGAAGTTGTGGTAGATGATAGTGTTCCTTCTCTGCTTGGTGGAATCTGGGAGAACGACAGCCGTTATGTCGTGTTTGATACTTCTTCGATTGTCTTGCGGACTTTTTATCAGTGGTATGATGACAGAGCTGCCGAACCATCGCAGCAGGCTCCGTCGGTTGTCCGTGACCGCAATGATGCGGAAACACGCACTCCAGAAAGAATACAGCTTCACTTTACTCCATTGACCGATGAATTGTATACGGACTCGTATGACAAGGCTGTTGTTCAGGCTGACGGAGATTTGCTTACTGCCGAAACAGTAAATAGCGGTGCTTGGGATATGGAAATCAAGTATGCAGGGCACAAACTGGGTGGAGAAGACACCTATCATGTGCCAATTGCTGTTATTGGCAATAAATTGTATCTGAATTTTGCATTGCGGCCAGAAGACAGCGATTCTGTTCCAAGGAGCTCCCTTCTCAAGGACATTACCATTCAATCGGAAAATATTCTTGAAGGCTATTGGAAAGATACCGGCAGTGCAAACGGCATTCTTGTTTGTCCTCCCATCCATTCTGAAGAGCTTTTGTCGTATTATGTCACGAAAGATGCCGTATATCATATCCGCTACTGGTATACAGACATGCCGTACGATGAAAATGCAGAAGCTGTTTTTACGGATGGAGACACGACATATAAAGTTCCTAAGCACATTTTGAGTGCAGGAAAAGTGTATGCATGTACTGTTGGACGTAGAAGCAACATCAGAAACATCGATAAAAGTGCTTCATTTTCAGAGCCATATACTTTAAATTCTGTACTGGTGCACAAAAAGAATGTGGATGATGACGGTGAAGAAACCTTTTACACGGTTAGGACGGCTACCATTTGTGCCTTTGGTGAACCATATCTGACGTTGACGGACGGCTCCAAGTCACTCATGGATATTGTAAAAGAGCACAATGCACGGAAAAAGCCTGCTCCAGAGCCTCTTTTTCCTCCCCATGGAGTGCTTGACTTTGACTGGAGCATTATCGAAGATCCTCCTGCCTCGTATGACAGGCGGATGCTTGACTTGGGAAAATGATTTCGAACTTACCTCATTTTCACAAACTGAATGTAATCAATGTTCATGCCCCCAGAACCTTTTTCTGTCGGGCTGCTTGCATTAAGGCATACATCTATCGTTGTCTCTTGTTCAATATGCAAGTACACGGGCGAACGTGTTGTTAGCTCCCAGGATCCTAATGGTGGATTGCTTGGATACACTTTATAGTATGTTCCTGATATGTCTATGAACAGTTCTGATTCATCAGTTTGAAAAGCCTGCTCTCTGGCAAGGCATTCCCATGTTCCTTCGGAAAGTACAACTTTGCATGCTGCAGTACCGCTGGCATCAATTTTTACTGCATAACCTTGGCTTGCAGAATCATCCTTGTACATTGAAAGCCCATCCAAAAACATGTCTTCTGCTTCGATTTTTACGCCGCGTCCTTTAAACGTAACGGTTGGAATTGTTTTTGCAGGTTCCTGCTCATGTTGAGGTACTGCTTCTTCCTGTGCTGGTGCAGTTTGCTCCTGTACGGACTCCTGTTCTGAGTCTTTTTTTGCCACTGAAGATGTTGTTGCACAGGAAAAAAGTCCTGATGCAAAAATAGCACACAGTACTGCTAATGATGCTGATGATGTTTTTTTCATATTCAATCTATTCTCCTTCTTTTCTTACAGTTTTGGTACTCTCGGTCTACTAAAGTTCTTGAGCATGTTTTGAAGCATTTCATGTGCGTCTTCTGCAGCAAGTTCTTTCGACGGTTCATGGTATTTTACAAGATTTTCTGGAATTTCATCAAGAAATCTGCTTGGCTCGCATTCGACTGTTGCCTGCTGCCGCCTGCGGTGCAGGCAAGATGAAATGATCAGCCTGTTCTGCGCCCGTGTAACAGCAACATAAAAAAGCCTGCGTTCTTCTTCTACCGCAGCATCTCCACCGTCTTGCAACGCCCTTGCATGAGGCATGATGCCTTCTTCTGCACCAGCTATAAAGACTACAGGAAATTCAAGGCCTTTGCTGGCATGTACTGTCATGACATTTACTTTTCCCTTGTCTTCTTCGCCATCATCAAGGTCATCACGCGAAAGAAGCGTGATTCTGTTCAGATATGCATACAGGCTTGTGTCTTCGTGTTCAGGATTGTTTTCCCACATTTCCATGCTTTTGATGAGGCTTTCGATGTTCATATACTTAAATCGAGCTGCCTTTTCGCTTTTAGGATATTCGGCAATCAAGTAGTCAAAGTAATTGATTTCATCAACAAGGGCATGTACTTTTTTGCTCAATCCTTTTCCGCTCAGCATGTTCTTGTTGCTTTCAATAATTGACGTAAATGCTTCGATGTTTGCTTTTGTAGCTTCGCTAACGGGACACTGCTCTTCTGGAGCAGAAAGAATAGCCTGCATTGCCTCCCACAGGGAAACAGATAAATTGGTTGCAACTGTATTCAGTGCTTCGATAGTGGAACGTCCAATGCCACGCCTGGGCGTGTTTATGATGCGCAGAAGATTGATGTCATCATCATGGTTTGCAATGACGCGCAGGTAGCTTATGACATCCTTAATTTCCTTGCGCTCAAAAAAACTTGTTCCCCCGCTGATAGTGTAGGGGATGTTGTTTTCAAGAAAAGCTTCTTCTATGGCACGGCTTTGTGTGTTTGCCCTCATGAGTACTCCAAACTCGTCATACTTTCGCTTTTCTTCTGCACAGATTCCTAGAATGCTTTCGGCAATGAAATCTGCTTCGGAAGCTTCGTTTTCTGGCATGTATATTTCAATGGGACGTCCGTTCCCGTTGCCACTCCACAGCGATTTATCCTTTCTGTTTGTGTTGTGCTTTATGACACCATTTGCAGCAGCAAGGATTGTGCCCGTGGAACGGTAGTTCTGCTCCAGTCGAATTTCCGTTACGTCTGGAAAGTCTTTTTCAAAGTTTACAATGTTCTGGTAGTCTGCACCGCGCCAGGAGTATATGCTTTGGTCATCGTCACCAACAACGGCAACATTCTTGTCTGCAAGGATGTGCATCATTTCGTATTGCTGATGACTTGTGTCCTGAAACTCATCTACCATTATGTATTTGTAGCGGTCTCTGTATGCTTGAAGGACTTCGGGGTGTTCCTTAAAGAGTCGAATGGGAAGGACTATTAAATCGTCAAAATCTACCGCATTGTACAGCTGCAGTCCTTCTTGGTATCCTTCGTATAATTCCCTGTAGGCATCATTGTCGCTGCTCCAGTTTTTTCTTCCTGTCTTGATGTCGCTGAACAGGTTGCCGATTGCATAGACATCAAGGGCATCTGGCGTGAATTTCAGTTCCCGACCAGTTTCCTTTATGAGTGCAGAGCGGTCTGTTTCGTCATATATTGAAAAATTCTGACGCCAACCAAGCTTGTCAATGTCCTGACGCAGAATGCGCACTCCAAATGCATGAAATGTGCTGACAGTGAGATTCTGCAATTTTCTGCCTGTCAGCTCTTTGATTCTGTCCGACATTTCCTTTGCCGCTTTGTTCGTGAACGTAAGTGCGAGAATCTGGCTTTGGGGAATGCCTTTTTCAAGCATGTGGGCAATTCTGTATGTAATTACCCTTGTTTTTCCGCTTCCTGCACCTGCAATAATAAGGATTGCTCCCTCTGTGGTTGTGACAGCCCTATACTGCTCAGGATTCAATTCTGATTTTAAATTTTCTCCAAATGGCATATAGCGGCTATTGTACTGAATCGACAGGAGAGTTGCAAGGCAGCCTTTTCATACTGTTATTTTGTATGGAACGTAATTGCTCCATCCCAATTTTCAGGAGGATTTGCTATGAATTCTTCGCAGCGGGAAATCATCAGCTTTGAAGCCTTGTCTTCTGCAACCTCTTCGAGGGCTTTTTCAAAATACTCTTTTGCCAGATTGAAAATTCCCTGCTTGTACAAGTCCATACCTTTTTTGTAGCAGTCCTTGTAGCGTTCTGGAAATTCTGTTGGAGAGCGGTCAACCGCAAAAATAGGCACAGCTATGGCTTTTCCCTTTACTTTGACATCATCCATGTAGCGGAATGTAAATTGATTTTGCGCATCAGGCAGACGTTCCGTATCATCCTTTACGCTTTCACTGACCAGCACTTGAATGCCGTATGTCTTTGTCAGTCCTTCCAGACGGCTTGCAAGGTTTACACTGTCTCCAATGACGGTGTAGTCAGTCTTGTCCTTTGATCCCAAAGAGCCGGCAATGACATCGCCGTAATGAATGCCGATGCCGATGTTGAACTTCATGCCTTCTGGCATGACCAGATCCCCGATTTCGAGCGTATCAAGGGCATCCCTCATTTCGTATGCCGCAGCAACGGCTCTTCGTGCATTGTCTTCGTAGCTGACTGGCGTTCCAAAGAGTGCCATGATTGCATCTCCAATGAATTTGTCTACAGTGCCGCCATGCTTCTTGATGATTTCAACCATCGTCGTAAAGTATCTGTTCAAAAATCCAACGAGTACTTCTGGCTTGTTTCGTTCACTGATATTGGTAAATGAACGGATGTCGCTGAACAATATGGCAACCTGACGTTTTTCACCGACAGACACTTTTTCGTTTTCGCTAGAAGATTTTACAAGCTCGTCTATAATCTGTTCCGGAACAAATCTTCCGAATGCGTGTCTGATTCTCTGTTCAAAGAATATCTTTGTCTTTACAATGATGGCCTGTTCCATCAAGTTGTTTGCACTCTGGCAGCAGAATGAAAAGAACTCGTTCTGTTCCTTTGTGAAGTTGCCTGTCCGGACAATGTGAACGGTACCAAACGGCTTGCCGTCATAGCCTTTTAATGTTTCTTTGGCATACGATGAAAGCTGGAGTTTTGTTTCGTAAAATTTATTAAGAATCTCAGGCACTTCTATGAATCTCGGAGTCACATTTGAAATGCTGGAATTCGTGTAGATTTCCTCAAAATCCGTTGCACACACTTTTTGAAAGTCAGATTTTTCCTGCTCAGGAATGGTATTTGCAATGACACCGTAACTATGAGGACCGTCGTTTTCAACAAGATACATGCTTGCAACAGGAACTTCACATAGCTCTGCAATAAGCTGCAGCAATGAATATACCAGTTTTTCAATGTCGCTGATGTCTTTTTGCATTGTAAGAATGCTTTTTAGAATGAATTCAACTTTTCTGTCCTGTGCCAGCATTGAAGACGTAATGTCAAACAGCTTTGCATCATCCATCTGTTTCTTGATGACCAGAAGTTGCGACTTGTCTATGCTGCCCGAAGAAGAAATCTGCATGAGTTCATCAATATTGATGAGGATTGTCTTTGGTTCGATGGAAACAAACGTGTTCGCACCGGCATCCAAAGCGGACTGCTTTACAAATGGACTGTTTGTGTTGGAATACATGCCTATTGGCAGTGATGAAAAGCATGAAATTTTCCTGACGATTTTTACAATTTCATAGCTTCCTTCAAGCTCTGCATTCAAGAGTACAATGTCGGGAACGACATCAAGAATTTTGAATATGAAATCTTTTCCATTGTTTACAAACTGAAAGTTATAGTCATCTGCATCCAGCGTTGTGGTAAAGAGTTTTTGAACTGTAACGGATGTTTCAAATATGATGATTTTTTTACTCATGCAGCAACTCCTTTATGACATTGATTAAGTTTCCGCGCTTAAAGTCGGCCTTTGCAATGAATGCATTTGCACCCGCTTTCTTAAAGGTATTGATTGTTTCAGGACTCTGATCTGCAGAAACAATGATGACTGGAATGGAAGCGTAGTTTTCCAGATGCCGGATATTGTCAAGCAGAACAAGACCGTTCATGCGCGGCATGTCTTTGTCTGAAAGAATAAGGTCATACTGCTTTGCCTTTATTTTTTCAAGTCCGTCTATGCCGTCGACAGCCGTGTCCACCATGAATTCGTTTCCTTCAAGAATGGTTTTTTCTACCTGACGGGTTGTGTCCGAATCATCGACAATAAGGACGCGGTAGATTTTTGATTTTATTTTTGCCTCATATTTCTTAATGTCGTAACCGCGCAGCGACTTGAACTTTGTAATGATTTCAGGTACATGCAGGATAGGTACAATGTCGTAATGCTCATCGAAGACGATACCCTGCAAAATGGTAAAGTTTTTGAGTGCATTTGGAAGCTGTTTTACGACAAGGGATGCATATCTCTGAACCTGGTCAACAACGATGCCTATCTGCTGCTCCATGTATTCTGCAATCAGGATCGTATCTGCATCTGAGGCTTTTACAAAATGCTGATCCTTGAACAGCGAAGAAAGTGCATATACAGGAATTAAATTCGATTCCAGCTTGATGTAGCTCTGGTTCTGAAGGGTAATGTATTCAGATTTCTTTCTGTAAATGATGTCAATGATGTGCTGTGAAGGGATAAGGTATTTCGACTTGTTCGAGAAAATGAATAGCCCCTGAAGCGTTGCCAGCGAAATAGGAAAGCGAAGGATAAACGACGTTCCCTTGTTTTTTTCGCTTTCGATATGGATGTGCCCCTTTATTTTTTCAATGTTGTTCCAGACAACATCGAGGCCTACACCGCGTCCAGATAGTTCCGTTACCGTTTCTTTTGTCGAAAAACCTGACAGGAAAAGAAAGCTTGACAATTCTTTTTCGCTCATGTCCTTGATTTCGTCCGTACGTTCTGGGTACAGCGTTAAAGCCTTTTGGCGAATCTTGTCATAATCAATGCCTCTTCCGTCATCACTGACAGTCAGTTCAATGTATTTTGTTTCTTGAACGCATTTTATGGAAATAACGCCTTGCTCTGGCTTTCCTGCAGCTTCTCGCTCTTTTGGCGTTTCTATGCCGTGGTCAAGGGAATTTCGTATCAAGTGCATGAGGATGTCACTTAACTGTTCAAGAACAACTTTGTCAATGGCAATTTCCGTGTCTGGAATTTCAAATCGAACGTTTTTACCCAGGTTGATGGAGTCAACGACAACTGTATTTTCCAAAGGACGGATGGCCATGAGAATGGGGAGCATTCTCAAGTCAAATACACTCTGCTGTACACTGAATATGGATGTTTCCAGTGCCACAATGTCATTTTCGAGCTGCTTTCGGATTCGTGAAATGTCATGGTTTCCCGTTGATTCTTCTATCTGGCGCAGGTTGTCCAGCTGATGCTTGAGCCTGAATTCCCGAATGATCATGTTGTCAAATGAAGATATGATTTCATTGATTCTGTCAAGTTTGATGCGTATTGACTGAAGGTCAGAAATCGTTTCTTCTTCATCTTCCTGAGCCTGCGATTTTAAGGCAGAGTCCATCTTTTCTTTTTGCACTTCCTGTGCAAGCTGAGCCGTGTCAATTAGTTCTCCTGCAGCAAGCTTGTCGCAGTAGAGAATATACAAATCAATGTTTAGGGAATCATTGCTTTTTTTCTGTACGGTATTAATGCATTCCTGTATCTTGTCGCATGTATAGAATATAACTTGAATCAGCCTGTCTGAATTCTTTATCTTTTCGTCTTTGACGCTTTTATAGACATCTTCGACTGCGTGTGCAAGCTTTTCTATGGTATTGTACCCCAGCATGCGTGCATTCCCCTTGATGGTGTGAACATCACGCAGCAGTCGAGCAAGGATTTCTTTATCGTCAGGGGTTGCCTTGAGATTTACAACATCCTTCCTGATGGAATCCAGAAGGTCTGTACTTTCAGATATAAAGCTTTCTGTAATATCTTCTGAAACATGAGCCATAAAGATCTCCTAATTCTTTTTATGAAAACAAAAAATGTTGTTTTCTGATATTTTTTCCAGATTTGATGGCATGATAGTCGAATCAATCTGCGCTATTTCGTTCATGGAAACAAATATATATCCATCGGGTTCCAGACAGTTATCCGTTATGAATTTCAGTATTTTTGCCCGTAATTCCATGCTGAAATAAATAAACACATTCCGCAAAAAAATAATGTTTATTTTCTTCGGAACTTTCAATACTTGTTTTTCAAGCTCTGCAAGATTGAGCTGCAGAACGGTTATTTTTTTTCGTATTTCTTCAGGAAATACGAAGTATCCGTCTGCATTTTGAAAGCTGGAAAACAGCGGATGAAATTCTTCTCCGTCACCCATACGCTTTGAAGCACCCCTGAATTTTCCTTTCTGGCAGTTTGCCAGTGCCTTTGTGTTTATGTCACTTGCATACAGTTCCGTCTTTATTCTGCAAGAATCTGCCAGCAGGGCAATAGAGTAGGGCTCTTCACCGTATGAACATGCAGCACTCCAGATTCTGATAGGCTTGCTTCCGTTTTTCATCTGCCACTCGGGAAAAATCTTTTTCTTTAACAGCAAAAAATGCTTTTCTTCGCGAAAGAAATAGGTTTCGTTTACCGTAGATTCGTTTATTAAGGCTGATAAATCAGCGTCTGAATTGTAAACTTGGGAAAAATACTTGGAAAAAGTTAAGCTATTTTCATCAAGATGTTTTTCAATGTAGCTTTTGATTCCCATTTGATGGCTTTCACGTGGCAGAATGCCTGTTTTCTGAGTAATGAGTTCAATTATGCTGTGCAGTTGTTCTTGTGAAATAGTCATGCTAGTTTCTTCCTATTAGTTTTAAAATTCTTGCAGAAATTTCGTTCCTTGGAAGAATTTCAGAGGCACCACCTTCTTCTATAGCCGCTTTCGGCATGCCGAATACGGCACAGGTTGATTCATCTTCTACAATCGTATATCCACCAGCATCAACAATGTTTTTGCAGCCTTCTGCACCGTCACGTCCCATGCCCGTCAACAATACTGCGAGGCATGCCTGCCTATAAAATGATGACGCACTGTTAAACATGACGTTTACAGATGGCCTTAAAAATCTCCATGGAGGAGCATCCGATATTTTCAGGACTGGATGTCCGTTTCTTTTTACAAAGTCGATCACAAGATGTGTGTCTGCAGGAGCCATATAGACTCTGCCCGGAATTGCTTCTTCACCGTTGTGAGCAAGCCTTATTTCAAGATTCTTGCAGGTTTGGTTGAACCATTCCGCCATTTTTCCGTCTGCACCTACTTCTATGTGCTGACTATATATGATTGGCACGGGAAAATCTTTGCCGAGGTGTGTAAGAACATCGGCAACAGCCGTTGGTCCTCCAGTTGATGCACCAATGCACAGAACCTTGAAGTCTTTTACGTCAAAAACGGCTTCAGATTCTGTTTCGGTACTGCGACTATGAAAACCGAATAATTTTTTGCCTGAATGATTTTTTTGATTTTTTTCGGAATAAGCTTTCCGTAGTTTTTCATTCAAAGAAGCAAAGAATGACTCTTTGTATGAGTCAAGGTTGGGCTTTACTTCAAAATCGACGGCTCCTGCATTTTTCGCTTTCGTCCTGTCAGTTTCGCGTTCAGACAGAATGACAACGGGAATCTTCAATTTTGAGGAAATGAATTTCGTGGACTCCAGCCCGTCCATTTCCGGCATGTCTACATCGCTGATGACCACATCAGGTGCTTTTTTTTGTGCACTGTCAATGGCTTTTCTGCCCGTTGATACAGAGTCGATGATGGTGAAATCATCTTCTTTTGAGAGGTTCTGTTCGAGGATAGCTCTTATTATTGCGGAATCATCAACAATAAGAATGTTCATTCTATGCCTCCTGTAAAGAATTTTTTCAGCAGCAGGTCAGGAGCAATGAGAATCTGTTTGCGCGTACTGTCTGGAAATATAATGGCATCAATCCCATAGGCTCCAAGGCGGTCCCTGATTCCCTGCGGCATAAGGTGAAATGAGTCTAAAATAAATTCTTTACTGGAAATGTTTCCGTTTACTGACAGGGCAAGGTTTCCTGTTGCCGGAAATGCCGTATCCGTATGGTTAATGATTGTTTGACAGACTTCCCGTGAAAAATCGTTCTTGTTCATTACAAGAACGACAGACGTGTCGGACTTGGACTTGCACAGGAATTCTTTTTCGAGCATGTTTCCAATATAGATATGGGGAAGCGTTTCCCTGTTGAACAGAATCGTTTTGCTGTCCTTGGGAATGCTTAAAAAGATGCCTGAAACTACATATTGGCTTGGTATGAGGAAATCAATTGTGTCGTATGAAATACACGTGAATTGATTATGCATTTCCAAAGTCTTTCCTTAATATAAGCTCGAAAGCATCTGAATTCAACGCAGGAATTTCTTCCTTGTTGTAGTCGATAGTTCCCAGATACAGTCCCTCGTTGTCCCCGTTGGGGATAAGGTGAATGTCGTTTTCTTCCATATCGTAAAAAGAAAGAATGTCTGAAATGTGAAGGGAAAGCTGGTCGTCAGTTCGCTTCAGGATTAAAAAGAGGGTAGAGTCAGGAGGCGGAGCATCCATGCTGTCAAGAATTGAAAGCGGATTTATAACCGTAAACGGATCACCTCGCCTGTTGATGACACCTTCGATGTATGACGGCAGGAACGGGAGCTTGTATACTGTCAAGTCGCGGATAATTTCGTGAACTTCCGAAGAGCGTATGGCATATTTCTTGTTGTTGATGGAAAAAATGAGCCACGTTATTTTATTCTTTACTTCAACCTTTTCTTCATCCTGCTTTTGATTTGAAGCAATGTTGTTTACAATTTCTTCGTTCACGCTTTAGTCTCCTCTTTATGTTTCTGCCGCCTGTACATTTCAACTCTTGTTAAGGTTTTCTGCCAGTGTTTTTAGTTTTGCAGATGAACCTGAAATGTTTTCAGTGGCCTGGGTAAAGTTCTCAACTCCTGCAGCAATCTGCTTGAGTGTAATGAGAATCTGTTCAGAGGCTGTTGCCTGCTGCTGTATTATGCTTGTAATGTCTTCGCTTGACGCTGCAGTGACTTCTGCGGAACTCTTTATGCTGTTGAACTTTTCTTCAAGTTCCTTTGCCTTTTCGCAACCTTCGTTGATTTTTTCCGTACCGCTTTCACTTTTGATGATGAGGCTGTCCGAAGACTGCTGGATTTCCGTGATGCGTTCCTTGATTTCTTTTGTTCCGTCAATAATGCCATCGGCAAGTCGTCTGATTTCAGAAGCAACGATGTGGAAGTTCTTTCCGGCTTCTCCGGCACTGCTTGCTTCAAGCTCTGCATTGAAAGCAATGATTTTGGCCTGATCGGCAACGCTGTTGATGAGGGTAACGATGTCCCAAATGTTTTCAATCTTGTCGCTGAGCGATTTGATTCCTGCAATGGTCTGCTGGTTTGCATCAAAAATTTCGCGCAGCTGCATTACGTTCTGAGAAAGCGTTTCTACGCCAGAAAGCACGTCTTCGGATGTTTTGTGTGCAACTCCCGATACATCGCGTATTTTTGTGGAAATGCTCTCTGAAAGCGTATTGGAATCTTCCATTGTGGCAACGATTTCTTTTACTGCTGCACTCTGATCCTGACTTGTTGCAGCCGTTTCGCGAGAAGCAACGACAAGACTCTGCGTTTCTACAAGAAGTTGGTCACTTACCATGAGTTCCTTCATCTTTGTCTTGTTCATTATGTATGCATCAAACACAACGTTTCCGAAAATCAGGGCACCAATGATGAGGAGTATTACCAAAACCCAGAAGCGGAACATGCCGGTAAAGTCCAGCATTGGACCTTCCATGACGACATACCATGGTGCAGAAGCAAGCTTTCTGACAGCATAGAAAGTCTTTCCGTTTACGAATGCACGTGTAGTACCATCCAGATAGGTTGCTGCAGTGTATTTTTTTGAATCGAGCGATGAGTCTTCGAAGTATGATTTTTTCATGACGAGCGACGAATTTGGATTTGTAAGATACATGCCCTGCTGGTCTACAATGTATGTCTTTGCATTTGCTGAAATGAACATCTTGTCTATGACTTCTGTAAGTTTATCGAGCATAAGGTCGCATCCGACGACTCCAATGAGCCTGCCCTTGCTGTTGTAGACTGCCTGCGAAAAGGAAATGCACATTTTGTTGCTGCGGGCATTCAAGTACGGATTGCTGGCTGCAAGCGCACCTTTTGCCTTGACGGCATCAGTAAACCATGGTCTGGTGGTGTGGTCGAATCCTTCTGGAGTTTTCCAGCTGTCATCTGAGTTCAAGTCATATCCACCATCAGATGGAGACTGGGCTGTACCGAAATAGAATCCAGCACACTGCGGATAGTTTTTACTGTGTATCTTGAGCAGTTCCCGTATGGCACTTTGACCACTGATTTGGTTTGTGGAATAAGCCAGTGCTTCCATTGCCAGTGCTGGCGGCTCAAACACCATGCGGATTTCATGCTCGACTTTTTCATTCAAGTTTCGTGCATTGTCTTCGACACGAGCCTTGATGATATCATTCATGATGTTTATGAAAGAAATGCACGTGAACAGTGCCAGTATTGCCAAAGGTGCAATGATAATCAGTATTTGTCCCGGACTTAGCTTAAATCCTTTTTTTCCCATTCGTTTGCTCCTGTACAATCAAAAGATGTTTATATATATAGTAACGGCTATTTAAACAAAAAAATTTTAACACATTTTTCCCTTTTTTTCAAATTTTTTTCAATACAGAAGCTCTTTTTGTTCTTTATATAAAGAAAATCTTGAACTGGGGATGAACGGGCGTTTTTCAAGATACTCTGAATGGCGGAGTCACAGAGATTAGAATGACGGAGTCACAGAGATTGGAATGACGGAGCCACAGAGATTAGAATGACAGAGGTGCAGAGATTGGAATGACGGAGGCGCAGAGATTAGAATGACGGTGCCGGAATTTTTTGTACAAGTGAAAAGTCGCCCGTGGGTTGACCTGTCGGACATATTTGTGTGCTATTATTAGACAATCAGAGGAGGCGTCGTATGGCATTGCATGTTGACCCGTCAAAAAAGGCTGATGACGGGCTTGTTTCGGAAAAAACCGTGTTCATTACATTTGCATCGGCAGTAATGTCAGGCAATTTTGATTTGGCAAATGAATTGATGGCATCGGGCGTTTCCGTTGATGTCTTGAATGAGCAGCACAAGACACCCCTGATGCTTGCAGCCTTTTCCAATTCCTGTGTTTCCATGCAGTTTCTTCTGGAGCATGGTGCAGATGTAAATGCTTCTGACAAAAATGGACAGACTCCGCTGATATATTCGGCTATGAACGGCTCAAAGGATGCCGCAACTCTACTCCTTTCCTGCAGGGGCATTGACATCGAGGCAAAGGACATTACTGATTCAACCTCCATTTACCGGGCTGCAGCCTGCGGTTCTGTAGATGTCGTAAAGCTTTTGATTGAGCATGGTGCGGACAAAAATGCCGTAAACTGTTTTGGCGAGACACCATTGGTCCGCAGCATCATAAACGGAAACCTCGACATTGCATTTGTTCTTATTGATTCTGGGGCAGATGTGAATCTTTCTGATGGCAAGGTGCGATCACCCTTGTTTGCGGCTGCAACTCATGATCGAGCCAACATTGCTCAAAAGCTTTTGTCAGCAGGGGCTGATCCTTGTAAGGAAGATTCTCAGGGAGATACTGCTTTGATTGCTGCTGCGGAAAAAGATTCTGTTTCTGTCATTAAAATGTTCCTTAAGTTAAATTTGTACTCATCCAACGAAATTGAAAAGGCTGTAATCCGTGCTAGTCTGAAAAACTGTCGTAAAACTGTGTCGGTTTTGCTGAAGCACAGTAGGGAAAATCAAAAAAGGAATACTTTTGCGGCATTGATTTGTGCATGCCTCAAAGACCGCCAGGACATAATTCAGGTATGCATGAATTTTGGCTGTGACATAAATGATTCCATGTATTTTAACATGACGCCTCTTATGATTGCATGCTATTCTGGTGCTGAAAATGCTGCCACACAGCTTGTTATATGCGGTGCGGACGTAAATAAATCTGATAGTGACGGAGTTACTGCCTTAATGTATGCAGCAAGCAAGGGAAATCCCTCTATTGTCATGCTGCTCATAAGGAACGGAGCTGACAAGGCAGCTGCTGATAAAGAGGGAAAGACTTTTGAGGATTACTGTAAAACATTTGATTCAAGGACTTTTTCGCAGATGGTTATGGACAGGGCAAATGTCATTATTGAAAAGCGAGATGGGGAGCATAGTGATCAGATACCTGTGGAGCAAAAGTCTTTTATTGAAAGCTTTTCATGGTACAGGCAGAAGTATTTTGAGCGTTTTCCAGACAGGCAGAACGTTGACATCTATAGGGATGCAGGACTTACAAAGCAGACTTTTTCTAAAATCATTAGTAAAAGGAAAGCAGATTATAGACCCAAAAAGGAGACTGTCATTTCACTTGCCGTTGGAATGAAACTTTCTAAGAATGAGACTGAGAATTTTCTGAGGAGTGCAGGGTATGTACTCTCAAAGTCCGATAATACTGATCTGCTGATAAAGTGGCTGCTTTCATCTGAAAACTACGATATTTTTGACTGGAATAATCGAATATATGAAAGTACAGGCAAGATATTCTTCAAATCCATAATTGCAGATGAATAGAGGTTACGTAGAGTCACAAAAACTCTTTCATGCCTGTTATGACTTTGTCCAGAAAAGCTGCTTGCCTTTCGTCCGAGTTCATGACGGCATCTGCCAGTTTCTGCCGTGAAGGGGAGCTTTGTGAAAACAGAAGGCTGTCTGTTGTTGTGTTGAGTGTCAGTGCCAAATCTACAAGGACTTGAAGGCTTAGCTTTGTCGCACCTGTTTCTATGTGACTCATGTGCGTAGGCGATATGTTCACCTTTTCTGCAAGCTGCTCCTGCGAGAGTTTCCGTAATTTTCTGTATTTCTTTATCCGCTGACCTATCTCTATGTAATCCATAATGCCTACAGAGTTGAAATTTACTTGAATTCTATAGGCAGCTATGATAATATAACATAAACTACATAAGCAGTAATTACAAATAAAGTGTCCTTCATAGTTCAAAAAATTGAAAAAAGTCGCCTGTAAGGCGACCAAATTAACAAGAAAGTAGGCTATGATGATATTCATAATAAGTCAGGGGGTATTGACTATGAGAAGGATTATTGGTTTGGCTGTGGCTTGTCTTATGACATGTATGGTATTTGCCGAAGGCACAAAGCTTAAATACAGCTATGACAAGTTTGAAAAACTTAAGTGGACTGAAGGCAAGGAGCTTATAAGTGAGCAGTCAACAAGTTCATACTCATACGGAACGCATGACTACTTTATTGAGCAGATATATAAAGACCCTGTGTCAGGTGACTGCTATAGGGTACTTTATTCAATTGGCAAAATACAGAGCATTAAGTACAGTATGAAAGGTTGGGACGGTATTGATACTAGTTGGATATATGGTGTTACTGTTGAGAATATAGGACGATTCTAAATTCTTCAAAAAACGGCATGGAGGAGTGTCAATTGATAAGATTAAAGAATGATTGCAAGAAATATGCGTTGATTGTTCTGCATTTCACATTGCGGCTGTCCATGCTGTGCCTGTTTTCCCTTACTCCATGCATATCATTCCCGAGTCAAGGGGATTATTCTGGGGTCAGTTACAGTTCTATACCACATGATTTGGACCGTAAGATTGTCTCAACGGTGTCATGGGTACGGGCACACGAATGCAATATAAACAATATGGACGGAAACAATCCGAATTGCATAGATATGACTCTGCTTTTTAAATTACGCTGGGATTATATGTATCCTAATGAAGCATCTAAGTGTCAGATTGTAAGGAACTATAATTACAACATATACGGCAAAAAAATCATGCATCATCTTTTTATTGTGATTAATTACGGTTCCCAAAAAATACATGTAGAACCATGGGCCAATAAACCTCAGATGTATTTGATGGAAGATAACTGGTCGAGCAGTAAATACAATCCAGCGTACAATGTATATGGAGAAACCAGTAAGTGGATGAGCGAGGTCGATAGAAGAAAAGCTGCGGCGCTGTTGAAATAGCTACGATAAGAACTAAAGATTTTATGGAGATAAATATGTCAGGAAATTTTATGATAGGATTATCAATCATTTCAGCCGTATTGATAGTTTTTTTCTTTATTTCGTATAAAAAAGTTCCAAAGAATAAAATTGGTATTAGGGTAGGACCTTTTGGGTCTAAAACAGTAACAGGTAAGGCAATTTTTGTTGTACCTTTCCTTCAGCAGATTGATTATATGACACTTGAAAACATTCAAGTTGATTTTGTTTCAAGAGATTCTATTCCAACGCAGGATGCTATAAACATCAAGGTTGATGCTGTTGCGAACATTGCAGTGTCTCAAGAACCTGAAATCATGAAAAAAGCGGCTGCAAAATTTCTTGGATATACAACAGGTGAAATTGCAACTATTGTAACTCCTGTTCTTGAAGGAAACATTCGGGAAATAATCTCTCAAATAAAGTTAAAGGATTTAATTCAGGGTGACAAAAAGATTCTGGCTGAAAAGGTTGTAGAAAATGTAAAGCCTAATCTCTTTGACCTTGGGCTGGAACTAACAACATTCAACATACAGAATTTTAAAGATGATAATGGTGTTATCAATAATCTTGGTATTGAGAATACTGTTGCAATATCAAAGGATGCTTCTAAAGCAAAAGCTTCTGCTGAAGCTGAAGTTAAAATTGCACAGGCACAGGCTGATAAATCTGCTAATGATGCTCGTGTCGCAGCTGAACTTGAAATAGCTCAGAAACAGACTGACCTTGCAATAAAAAAAGCTTCTTTGCAGATTCAGGCTGATACAGAAGCAGCAAAGGCAGAAGCTGCAAAAGGAATTGAAACTGAAAATCAGCGTAAGGTTCTTGAAATAAAAGCTGCCGAAGCTAACATTGCAAGGCAGGAAAAACAGATAGAGATTCAAGACAAGGCAGTATCTATAAAAGAAAAAGCTCTTGATGCAGAAGTAAAGAAAACTGCTGAGGCTGAAAAATTTGCTGCACAACAGAAAGCTGATGCAGAACTTTATTCACGTCAGAAAAAAGCAGAGGCAGAAGCTTTTGAAATTCAGCGGCAGGCTGAAGCTGAAGCATTTACACGTCAGAAAAAAGCTGAAGCCGAAAAAATTGCGATGGAAAATGAAGCTGCTGGTAAAAAGGCTCTTGCTGAAGCTGTAAAAGCACAGGGAGAAGCTGAGGCTGCTTCTGTAAAGGCAAAACTTGTTGCAGAAGCTGACGGTATGAGGGAAAAAGCCGAGGCATTAAAGGAATATGGAGATGCTGCAAAACAGCAGATGCAGCTTGATGCCTTGAAAGTTTATTTTGAGCAACTCCCTAAAATAGCGGAGGCTTCTGGTATGGCTTATCAGAATGTCGAGAAGATTTACATGTATGGGGGAGATTCTTCCAAACTTACCAAAGATATAATGACAAATGTAACGCAGATTTCAGAAAGTCTTGGTGAGTCTCTTGGTATTGATGTCAAATCTGTCCTTGGTAAATTAATGGAAGGAAAGCGACAAGATACTCTGAAATTATAAAAAAGGTAAATCTGTAGCTAAGAAATCTAAGAAATCTTCAAAAAATTTCCAAGTGTGTTATAATAGAGCTGTTCGGAAACTTCAGTTTCCGAATCAGCAACCTTAAAAAAACTGCATTTTTGCAAGGCTTTAGCCTGAAAAAATGCAAGACCAGGGAGGAAACCATCGGGTTTCCGAACAGGTCTAATGATAATCGTAACATAGTAGCATGGTTTATTTATATAGAGCAGACTGTGAATTACTAAAAAAGGAGGAGAAAAGTATGGCAACATTTGTTATTGAAGGAACTGTTTCTGAGCTAAAAGTACAAAAAGATAAGTGTTCATTTAAGATTTCAGGAACAGAAGGCTTTGCGGTAAAACAGAAGGATGTAAAGTTTAATCTTTTATGTAGTAATTCGAATGATCTTGGCAACAAAAACATAGAGGCTCGTGATTCTCTTTTGGTTCCTGCTTCACAAGATTTTAATTTAGACGTAACAGATTCGTTTTTATCAATACTAAATGCTTCTGTGATAAGCTGTAAAAAAAATCGTTTTGAGTTTGAACAGTCTGAACAATCTGTGACTAAAATAGCTGAAAAATGCTATTCCCTCTCTTCCATCACATTGCTTGCAGAGTAAGATCCTGTGGCTAAAACGTTTTCTCCAATAAATTCAGAAACACTCGTGTTTATCGGTGCTGGTGCGACATCTCAGCTTGGAATGCCGTCAACGTATGACCTGACGAAAATTTTGAGAAGCCTTTGCAATGGCGGACAGGAGACTATTGAACTTTTAAAAAAGTTTTTTTACGAAAGCGACTTAAAGAAGGTGAATGCCTTTCTTAAAATGCTTGAAGGGTCTAGAGAAAACAATCTTGAAATCTCTACAATGGATATTGAACAAGCAAAAATAGCCCTGAATTATTCAAAAAACAATGATGAGCTGTTGCAAACGCGTATTTTGGAGCTTAGGCATGATTATGACTGGAATGCTCTAAAAAAGATTCTAAAAATATGCCCACATAAAGAATCCGATGACGGTCTTGTTATGGATGTCTTTTCTATCATAGACAAGAAGCTTATTTCTGGTCAGTCACTCAAAGTTAAGGCTGGTGATAATGAGGAAATCCTTTCTGTAAGTCGGTTGCAAGGAGCACGTAACTTTTTGATTCTTTTTGTCAACATGCTGTTCTCGGCCGCATGGTTCAGGATTGCTTCCGGGGAAAATGAAAGCAATTTTGCAAAGTACAAGACCTTCTTGACCACTTTTGTAAAGATGATGCAAAAAGAAGGTTTTAAATTTCATCAAAGAAAATATCCATTGAATGAGAGAAGTTTCTACCTCTATACCACATCTTTTGTATCTTTCAATTTTGAAATGGCTTTCCCATGGATTCTCATGGTTTCTGACCATGATGCAAATCACAGAAAAACATATATAGGCGGAGACCATCCTCTTAGGCTGTGGCTTGACTTCGGCTGCGAGCATCGGGGCAGAAAGCTAGAGTCAGAGGAGGGAGAATTGGTTCCAACAATTGAATTTACGGAAAGCGTTGTCAGCAGGGAAAACGAAGATGGAAGCCATGTAGGAAGCGAGATTAACCGTTGTGGAAAATTTTATTTTGCACACGGTTCTTCAAACTGGAGGGAATGTCCTGTATGTGGGCGTATGACGTTTTATTTTGGCAACACAAATAACAAGTGGGGGTACAAGTCAAAGGAGCTTATTTCTCCATATCCCATACCGATTTTTGATGTTGAAGAAAACATAACTCTGACAAAAAAAGAACAATCTTGGCATTATGAAAAGCTACATTATGATGCCCTGCAATGCATGCACTGCGGCTCGGAAACTCATGCACTGGATGCGCCTATGATTATGCAGACCGTGTACAAGTCAACCCCTACATCTTTTCTGGAAGAAATTCAAAGGAATGTTAAGGTAAGCCTTGAAAAGGCTCGTCACATAGTCTTGCTCGGCTACAGACTTCCTCCTGATGATACAATATGGTATCAGACTTTTGCTGAAGCTATAAGATCTCGCATTAATACAGAAGAAGAAGCGTTTTGTTCCGTTATTGTCGGGCATCGTGGAATTCAGAAATGGCTTTACAGGGATGAGTTGGAACGGTATGTAGAAACTAATCGCAAGAAAGAAGATTCTGCAGACTGGGGTATTACTGCAATAGAAAATGCATGGGCAATATTCGGTAAAAAAAGGATTCGTGCATGGACAGGTGGCATACCGCAGGTTTTTGGCAATGGAACGGAAAACGAAGTAAAGGAGTTGTTTTATCCGTCATTGGTAAACTGGAAATGTACTAGGTTGGAAGATTTTTACTGGTAAGGAAATAAGGAGCACTGACTATGAGTTTTGAAGAAGATGAAGCTGCAAAGAATGAAGATGTTTTACAGTGTGAAATGGCAGCAGAGCAGGGAGATTCTGATGCACAGTATCGTCTTGGCTTGATGTATGATCGAGGAAAAGGCGTAGAGAGGGACTACCAGAAAGCGAAGGAATGGTACGAGAAGTCAGCGGAGCAGGGGAATCGTGATGCACAATGTATGCTTGGCGTGATGTATAATCGAGGAAAAGGCGTAGATCAGGACTACCAGAAAGCGAAGAAATGGTACGAGAAGTCAGCGGAGCAGGGAGATTCTGATGCACAGTATCGTCTTGGTGAGATGTATTATCGAGGAGAAAGCGTAGAGCAGGACTACCAGAAGGCAATAGAATGGTTTGAGAAGTCAGCGGAGCAGGGGAGTCGTGATGCACAATGTATGCTTGGCTTGATGTATTATGATGGAGAAGGCGTAGAGCAGGACTACCAGAAGGCAATAGAATGGTACGAGAATGCAGCAGTGCAGGGAGAAGATTTTGCACAATGTATACTTGGTGAGATGTATTATTATGGAAAAGCTGTTGAGAAGGATCTTGTGAAAGCAGTGGAATGGTTTTCAAGGGCTGCTGATTCTCAAAATCATCGGACTATACGTGTAAATGAGAAAGGTGTGGAACTGGGGAATTCTGATGCACAATATTATCTTGGCTTGATGTATTGTCGAGGAGAAGGCGTAGAAAAGGACTACCAGAAGGCAAAAGAATGGTTTGAGAAGTCAGCGGAGCAGGGGAATCGTGATGCACAATGTAGGCTTGGCTCGATGTATTATGATGGAGAAGGCGTAGAGCAGGATTACCAGAAAGCAAAATATTGGTTTGAGAGGGCTGCTGATCAGGGAGATGCTTTTGCACAGCAAGAACTCATTTTAATGTATGAAAATAGGCAAGGTATAGAGCAAGATAACTTAAGTGTAAAAGATTTTTTTAAGAATACTGTTTGGCAGGAAGATGCTGAATTTCAATATCATATAGGTGATATGTATTATAGGGGACTAGTCGTAGAGCAGGACTACAAAAAAGCAAAATGTTGGTACGAGAAGTCAGCAGAGCAGGATAATTTTGATGCACAATGTAGGCTTGGTTCGATGTATTATGATGGAAAAGGCGTAGAAAAGGACTACCAGAAAGCAAAAGAATGGTTTAATCGAGCCATAGATTCGATGCAACTGTTTTAAATCTCTATGAGAAAGTTTGTTTATTATCTATCTATATGCGTCCTTTTCTTTGCGGCAAGGTCAGCCTTTGCCTATGAAATCTCTTTGTTTGACAGAGATGGTTCGCCTGTAGCCTACATTGATACTGACAACGAGTACACTATATACCTGTGGGATGGTGCGCCAACCGCATATCTTGCAGAAAGTTCTGTTAGAAACTCTCTTACGATTTATGGTTTTTAACGGAAAACTGCTTGGCTGGTATGTAGACGGAGCTGTATACGATACTTCAGGTTGCGTCGCAGGTTTTGAAAAAGGGTTCTGTCCAATGTACGAGCCTTACGCAAAATTTGAACCGTACAAGGGCTACAAACAGTACAAGCCTTATAGGCAGTACCGTGAGTACGAGAGGTATCAGCCATACCTGCGGCTCTCATAGGGACTGGATTTAACTGCTATGCTTCGGATGGGAATGCCGAAAATATGCTCGGCGTACAAATCCTAAAAGGAAAACTTCATTGTAATGAGGATTGACTGGAGGAACAATTCAATGTCACCAGAAGTATTTATGGAACAAAATTGTAGCACAATACAACAAGAACTCAAAGGAAATCTCCTTTCAGAAGAAAAAACATTACTGAAAATTGTAAGAACTTAGAAAGAAATACAACGACAAGGATGAAAATAATATGGATAGACAAGGATTTGTAAGTTGGTTAAAAGAAAACGGTTATAAGCAAAATGTTGTAAACACAAGGGCTGGAAATTGTGAGACAGTTTGCACCTATGAAGGTGATTTAGATGTTTTGTTTGAGAAAGATGAATGTAAAGACTTATTAAATCGACTTTGTTATTCAACGGATGATGAACGCAATAATCGCCCAACGAAACATAAAATACCCATAAATGGTAATAAAAGAACTGGTTCAGCAACATTAAAGCAAGCTGTAACATTATATGTGAAATTTAGAAAAAACAAATCAATCACAGTGAAAAATGTTTTACAAAGCGGTTGTTCTATAGGCTCAGTCAGAAAAGGTGACTGGCCTGATTGGGAAACGCCAAATGAAGAAGAAGTTTATCAGTTAGCTCAAATAATAACTAAATATGTTAGATTTTTATCTCCTGCAATAATAGGAGATATTGTTGATTTTAATGAGCAAATAAAAGAAAAAATTAGAGATCACTTAGAAAAGAAAGGGATAAATCCTGATTTATATTTATGGGAAAAATCATCTTGTTGTTTTCCTGGAGTTCGAAGATTTGCTGGCAGTTCTGAAATATCTGCATATAGAAAAAGATCTGAAATTTCAGCAATTAATGATGCATTATTATTAGATGATAATGATTTTCCTAAACAGGTTTGGTCTTTTGTTTTCAGGGGACAGCAATTCAGTAAATTTGGTCCTAATGAATATAGTTTGGCACATCTAATAGATCATAAAAAAGATAAAAACAGAATGGAGAAAGAGTTTATTTTTCCAACTGGATATAAATTTGAAAAACCATTTTACGGTTTATACACTTGTGCAAGTAATTCAGTTTATATCCCATCAAATATTATGAAACCTACGGATTTCAATGGACAAATAAGAAATCTTCTATTCAGAAAGGCATACGAATTATATGGTGATATTTGCAATATTATTCCTGCTTTTATAAAAATTCCAGCTCCAGATGATGAAAAATGGGAGCTTAATAGATTTAAGTGGGCTGAACCTGTGGGAAGTGTTGACAATGTGTATGATTTTAATTTGTTCCGAATAGAAAAGATTGCAAAGTTTTTACTTGGAAACTGATTATATGTGTATACTGCCAACTATTATTTGATAATTCAGAATCGTTTTATGTTTCTGCTGATATTTTAAATACATATCAGTAAATAAAAATGCCACTTGACACAGACTGCAAACATTGAAAATCAGTTGTGAGGGTGCTATACTTTACGCATGAGCATTTGAAAACTGCCGATTGGCATACAGGACTTTGAAACTCTCCGCACAGAAGGCTACATTTATGTTGATAAAACAGAACTGATATATAATCTTGTCAAAAGCGGAAAGTCTTATTTTCTTTCACTGCAAATAATCACAGCGTAGGCGGTTCTCCTTGGTATGCTGGTGCACAGGAAGACTCTATGTGCAGACTATCAAATCTTTATCCATGCATAAATGTCAGAAGAAAAGACTTTTATGAAAAGCATATTCAGGAATGCGAAGCAAACGGTGTGTAATGCTTTTTGTTTCTATACACTCCACGAAACGTTTTGTATTATGCCACGATTTGTGGACATACATGTTATGAAACGTTTCCATACATTCCACAGTTCGTGGCATATTACTAAACGAATCGTTTCGTATTACTCCACGAAAAATTTCATAATACGAAACGGTTTGCATGCTGTTAAGGAATTGCGTCGTAAAACCTTAAGATTTCGTGCTGTAAGGCTAGAACTGTCAATGCCAGTATACGCCCAAAATATAAATTATTATATTTTTTTTGTATTCATACGGTGGGCGGGATAAGTTCGCCTTTTTATTTGACAGAATTAGTATGGTATAATTATAATATAATTATGGATGAAATAATCTTTGAGTGGGATCCTGTAAAAGCTGAATTAAATTATACGAAGCACAAAGTTACTTTCGAAGAAGCAAAAAGTGTTTTTTATGATGAAAATGCAATCTTAATTGCTGATCCGGATCATTCAAGTATGGATGAAGACAGATTTATCATGCTTGGACTTAGTTCCGAGTTACATATGCTGGTTGTCTGTCATTGTTACAGAGAAAATGACAGAATTCGTATCATTTCGGCACGAAAAGCAGATATGCTTGAAGCCGCACAATATGGAGGAAGATAATATGAGAGACCACTACGATTTTTCAAACGGAATAAAAAATCCCTATGCAGACAAACTCAAGAAACAAATAACAATTCGCCTTGATGACCAGGTAATTGAATATTTTAAGAATATGGCAGAAGAAACAGGCATGCCTTATCAGAATATTATCAATTATTATCTTCTGGACTGCGTAAAAGAAAAGAAACATCTGGAAGTTGCGTTTAATAAGTAAAATCACATAACAAAGGTTCGTAGCCGCCATGGGGTGATGAGGCTGTAGTACAAATGGAGATACAAAATGAAACTTTTAATCGTAATCGACATGCAGAATGATTTTATAGACGGAGCTCTTGGAACAAAAGAAGCTGTTGTAATCGTACCGAGTGTCGCAAAGAAAATTGCCGATGCTCGTGCTGCAGGTGAGACTGTTGTTTTTACTCGTGATACTCATCAGAAAAACTATCTTGAAACTCAGGAAGGAAAGAATCTTCCGGTTCTCCATTGTGTAGAAGGAAGTGACGGCTGGAAGATTTCAAACAAACTGGAAGTAGGGAACAGTCGCATTTTTAATAAGCCATCTTTTGGTTCCATGGACCTTGCTGATTACGTTGCAAGTCTTAACAACTTGGAAGAAATAGAACTTGTTGGTCTCTGTACTGGAATTTGTGTTATCAGCAATGCATTCATTCTTAAAGCAAAACTCCCGGAAGTGAAGATTACTGTCGATGCAAGCTGCTGTGCCTGTGTAACTCCGGAAAGTCATAAGACAGCACTCTCTGCCATGAAGCTTTGCCAGATTAATGTGATTAACGAGTAAGCAATGAAAGTAATAGTCAGTGCATATCTTGTCGTAAGGCTAGAATTTGCTTTTTCGTGAGAATTTGGTATCTTTAAACTTGCTTTTTCGTGAGAAAAATGCTATTTTGAACTTGCTTTTTCGTGATTAGCTTAAAACAGGTATTGTATGCTTAGACGAACTATATATGAAAATTTATTAAATTGGAAAAATAATGATAAAGGTTCTTGTGCAATCTTAATCGCGGGTGCAAGGCGTGTTGGAAAAAGCTACATTGTAGAACAGTTTGCAAGGACTGAATATAAAAGCTATATTCTCATTAATTTTTCTAATGCCACAAACGAAATAAAAGATATCTTCCTAAACGAAACTTCTGATTTGAATATGTTTTTTGCAAAGCTTTCTGCATTCTTTAAAGTGAAGCTTTACGAAAGAAATTCTCTATTTATATTTGACGAAGTACAACAATTTCCGAGGGCGAGGGAACTTATAAAATTTCTTGTCGCAGATGGTCGCTATGATTATATTGAAACAGGTTCGTTGATTACATTACGCAAAAATGTCGAAAACATCGTTATTCCGTCAGAAGAAGAACAGATAGAAATGTTCCCTATGACGTTTGAGGAATTTTTGTGGGCTTTAGGGGATGAAACTACAGTTCCCTTTTTGCGTGAGTGCTTTGAAAAAAGGCATCCCCTTGGGCAGGCTTTGCATAGAAAAGTTATGAATCTTTTCCGCATTTATATGCTTGTCGGTGGTATGCCCCAATCTGTATTGTCGTATAAGGCGCAAAATAATTTTGAAGCTTCTGACAGGATAAAGCGCAGTATATTAAGACTGTATCGTGATGATGTAACAAAGTTTGCTGGCAGTCAGGAAAGCAAAGTTCTTGCTATTTTTGATGGTATTCCTTCTCAGCTTTCGCAGAAAGAAAAAAAGTATAATCTTTCAAGCCTTGGCACGAATGCAAGGTATAGGGAATACGAAGATGCTTTTATATGGCTTAGGGAAGCTATGGTTGTGAATACCTGCTTTAACTCAACGGATCCAACTGTCGGGCTCAATCTGAATACAGAACGTACAACGCAAAAATGCTATATGGCAGATACGGGTCTTTTGGTTTCTCATACTTTTTCTGACGACAGTTTTACAGATAATGAACTTTATAGAGATATTCTACTTGATAAGCTGCATGCAAACGAGGGAATGATTGTAGAAAATGTTGTTGCACAAGAGTTACGTTCTCATGGGCACAGGCTGTTTTTCTTTTCAAGGGCAGACTCCTGTAATAGGGAAAACAATATTGAGATAGATTTTTTAATTCGCAAAAAACGAAAGATTTGTCCCATAGAAGTTAAATCCTCTTCATATCAGCGTCACACTTCGATTGATAAGTTTTACAGAAAATATTCTGATACTCTTGGGCAGTCTTATATCCTATACACAAAGGACATTATGGAAAAAGACGACATTTTGTATCTGCCTATCTATATGACTATGTTTTTATAAATCTGTCATGCATAGTTCCACTTGGTATGCAGCTGTACAGTAAGAGTCTATGTGTAGCCTTAAGACTGTAGTCTTAAAACTTCAGTTTCCGAACAGGTCTAATATTTGAATATGCTGTAATACGATGAAAAAAACACCAACAAAGAGCTTGTCTGGAGTTTTATTGACAGAAGTAATCACCTTTGTATATACTTATTTTAGGAGGAATCCAAAATGATGTATACTAAGGTCTTTACTAGTGGCAATAGCCAGGCTGTCCGTATTCCAAAAGAATTCTCTTTGACAGAAGGGGAAATGTGCATCCAAAGAGTTGGAAGTACAATTATACTGTTTCCAAAGGAAAATCCTTGGGAGGCATTTGACAGAAGCTTTTCTGAATTTTCGGATGACTTTATGGCAGACGGAAGGAATCAACCTGAAATGCAAGTTCGGGAATGTCTTTAATGTATTTGCTGGATTCTAATATTTGCATTTTCCTAATTAGAAATAAGACTCCTCTTCTGCGAGAAAGAATAAAAATGTATTCTCCCATAAAAAGTCAATAACAAGATAGACTTTTATTCAAATTTTTATCCAGCGAGTGCCTTAGATACAAGATTTGGGGATTTGTACGTTCCCTTCATCTTTCTGCAATCAAAGTCT
>ERZ842401.1087-NODE-1087-length-39825-cov-7.443073_pt1 | contig 39825 bp, 52 predicted proteins | sample MGYA00521270_ERZ842401 | MGnify/ENA primary metagenome ERZ842401 (study PRJEB31892, sample SAMEA3878208) | bioreactor metagenome | biome: Moose rumen | place: Sweden | collected 2011-10 | study: EMG produced TPA metagenomics assembly of the PRJEB12797 data set...
AAATATCCCGTTGACTTATAGATAATCGCTTGCAAAAACGATTCGAACCGAAGGAATTCGGCGTTAAGAAAACGCTTCAGTGAAGCATTTTAATAACTGAATAATTTTACAGACGTTATCAATGTGCGGAAGTACTCAAGTTGGTGACGAGGCGCCCCTGCTAAGGGCGTAGGTCGGCTAAACCCCGGCGCGAGAGTTCGAGTCTCTCCTTCCGCGTCAAGAAAAGCACCCTTCACGGGTGCTTTTTTTGACGCTATAAAGATAAAACGAACTCGAGCGACGGGACGGCGCGGAGTGGATGCGTAAGATAAAAAATTCGAAAGATTTTCACCCGTTCTCGATATTATTCATATTATTTTTCGATAATTATTTATTGACAAACGATAAATTCGGTGCTATATTGTACGTGTTAAAACACAAAAAGACATCAAATCCAAGCGAAATAAAGAGGGATGATTATGGATAACATACCTAAAAATAACGCGCAGCCGCCTGTTGCTATGCCAAATGTCAACGGCGCGCCTTACGGCTCAAACGCTGGACCGCTTACAGCATCGGCTGCGAGATTAGTCCGTTTTAAGAAAATAATTGACGAATTTATAAAGCAGAAAAAAACCGGCGTTTGCGTTCTGCTTTTGTTCGCACTGTTTTTCGGCGGTTTTCTGTTACTCAATTACGGCATTTACGGCGGCGTGCTGATTCCCGTCGGCTTTGCGCTGGTTTACGCCGTATTTCTTATTCTTATACCTAAAAACAGGCTGCGCTTTGACGCAATATCAATACTGCTTCTTATTGTATGCGCATTCCTGTACTCGACCTATGCCTTCAACTCGAACCTGCTGACAAATCTTGTAACGGCTCCCGTTGTAATTGTGCTGACTGCTCTGCTTTTTATGCAACAGTCAGACTTAAGCATTGACGCATTCTCGCTTGCAACTCCCGTCGAGGCGGCAAGAGTTTATGTTTCGCAGTCGCTTTCAATACTGTCGGCTCCTGCAAAAGCGGTCGGTTCGCTACTCAAAAAGAAGGGCAAAAGCACGGTATTCTTAAACATATTCATAGGTGTTGTATGCACTGTTCCGTTTGTTGTAATACTGACGGTGCTTTTCACCTCGGCTGACGAGGTTTTTAAAAATACTGTAGATGATTTCTTCCAAAATTTCGATTTTAACGACATTTTCAGAATAATCGGCGCTGTTATTCTTGCGACAGTGGTTACATTGTTTTTTGCCCCAATGCTGTTTTCAGTTGTCACCTCCGAGGAGGATACAATAGCTGAAAAAGAAAAACATTCAAGGTTAAATACAGCTGCGGTATGCGCATTTCTCTTTATCCTTACCCTGCTTGAAGGCTTGTTCGGTTTCACACAGGTTCGCGGTCTGTTTGCAGGCAAGCTGCCGGAAAATATTGTCAACTATGCGGAATATGCAAGAAGTGGGTTTTTCCAAATCGCAGGAGCCACGGCGCTGACGGTTGCGATAATCGCGGGCGTATATTTCATCTGCGGAAAGATTAAGCTTCCGGTCAAAATCATGCTGACTGTGTTCAGCGCGACGGCTACAATACTTTTCGCGTCGGCATATTTCAGAATGTATATGTATATGACAGCGCTCGGACTTACCGTAAAGCGAGTTGCCGTCTGCTGGCTTATCACCCTTCTTCTTGCGTTGCTTATAGGCATTGTGATTAAAATCTGGTTGCCGAAAAAGTTTCCGCTTTTCGGATATACAGTCCTTGCGGTAGCGCTTTTCACCGTTGTCCTTGGCGCAATGAGGCTTGATACGCTGGTTTCAAAATACAATGTTGACCTTTTCCTTAACTCCACTCCCGAGCAGAACACTCAACTTGACGTCAACTATCTCAAGGAGCTTTCTCCCGAAGCCCTTCCCCAGATAGTCCGTCTTGAGGGCACAAAATATAGCTTTCTTGCATCGCGCGCCGAAAAAGTAATGGCTTACAAGCTTGAACACACCTACGGCAAGCAGTGCGGAATCAATTTTAATTACGGTCTTGCAAAAGCCGAAAAAATTGTTAAAGAAAAGAATATAAGCTATAATACGGACGAGGTTGAGTACTGGTTCTGGGGCGGCAACCTGAACTACAACAGCTGGGATGAGGAATGGGAAAAAGAAGACAGCCAGCAGCTTAATTACTGATTTTGACGGTAACACAGCGTTTCGTTTTTAAAAATAACAAAGCAAAACACCCGTTCTTATGAACGGGTGTTTTTATTAAGCTGCTAACCAGATTCGAACTGGTGACCTCATCCTTACCAAGGATGTGCTCTGCCTCCTGAGCCATAGCAGCAAGGGCATTTGATATTATACCAACCCTCGCCCCTGCTGTCAATAGTTTTTTCTCGGTTATCCTATGAACATCTGCGTCCAATAGTACCCGTCCGCAACAAAGCCGACGCCTATCTGGGTGTAGGAAGCGTTAAGAATATTCGCTCTGTGTCCGCTGGAATTCATCCACGCGTCAACAACCTGCTGCGGAGTCCTCTGGCCCATAGCGATATTCTCCCCTGCCGCTCTGTAGGAAATGCCGAACGACTTCATCATATCAAACGGGCTTCCGTAGGTCGGGCTCGTGTGAGAAAAATATTTTTTGTCGTGCATATCCTGCGATTTGTACCTTGCAACTCTTGAAAGCTCCCAATTTACCTTCAGCTCCTTAAGGCCGTTTTTAAGTCTTATCTCGTTCACAAGGCGTATAACCTCGCTTTCAAACGAATCCGCTTTAGTGTCCCTTGAAGGAATGTTGACGCTCTGACCGGGATATATCAGAGCAGGATTTTTTATATTCGGATTTGCGTTTATCAGTTCGCTTATTCCCACCTTGTACTTTACGGCGATTTTCCAAAGGCTGTCGCCCTTAACAACCGTATAGGTGTTTGCGGACGCGAAAACGGGAACGGAAAAAGAAAAAATTAAAAGAGCGGTTAAAAATAATGAAATGAATTTCTTCATAAGTTTCCTCCTGAGCCGTAATGAGAATGATTTTTGAAAACGGATTTTGTTTTCATTTCTCATCGGCGTCTTCATTATAACCGCCCTGTTTTCAGTTTTCAAATGCAATGTTTACCGTGTTTTCCTTATTCTTCTTTTCGTTCTTTTATCTCGCGCCGTCTGTTTCTTCTTATACGGTTTATGTGCCGTTCAAAGTCGCCGTTGGAAATGAGCCGAGCAATTACAAGCTGTTCGAACGTCGGAACCGAGCAGGAGTAAAATCCGAGCTTATTTTCAAACTCCGTAACAAGTTTTTCGGGCAGCACCATATACCCTACCCTCATTGACGGGGAAATTGTCCTTGAAAAAGTGTTCATATAAATTACGTTGTCCGTTTCGGTGAGGCTGAACAGCGTATCCTCCGTCTTTCTTAAAACCGAAAACTCCGACTCAAAATCGTCCTCAATAATCTTTCTTCCGTTTTTCTTTGCCCAGCGGATGTATTCGTGTCTCTTTGAAGCGGAAGCAGTAACGCCGGACGGAAAGCTCCTGTAAGGAGTAATGTGAAGCACAGACGCGTCCGTGCCTTTAAGCGCTGCGCTGTCAATTCCGTCGCTCGACAGGGGCAGCATCTCGTAATTTGCGCCTGCGTTTTTATAAACAAGCTCAATTTTTTCATAAGACGGGCTTTCAAGGGCGTATTTTTTATCCCTGCCTAAAAGCTCAATTATAAGACCGTAAAGGTATTCAGCGCCGGAGCCGATTACAATTTGCTTATTTTTACAGTCAAGTCCGCGGCTTCTTAAAAGATAACTTCTTATCGCCTCTCTCAATTCGTCACAGCCCGTATTCGGCGAGGTGTCAAGCGTGCTCTCCCCATACTCGCTTAAAACGAATCTCATCGTCTTTGCGAGTACCGAAAACGGAAAAAAGCCGCTGTGAGCCGAATTATGAACAGCCGCCTTTTCCGTTTTAACGTCAACAGGCGAGCGCGAAAAAACATCCTCCTTTGAAAAGGAAACAAAGTAACCGCTCCTCTGCCTTGCTTCAATATAACCCTCGTCGCAAAGCAGGGCAAGGGCGTGTTCAACCGTAATAACGCTGACAAGCGTTTCGTCCGCAATCAGCCTTTTTGACGGCAGCCTTTGATTAAACGAATACACTCCGCTGACTATGTCCTCGCGAAGCAAACGGTAAAGCTGAAGATATGCAGGCGTTTTTTCATTTTTGTTTATTGAATAATTCATTGGTTATATAAAATTCTCCTGTTTTGATTATTTCTATATTATCAGTTTTATTATATACTATCGCCATTACGAAAGCAAGGTGTATTTTATGAAAACAAATCAAAAAACAAAAAATCTTACTCTGCAAATCACACTGACGGCAATGTTTATGGCTATGAATATTGCCGCAAGCTCTTACGGCGTCCCCGTGCCGGGCGGTCATCTTTATATAAATGATATAATAATTTGTACCGCGGCAATAATTATGAATCCTCTTTCGGCGTTTATGGTCGGCGGCGTCGGAGCCTTCATAGGCGATATGCTTTTTTACCCTGCCCCGATGTTCGTTTCACTCGTAACCCACGGTCTGCAAGCCGTTATTATTTCGGTTTTTTCACATTATATCCTGAAAAAGCATCCAATAGCCTCGTCGGGCATAGGCGTTACGCTCGGAGCAATTATAAATATTGTCGGTTACTCAATAGGCAGGGCTTTTATCTACGGAACCGCTCCATCAATTGCAGTCGCAGTAATGAAGCTGCCCTATCAAATTGCTCAGGCGGCGGCAGGAGCGATTATCGGAATGCTGCTTGTATGGAAATTCGGAGTTTACAAGCTATATAACAAAACACTACAAGGAAAAACAGTATAACAAAAAACGCTTTCACAAAGGACGAAGCCAAAAGCATGTTAAAGTCCCAATGAAAGCGTTTTATTATTTTGTTTTCTAATTATTTCCGATGCTTTTCCTCAAGCATTTTCTTTGTCTCATCCCATTTTTCACCCGAAAGCGGATAGTATTTCAGGCTGAACGCGCATATTACAAGAAGAATTGCCGGAATTGCCATCCACGCGACAAGAATTCCCTGCTTTGCAAAAGCGGTCTGCAGCGCCGTCTTTTTGTCAAAATCGTATCCGAACCAGCCGATTATCATAAGGAACGCCGCATTCGCAAGACTTAAGGCAGGCTTTGTAATAAGGCTGTTTACGCCTGCGTACATACCCTCTCTGCGAACTCCCGTAACGCTTTCGTCATAGTCAATAACGTCGCCGTTCATAAGCGGAATTAAGTACATTCCGCCTGCAAAGCCCATTCCAGCCGTAAAGAAGCAGACAAGCGCAACGGGAAGAAGCGAGCCGAAGAACACCATAACAGTTGCGCCGACGGCAAAGATAATGCACATTAAAAGAGTGCATTTTTTGACGCCCCATTTGCCCGTATTCTTTGCAAAAAGAACAACTCCGAAAACCGCGCCGACCCCGAGTGCGCCGTAGGCAAACGGCATTTTCACGTTTTCATACGCGTCAAAATAATACAGAACGCCCTGCATAAGAATATTCTGGATAAAAATAACCGTAAACGAAAGCACCTCAAAGACAACGAACGAGCGGTTTTTAAAGCAGGAAACGACGGATTTGAAAATGTTTTGAGTCTCCTCGTTTTCGCTCTGTACCTTTTCTTTATAAAAGAAAGTGGACGCAAAAATTACCGCGAATATGACAATGCCTAAAACCGTCATAATAAGCTGGAACTGCTTCGGGCTTTCACCGGGCGCAGGCTTAATGTTCGGCAGTAAAACAAGCGGTATGCCGAGTGAAATGAGCGAGAAAAATATTTTCCAGATAAAGATATTGCTTCTCGCCTTGTTTGAAACCGCCATTGTGTAGGGCATAACATAAAGCGAGGTCGCAATAGCCGTATAAAGCGTATCAAACAGGAACAGCGTTGCAAGCATCTGGATAAACAGCGCCGTGTTGCCGGAATCCGGCGTCCACCTGTACCACGTTGAAATAAAAACTAATGCGTAAAACAATGCGCCGTAACGGATATACGGAATTCTTCTTCCGAGCTTTGACTTTGTTCTGTCCGATATGTAGCCGAAAAGCGGATCGTTAAACGCGTTTCATATACCGAATATGAGCCACACAATACTTGCAAGTCCCTTATCCAGTCCAAGATAGTTTACAAAGAAATACGACATTCCGCCGCCCGTGATAAGACCGTTTGCAGTACCGCAAAGACAGTCCGCCATACACAGCCAGAATTTACTTAATGCCGAAACCTTTTCTTCCGTTTCAACACTGTTTAATGTTTTTTCTTCCATCAAAGCACCTCATTTTTTAAAGACATTTCCTGTCCTGTATAAAATTCCGTCCTCCCTTTCGGGATACTGTTTAACCTTTGAGGGGAAAGCGTTTTTCTTTGAAAAGGACATTATTTCCTCTCCCCAATTTATAACCTGTAAAATATATTCGCTTTTGAGAAGCGCATTTCTGTGTCCCCAGTAAATCCTGTAATTTTTACTCATCTCATAGAGCCATCGGGCAGACGGGAGCCATTCCTCAAGGCTTGTCGCGCCCGGAAGATGAAGCCAGAGCGCGTCGCAGACATTGTCTCCGCTGAAAACGATTTTATCCGTTTCGTCGATAACGGCTATGCTTCCCCTTGTGTGACCCGGAGTGTGCTTAATTTTTATTTCCTTGCAGCCCAAATCAAGCTTAAAGCTTTCGTCAATGGAAATGAATTTTGTTTTGTACCTGCCCTTTTTGACATCGCTCACCCTTACTCCCTGCCGTTTTGCGTCGCCTGCGCCGAGGGTAAAGGCCTTTCTAAAAGGCACGGTAAACTGAATTTTGTTAATAAAGGCTGTGTCAGCGTAATGAATGTAAATCTCTTTAAACGCGCCTGCTCCGCCTATATGGTCAACGTGACCGTGAGTGGCGATTACCGTAACGAGCAAATCCGTTATACCTTCAACCGTTCCCTTAAGGTCGGCAAAGCCCGTACCGCAGTCCACAAGCAACGCCTTTTCTTTTCCGACAATAAGATAACAGTTCGTGCCCGAAAACTCATCGAGCAGGTAAACGCCGTCGGTTATTTTTGTAACGGGAAGCTGTCTCATATCATTCCCTCCGTAATTTCTTCTTTCATTATACTGTTTATTTTTTGGATTTACAAGTTAAATAATAAATGTTAAAATGCTTTGCGAGGTGAGAATATGCCCGAAATGAATTCAGACATTGAAAAAAACGCTTTAAAAAAGCTTTTTTTAAATAATAAAAGAGATATTGACGTTTTTGTTTACGAAAGCATTGACTCAACAAACACCCAAGCAAAACACCTTTTTAAAAGGGACGGAAAGGATATGCTCATCTGCTCAAAAATGCAAACCGCAGGCAGAGGCAGAAGCGGCAAAAGCTTTTATTCACCCGACAAAACAGGCGTGTATATGAGCGTTGTTCTCCACGGCGAAATGCCCTTGACCGTTGCCGCTAAGGCAACAACCGCCGCAGCCGTTGCGGTTTGTCAGGCAATTGAAGAGCTGACCGACAAAAAACCGCAAATAAAATGGGTAAACGACATTTTTCTTGACAAAAAGAAAATCTGCGGAATACTTACCGAAGCCGTACCAAGCGAAAACAGGAACACCGCGGACGGACTGATTATCGGAATCGGGTTAAATGTTTCAACCGAAAGCTTTCCCGACGAATTAAAGGACATTGCAGGCTCTCTTGACAGTGAAGAAATCGACAAAAATCTTCTTGTTTTTCATATATGCGATAAGCTCCTTAAGTATTCGGAAAATCTTGAAGACCCGTCTGTTATTGAAAAATACAAAGCCCGCTGTCTTGTCCTCGGTAAAAAAATAACGTTTTCAAAAAACGGAGAAACCTTTTTTGCTTACGCCTTGGATATAGATAAAAACGGCGGTCTTATCGTCAAAACAGAAAACGGCGAAACCCTGACCCTCAACAGCGGTGAAATAAGTATAAAAATCTGATATTGTTCAGTATAGCGTAAGGGCTTTCCGATAGTTGCACGTTAATAAACATCAGCCTTTACAGGCGCACACAGTACGCCACTACAGGTTTGAATTGATTATCATACTTGGCGTAGGGCGGTGGCTTGCTGCCGCCGTTTGCCGCTTTTGCGGTAAATTGCCCGCAGACTGACAACGGGACGTCGAGGTTACGGCTTCGCCATTACCCTTTTGTCCGCTTTGCGGACATTTCCCCTATCAGGGGAGTCTCACAGTCCCCTACGATTATATTTAAATTTACATTTTATCGTAGGGGCGACCTGTGGTCGCCCGTTTAGTTTACATCTGACTTTGACGGGCGGATAATATCCGCCCCTACGGGCTTAATAATAATTCTCGTACCCTGTAGGGGTGGGTTTCCACGCCCACCCGTTTGCCGCTTTTGCGGCAAATTGCCCGTAAACGGGCAACGGGACGGGTGACCCGTCCCCTACGAAACAATTTATCGTTCCGAAGGAACATTTCACGCGTTTTCTTGAAAACGTACTTCACGTTGTTTAATAACAACATTTCACAAATTCGTAAGAATTTATTTCACGGGCGGTAATAAACGCCCCTACAATTCGGTTGAGATTCTTCGCTACGCTCAGAATGACAATAATATGACGAGATGACAAAAAAGAGGACGGAAAACTCCGTCCTCTTCTTTGCTTTTTAATGTTTACGCGTTTGTGCAAATGCCGTACTTGTTGAATTTATAGGTCTTATTTCCTATTTTAACATTACGGTTTATTGCGTTTACGCCGTTATTGTAGAAATAATATTTGTATGTCTTGCCATTGGAAGCTTTTATGTTTTGCCAGCCTGTACGCATATAACCGTTTGTACCGAAATAATATCTGTACTTAACGCCTTTTGCGTTTGCTATCCACTGCCAGCCGGTTCTCATTACTCCGTTTGCGCCGAAGTAATATTTATATGCTACTCCCTTGCTGTTTTTGATATTTTGCCAGCCTGTGAGCATTACGCCGTTGGTGTGGAAATAGTACTGATAGGCAACACCCTTACTATTCTTTATCTTCTGCCAGCCTGTCAACATAACTCCGTTGGAGGGGTTGAAATAGTACTGATAGGCAACGCCCTTTGCGTTCTTTATCTTCTGCCAGCCGGTGAGCATTACTCCGTTGGTGTGGAAATAGTAGGTATACTTAACGCCCTTGGAATTTGCTATTTTCTGCCAGCCTGTTACCATACAGCCGTTTGTGCCGAAGTAATATCTGTATGAAACGCCCTTTGAGTTTTTGATGTTCTGCCAGCCCGTGCGCATAGCTCCGTCCGTACCAAAGTAATGCTTATAGGTTTTACCGTCGCCTCGCGTAATATTCTGCCAGCCTGTCTGTTTCACGCCGTCTTTATAGTAGCAATATTTACCGTTTACTTTTATGAAGCCGTTTTTTTCAAGTGAACCAAACTTAATATCGTTTTCATTTGCATATGTTTCAGCATAAGAATCTGAATACCCATAAATTGTTAAATTATAGCATTCTTCAAATGCATCGGCACCGATGCATGTAACGCTGTCTGGTATAATTACTTTTACAAGGGATTCGCAGTAGCAAAATGCACCATCTCCAATTATTGTGACGCCGTTCGGGAGCGTAGCGCTTGTCAGTTTTTCGCATCTTCCAAATGCATAACAAGCAATTCTTTTTGTTCCGTTTTTAATAGTACAATCCGTTACTTCTGGCTTTGCCTCAATCAGATAACTACCTAAATAAAGAACTCCGTTTTCCCAATTTGCCTCATTATTATAATATGAGGTATACTTAAAATCTTCAGAGCTGATATCTATAATATTTTCAGAAAGCACAATATTTTCAAGATTTGAACAGAAAATGAAGCAATGATATCCAAGCTCTTTTACGCTGTTTGTCATTGTAATGCTTTTCAACGATTCACAACTCCAAAAAGCATATTCTCCAATTTCTTTGACTCCATCAGGAATTACAATACTAGTAATGGAGCGGCAATACATAAAGGCAGAGCCTGCTATGGCAAGTGTACCGCTTTTGACTCTGAATTCTCCTATAGATTCCTCACTGACTTTAATCAAGTAATTACCTACATAAAAGGCACCGTTTTCCCAGTTGTCCTCATCCATTATATAAGCATTGTTTCCGCTGAACACATAAGAACCGATTGAATCAACACTATCCGGTATAGTAATACTTTTAAGTGACTGGCAATTACATAAAGCATAACTTTCTATAACTGCAACGCCATACGGTATATCAAGACTTTTTAGCGCAATACAACCCCAAAATGCCGAATCCCCTATCTTTTTCAGACCATTGGGGAGATTTATATCTATCAACAACGAACAATCATAAAATGCATTCGGTCCGATTTCTTCAACTGTATCCGGTATGTCATAAACAAATTCAACTTTTCTCTCAGGATAACGAATTATTTCCGTTTTGTCTTTATTAAATAAAATGCCATCAACTGATGAGTAGAATTTATTTGATTCACTTACAATTATTTCCTCAAGCAGTGAACAAAAATCAAAAGGCGTTCCGATTTCCGGATAAATGTCTATACTTTCAATACTTGCAGGAATTGTTATACTTTTAATATGATTATTTCCGCTGAAAGCAGAGTAGGAAATATACCTTACTCCATCCGGAATAACATAGGAAGTATCTGTCTTTCCTTGTGGATAAATAACTAATCCCGTTTTGCTTTTGTTATATAATACACCATTAACCGATGAGTAGAACTCATTTGCCTCACTGACATTAATCGCAACAATAGAATCCATATTAGAATCAATGGAATAGTTATCAATTTGAGAAATACTGCCTGGCAAAGTAATACTCAACGAATGATCGCTGTCAACCGAAAAGAACTTTAACCCTACTACTTTATACCCATCAACTTCAGACGGTATGGTAATATCGGTTTCCTTACCGGAATAATATGTAATAAATGCCTCATTATCCAATAATTCATAAGACCATTCCCCTTCAACCGTTGATCCTCCCGATCCGCCTGTTGGGGGTATTTCTTCACCGTATTCAATGATCTCACCGCAATAAATACATACGAGATCACCCGTATAACCCGGTTCATCTTCGGTAGGCTCGTAATCTCCCTCTACTTCGGTTACGTGTCCTACCGCCGGAATGTCTTCGCCGTATTCAATGATCTCACCGCAATCCTCACACATCAAATCGCCTGTGTACCCATCATCCTCACACGAAGGCTCGTAATCGTCGATTATAACGGTATTGATGTGCTGACACTCTTCATCATACGCAAATGATGTAATTCCCGTCAGCGGAAATGCTGTAAGGACCATTACCAAAACCAATAGAATTGATAATCCCTTTTTTAACATTTTTAATCCTCCTTAAAATGATTATATTTTAACTATTATATTATAATTAAATCATTTATTTTTCACAATGCTCCAATGGGGTACAGTTTAATGCCAAAACTCCTGTTTTTTCTTTATTATCAAGGAAAGCAGGTAATAAAAATAAAAAACAGACCTGATTTCAAATCAAGCCTGTTTCATATTTTACGAAGCGGATTTATTTCACTGTTTGCGTTAAAAATGCGAACTACATTGGCATTGACGGAGGGTTCTGACCTGCGGAGGCCGCCATCATCTGGGAGAAGAAGCCGGGCTTTTTCTCCTTTTTCGGCTTGTACGGCGGCGGATTCTTAAGCTGCTGCTTTTTGCGCTTTCCTGCCGCTGTCTGGAAATACCTGTTTATATAAATTACAGGCTCAGCCATTTCCTCGGACATATATTCCTTTGCGGTTTCAAGAAGGTCGGGGTCGTTATCCATTTCGCCGAGAATTGTTACGGCAATAAGACCCTGAACATCCGAAGAGCCGTTTTCGTAAAGGTCGTTGAGAATATTGAAAACCTTTTTGAGAAGCATTTTGTCCTTGCGCTTAATTGTTTCAATAATAACGTGGGCGTGCTCAACAAAAAACTCCTCGCCGTAAAACTCGCCGTACTTTTCAAGGTTCGCCTTATAAGGCTCCTTTAAATCGGGATAAGCCGCGGTAAGTCTTGACGCAAGAGTGTTTGCGTCATACTGCATAGCGCCGCTTCTGACAGCCGCCTTTGAAACGGGGATATTCTTCTTTGCGCTCTTTGCCTGCTTCTTTGTGCCGAAAAACTCTTCAATATCGTCATTGAAAAGGTTGCATACGGATTTGATTTCCCTGTCGTCAAGCGTCTCGGTTTCAAAAAGCGTCTGCGAACCGATTTTAAAATCCAGTCCGTCCGCTTCATCCGCCTTTACGTCGGTATAAAGAAGGGAAAGAAGGTTGTTTGAATAAACAATTCTGATTTTGCCCTTTTCGCTTTCAAACTCAATGTATTTTTTATCGTTTTCCTCGACTACGGGCAAGTCCTTTGAAGCCCCGTCGGGAACAACGGGAGAAAAGCCCTGCTGACTTAAAGTTGGCTCAATGCCCTTTATCAACTGCTGTAATGCGTTTGAAAAATCCATAAATTAACCTCTGCTTTCTGCGGTTTAGACTGTATTATACTATATAAATCCGTTTTTGTCTACATTGTTTCGGGCGCTGAAATTTTAAGAAGCGAAAGAAGATTTTTAACCGTATCCCTTACGCATACGCAAAGCGAAAGCCTTGCCTGCATTATTCTTTCGTCCTCAACCATAACCTTGTGGGCGTTATAGAACTTGTGAAAAAGCGTCGCAAGGTCATAGACGTAATGGGTAATTCTTGCCACATCACGGAATTTTGCCGCGCCCTCAATAACTCCCGTAAGAGTTGAAAGAAAACGGATAATTTCGGTTTCCTCGGGTGAAGAAAGTAAGGAAAGCTCGTCCTTCGTAACGGGTCTTAACTCCACTCCCTCTCCGGCAGCTTTTTTAATGATACTGCAAATTCTCGCGTGCGCATACTGGCAGTAGTAGACGGGGTTCTGCGAGGTCTGCTCGGCAGCAAGTCCCAGGTCAAAATCAATTGTCGAGCCTGCTTCACGCATATTAAAGAAAAATCTTGCCGCGTCAACGGGAATTTCGTCAAGCAGGTCCGAAAGCGTTATAGCGTCGCCCGTGCGCTTTGACATTTTAACGGGTTTTCCGTCCTTAACGAGATTTACAAGCTGCATAAGCACAATTTCAAGCCTTGACGAATCAATGCCAATCGCCTCAAGCGCGCATTTCATTCTTGCGACATGGCCGTGATGGTCCGCGCCCCAAATGTCAATAGCAGTGTCAAAGCTTCTCTTTTCAAGCTTGTTGCGATGGTACGCAATATCCGCCGCAAAATAGGTCGGGTTACCGTTCTGACGGATAAGCACGTCGTCCTTTAATTCAAGCTTTTCAATTTCCTCTTCGGTTTTTCCCTGGGAGAGAAGCATTTTTGTCAAAAGATCCTTATTCCTGTACCAGAGCGCGCCGTCCTTTTCATAAGTGCAGCCGTTATTTTTAAGCTTCTCGATTACGTCCGCGATTTCGCCCTTGTGAAGGGAGCTTTCAAGAAACCAGGTGTCATATTCAATGCGATATTTTGACATATTCTCTTTCATAAGAGCAATATTTTTAGGAAGCGCAAAATCAACAAGAGCCTTGCGCCTTTCATTTTCGGGCTTGTCCATAAAGCTGTCGCCGTAAATTTCGGCAAACTGCTTTGCCCGTTCAATAATATCCTTTCCGTGATAGCTGTCCTCGGGCAGTGCGACCGCGTCCTCGCCGAGATAAAGCTGCTTGTATCTTACGTCAAGCGAAAGGGCAAATTTTTCTATCTGGTTACCTGCGTCGTTTACATAAAACTCCCTTTCGACCTCATAGCCTGCTTTTTCGAGCACAGCCGCGAGGCAGTCGCCCAGAGCGCCGCCCCTTGCGTTACCCATATGCATAGGTCCCGTCGGGTTTGCCGAAACGAATTCAACGTTTATTCTTTTTCCCTTTCCCATATCGGACGAGCCGTAGTCCTCGCCGCTATGAAGAATATCAAGAACCACGTCGGAATAAAAATCACGTTTGAAAAAGAAATTGATAAAGCCTGCGCCGGCAACCTCACATTTTTCAAAATATGTGCCGTCAAGTGAAATATTTTTCTTTACAGCCTCGGCAATATTTCTCGGCGAAGTCCTGAAGATGCGAGCCGAAGCGAGAGCCGCGTTTGACGAATAATCGCCGTTTGCCCTGTCGGCAGGAACCTCAACGTTTATTTCGGGGATTTCACCCCTTGTCAGCTCGCCGTTTTCGAACGCGGCGTTAAACGCGTTTTTAATTGCCGTTTTAATCTGTTCTTCAGCCTTTTTGACTAATTTAGACATCCTTTTCCTCCGAAAAACTAATCTTCATTTTATTGTGCGACTGCTTTACGCCGCCTTGTAAAATATCGTAATCAAGCTCAATATATCCGCTGTTTTCTTCGATAAGCGAAACAACCGAATAGGTTTTCGTTTCGAGCGCAATTTCGCCGTACGGCGTAAAATATACGCACTCGCAAGCTCTGCCCCTTTGAAAAGTCATTTCGGTATTAAAACCCGAATTTACTCTTTTCACCGTTACAAAATCGCTTCCCGTAAGGGTAACTGCCGTCTGTCCGCCGAGCTTTTTTTCCTCATAGGAAAGAACCGGCCGATTATCTTCAAAAGAAAGCTCTCCCGTAACCGTGTCCTTTATTTCCGTCATTTCGCCGTCAGACAGCTGTGAATTGAAAATTTCAATAAATACCGTCATCGCTTTTCCTCTGCAAGCGTAAGGAGCCTGTCAAGCAGTTCCCCGTAGCCTATGCCCACCTTGTCAAAGAGCTTCGGATACATACTTATCGCCGTAAAGCCGGGAATTGTGTTTACCTCGTTGAAATAAACCTCTCCGTCGCTTTCACGCACAAAGAAATCGCAGCGCGACAGTCCCCTGCAGTCAAGCGCTTTATATACGTTCAAAGCGGCAAACCTGACCTTTTTGGCGGTTTCGTCGGAAAGCCTTGCTGGGATAAACAGTCCGCTGTCGGACTGGTATTTTGCTTCATAATCGTAAAATTCATTGCACGGCGCAATTTCGCCTACGCAGGAGGCTGTCGGCTCGTCATTTCCGAGCACGGCGCACTCAACCTCCTTGCCGACAATTGCCTCTTCAAGCACAAGCTTTGAGTCATATTTGAACGCTTCATCAATTGCCTTTTCAAGCTCGAAAGCGTCCTTCGCCTTGCTTATGCCGACGGACGAGCCTGCATTTGCAGGCTTAACAAAAATCGGAAATCCGAGATATGAAACGCATTTTTCAACAAACTGCGCTTTGATTTTAGGGTACTCGCTCTTTTTTATTGAAAGCCATTTTGCCTGTCTGATTCCTGCAAAATCGGCAAGGGCGTTTGCAATTGCCTTATCCATACATACCGCAGACGAAAGCACGTTACAGCCGACATAGGGCAGCTTCGCAAGCTCCAGAAGTCCCTGAATTGTGCCGTCCTCGCCGTTTTTACCGTGAAGAACGGGGAAAACAACGTCTATGTGGATTTTTTTCACTCCGCTTTCGCCGAAGACAATAATTCCCTTGTCATTTGCGTCGGGAGAAAGAATTGCAGGAGTTATTTTCCCTGAAGTAACCCATTTGTCCTCGGGCAAAAGGTCAACGGCTCCCTCATAGAGATACCATTTTCCGTCCTTTGTAATGCCGAGCATAACGGTATTATATTTATCAGTCGGGATATTCTTTATAACGGAACACGCCGAAACGCACGAAACGTCGTGCTCGCTTGAATCAGAGCCGAATATAACTAAAGCGGTTTTCATTAAAAATTCCTCCGAAAAAATGTGAGTAAAACTTAATTAATATAATATACCATATTTTCCCGTCTTTTACAACTCAATTAGCTAATTTCGGGTTGAAAAAATGATGTATTGCCGTTATAATAACCTTGAAAGTAAAAATTTTGTCGCTTTTTGGAGTTTTTATATATGGTTATTATTGAAATACTTAAGTCAATTCTCTTCGGGATAATCGAAGGAATCACCGAATGGCTGCCAATAAGCAGCACGGGGCATCTTATTTTACTTAACGATTTTGTAAAATTAAAATGCTCGGACGAATTTCTTGAAATGTTCAACGTCGTCATTCAGCTCGGCGCGATAATGGCGGTTGTGCTTATGTTCTGGAACAAGCTCTGGCCCTTCACCTCAAAGCAGGAGGGCTACTATAAGCGCACAACGGTTGTTATGTGGATGAAAATTATTGTCGCGTGCATTCCGACAATTCTTATCGGGCTTCCGCTTGACGATTTCAGCCAGAAATATTTTTATAACGGCATTTCGGTAGCAATTATGCTGATTCTTTTCGGCGTTGCGTTTATTTTAATCGAAAACAAAAACAAGGACGCCGTACCGAAAATCAGGTCGATAAACAAAATTACATTTCTTGACGCGTTAATTATCGGCTGTTTCCAGCTTATTGCAGCGATTTTTCCCGGTACGTCAAGGTCGGGCGCAACAATAGTCGGCTCACTTATGCTCGGCATTTCCCGTCCCGTTGCGGCGCAGTTCACGTTTTTCCTCGCCGTTCCTGCCATGGCAGGCGCTTCGCTGTTAAAGCTTGTAAAATTCGCCGCCTCGGGCGTTTCAATTACGGGAACGGAAATTGCGGTGCTTTTCTTCGGCTGTCTGGTTTCGTTTATAGTTTCCGTGCTTGCGATAAAATATCTTATGAAATACATAAGGCGCCACGATTTCAAGGTTTTCGGCTATTACAGAATAATTCTCGGCGCAATTGTTTTCCTGTATTTTATCGTAAAGCTCATTTCAACGGGCAGTATTCACTGAACTTATTGACATTTGCATTTCACAGTGCTAAAATACCTTTGCAAATAAAAACAGGGGTGCTGACAGCAGTCGGCTGAGATTATACCCTTGGGCATAAGCAAATAAATCCAAAGCGGACTTTATCCGCAGTCTTTATTAAAATTGCTTTGCCCTGAAAACGCTGCGCTTTAAGATGAAGTTTGGCAGTTTGAGATTGCAGGAAGGCTGGCGCCTTTCAAAATCGAAAACATCAAAATTCGCTTAAATGGCAAGTTTTCAGCGGTTTGGATTTGTTTGATTATGCCCGTACCTGATGCGGGTAATGCCGCCGTAGGAAGAATACAGCTTTTATTTCCCTGCGGCATTGACGCAGGGATTTTTTTAGGAGGAAATAAAAAATGTCAAATTCAGCTTCTTTTTCGAAAACAAGAATTCTTGTTGAATGCGCGCTGCTTATCGCCATGGCAACAATTCTTGAAATGCTTTCAAAGCTTATAGGTCTTGAGCTTCCCTTCGGCGGAACAATTACGCTTGCAAGTATGCTTCCCATAGTAATGATTTCGTACCGTCACGGACTTAAATGGGGCTTTTTGAGCGGTTTTGCATATTCGCTTATCCAGATGCTTCTCGGCGTTAAGGTTGTTTCGGCAATGTTTTTACCCGGCGACGACCAGATGATTTTCTGGCAGGCGATTTGCGTATGTCTTCTTGACTACGTTGCGGCATATACCGTTCTGGGCATCGGCGGCGTATTCAAAAACAAATTCAAGCCCACCCCTGCAATACTCTGCGGCGTTCTTCTTGCGCTTTTGTTAAGGTATCTTATCCATATCGTATCGGGCGCTATTTTCTACGGCGCATGGGCTGAATGGTTCTTCACCCAGGAGGGCTTCTATTCAATAGGCGCAAAAATCCTTAAAAAATTCTCCGGCACGTCACTTGCAATTGTCTATTCGTGTTTCTACAACGGACTTTATATGATACCCGAAATAATAATTACCTCCGTTGTAGGCGTTATTATATCAAGATTCCCTGAAATTACAGGAGAAAAAAAGGTTCATTAACGCTTGACAAGAAGCCTTCTATAAGTTATAATAACCTCTATAATCCCACAAAAAAGGGAGGGAATGTTAGTGAGCCAGGTAAAAGTTAAAGAAAACGAGTCTTTGGACAGCGCTCTTCGTCGCTTTAAGAGACAGACCTCACGTGATGGAGTTATCCAGGAGGTTCGTAAAAGAGAGCATTACGAGAAGCCTTCGGTTAAAAGAAAAAAGAAAAGCGAAGCTGCTCGTAAACGTAAGTATAAGTAAAAATAAGAACGGGCAGGCAACTGCCCGTTTTTGTTTTTGGTAATTGTTTATGATTAGTAAAAAATTTGTTCCCGACTATCTTTTTCACTCTGTCCTCGACATTGACGCGGACGGTCTTTTAAGCCGCGGCATAAAGCTTGTTGCGGTTGACGCCGACAACACCCTTGTGTACGACAATACAATTGATTTTATTGACGGCGCAAAGGAATGGGTTAAAAAAATAAGAGGAAGCGGACTTGAAATTGCGGTTGTTTCCAACGCTTCTCACGGCAGGGCAAAAAGGATAAGCGAGCACCTTAATATAAAAACCTACGGTATGTGCTTTAAGCCCAGCCCGAAAGGCATTATAAAAGCTGCTGCGGATTTCGGCGTCAAAACAAGCGAGGTCGCTATGATAGGCGACCAGATTACAACTGATATCGCCGCCGCAAATAAAGCAGGCGCGGTTTCAATTAAAACGGATAAAATCGAAAACGAAATCAGGTTTTACTACTATTACGCGTTGAGAAGAAAAAGGGAAGCAAAGCTTATGAACGAAATACTCAAAATGAAAGGATACGGTTTTGATGATTAAAAAATTACAGGAATTATTAAATCTCCCCGATTGCAAAATCGACGGCTGCCTTATAGTTTCTCCCGAAAACAGGTTTTATTTCACGGGGTTTGAGTCCTCTGACGGAGCCTTGCTTGTAACAAAGGACAAAGCTCTTTTTATCACCGACAGCCGCTATATCGAGGCTGCCCAAAAGGCTGTTACAAGCTGCGAGGTTGGGCTGCTTGAAAAATATTACGAGCAGGTCAGCGAATTTTTTGAAAACGCAGGTGCAGAGGCTGTCGGCATTGAGGCTTCAAGGCTGACCGTGTCGCAGCTTGAAACTCTTGAGAATGTGCTTCCGTTTGAGTTTGTATTCGACAACACGCTTGACACATATATCGAGTCGCTTCGTTCGGTTAAAAATCACGCCGAAATTGAAAGCATAAAGGCAGCGCAGAGGATTGCCGAAAAGGCGCTTCTTCACGCTTATGACTTTATTAAAGAGGGCGTAACGGAAAAAGAAATTCAGCTTGAGCTTGATTTCTTTATGCTTAAAAACGGAGCAGAGGCGCTTTCATTTGAAACAATAGCAGTTGCAGGCAAAAATTCAAGCAAGCCGCACGGCGTTCCGTCAGATTACAGGGTGCAGAAGGGCGACTTTATAACAATGGATTTCGGCGCAGTTGTAAACGGCTATCACTCCGATATGACAAGAACAGTCGCGCTCGGCTTTGCTACGGACGAAATGAAAAAGGTGTACGAAACGGTCCTCAGAGCGCAGACCGAGAGTATTAAAAAATACCTGCCGGGCGTTCCCTGCTCGGAGGCTGACAAGGTCGCGCGCGACATCATTGCAGAAGCGGGTTACGGCGATTACTTCGGTCACGGTCTCGGTCACGGAGTCGGCGTTGAAATTCACGAGTATCCGTCAGTCTCGCCCAGAAGCGATACTCTTCTTCGCGAGGGCTTTGTCGTCACGGATGAACCCGGCATTTACCTTCCCGATAAATTCGGCGTAAGAATTGAGGATATGATTTATATTACCGAAGACGGCAATATCGACCTCACCGAAGCCGACAAACAGCTTATAATCCTGTAAAAAGGCTTGAAAAATATACAGTTATAGTGTAAAATAATAAATGTAAAAGTTTAAAAACCTATTTGGAGGAATAATTTATGGTATCAGCTGGTGATTTTAAAAACGGCATTACTTTCGAAATGGACGGTCAGGTTTATCAGATCATTGAGTTCCAGCACGTTAAACCCGGAAAGGGCGCCGCATTCGTTCGTACAAAAATCCGTAACGTAATCGCAGGCAGCGTTGTTGAAAAGACTTTCAGCCCCACTGATAAATTCCCGACTGCTTTTATTGAGAGAAAGGATATGGACTATTCATACGCAGACGGCGATCTCTATTATTTTATGGATCCCGAAACATATGAGCTTGTTCCTATAAATGCAAGCGAGCTTGGCGACAATTTCAAGTTTGTCAAAGAGAATATGACCTGTAAGGTGCTCTCCTATAAGGGCAAGGTATTCGGCGTTGAGCCTCCGAACTTTGTTGTTCTTCAGGTTACAAAGACCGAACCCGGTTTCGCAGGCAACACCGCGACAAACGCTACAAAGCCCGCAACTCTTGAAACAGGCGCTGAAATCCGCGTTCCCCTTTTCATTGACGAGGGTGAAATGATTAACGTCGACACAAGAACAGGCGAATATATGTCAAGGGCAAACGGTTAAAGGAGTATTACTATGATGAATCTTACCGAAAAGGTTGCTTATCTCAAAGGTCTTGTTGAAGGACTTAAGCTTGACGAAAAGGACGATACAGTTAAGGTTATTAACGCTATCATAGACGTTCTTGACGATATGGCGCTTACGGTTTCCGATCTTGACGATGAGGTTGAGCTTATCGGCGCTCAGCTTGACGAGGTTGACGACGACCTTGCGCTTCTTGAGGACGATTTCTATGAGGACTGGGAAGACGAGGATTATGATGACTACGGCGAGGAAATGTTTGAGGTAGTTTGTCCTGCCTGCGGCGAGACAGTTTACTTTGAAGATTCCGCGCTTGACGACGATTATGTTCTCTGCCCTGCCTGCGGCGAAAAGCTTGAATTCGACTTCGATCTTGACGAAGAGGAAGAAGACAAGGAATAATTATTAAAATCAAGTAACCCCGATGGAAATCCATCGGGGTTTTTGTTTTGTAATATATCAGTTAAAGAAGCCTTCTATTGCGAATTCGGTTACCTGAACATTTTCGGGGTCACTTTCAAAGTAATACTCCATTTTAACAACAGGGTCAATTTCCGGATAGCCGAAATAATTTCCGTATGAATCTATAAAAACACGGGAAATTACAAGCTTATCGTTTTCCTGCGGAGCCCTGAAATAATCCTCAATAATTTTGTCCATTTTTTCTTCGGTAATCATTTCATAAGTTCCGTTTTCAAGTATCTGCGCGCTTGTTATATAGTTATCGGCGGAAACTATTGTTCCGTCCGCAAGAAGCGTCACCGTAAAATACTGAACGTCGCGAAGCTTTATATTGCTGTTCCCACATTCGACATAGCAGTTAAGCGTCTCGTTTAAGTCAAGGCGCTGCTTGCTGTATTTTTCGGAGGTGAACATAAACGTCCTGCCGGGAACTCTTACGTCCTCGCTATCAGTCCCCTCTTCATTCATTAACGGATAGTATAAGTCCGCGTCGGAGGTGCTGAAATCAAACGCCAGTTCTCCCGTAACAAAGCTGAATTTATTTACAAAATCAGTTGCCTTTTCAAGAAGCTCATCTTCACTTGCCTCCGAAAGCTTTGAAGCAGCCTGAATTACATCGTTATGCGGCTTGAAATAGAAGGAGAATTTGCCTGTTTTTGACGATGCGGAAACACTTGCGTCAAGCTGGTCTTCAACGCTTCCGTCCTCATAAAACCAGTTGGCGTAGCCGTTCTCATAATCTGTACTCTCATCAACCTTCAGCTCAATATCAAAATATTCGTTAAGCGTTGAAATGACGTTGCCTGCATTTTCAAGCGAATCATAGATATACCTGTTGACCTGACCGGAAACCTCAAAGGCGTTTTCCTTTATTTCATAATCGGAAACCGTAAACTCCTCATATCCTTCCTGTCCGTCATGGTCATCGGTTGAAATTTCCTCGGTTGTTGTCGTACCCTTGTCTATCATTTCAACCTTGCACGAACAAAGTGAAAGTGTTATAACAAGTGAAAGTAAAACAGCCGTAAGAATTTTAATTTTTTTCATAGAACCACCTCTGAAATAACTTTATCATTTATTAAGCAAATAGTCAAGAAGACAGAAAAGAAAAAAGCGGTATGCCGAAGCATACCGCTTTATTTAATATTTTATAACTTAAGCCTCAGCCTTTTTCTTGCCGTTAAGAACAAGATTTGTGATGATACCGAGGATGAGAGCGCAGGCGATTTCCGTAAGAGTAACCTTACCGAAGGTAAGTGAGAAGCCGCCGATACCGCAGATAAGAATAACAGCAACAACAAAGAGGTTGTTGTTTTCTCCGAGGTCAACCTTCTGAACCATCTTAAGACCGGATACAGCGATGAAACCGTAAAGCGCGATACAAACGCCGCCCATTACGCAGTTGGGAATGGAAGCGAGGAATGTAACAAACGGTCCGAAGAACGAAATGACAATAGCAATAATTGATGTTGCAAGAATTGTAACTACCGAAGCGTTACCCGTAATAGCAACACAGCCGATGGACTCGCCGTAGGTTGTGTTCGGGCATCCGCCGAAGAATGCGCCTGCCATTGAACCTACGCCGTCACCGAGAAGAGTTCTGTGAAGACCGGGGTCCTCAAGAAGGTCTGTTCCGATGATGGAAGAAAGGTTCTTGTGGTCTGCGATGTGCTCTGCAAATACAACGAATGCAACGGGAACATAAGCAACTGCGATAGTAGCGTAGTTTACAAGCTTAAGTCCCTTATAAGCCTTAAGGAATGTAAATTCGGGAACTGCGAAAACAGTCATACCCTTGAATGCAGCAAAGTTGATTATCTGAAGAGATGTGTCGCCTGTCTTAATGCCGACAACAGTGAATATTGCTGCAACAATGTAGCCTGCAACGATACCGATGATGAAGGGAATAAGCTTTGACATCTTCTTGCCGTAAACGGAGGTAATCATAACTACAAAGAGTGTGATAAGACCTACGAGAACGCAGATATAAGGATTAGCCGCTGAAGTACCGTCCTCAAGAAGAACCTTACCTGCCTGAAGGTCGCTGATAGCGTTACCTGCAAGCGAAAGACCGATAATTGCAACTGTCGGTCCAATAACAACCGCCGGCATAAGACGGTCAATCCATTTAACGCCTGCAACCTTAACTACGATAGCGATTACTACGTAAACAAGACCTGCAAAAATTGCGCCGACAAGGATTCCTGCGTAACCTGCTTCAGCCGATACAGCGCCGCCGAAGGCTGCAAACATTGAGCCAAGGAAAGCGAAGGATGAGCCGAGGAATACAGGGCTTCTGAACTTTGTGAATAAAAGATAAACAATTGTGCCGACGCCTGCGCCGAAGAGCGCTGCCGACTGCGACATTCCGTTGCCTACAATTGACGGTACAGCAATAGTAGCTGCGAGGATAGCAAGTAACTGCTGAAGCGCAAAAACGATAAGCTGACCGAACTTCGGCTTGTCTTTAATGCCGTAAGTAAGATTCATTTTCATTTCCTCCCTTAATGTACTTTGAAAAGATTTTTATTTGGTTTTAACCTCTTTAATTAAACCATATCGGTTGAGTTAAGTCAATTAAAAATTACACGTTTCATTTAATTTCTACAAGTTAGACAAGTCTGTTACAAAATGAACATCAATATATGGGATAATATGACGAATTGTGAATTTTCTGTCAATTTTGTAGGGACTTCGCTTCCACGCACACCCGTAAATACATTTTCGTCTGTGGGACGTCGAGGACGCCGTCCCCTACGAAATTACTTTAATAATACGATTTTTTGTTCGGAAGTGTTGGCTTCCTCAAAATTCCTTCATTAGCGAAGCGTCTTCATTTCTTCATTTCTTCATTCCTTCATTAAAACAAAAACCCGACTGAAAACCAGTCGGGTTTTAAAATTATTTCTCAATAAGCTCGATGATACACATCTCTGCCGCATCTCCCCTACGGGGACCGGTCTTTGTAATTCTTGTGTAACCGCCGTTTACGTCTGCATATTTGGGAGCAATTTCGTCAAAAAGCTTTTTAACAACTGCTTCCTTTGTGATATATGAGAGAGCCGCTCTCTTATTGCTGAGATTATTCTCCTTTGCAAGAGTAATCATCTTTTCCGCAATAGCGCGAACCTCTTTAGCTCTTGTAACGGTGGTTTCTATCTGACCGTTCTCGAAAAGGTATGTTACCATACCTCTCAGCATTGACTTTCTGTGATCAGTCGGTCTGCCAAGCTTTCTTGTACCGGGCATTAAAAATCACTCCTTTTTTTAATACAGTAAGCAGAATTTTCTTCTGCGGCGTTTAAAAACGAAAATTATTCGTCGTCACTTCTGAGTGTGAAATTAAGGCTTGCAAGCTTGGCAACAACCTCTTCAAGGCTCTTTCTGCCGAGATTTCTTACCTTCATCATATCTTCCTCAGATTTGCTGATAAGATCCTCAACGGTGTTGATACCTGCTCTCTTAAGGCAGTTGAAGGAACGAACCGAAAGGTCAAGCTCTTCAATAGTCATTTCAAGAGCCTTCTCCTTGCCGTTATCATCCTTGACAACCATAATCTCGGCGTTGCTCGCTTCTTCCGAAAGGTCAACAAAGAGATTAAGGTGCTCCGTAAGAATCTTTGCACCGAGAGAAACTGCTTCCTGCGCGGTGATCGTACCGTTTGTCCAAGCCTCAAGTGAAAGCTTGTCATAGTCGGTAATCTGACCTACACGGGTATTCTCAATGGTGTAATTAACTTTAAGGACAGGCGTGTAAATTGAATCCATTGCGATAACGCCGATAGCAGGGGTAAGAATCTGCTTGTTTCTCTCTGAAGAAACGTAGCCTCTGCCCTTGTCGGCTGTCATTTCCATAACCAGCTCCGCGCCGTCGCCGAGTGTGGCAATGACGTGGTCGGGATTAAGGATTTCAACCTCGGAGTCAGTTTTGATGTCACCTGCGGTGACAACGCCTTCGCCTTTAGCGTCCACATAGATGGTCTTCGGACCGTCGCCGTGAATCTTGAGAATAACGCCCTTTAAATTAAGGACAATTTCTGTGACGTCTTCCTTAACACCGGGAATGGTGGAAAACTCATGAAGAACGCCGTCTATTTTTACTGATGTAATTGCGTAGCCGGGAATTGAGGAAAGCAATACTCTTCTTAAAGAGTTGCCCAGCGTAACGCCGTAACCTCTTTCAAGCGGCTCTACAACGAACTTACCGTAAGTTCCGTCAGCGGATAAATCCAACGCTTCGATGTTGGGCTTTTCAATACCAATCATTTAAAACCCTCCTATTATATTTACGGAATAAAATCCGTATACAAAGTTTCTCGTGTTTGGGTTCGCTATTACTTAGAATAGAGCTCGACGATAAGGTGCTCTTCAACGGGATAGTCAATATCCTCGCGAGTGGGCATTCTTAAAATTGTACCCTTGAGCTCATTAGCATCCTTCTCCATCCAAGCAGGTGTGGTAATGAACGGAGCGTCCTCACCTGTAAGGCGCTGGAACAAGCTTGAAGCCTTGCTCTTCTCTCTGACAGCAATAACCTGACCGGGCTTAACCTGGTATGAAGGGATGTCAACCTTCTTACCGTCAACGGTAAAGTGACCGTGGTTTACAAGCTGACGAGCCTGGCGGCGTGTAGCCGCAAAGCCGAGATGGAATACTACGTTGTCAAGGCGGCGCTCGCAAAGAACAAGGAGATTTTCACCTGTCTTGCCGGGCATCTTTGCTGCCTTCTCATAGTATGAGCTGAACTGCTTTTCAAGCATACCGTAAATAAACTTAACCTTTTGCTTTTCATTAAGCTGCATGCCGTACTCGGACTGCTTTCTTCTCATCTGTCCCTTGGGGTTACGGTTAGTATTCTTCTTTGCGTAACCGAGAACTGCGGGTGAAAGACCGAGAGCCTTGCAGCGTTTTGCTACGGGCTGCATATTCTTTGCCATTCTTATTCTCCTCCTTTATACACGTCTTCTCTTAGGCGGACGGCAACCGTTATGAGGGATGGGAGTTACGTCTTTAATAAGAGTAATTTCCAAGCCTGCTGCCTGAAGCGCACGGATAGCTGCCTCACGACCCTGGCCGGGGCCTTTGACAAAGACTTCAACAGTCTTAAGACCGTGCTCCATAGCAGCCTTAGCTGCTGTTTCCGCTGCTGTCTGAGCTGCGAAGGGAGTAGACTTCTTTGAGCCTCTAAAGCCCATTTCACCTGAAGTAGCCCACGAAATTACATTACCCTGTACATCGGCAATGGTTACGATCGTGTTGTTGAAGGTGGATTGAATATGAGCAGCACCCTTTTCAATATTTTTTCTTTCACGACGCTTTCTTGTAGCGCCCTTTTTGTTTGCGGCCATTTCTTTCCCTCCTCAATTACTTCTTCTTGTTAGCGACTGTCTTCTTCGGACCCTTGCGTGTGCGGGCATTGTTCTTTGAAGTCTGGCCTCTTACGGGCAAGCCCTTTCTGTGACGGATGCCGCGATAGCAGCCGATTTCAACAAGTCTCTTAATGTCGTAAGCAGTCTCACGGCGAAGGTCACCCTCGACCTTAACGTTGTGATCGATATACTCACGAATCTTTGATACATCTTCTTCGGTCAAATCCTTTACTCGAGTGTCGGGATTTATACCTGTTGCAGCGATAATGTCGCTTGCTGTTTTGCGTCCGATTCCGAAAATATAGGTCAAGCCGATTTCGACTCTCTTATCTCTCGGTAAATCAACACCGGATATACGCGCCATATTACAATTACCTCCATTTAGTATTGCAAGGAATTAACCTTGACGCTGCTTATGCTTCGGGTTTTCACAGATAACCATGATTTTACCCTTGCGCTTAATAATTTTGCACTTTTCGCACATTTTTCTGACAGAAGGTCTGACTTTCATTTAAATTTACCTCCTAAAATTATTTGGAACGCCATGTGATACGGCCCTTTGTTAAATCGTAAGGCGACATTTCAACCGTTACCTTATCGCCGGGCAGGATTCTGATATAATTCATTCTCAACTTACCCGAAATAAAAGCCGTAATCTGATGACCGTTTTCAAGCTCTACCAAAAATGTTGCATTCGGCAAAGCCTCTGTGACCGTACCCTCTATTTCGATCATATCCTGTTTTGACATATCAATTAGCCTCCTTAAAATCCTTTCGGATTTCTCTTAACGCTTTTCTTAATGCTCGGTCCGAACAAATCAAGTCCATATCAACAAAGTATTTTGTCTGTTTAAGGTGTTTCGGATTTTTACTCTTTGGGTTAGTAAGAGGTCTTTCCTTACCGTCACAAACTTCCACTCTTGTTTTGTTCAGGCTCACCACAACTAAAAGCTGTGCTTTATCGCGCCCTGCCGCGGATACAACAACCGCGCCTCTTTTTAAATCCGTAATCATATTTTAGTAAGAATTACAGGACCGTTTGAGGTAACGACTATCGTATGCTCATAATGAGCGGCGAGTGAACCGTCCTTGGTCTTAACCGTCCAGCCGTCAGGCATAACATTTATTGCCGCCTTACCCAATGTAATCATAGGTTCAATGGCAATTGTCATACCCGGTAACAGGCGTACTCCTCTTCCCGGAGTTCCGTAGTTAGGTACGCTCGGATCTTCATGCAGGTGAGTCCCGACGCCGTGCCCTGTATATTCGCGCACAACGGAGAATCCCCTGTCCTCGCAATAACTCTGTACTGCATAACCAATATCACCGAGTCTGCCGCCTGCGACTGCCATTTCGATACCCTTGTAAAGGCTCTCCTCGGTAGTTTCGCAAAGACGTTTTGCCTCGTCGGATATTTCACCGACGGCAAAGGTAGCGGCATTGTCACCGTTATAGCCGTCTATCTTGGCTCCAAGGTCAATGCTGACTATGTCGCCGCGATGCAGTATACGGTTCTTGCTCGGAATACCATGAATGATCTCATCGTTAATAGAAATGCATGCGGTAGCAGGATAGCCGTTGTAGTTAAGGAAGTTAGGCTCTGCGCCCTGCTTCTTGATATACTCGTAGGCTATGCGGTCAATTTCCCAGGTCGAAACGCCCTCCTTGACTGCCTCACCTGCTATCTTTAATGCCTCTGCCGAGATCTGACACGCTTTACGCATTATGTCAATTTCTCTTGCTGATTTTAGCACTATCATGCTTAATTCTCCAATACTTCGAAGACAAGACGGGTTGTATCTTTAACCTCTTCCTGACCTTCGACAACTGTAAGTTTACCCGTTTTGTTGTAGTAATCCTTTAAAGGCTCTGTCTGCTCATGATAAACATTAAGTCTGTCAAGAACCGTGTCGGGATGGTCGTCCTTGCGCTGAATCAACTCGGCGCCGCAATTGTCGCAAACGCCCTCGTTAATCGGTCTTCTATGCTCAAGGTGATAAGAAGCGCCGCACTTGGAGCAAACCCTTCTGCCCGACATTCTTTTTACAACAGTCTCATCGGAAACCTCAATATCAATGACCTTGTCAATGACAACGCCCATTTCATCAAGCGCCTGAGCCTGCGGGATCGTTCTCGGGAAGCCGTCAAGGATGAAGCCGTTACGGCAGTCATCCTTTGAAAGTCTTTCCTTGATAATGCCTATGACCACCTCGTCGGGTACGAGCTGACCTGCATTTATATATTCCTTGGCTTTAAGTCCCATTTCGGTACCGTTAGCCAGTGCCTCGCGGATGATATTACCCGTCGAAATAGCAGGGATAGAAAGCTTTTCACAAATCTTTTCAGCCTGTGTGCCCTTACCTGCTCCGGGAGCTCCCAGTAAAATCAAATTCATTTTGTTCTCCTCTGATTAGTCAAGGAAGCCCTTGTAGTGACGCATCATCATCTGGCTTTCAAGCTGCTTGACTGTTTCAAGAGCAACGCCGACAACGATGATAATTGACGTACCGCCGAGTGAAATGTTCATTGGATAGTCAACAGCGGTTGTAACCTGGGTGAAAATAATCGGGAATATTGCAACAACTGAAAGAAGCAAAGCTCCGAGCAGTGTGAGTCTGTTAAGAACTCTTGTAATAAACTCCGAAGTGGGTCTGCCGGCACGGATACCGGGGATAACGCCGCCCTGATTACGGATGTTATTTGACATTTCAACAGGATTATACTGAATTGCCGCATAGAAGTATGCGAAGAAAATTATAAGAACAAAGTAAATTACTCCGTATACAACGCTGTCCGAATCGAACCAGTTGAGGAATTTCTCCCAGAAGCCGCCCTCCTTAGGTGTGACAAACATACCTATTGTCGGGGGCAAGGAAAGAATTGAAGAAGCGAAGATGATGGGAAGAACGCCGCACATATTGACTTTAATCGGAATGTGTGAACTCTGTCCGCCGTACATCTTTCTGCCGACAACTCTTTTAGCATACTGAACCGGAATACGTCTTTCGGCATTGTCCATCCAGACGATATATGCAATCATAAGAATCATGATGATAAACGCCAGGGGAGCGAGCGCGTAATAAGGACCACCGTGCATCAGATACTGATACAACTGATACATAATAGTGGGAATCCTTGCTACGATACCGGCAAAAAGGATAATTGAAATACCGTTGCCGACACCCTTTTCATTGATAAGGTCGCCCAACCAGATGATGAACGCTGCACCTGCTGTATAACAGAGAATGATAACTGCTGCCTGGAATACTGCAGCAAAGCCTGTGTATCTTGATCCGTCTGCGGCTGTTGAAATATAGCCCTGGGAACGGATGTAGAAGAAATAGGCTGTACTCTGCATAAGCGCCAACGCTGCTGCCGAATAACGGGTGATCTTGCCGATCTTTCTTCTTCCCTCTTCACCCTCCTGAGAGAGCTTCTGAAGGGGAGGAATTGCGACAGTAAGCAACTGAATGATAATTGAAGCGTTGATGTAGGGTGTAACCGACATTGCGAAAAGAGTTCCGTAGTTGAAGGCGTTACCTGTCATCATGCTAAGGTATGTCATAAAGTTATTTGCCGACTGATCCGGAAGAATACCTTCCGCCGCAATATTAACAAAGGGTACCGGCAATGAACAACCGACTCTGAATACGAGCACCATAAGCGCCGTAAATATAAGCTTTTTTCTGAGGTCTGCGATTTTCCAAGCATTAACAATGGTTTTTATCATTGTTAAATCACCTCAGCCTTTCCGCCTGCTGCTTCGATCTTTGCTTTTGCGGAATCCGAATAAGCGTTGACCTGAACAGTAAGCTTTTTGCTTATTTCGCCATTACCGAGAACCTTGACGCCGTCAAGCTCCTTCTTGATAAGGCCTTTTGCCTTAAGAGCCGCGATGTCAACCGTAGCGCCGTCTTCAAATGACTTATCAAGAGCGGCAACGTTTACGATAGCGATCTCTTTAGCAAAAATGTTATTGAAGCCCCTCTTGGGAAGTCTTCTCTGTAAAGGCATCTGGCCGCCCTCAAAACCGGGACGCATGCCTCTGCCTGCTCTGGCCTTCTGGCCCTTATGACCTTTGCCTGCAGTTTTACCCTGACCTGAAGCCGGACCGCGTCCGATTCTCTTGACAGCTTTCTTGCTGCCCTCAGCGGGTGAAAGCTCATGCAATTTCATACTTCCAACCTCCTTTAAGCTTCTGTAACCTCGATAAGATGTGCGACCTTGTGAATCTTGCCCTTTGTCTGGGGATTGTCGGGCTGAACAACTGTGTCGCCGATTTTCTTAAGACCGAGAGAGCGAACTGTTGCAATCTGGTCTTTTTTGCTGCCGATAGTGCTCTTAACGAGCTTAATCTGCAAATTAGCCATTATTTGCGCCCTCCTTAAATGTCTTTTACGTTTTTACCGCGGATAGCGGCAACTTCATCTGCAGTACGAAGCTGAGCAAGACCGTTGATGGTTGCTCTTACAACATTGCAGGGATTGTTTGAACGAAGAGCCTTGGAACGGATGTCCTTGATGCCGACTGTCTCAACAACCGCACGAACCGGACCGCCGGCGATAACGCCGGTACCGGGAGCAGCGGGCTTGAGAAGAACAACGCCTGCGCCGAACTTACCGATAACCTCGTGGGGAATCGTTGTGCCCTTAAGAGAAATCTTCATAAGATTCTTCTTGGCGTCCTCGATACCCTTACGGATAGCGTCCGGAACTTCGCCGGACTTACCAAGACCGAAACCGATGATGCCGTTTCCGTCACCAACGACTACAAGAGCAGAGAACTTGAAGATACGGCCGCCCTTTACAGTCTTTGAAACACGGTTTATAGAAACTACACGTTCCTGAAGCTCCATTGTTGAAGCATCCATTTTAGCCATAATATTCTCTCCTCTCTTAGAAATTCAGGCCGCCTTCGCGGGCGCCCTCGGCGAGCTCTTTAACTCTGCCGTGATAGATGTAACCGCCTCTGTCGAATACGCAATCCTTGATATCCTTATCAGCGGCTCTTTCAGCCAATAATTTGCCTACGCTGCGAGCAGCGGACATATTACCGCCATATTCCGTAAAGTCCTTTTCAACCGATGAAGCTGAAACCAATGTAACGCCGGCAACATCATCTATAAGCTGAGCATAGATGTGCTGAAGTGAGCGGAATACATTAAGGCGAGGACACTCTGCAGTGCCTGTAACCTTTCCACGGACTCTCTTATGGCGATTAAGTCTTGCCTTGTTTGTATCAAGCTTTTTAACCATTTAGAAACCCTCCTATTATTTACCGCCCTTACCGGCTTTACCTTCCTTGCGGCGGATGTGCTCAGACGCATACTTAATGCCCTTGCCCTTATACGGCTCGGGAGGTCTCTTTTCTCTGACCTCTGCTGCGAACTGGCCAACCTTCTGCTTGTCGGGACCGGAAATGATGATTTTGTTAGGTGCCGGAACATCAATAGTGATGCCGTCAATTTCGGGCATAATTACCTGATGTGAATAACCGATAGTCATTACAAGGTCCTTGCCCTTCTTTTCTGCACGGTAACCGATACCGTTGATTTCAAGCTCCTTTGAGAAGCCCTTTTCAACGCCTGTTACCATATTGGCAATAAGAGTTCTTGTCAAACCGTGAAGTGAACGGTTTTCCTTATTGTCGTTAGGACGGGTAACAGTTATCTGACCGTCCTTCTTCTCAACTGTCATGTTGGGATGCACTGTTCTGGAAAGCTCGCCCTTGGGGCCCTTAACGGTAACAGTGCTGCCGTCAACTGTGACATCGACGCCCGCCGGAATAACGATGGGCTCTCTGCCTATACGAGACATAGTACGTTACCTCCTTACCAGATGAATGCAAGGACTTCACCGCCGACGTTAGCCTTGCGTGCGTCCTTATCTGTCATTACGCCCTTAGGTGTTGAGAGGATAGCAATGCCGAGACCTTTCATAACTCTGGGCATTTCCTCACAGCTTGTATAAATACGCAGACCGGGCTTTGAAACTCTGCGTAAACCGGTGATTACAGAGGACTTGTTAGGACCGTACTTAAGAGTAATCTCCATCATACCCTGCTTGCCGTCCTCTTCAACCGTGAAACCTTTAATGTAACCTTCATCAACAAGAATCTGAGCAATCGCTTTCTTCATGTTTGATGCGGGTACCTTCACCGTATCATGCTTTGCTGAGTTCGCGTTACGAATTCTTGTAAGCATATCGGCGATAGAATCAGTAATTTGCATACTGTTTTACCTCCTTAGATTGCTCTTTTTCTTACCAACTTGACTTCTTTACGCCGGGAATCTGACCTGCATGTGCCAACTCTCTGAAACAGATACGGCATACTCCGTACTTACGGAGATAAGCATGTGGTCTACCGCAGATTTTGCAGCGGTTATACTGTCTTGATGAATACTTAGCGGGACGAGCCTGCTTAACTTTCATTGCTGTTTTAGCCACTTGTTATCCCTCCTTATTTAGAAAACGGAGCGCCCATGAGAGTAAGCAGCTCTCTGGCCTCTTCATCGGTATTGGCTGTGGTTACGAAGCAGATGTCCATACCACGAACCTTGTCAACTTTATCGTACTCGATTTCAGGGAAAATCAACTGCTCCTTGATACCGGTTGAGTAATTACCTCTGCCGTCAAATGAGTTGGGGTTAATTCCTCTGAAGTCACGAACTCTGGGAAGCGCGATGTTGAAGAACCTGTCAAGGAACTCATACATCTTGTCGCCTCTGAGCGTTACCTTAACGCCGATAGGCATGCCTTCACGAAGCTTAAAGTTAGCGACTGATTTCTTTGCCTTACAAACTACGGGCTTCTGACCTGTAATTGTAGCGATATCGCCTACTATAGCGTCAATAGCCTTGGGGTTATCCTTGGCTTCACCGCAGCCTACGTTGATAACAATTTTATCAAGCTTCGGGATTTGCATAACACTCTTGTAACCGAACTTCTTGAAAAGTGCGGGGGCGACTTCTTTAGTATACATTTCTTTAAGTCTTGCTGCCATTTGTTATGTCCCTCCCTTATTCAAACTGAGCGTTGCACTTTTTGCAAACTCTAACCTTTTTGCCGTTCTTATCAAGAGCGTGGCCCGTTCTTGTGGGCTTGCCGCACTTGGGGCAAATAAGCTGAACCTTGTCAGCATAGAGAGCGCTTTCAGCCTTAATAAGACCGCCGGGCTCACCCATCTGACGCGGCTTAACGTGCTTTGTAACTACGTTAACGCCTTCAACAATAACCTTGCGCTCTTTGGGGCTGACCTGCATGACCTTACCCCTCTTACCGCGGTTCTTGCCGTTGATGACGATTACCTCGTCACCTGTTTTAACATGAAGATTATTCATCCTTGGCACCTCCTATTAAAGCACTTCCGGAGCAAGGGACAGTATTTTCATATAGTCCTTCTCACGGAGTTCTCTGGCAACCGGCCCGAAGATACGGGTGCCTCTGGGATTTTTGTCTTCTCTTATTATAACAGCAGCATTCTCGTCGAAGCGGATATAAGTACCGTCGTCTCTGCGAACGCCTGAAACTGTTCTAACAACTACTGCCCTTACAACTTCGCCCTTTTTAGCTGTTCCGCCGGGAGCAGCCTTCTTGACTGAAGCTACAATGACATCGCCGATATTGGCGTATCTTTTGCCTGAACCACCGAGAACTCGGATGCACATAAGCTCCTTAGCCCCTGTGTTGTCGGCAACTTTAAGCAAAGTCTGTTGCTGTATCACAGTATTGCCTCCTTTTTCTTACCTAAATAATTATTTAGCCTTCTCGATGATTTCAACGACACGCCATCTCTTATCCTTGGACATCGGACGAGTTTCCATAACAAGAACTCTGTCGCCGATACCGCACTCGTTGGCTTCGTCGTGAACCTTGATTTTTACTGTACGGTTAACGATTTTCTTGTAAAGCGGATGCCTTACCTTATCGCGGATAGCAACAACGATAGTCTTATCCATCTTATCGCTGACTACTGTTCCGACCTGTGTTTTACGAAGATTTCTTTCCATCATGAACACCTACCCTTTCCTTAGGACTCAGCGCCGTGAAGCTCAACATCACGCTGAATTGTCTTAATTCTTGCGATGTCCTTTTTTACGGCGTTAATACGCATTGGATTGTCGAGTTGGTTGATGGCCTGCTGAAAACGAAGCTTAAAGAGCTCGTCCTTGAGTTCCAAGAGTTTAGCATCCAACTCTGAAGCTGACAATTTTCTGAGTTCACTTGCTTTCATTACTGCTCACCATCCTGTTCCATAGTTTCTTCCTTGCGGACAAACTTACACTTGATGGGAAGCTTGTTTGCAGCAAGACGCATAGCCTCGCGTGCAAGCTCTTCGCTAACGCCGGCGATTTCAAACATTACTCTGCCGGGCTTAACGACTGCTACCCAATACTCGGGAGAACCTTTACCTGAACCCATTCGGGTTTCAGCAGGCTTCTCAGTAATAGGCTTGTCGGGGAAAATCTTAATCCAGACCTGACCGCCACGCTTGATATATCTTGTCATAGCAACACGGGCTGCTTCGATCTGATTTGCTGTAATCCAAGCGGGTTCGAGGGCAACAAGACCGTAATCACCGTAAGTTACCTTTGAACCGCGGATAGCCTTACCTTTAAGGCGACCTCTCTGTACTCTGCGGTACTTAACTCTTTTAGGTAATAACATTACTTGGCTCCTCCTTCCCTCTTACCGGGCTTGCGGCTGTCGTGAAGAACTTCGCCCTTGTAAATCCAGACCTTAACGCCGATTCTGCCGTAGGTTGTCTTTGCCTCTGCAAAACCGTAATCAATGTCTGCGCGGATTGTCTGAAGCGGAATAGTTCCTTCATGATAGTGCTCGGTACGCGCGATTTCCGCACCGCCCAAGCGGCCGCTGACCTGTGTCTTGATTCCTTTAGCGCCTGATCTCATTGTTCTGCCGATGGACTGCTTGAGCGCACGGCGGAACGAAACTCTCTTTTCAAGCTGAGCAGCGATATTCTCTGCTACGAGCTGAGCGTTGAGGTCGGGCTGCTTGATTTCAATAATGTTGATGAAAACATCCTTATCGCCGCCGAGCTTCTTCTGGCAAAGAGCCTTAAGCTTCTCGATTTCAGCGCCGCCCTTGCCGATAACAAGACCGGGCTTTGCGCAATGGATGTTTACGCGGACTCTCTTCGGGTCTCTCTCAATTTCAATCTTCGGTACGCCTGCACCGATTTTGTAGAACATATCGAGGAGATACTCACGAAGTTCATAGTCCGAAACAAGGGTATCGCCGAAGCTGCTCTTGTCAGCATACCAACGAGATTCCCAATCCTTGATAACGCCGATTCTAAGACCGGTAGGATTTATTTTCTGTCCCATTCTAACTTACCTCCTCTGTTATTCTGCTTCCCTGAGTGTGAGGAAAATGTGCGAAGTTTTCTTATTGATTCTGAACGCACGTCCCTGTGCTCTGGGTCTGATTCTTTTAAGAGTAGGACCCTGGCTTACGCTGCATTCTGCAACATAAAGCGCGGAAGTGTCCATATCTTTGTTTTCTGCATTAGCCATTGCAGACTTCAAAAGCTTTTCAATCGGTTCACACGCAGCCTTAGGTGTGTACTTCAAGATAGCCAGCGCTTCGTCACAAGGCTTATTGCGGATAAGGTCGAGAACTATCTGAACCTTACGCGGCGCAATTCTTACATGCATTGCCTTAGCAGTTGCTTCCATTGATTAACACTCCTTTTCTGCTTAGTTTGTCTTGCTGCCTGCGTGACCTCTGAAGGTACGCGTGGGAGCAAATTCACCGAGTTTGTGACCAACCATATCCTCAGTAACATATACCGGAACATGCTTGCGTCCGTCATGAACCGCAAAGGTGTGACCAACAAACTGCGGGAAAATTGTGGAGCTGCGGCTCCATGTCTGTAAAACGATCTTTTCGCCTGTTTTGTTCATTTCTTCAACTCTCTTTAAGAGCTTGGGCTGAACATAGGGACCCTTTTTAACACTTCTTCCCATTTTATTGCACTCCTTTCCGATTACTTATCGTTACGACGCTTAATTATAAGCTTGTCGGAACTCTTTTTCTTGGCTCTGGTCTTATAACCGAGAGCAGGCTTACCCCAAGGTGTAACGGGGCCGGGACGACCGATAGGTGACTTACCTTCACCACCGCCGTGGGGGTGGTCGTTCGGGTTCATTACTGAACCGCGGACTGTCGGGCGAATGCCTCTGTGGCGTGTACGGCCTGCTTTACCGAGCTTAACATTCTCGTGGTCGGTATTGCCGACTGTGCCGATAGTAGCCATACAGGAAGCCGGAACGTTTCTCAATTCGCCTGAGGGCAAACGGAGAAGAGCGTAACCGTTCTCCTTAGCCATAAGCTGAGCAGCGTTACCTGCAGCGCGTGCAAGCTGACCGCCTCTGCCGGGATACATTTCAACGTTGTGGATGAATGTACCTGTGGGGATGTTTGTAAGCGGAAGCGCATTGCCGACCTTGATGTCAGCAGCTGTGCCTGCCTCAATTACGTCGCCGACCTTAAGTCCGACGGGTGCGAGAATGTATCTCTTTTCGCCGTCCTCATACTGAACCAAAGCAATATGAGCCGAACGGTTGGGGTCATACTCAAGAGTGAGTACGTTTGCCTTCATATCCTGCTTATCTCTCTTGAAATCGATAACGCGGTATTTCTGGCGATTTCCGCCGCCGTGATGGCGAACGGTTATTCTTCCGTAGCTGTTTCTGCCGGCGTGCTTCTTAAGAGGCTCAAGAAGGCTTCTTTCGGGAGCAACCTTTGAAAGCTCGGAATAATCTGTAACCGACATATTACGTCTTGCGTTTGTAGTCGGCTTGTAGACTTTAATAGACATTCCTATCCTCTCCTTTTCTGGATGTTAAAGCGCCTTTTGCGCCCCGACGGCTTAGCGGGTAATGTCAAACCCCATACGTTGCCGTCGGAAAGTAAGAAAATGCTTCTTACTGATAAATGCCGTCAAAGAACTCGATGGTCTTTGAATCCTCGGTCAGTGTGACAATAGCCTTTTTCCAGGAAGCCGTACGGCCTGTGGTGTAGCCCTGTCTTCTTGCCCTGCCGCGGACATGCATTGTGTTTACTTTTGCTACCTCAACGCCGAAGAGCTCTTCAACAGCTCTTTTGATGTCGATTTTTGTAGCGTCCTTTGCAACCTTAAAGGTATATTTTTTATCTGCAACGCCTTCCATACTGTTTTCAGTAATTACGGGACGCAGGATAATATCCTGTGCTGATTTCATTACGCATATACCTCCTCGATCTTTGTAACGGCATCCTTGAGGACTACGAGCGTGTCGCAGTTAAGAATGTCATAAACATTAAGTGTATTTACAAGAGTTACGTTAACACCTTCAATGTTTCTTGCGCTCTTATAAACGATGTCGTTTTTCTCGGGAAGAACTACAAGAGTCTTCTTTGCAGCCTTAACGGCGTCGAGAACCTTTTTAGCCTCTGCAGTCTTAATTGCGTCAAGTCCGAAGGAATCGAGAACGATCATTTCGGAAGCGGCAACCTTTGAAGAAAGAGCGCTCTTCATAGCGAGTCTCTTAACCTTCTTGTTGATGGAGAAGCCGTAGCTGCGCGGCTTGGGGCCGTGAGCGATACCGCCGTGATACCACTGCGGTGAACGGGTTGAGCCCTGCCTTGCGCGGCCTGAACCCTTCTGTCTCCAGGGCTTTTTGCCGCCGCCGGAAACCTCTGAACGCGTAAGAGTTGACTGAGTGCCCTGACGCTGTGAAGCCAAGTAGTTAACTACTACAAGGTGCATAGCCGATTTGCTCGGCTCAATAGCAAAAATATCATCGGACAATTTGATGTCGGATACTTTTTTGCCCGTATTATCCAATACTGCTAATTTTGTAGCCATTCAAAACACTCCTCTCTTATTTCTTGCAGGCATTAGCCACTACAACGTAACCGCCCTTGGGACCGGGGATAGCGCCCTTGATAGCGATAAGGTTGTTTTCGGCGTCAACCTTAACTACATCTAAATTCTGTACGGTAACTCTTTCGGTACCGAGATGACCGGCAAGCTTTTTGCCCTTGAAAACTCTTGAAGGATCCGAACAAGCGCCCAAAGAACCCTGATGACGGGCAACGGGACCTGAACCGTGGGTTTCTTTAAGTCTTCCGAAGTTCCAGCGCTTGATAACGCCTGCGGTACCCTTACCTTTGCTTGTGCCGACTACGTCAACCTTCTCACCTGCTGCAAAGATGTCAGCCTTGATGATGTCGCCGACGTTTACAGACTCAGTATCCTCAAGACGGAATTCCTTGAGAACCTTCTTGGGAGCTACGTCTGCCTTCTTGAAGTGACCTGCCATAGGCTTTGTCACCTTCTGCACCTTCATATCGCCGAAGCCGAGCTGAACAGCGTCATAGCCGTCGTTGTCAGCAGTCTTCTTCTGGATAACGGTGCACGGTCCTAACTCAACGACTGTTACGGGAACAACCTTGCCTTTTTCGTCGAAAAACTGAGTCATACCGATTTTCTTACCAATAAGACCTTTTTTCATTTTTATTTCCTCCTTGGTTATTGGTTGAACGCATTTGCGCCCAACATGACCTCACAGCGCGTATATTATAATGTAATAGAGATTAAAGCTTAATCTCAATATCAACGCCTGCGGGAAGCTCAAGACCTGTCAGAGCCTCAACAGTCTTATTTGAGGGTCTGAGGATGTCGATAAGCCTTTTGTGTGTTCTCTGCTCAAACTGCTCACGCGAATCCTTGTATTTATGAACTGCGCGAAGAATCGTAACTACTTCCTTTTCTGTGGGAAGCGGAACGGGACCGGAAACCTGAGCGCCTGTACGCTTTGCAGTTTCAACGATTTTCTCTGCCGCCTTGTCCACAAGGTTGTGGTCGTAGCCCTTGAGCCTGATTCTGATTTTCTTACCTTTTGCTGTTGCCATTATTTTTTCCTCCTTAAATTGGGGCGGCATCTTATAAGCGATAACCTGCAACCCGGCCGGGTGTTTCCACCCTGTCCGCTTAAAAACCGAAAAACTTTTTAAAGTCTTTCGGGTCTTGAAAAGATGCCTAAACAGACCGGTTTTGAGCCGTGCTCAAAACAATCTGTTGCCATTCGCCCGGTTTTGTAATCGGACATACTCCACAGAAATTCCCAGTCTCAAAGAACTGCCACCTTCTGCTTCAACGCCTTGCACGTTTGGGCATAGTTACCCCTATCCCAATTCGCGTGCTTTGGTATAATAACACACCGTTATGCAAATTGCAAGAACTTTTTTCAAAAAATTTGTTAAAATTGAAAGAATTTTTGAAAAATAGTTTTTTGTAAAAAAATATCCACAAGATGTTGTGGAAAACGGGGATTTTTATATAGTTTTAATTCCGTAGGGGCGAATACCATCTGCCCGCAACCTTAAAAAGCCTTCCCCTTGAGGGGAAGGTGGCGGCGTAGCCGTCGGATGAGGTGTAGGTGCGTAGCACCGTTAACAACATATATATATTCAACTTTCCACCTCATCAGTCAACCTTACGGTTGCCAACTTCCCCTCAAGGGGAAGCCTTTATAGTGTTTGGAAGCGAAGCTTCCCCAAAATTATTCATTATTAATTCTTAAGCTTTCAATTTTCATCAAACCAATAGATATCCACCCGCATAGCGGGTGGTATTTCATTTTCGGGCA
>ERZ842401.1088-NODE-1088-length-39797-cov-14.277012_pt1 | contig 39797 bp, 37 predicted proteins | sample MGYA00521270_ERZ842401 | MGnify/ENA primary metagenome ERZ842401 (study PRJEB31892, sample SAMEA3878208) | bioreactor metagenome | biome: Moose rumen | place: Sweden | collected 2011-10 | study: EMG produced TPA metagenomics assembly of the PRJEB12797 data set...
GGATGCAAAGGTACGAAGATTTTTCAAACCACCAAAACTTTTCGGCAACTTTTTTATGAATATACAAAAAGTTTTCGCATTTGTTGACAACGCGAAAACCTTTATACCTTAATTATATATTATAAGGGGGGAATGCTGCTAATCCCGTTTACCGAAGATGCGAAGCAGGTAAATAAAGAGGTTGATGAAATCAAGATAGAGCGTCAATGCTCCCAGGAGTGCCATTTTCTGCATTCCCTCACTGGCATCTGGTGCCTGAAGCATCATTTGTTTGATTTTCTGGGAGTCCCATGCGGTGAGACCCACGAAGATGAGTACACCGACATAGCTAAGGATGAGGTCTAACCCGGAACTCTTCACGAAGAAATTCACGATGGTAGCGATAATCAGTCCTATGAGTGCCATGAAGAGAATCTTTCCCATTGACGAGAGATCGGTCTTAGTGGTATAACCTACTAATGCCATAGCTCCAAAAGTTCCTGCAGTAATGAAGAATACCGTAGCAATAGAAGACTGGGTATATACCAGGAAGATACTGGAGAGCATAGCTCCGTTCAGTACAGAATAGAGAATAAACATCAGCGTGGCGGTGGTTAACGAGATGCGGTTGATGGCTGCCGTCACACCGAAGACCAAGGCCAATTCTGCTATTGCCAATATCCAGAAAATGGTGGGGTTTGAATATAATGCGGTCTTGAGAGCAGGGGTGTTGGCTACGCCATAGGCGGTAAAACCGGTTATCACCAATGCCATTGTCATCCACAGATACACCTTACGCATCAGTGCTGGAAAGGCCTCGGACACTGCCCACTGCCGTTCATTAGCATATTCTTTCAGTTCGTAATCTTGTGTGTTCATTGTTTGTTTCTCCTTAATTTATTTGTATGATTGAATGCCGCAAAGTTACGGAATTATTTGCTCTACAGCTAATTCTTTGTATTAAAAAAGAATAAAACGAAGCGAAAATGCCATCTTTTTTGTATTTTTGCACGCAGCAAAACACAACAAATCATGAAAGCAAGACTAATAACAGTCCTCTTCACACTGCTGGTGGCTGTCAGCCTACAAGCGCAAGGTGTACTTCCCCACCCCTGGTCCCACAAACGAGTGGCCTACTTTGGCGACTCCATTACTGACCCCAAGAATGACGGCTCGAAGCTGAAATACTGGAACTTTTTGCAAGACTGGTTGGACATCACACCACTGGTGTACGGAAAGAGCGGACGACAGTGGAACGACATTCCCCGCCAGGCCGACCTGCTGCAGAAAGAGCACGGTCAGGAGGTTGATGCCATCATCATCTTCATTGGTACTAACGATTACAACAACGGAGTGCCCATAGGACAATGGTATGAAGAGAAGGAAGAAGAGGTAATCTACGGACATGGAGAGGCTAAGAAGCCCGTAACCCGCAAGCGCCGTTATATGAAGATGGACTCCGACACCTACTGCGGTCGCATCAATATTGCTTTGGATAAGGTAAAGCGGATGTACCCCGAAAAACAGGTAGTGCTGTTGACACCCATTCACCGTGCACAATTTTACCGCAGTGACACCAACTGGCAGATTACAGAAGACTACACGAACCAGTGTGGCATCTACATAGAGGAATACATCCGAGCTGTAAAGGAAGCTGGTAACATCTGGGCCGTTCCCGTCATTGACCTTAACAGCACCAGTGGGCTGTACCCGATGATAGACGAACACGCTCAGTACTTCCACGACAAGGACGTTGACCGTCTGCACCCCAATGACAAAGGACATGAGCGTATGGCCCGCACGCTCTATTATCAGTTAGCAACACTGCCGTGCACCTTCAGTAAATAATGACAGAAAAAACTATTGCATACTCACACTACGGACCAAAGACAATTTCTCGCTGCGCAGGTGGGCTATATCTCGTGTCTGTCACACTGCTTTACCATATAGTCGTGGGAATACAAGGCTTCGACATGGCCGACGAAGGTTTTAGTCTGACGGCTTATCAGCAGGTTTTCAATGCCCCAGAGTCGGTGGAATACTTGTTCCTGTGGTATCTTACCAACATAGCAGGTGGCGTGTGGAACCTTTTGTTCGGCTGGGCAGGCATTTTAGGCTTTCGGCTGCTGACGGGCATCACAATGGCAATTATCGCATGGATAGTTTGGGACATGCTATATCGTCACCTCTCTGCTGGGAGCATTATGGCGGGGTTCCTTGCATCGCTATTCTGTTCATACTACGGCATCATGGTATTCTACCACAACTACCTAACTGCGCTACTAGCGGTGTGTGCAGCGGCTACCCTCTACCGTGCACTGACACTGAATAACATGCGCTGGATGGCGCTGAGCGGTTTCATAGTAGGCGCCAACATCTTTGTCCGCCTACCAAACATCACACTGACGGCGCTGATACTACTGCTCATACCCTACTACTGCTACCACCGCTCTTGGCACAGAGTTTTACAATTCATTGGGGCAGCTATTGGCGGTTTCATTGTCGGCATAGCATGTGTCCTACTGCTGATGCTTATGCTGGGGCACTGGCACATCTTTTTGCAAGCCGTAGACAGTGGTTTTTCTGCAGCCTCTACTAACGACAGTTCACATCAACTCACGACACTGATTGGAACCTACTTGTCCGTTTACAAAGATATTTTCACTATCGGTTTCTTCAACAACACGTTTACCGTCTATATGATGGCCACATGGGGCTGGCTATGGGTAGTTTGTTCACGCCGCTATAGTCGCGAAATTGTATATCTCACCACTATAGCCATCATCATACTGCATGTTCTTCCCATCGGTAGTGACTTCGGCGTGGGCAATATGGGTGAGAATTGTGTCTACATGGCGACACCACTGTTGACGGGATTGGTATGGCAAGCCATCTGCAGATGCCAAGTGCGTCACAAGGTTCGCCTGTTGCTTCGCATAGGAGCACTTGGAGGTTTGTCGCTGTTTCTATTGCGCGGTGTGAAGAACATCTCTATGCAATGCTACTTTGACGAAGGACCGCGATGGGAGAAGACCCACCTCATGGGCATTGCCCGCGCTACTACCTTTACGACAGCGCGTAACGGCGAACTTCTGCAACCGCTGCTCACAGAGCTTGCCCGCTACGTTCATGAGGACGACATGCTGCTCTGCTTCCAGAACAGCCCCATGTTGCACTACCTTACAAAGACACGTCCATACCTGTATAACCCATGGCCATGGAGCTATGATATTCGCAACATGGAGTACCAATTTCAACGAGCCGAGAGGGAACATCATCTGTTGCCTGTTGTGGTGAGAGACAAGGGCTCGATGCCCCATTGGTATGTAGAGGATCCCGATTGGGACAATACACATGCTGAGGACAACTTCATACACAAGAACCGCAAGGTACTACTCATACAAGACTTTCTGCACCGTCACCACTACCATGTGGTATGGGAGAACGAGGTATTCCAGATTCTTATAACCAAAGAAACAAGTAGTAAGAAGTAAAATAACACTATGGAAAAAATTGTCAGCATCATCATTCCGGTATACAACGAAGAAGCCTCTTTGCCTCACTTCCACGAGCAACTGACGAAAATAACATCACAGATAGAAGGTTACCAGTGGGAGCTAATCTATGTCAATGACGGCAGTACCGATGGGACCCAACGTATATTGGAACAGTTGTACCAGCAGTGCCCACAGGCAAGTTTTATCCTACTGTCAAGGAACTTTGGAAAGGAGCAAGCCATGCTGGCAGGCTTCGATCATGCTAAGGGACAATGTGCCATCGTAATGGATGCCGACCTGCAAGACCCACCGGAATTGATTAATGACATGCTGGACTGCTGGGAACAAGGCTATGAGGATGTATACGCCAAGCGGCGCTCTCGGGGGAAAGAGAGTTGGCTGCGCCGTAAGCTCACCATGCAGTTCTATAACATTTTAGACCGCTCCACCAATTTTAGAGTTCTCAAAAACGTAGGCGATTTCCGACTTTTAGACCGTAAGTGCATTGATGCGCTGAAGACGCTGCGTGAACAGGAACGGTATACAAAAGGACTATACTGTTGGATAGGTTTCAAGAAGAAAGAGCTTCTTTTCGACCGTGGCAACAGGTTGTACGGCAAAAGCCACTGGAATCTGCTACAACTGACTGCATTGGCCATTGAGGGCATCACCAGTTTCACCACCATGCCCCTTCGGCTAGCTACACTTGTAGGATTTATAACTGGTATCGGAGCTATCATCTACATGATATGGAAGTTTATCAAGGTTCTCATATGGGGAGACCCCGTTGCAGGTTTCCCGACTCTCATTATCGTCATTCTATTTCTTGGCTCCACACAACTCATCTGTATGGGCATTCTCGGTGAATATATTGGCAGAATATTCAACGAGTCAAAGCAACGTCCCAACTACTTGGTGTCTGAATATAGACACCATTGAGAAGTGAGATGCTTAACCGTTGAAATTTTGGAGCAGACAGATAACAATCTCCACCTCTTCATTGGACATCGCCTGATGACACGGCAGCGAGAGTTCCTCTTGGCTGAGCCGTTCGGTGACAGGAAAGCGATGGGATGACAGGGGAGCATTCGCATAGCAATGCTGTTGGTGAGGGGGTATGGGATAGTGTATCTGTGTTTCGACACCTTGCTTCCTTAGATAGGTCTGCAATGCATCACGACGCTCGGAGAAGACGGGGAAGATGTGCCATACAGAGTCACGGTCGCTCTGCGGAATTCTAATCAGCGGGTTGTCTACCTTATTGATATATCGGACGGCTATCTCCTTACGGCGCTTGTTAGCGCTATCCAGAAAGCCCAATTTGGCATCCAGAATAGCAGCTTGCAGCTCGTCAATACGCGAGTTGCGACCCATATAGTCGTGAACATATTTCGTATGGCTGCCGTAGTTGCCCAAAGCACGAACTACCTCTGCCAGCTCAGAATCGTCTGTTGTCACAGCACCGGCATCACCCAAGGCCCCCAAATTCTTGCCAGGATAAAAGCTGTGACCAGCAGCCGAGCCAAGGCTTCCTGTGTTTTTCTCCTCATACCGACAACCATGAGCTTGTGCGTTGTCTTCGATAAGTTTTAGTCCGTGACTTCGACAAATATCACCTATCCTATCGGTATAAGCGCAACGCCCATAGAGATGAACTATCATGACGGCACGCGTACGGGGAGTGATGGCCTGTTCTATCAACTTGTCATCAATCTGTAAGGTGTTGATATCAGGTTCCACAAACACAGGCGTCAGGTTATTATCGGTTATAGCCAGTACAGATGCGATAAAAGTATTTGCCGGTACAATGACTTCGTCGCCGTCACGCATCACACCCATCTCTTTGTAAGCTCGAAGTATGAGTGTCAACGCATCTAGACCGTTTGCAACACCCACACAGTACTTAGTCCCTATGTACTCGGCATAGTGCTGCTCAAAACGGCGCGTAGCCTCGCCACGCAAGTACCACCCACTGCGCAGCACCTCATCGATTGCCATGCCTATCTCCTTATCATAGAGGGCGTTGATGGCTTTTAGATCTAAATACTTAATCATTGCGGTAGCTAAACATTTTCACGTTTCACTTAAAGGGGCCATTCATACCAATCATAACAGATGCCACGCCCCCCAAAGCCCTCTTTCTGGTAGATAAGTTGTTCGTTTAGATAAGTGCCGTGTTTCTCGGTTGAGATACCGAAGTCGAAGTAGGCATGCGTTTCAAGGCTTTTACCTACCACCTCACGAAACAACAGGTCGAGGGCATGTAATTCCTTACCACGCGGACTTGCCGCAATATACTGCGAGTGCGCCACCCTGTCAGAGAGATACAGGACAGTGCCTCCCACCACCTCATCTCCCGACTTGACCACAAACAGACGAATTCGCTCTGGGAACCGACTGTGCAGAAGTGATATCTCATCAACTGTATGAACGGGTGTTAATCCATAGCGTTGATGCAGATTATTGGTTAGTATATGCCAAAAGGGAGCATAATTCTCCGTCTCTTCTATTGTCAGTCCGGCTGCTTGGGCGTGACGCGCCCCACCCTCACGAATACGGTACCACTTGAGTTGCTGTTCGCGACTGATAGTTGAGGAGAGTCCCCGCGAAATGCTGGCTCCACAGACCTCAACAATGGCATAAAGGTCTTCCTCGGATGGCTGCCGATGATATATCCAAGGCGTGGGCTTATAGACCACCCGTTTCAGCTGTTCAGCCCTGAGTTGGTCGTTCAACATCTTGAAAATCTGTATCACATCAGCTGCTGTTGTATTGTCGCCCATGATGAGTCCACCATAAGTGAGTCCCTGATGCGAGTAGTAGGTATCGCCAGCTATGTTTCCAGGCAGCAAAGCATAGAGTTTGCCTCGTCTATAAATCATCAGTGAATAGTCAGTAAAGCGATCACTATGATAATCCATATAGCGGCGGTCGAGCATGAAAGTTCCATTCTTCGACCGTGCCACAAACTGGTTCCACTCCTGCGACTTGTCCGCTGAATATCGTATTATTTCAAACACAGAAACGAATTACAATTGATTTACTATTTACCATTGACATATTGCAAAAACTCTTCGTAGTCTTCTATGTAGTCGGCGGCATCGTAGTGCTCAGAAGCCAGCACTAAACAGACGGCACCAGAGGAAAAGTCATCAAGTGTACGCCAAGTATTGGTCTCGATAACAAGCCCTTGCCAGGGGTGATTCAATAATACCGTCTTGCGCTCACGACCATTGTCAAGTGTCACATGGAACGATCCACTCAGTGCGATGACCAACTGACGCAATTGCTTGTGGGCATGGCCACCACGGCTTTCGCCTCCTGGTACATCATACACCCAGTAGGCTCGTTTGATGTCGAACGGCACCATGCTGGCAGCCTCTGCAAATGTCAAATTACCACGTGGGTCGGTAATCTTTGGTAGATCGATAATTTGAATATCCATTTGTTTGCAGCAAAATACTTATATGCTCTTTCCTGTCACTTCAGCTTATCATAGGGGTCGGTGCCCAACACCGTCTTTGCCAGCCGCTTGGCCTTGTCACGAAGGGCGTTGACATCATCGCCCACCTCACCATAACATAACACCACACCCATACGACGACCTTTATGAGCCTCGGGTTTGCCGAAGATGCGAATGCGCGTACGGTCTTCCTTTAGAGCATCAACGAGGTTGTAGTCGAGCAACGAGCGGTCAACAGGTGTAGAGGCCTCCTTGGGCGACAGAATGACAGCCGAAGCACCAGCATGCTCCAAATGGATACCAGCAATTGGCAGACCAAGGACTGCACGAAGATGCAACTCAAATTCGCTCAGATTGGTGGTATGTCCCAGTGTCACCATACCAGTGTCGTGAGGACGCGGAGACAGTTCTGAGAAAATCACCTCACCTTGTTTAGTCAGGAAAAACTCCACACCCCAGATGCCGGCACCCGTCAGCGCTTGCGTCACCTTGTCAGCCATCTGCTGGGCCTGTTTCAGCGCAGTATCAGAAATCTTGTAAGGTTGCCATGACTCACGATAGTCGCCTGACTTCTGCACATGACCTATGGGCGGACAGAACAACGTGGGCCAGCCATGCTGCTGAGTAACGGTAAGCAACGTGAACTCAGAGTCAAAGTCGATAAACTCCTCAATAATCACCTCCTTTACATCACCACGCGAGCCCTCCATGGCTTCACGAAACGCCTGCTCCAACTCGCTCTCATTGTGCACATAGCTCTGACCGTGACCAGAGGAGGACATCAACGGCTTCACCACACACGGGAAACCAATCTCGTCGGCAGCGCGCTTGAACTCATCGAACGTCTTTGCATAGAAATATTTTGCTGTTCGCAGCCCCAGTTCCTTAGCGGCAAGGTCGCGAATGGCACGGCGGTTCATGGTGTAGTTGACGGCACGAGCCGACGGCACCACCTGAATACCTTGTTCCTCGAATTTAAACAGGCGTTCTGTGCGGATAGCCTCAATCTCTGGCACAATGATGTCAGGCTTGTGCTTGTTGACCACCGCTTCGAGCGCATCACCGTCGAGCATCGAGAACACTTCGCGTTCGTCGGCCACCTGCATGGCAGGGGCATTGTCGTATCTATCACAAGCAATGACATACTGACCGGCACGCATGGCGGCAATCACAAATTCCTTGCCCAGTTCGCCTGAGCCTAATAACAATATCTTTTTCATCTGCCTTTATACATATTATCGTAATATTTCTGATAGTCACCTGAAGTAACGTTGTCGAGCCACTCCTGATTATCTAGATACCAGCGGACAGTTTTCTCGATACCCTCCTCAAACTGGAGCGAAGGCTCCCAACCGAGTTCTCTCTGAAGCTTGCTGGAGTCAATAGCATAGCGCAGGTCGTGACCGGCACGGTCAGTAACAAAAGTGATGAGATCCATATCCTCTCCCTCCTTGCGACCCAACAGGCGGTCAACGGTCTTTATAACCACCTTGATAATGTCAATGTTCTTCCACTCATTGAAACCACCAATATTATAAGTTTCTGCTATCTTCCCGTTGTGGAAGATGACATCAATCGCACGGGCGTGGTCTTCTACATAGAGCCAGTCGCGAACATTCTCACCTTTGCCATAGACTGGTAGTGGTTTGCGATGACGGATATTGTTGATGAATAGCGGTATCAGTTTTTCCGGGAACTGATAGGGACCATAGTTGTTGGAGCAGTTGGTTACAATGGTAGGCAAACCATAGGTATCGTGGAACGCACGAACAAAGTGGTCGCTACTTGCTTTGGAGGCGCTATAGGGTGAGTGCGGCTGGTACTTTAAATCCTCAGTAAAGAATTTCTCGCCGTATGCCAAGTGGTGCTCACCACTAGATGCCTTCGTGGTAAATGGAGGTTTGATGCCTTCCGGGTGTGTCATCTCCAGCGCACCATAGACCTCGTCAGTAGAAATATGATAGAAACGTTTTCCGTCATATTTCTCAGGCAGGCTCTCCCAGTATAACTTGGAGGCTTGCAACAGCGACAATGTGCCCATCACGTTTGTCTGTGCAAAAGTAAAGGGGTCTTTTATGGAGCGGTCAACATGGCTCTCAGCAGCCAAATGGATAATGCCGTCCACCTTCTTGTCCTGCATCAGTTTATAAAAAGCATCGAAGTCGCAGATGTCCATCTTCACAAACTCGTAGTTAGGTTTGTTTTCGATATCCTTCAGATTTGCGAGATTACCTGCATAAGTCAACTTGTCGAGGTTAATGATGTGATACTCGGGATACTTGTTCACGAAAAGGCGCACCACGTGGCTTCCAATAAAGCCTGCGCCACCAGTAATGACAATCGTTCGTTTCATATATCTATAATTTTTCTTCATAATAACCTATTAATGTTTCTCTCCTAACGTTATAACTTCACAATCGGTGAATTTATTGCCTTCGATGGTCAATCTTACCAAGGTTCGCTCCTTGTGCCACCCTTGGAGACCGGCAGCACCAGGATTGATGTGCAACATATTGAGTGTCTTATCAAACTTTATTTTCAGAATGTGAGAATGACCTGCTACAAAGAGCTGAGGCGGTGAGGCATAGAGCATAGAGCGCACGCTGTAATCATAGTTTCCAGGATAGCCACCGATATGCTTGATGAGCACATCCACATCCTCACACTTAAAGCGGTTCAGTTCGCGATACATCAGTCGCAGGTCGCCACCATCACAATTGCCACAAACAGCACGGAAAGGACGGAAGGCTGCCAATCTTTCAGCAACCTCGACACTACCAATATCGCCCGCGTGCCATATCTCATCACAGGGTTCGAAATAGTGCAGGTATTTATCATCCCAGAAGGCGTGGGTATCGCTGATGATGCCTATTTTCTTCATAATAAGAGGTGAAATGTTAGGGAGTAGGGGTTAGGGGTATTTCAAAACGCTTGCGAACGAAATTGGCAATGATTTTCTCGGTCTCTACCATTCCTAAAATACTAGAATCAATGCAGAGGTCGTATGACTCGGCAGCCCCCCACTTCTTGCCTGTATAATAGTTATAGTACGAGGCGCGATGTCCCTCTGCCTGCAGAATAATGTGCTTGGCTTCCTTCGGTGTCACATCTTTGTGGGCAAGGATCTGTTCTACGCGATAGCGCATAGAAGCGGTAATGAAAACCGACAGTACATTGGGCATGTCGCGCAACACATAATCGGCACAGCGCCCTACAAAAACACAGCTTCCTTCACTGGCTGCCTTGCGGATGGCATCGCTTTGAAACTGAAATAGGCTCTCTTGCGAGAAATCAGGACTGTAAATGCCACTACCTCCACCTATATGAGGTGTTTGAATGCCCAGCAACGATTTGAAGAAACCTTTGTGCTCGTCATTACGTTCAAAAATCTTCTCACTGAAGCCACTCTCCTTAGCCGCCAGATTCAGCAACTCACGGTCGTAATACTTCGCATGGAAATCCATAGCCAGCATGCGGGCGATATCGTGACCTCCACTACCCAGCTGGCGCCCTACACAAATGATGATATTCTTATTATTCATGATTTCTTTAACCTTTTCATATACCAGAACAGAAGTGGCAGTGTCATAGCGAAAGAGCAGAAGTCACTGGCACACATAGAGTACCATACGCCATCCAGACCCAGAAACATGGGAAAAATGTACGCCATAGGTATCAGCAGGAAAAGTTGACGCGACAAGGATAGAAAGATACTGATTTTCACCTTTCCAATGCACTGAAAGAAATTGGTAATAACAGCTTGGGAGGCTACAACAAAGAACACCAGCATGTTAAGTCGGATGCCTCGTGCCGACATCGTCAATAGTGTCTCGTCAGTAGTAAAAACACGAGCTATCTGCAGGGGGAAGAGCATTGACAGCAACCAGCCCACCAACAGAATAGCAGTAGACACTGCAATTGTCTGCCACAAGCAGCGAAACATACGGTCAAACTTCTCAGCCCCATAATTATAGCCCACAATGGGCTGCATGCCTTGGTTCATACCCATCACAAACATAAACAGAACCATAACCACCGAGTTGGCAATGGAGTAAGCCCCCACAGCCATGTCGCCACCATAGTGCACGAACTGGTTATTCATAAAGATAACCACCACGCAAGCCGTCGCATTCATCAAAAAAGGTGAGATGCCAATGGAGATGATATTACGTACAAGATCACTCTTCAGACGATAAATGCCACGCTTCAGGTGGAGTAGCTCGTTCTTGTCAGAGAATATCCACATCTGCCAGCATAAGGCTAGTGTTTGAGAAGTTACCGTAGCCAAAGCTGCCCCACGGATGCCCCAACGAAGCCACCACACAAAGGCGATGACTAACAGGATGTTGCACCCTACAGTAAACAGGGTGGCGTACATGGCATGACGAGGTTTTCCTGCTGCCCGTAACACAGCATTCATACCAAAATACATGTGAGTAATCATGTTACCCAGCAAGATAACCGTCATGAATTCACGAGCATAGGGCAACGTCACCTCGCTGGCACCAAAGAACAGCAATATAGGGTCAAGGAACAACAAACAAACCGCCATGAAGAGAAAGCCGATGATAAGATTCAGCGTCACTGTATTACCTAAGAGATATTCTGCCCGCTTATAGTTGCGCTGACCCAGATTCACAGAAATGCATGTCGAGGCACCGACTCCCACAGCAGCGCCAAAAGCACCACTCAGATTCATAAAAGGAAATGTAATGCCAAGACCCGCTATAGCTTCCGGGCCCACCATCTGACCTATCATAGCGCGGTCAATAATGTTATACAGGCTCGATGCTGTCATAGCTACAATTGCCGGAAGAGCATATTGAGCTAGCAATGATCCTACAGGCTTGGTACCTAATTCTAATGTTGACTGTTTGTTGTCCATCAATAAAAATAATGTGCAAAGGTACGAATTTGTAAGAACAATACAAAACAAAATAACGTTTTTTCTCTTTTCACTTTCTTCTTTTCCGTTTTTTTCGTAACTTTGCAGTCAAATTACACTATTACTAACAAAAAAAATATGCGACGACTGATATTTCTACTGGCTATCCTGTGCACAACGACGGCTGTTTTTGCTGCTGATGTGGCAGAACGCGTCAAATACAAAGCAGGGATATCATTTATCTACAGGCTCTACCTCACTGACAAAAAAGGAACTCCATATTCACTAGACCGGCCTTCACGATACCTATCCAGCCGCTCTATAGACCGCAGGAAACGGCAACATTTATCCATAGACTCCACCGACCTGCCAGTCAACCCTGCCTATATCAAGCAAATAGAACGACGGGGGGCTACCATTTTGGGTAACAGCCGATGGCAGAATACTGTGTTGGTCAGCCTAAACGACAGCAACGGCATACAGCGTTACAGACAGTTGCCGTTTGTAAGCTCATGCAAATTGGTATGGCAGGCTCCAGACTCTATCACGCCTACTGCCAATCGCCACAAATATCAAGAGGAGTTAGAAGCGCATTTCTATACCGAAGGACAACCTTACGGCAAGTCATACGAGCAGATTAGCACGCTGCAAGGTCACCGACTGCACGACATCGGCATGCAGGGAGAGGGAATGGTGATTGCCATTCTTGACGGAGGTTTTAAGAACGTTGATCGTATTCCCGTCTTTCAGAAGATGGACATCCGAGGATGGCAGGATTTCGTCAAGCCACAATCACCAACACTCTTTGCCGAGACCGATCATGGCACGAAAGTTCTTTCGGCAATGGCATCCATGCAACCTTATTACTATATCGGAACAGCTCCTAAGGCCAGCTACTGGCTGCTGAGATCTGAAGACCAGCAGACTGAACAAGAGGTAGAAGAAGACTTCTGGACTATGGCTGCAGAATTTGCCGACTCCGTAGGTTGCGACCTCATCAACTCGTCTTTAGGCTATAATGAATATGACCAGCGAGGTATGTCATATAAACAATGGCAGTTGGACGGACGTACGGCATTTGTGAGCCAGTCAGCCTCCATGCTGGCAAGAAAAGGGATTATTCTCGTCAACTCGGCTGGGAACTCCGGCATGGGACCATGGAAGAAAATCGGTGTACCTGCCGATGCCGACTGCATTCTTACCGTTGGGGCCATTACAGCTGACGAACCACGCCACATTGCCCCTTTCAGTTCCGTTGGGCCTTCACAGGACGGACGCATTAAACCCGATGTGGTAGCTATCGGCTCTCCCGCTTTCATCATCAATGGACGAGGAGCTATCATGCAAGATATGGGTACCTCATTCTCAACACCTATAATTTGCGGATTGACTGCGTGTCTATGGCAGGCTCTGCCGTTTCTGACCGCCGAAGAAATCATCAATCTTGTCCGACAGTCGGGTGATAACTATAAACACCCCGACAATGTTTATGGCTACGGGCTGCCCAACTTCTGGACCGCCTACATGACAGGTAAACTTTTACTAAAAAAGAGGGATGAAAGAAGAAAGAAGTGAACGTAGCTATACACTGAGTGGGCTGAATGCTCTTGTCCGCGAAGCTATTGAGGCGCAACTTCCCGACGAATACTGGGTTGAAGCAGAGTTGTCTGAATGCCGAGAACGAGGGGGGCACTGCTATATGGAGCTGGTGGAAAAGGACGACCGCACCAACACACCCATAGCCCGTGCCTCAGCCAAGTGTTGGCGCCAGACCTGGCAAATGTTACAGCCCGCCTTTGAAAGAACGACTAGTCAGCCTCTGCGAGCGGGGCTAAAAGTCCTGCTACGTGTCTATGCACAATTTCATGAGGCTTATGGCTTCTCTTGGATTGTTACAGACATCGACCCCACCTACACTATTGGAGATATGGCTCGCAAGCGCCAGGAGATTATCCGTCAGCTAAAGGAAGAGGGTGTCTTTGACCTGCAGCGCGAGCTGACAATACCACTCTTCGCCCAGCGTATTGCTGTCATCTCTGCCTCTGGAGCTGCCGGCTATGGCGACTTCGTTCGCCAACTGGAAGACAACGCCTACGGATTGTATTTCAAGGTGACTTTGTTCCCAGCCGTGATGCAAGGTGAACAGGTCGAACAGAGCATTATCAGTGCGTTAGAGCGAATCTATTCGCTGACCTCCGACCCCTCACCTCTCGCTCCGAAATTCGATGTCGTCTGCATCCTGCGTGGCGGTGGAGCAACAGCCGACTTGAGTGGCTTCGACACGTTGGCACTGGCTGAAAACGTGGCACAATTTCCGCTGCCTGTCATTACAGGCATTGGCCACGAACGCGACGAGAGCATTCTCGACATGGTGAGCCATACGCGCGTGAAAACCCCAACAGCTGCTGCCGCCTTGCTGGTAGACCACCTTAAAGGGGTTTTAGAGCGGATAGAACAGGCTGAAACGGCTGTCTCCAACTATATCAGCAACTGCCTGCTGAGGCAGCAACAACGCATCGCACAACTGACTACGCTCATCCCCACCCTTGCCATGAGGATGGTGAGCGAACAGCGCCATAGGGTGGAACTGTTAGCAAACCGCCTTCCCGTAGCCATCGAACGCAGGCTGACCAACCAGAAGCACCGAATGGAAAGCCTCGAGCTGCAACTGAAGGGTTTCGACCCACAGCTGTTGCTCAGTCGCGGATACAGCATCACCCTGCATCAGGGACGGGCAGTAAGAGACCCCTATCAGCTGAAACCTGGCGACGAGATAGAGACACGGGTAGAGAAAGGAGTTATCACATCAGTCATCAAATAAAGCAAACAAGATATGGAAAACCTTAAATACGAGGAAGCGCTGAAGGAACTGGAAACCATCGTCCGTAAGATGGAGGCCAACGAATACGACATTGACCAACTGGCAATACAACTGAAGAAGGCGCAGGAACTGATAAAGTTCTGCAAGGACAAGTTGACCAAAACGGAAGAGGAACTGCAGAAAATTAAGCTTGAGGCATAAAGGCGTTTTTAGCAACATGCCGTTTTGCTACCAGCAACATGCCGTTTTGCTACCGGCAACATGCCGTTTTACTCATAGCAACATGGCATGTCCCTCGCTGAGACATGATTTTTTCTTTGTTAAATAATACTGATTGGTGCAAAAAACAACCCAAAATGTTGCACCTCTGCGCAAAAATTTGTACTTTTGCACACAAAAAGCAACATCAAACGAAATTAACAATATGAAAAATTTAGACTGGGCTAACCTGTCGTTCGGTTACATGAAGACCGACTACAATGTACGCTGTTACTATCGTGACGGCCAATGGGGCGAGATTGAAGTCTGCTCCGACGAGTATCTGAAACTACATATGGCAGCTACCTGCCTGCACTATGGCCAAGAGGCTTTCGAAGGTCTGAAGGCATATCGATGCAAGGATGGCAAGGTGCGTATCTTCCGTGTTAAGGACAATGCCGAACGCCTGCAGTCCACCTGCCGCGGCATCTTGATGCCTGAACTGCCCACAGAAAAGTTCGTAGAAATGGTTAAGAAAGTGGTACGCCTGAATCAGGAGTGGATTCCCACCTATGAGAGTGGTGCCACGCTCTATATCCGTCCGCTGCTGATTGGCACCTCTGCCCAAGTAGGTGTTCATCCTGCCAAGGAGTACTGCTTCTTGATTTTTGTTACTCCAGTAGGTCCATACTTCAAGGGAGGCTTCTCCAGCAATCCCTATGTTATCATTCGTGAGTATGACCGCTCTGCTCCCCTTGGAACAGGTAAGTACAAGGTCGGTGGCAACTATGCTGCCTCGCTCTTTGCCAATAATCTGGCGCATGAGAAAGGCTATGCCTGTGAATTCTATCTTGATGCGAAGGAAAAGAAATACATAGACGAATGCGGTGCTGCTAACTTCTTCGGCATCAAGGACAACACCTACGTCACACCGAAGTCTACCTCTATCCTACCCTCTATCACCAACAAGAGCCTGATGCAGGTGGCTGAGGATTTGGGTATGAAAGTTGAGCGCCGTCCTATTCCTGAAGAGGAGCTGGAGACTTTCGAAGAGGCTGGTGCCTGCGGAACCGCCGCCGTCATCTCACCCATCTCCTACATTGACGATCTTGAAACCGGCAAGCGCTACGACTTTGGAGAGAAGCCAGGCCCTTGGTCGAAGAAACTGTTTGACACCCTGCGCGGCATCCAGTATGGCGAAATTGAAGACAAGCACGGCTGGACTACTGTTGTCATTGAGTAATAAAAAGGTTAAAACAAACAATTAAAGACAATGAAAAGCAATCAAGAATTTAAGAATTTGGCTTTAGCTGATTTGGAAGGAAACTGGGCAAAGTTTGCCATAGCGACACTTCTTTTGTTTTTTATCTCTGGTGGTGTTGGTGCCGCTTTTGACATTTTCTTCTTTCGAGGTACAAGTAATCTTTGGTCACTATTATGTCTACCCTTAATGTGGGGATACGACGTTCTATTTCTACGACTAATACGCAAAGAACCTTCCAACGTTGAACGTATGTTCGACGGCTACAAGGATTTCGTTCGTGTTTTTCTGTTAGGTCTGCTGAAGAGCATTGCCGTACTAATAGGATTCTGCCTGCTTATCGTTCCTGGTATAATCCTTGCTTTTGGATTTGCAATGTCAGACTACATCTTAGCCGATGACAAGGAAATCAGTTCCTATGATGCATTAAAAGAAAGCTGGAGTTTGATGAAATCGCATAAGACGCAGATGTTTTGGCTGTCATTGAGTTTTATCGGATGGTTCATTTTGAGTTTCCTGACTCTTGGCATTGGCTTCTTGTTCCTTTGTCCTTATATGCAGACCACTCTTGCCCATTTCTACGAAGAACTGAAAACTGACAGTATCATATAATATAATGGGAAAAGGCAAGCTGGCTAAATTTGCCGACATGGAAACCTACGAGAACGTGTTCCAATACCCTTATTCGGTAGTGGAGCACGTTCCCTTTGCTATGCGGGGGCACTGGCATGAGCAATACTTTCACAACCAGAACCCAATTGTATTGGAACTGGGTTGTGGAAAAGGCGAATATGCTGTAGGACTTGCCAAAATGTTTCCCGATGTCAATTTCATAGGTGTTGACATTAAGGGAGCACGCATGTGGACCGGTGCCACACAGGCGCTGCAAGAGGGACTGAAGAACGTGGCCTTCCTGCGTACCAACATCGAGATTATTGAGCGTTTCTTCGCTCCTGACGAGGTTCAGGAGATTTGGCTGACCTTCTCTGACCCCCAGATGAAGAATCCTCGCAAGCGCCTGACATCCACCTACTTCTTGGAGCGTTATCGTCGTTTCTTGGTGAACGATGGTGCCATTCACCTCAAGACGGATTCCAACTTTCTCTTTACTTATACCACACTGGTGGTTGCAGAGAACAGCCTGCCCCTCGATGCCCGTATTGAGGACCTCTACAATCCTGTGGCCAGAAACATGTCCGTCAGTTCGCTGGCCATCACAGCATTCAACGAGGCAGCCTCCATTCAGACCTACTATGAGTCTATGTGGCTGGCCAGAGGCCTCAACATCAAGTACATGAAGTTTCAATTGCCTCATAGTGGCACATTGAAGGAGCCTGACGTAGAGATACCTCTCGACGACTACCGCTCATACCATCGCGACAAGCGAAGTTCTAAGGAAACAGCAAAATAAATCGAAAATAAATGGCATTGTATCCAAAGATGATCATGGATGCGCTGGCAACGGTAACATATGCCGGCACTAAGAAGAATCTAGTTGATAGTGGAATGGTTGCTGACCAGCCTGCTATAGACAGCGAGCACAACAAGGTTACCGTCGTACTGGAGTTTCCACGGGAGACGGACCCTTTTCTGAAGTCTACCATCAAGGCTGCCGAAGCTGCTATCAAGTACCACTGTGGCAAGGACGTGGAAGTAAGCATCCAGACCGAATTCAAGTCGAAACCTCGCCCTGAAGTGGGACAACTATTACCTGGCGTGAAGAATATCATCGCTGTCAGCTCAGGCAAGGGTGGTGTTGGTAAAAGTACAGTATCAGCCAACCTCGCCATAGCACTGGCGCGGCTGGGTTACAAGGTAGGTCTACTCGATACCGACATCTTCGGCCCCAGTATGCCCAAGATGTTCCACGTTGAGGATGAACGTCCTTATGCTGTTAAAGTTGACGGACGAGACCTCATCAATCCTATAGAGGCGTATGGTGTAAAACTTCTTTCTATTGGCTTTTTCGTATCACCTGATACGGCAACGCTGTGGCGTGGCGGTATGGCCACAAGTGCGCTGAAGCAACTAATTGCCGATGCCGACTGGGGCGAGTTGGACTACTTCATTCTGGACACACCTCCTGGAACCAGCGATATTCACCTGACACTGCTACAGACGCTCAGCATCACCGGTGCTATCATTGTGTCAACACCGCAGCAGGTTGCATTAGCTGATGCCCGAAAGGGTATAGACATGTATCGCAACGAGAAGGTCAACGTGCCCATCCTCGGACTAGTTGAAAATATGGCATGGTTCACTCCTGCCGAACTGCCCGAAAATCGTTACTACATCTTCGGCAAGGAAGGCTGTAAAAAGTTGGCAGAGGAAATGCAAGTACCCCTATTGGCACAAATACCGTTGGTGCAGAGTATCTGCGATAGTGGTGACAAAGGAGAACCTGCCGCACTGAGCAGCGAGACAGCCACTGGGTTGGCTTTCATCAACCTGGCACAAAGTGTGGTAACGGTAGTTAATCGTCGGAACAAGGAATTACCCAAAACGAAAATCATCAATACACATTAAAACAATGAAGAAACTACTTTCTAGCGTGGCTGTCATCCTGATGATGATTCCCACATCCTTACAGGCACAAGACTATAGTAAATACTATGACAACCTGCCCGTCAAGATGGAACAGGTTAAAGCTCCTGTCATTCCCGCCAACGAGGTAAGCATCACCGAAGTCGGCGGTGTTGGCGACGGTGTCACACTGAATACCGCTGCTTTCGAGAACGGTATTAAGAAACTCACCAAGATGGGCGGCGGTCGTTTAAGCGTTCCCCAGGGGGTATGGCTCACAGGTCCAATCCAATTAAAGGATAACATCGAACTGCATTTGGACAAAAATGCTATCATACAGATGTCTGCCGACAAGTCGTTGTTTGTCGACCCTAAGAAGCCCAATGGTAAATGCCTGGTGGGCATAAAAGCTTCGAAACGTAAGAATATTGCCATCACTGGCGAAGGCATCATTGATGGAAACGGTGACCATTGGCGTCCTGTAAAGCGTGGAAAAGTGAGCGATGTGGAATGGAGCAAATACATAAATGTCATCGGAGGTATAGTGAAGGGAGAGGACAAGAACGCACTGTTCTATCCGTGGGATGACAAAGCTGGTTATGCCAACATTGCCGACACCCCTGAAAAGCAAGAAAGTAAACGTGTCGACCTGATACGGTTTGAGAGTTGCGAGAACATTCTCGTTCAGGGTGTCACCATTCAGAACTCACCGAAGTTCCACCTGCACCCCTGTTTCTCCAAGAACGTTATCATTGATGGCGTAACGGTACGCTGCCCTTGGAATGCACAGAACGGCGATGCTATCGACTTTTCTGATGTTAACGTCGGTCTTATTGTCAACAGCACTGTCGATGCCGGCGATGACGGACTCTGCATGAAGAGTGGTAACTATAAGCCTGATGCTCCTGCAAACGGCTGCATAGACATTCTCATTCAAAACAATACCGTCTATCATGCCCACGGCGGCTTTGTGCTGGGCAGTGAGACACAACAAGCCATGCGTCGCATCGTGGTACGCAACTGCCGATTCAGCGGTACCGACTCTGGTCTGCGCTTCAAGAGCGGACTTGGACGTGGCGGCAAGACGGAGCAGATGTTCATTTCTGACATCTTCATGACCGACATCAAGGACGAGGCCATCGTCTTCCAGTGTGACTACTTCGACAAGCCTGCCGGCAGCAAAAAGAAAGATCCCTCATACACCGACTTCACTGAGGAGCAGCGTCAGTTCGTACCCATCTTCCAGGATATCCATATTGACAACGTCGTATGTCGTGGAGCCAAGACGGCTATCAAAGCTAGCGGTAATCTGGGACTTGGTGCCGAACACAACACAGAGAAATTCGTCCGCGACATTGACATCAAGAACACCACTATTGTTTACCAGAAAGACGGTAAACTAATTGATGAAAACACCGCTAAATTGAATCTGACAAATGTCAAGCTGATTCCAGCTAAACAGCAGTAATAATGAACGAGCAGCAGAACACAGAACAAGCACAACAGGCTGAAGGGAGGGTGAATCCCTTCTTTCAGCCCTATCATACTCCGCACGACACCGTGCCCTTTGACCGCATCCGAATAGAAGATTACGAGGAAGCTTTCATGGAGGGCATCCGTCGTGATAACGAGCAGATAGAGAAGACCATCAACAATCCTGAGAAACCCACCTTCGATAACACCATCATCAACACGGAGGAGGACGAGGGCTACTACGACCTGCTAAGTCGTGTTTCAACCGTATTTTTTAACCTACTCAGTGCTGAGACCAACGACGAAATGGATGCGTTGGCCCAGAAGATGCAACCCATTTTGACGCAACATGCCAACGATGTACGGTTGAATCCCCGTCTTTTTGAGCGCATCCGTAAGGTTCACCTGCATCACCGACGACTGACTCCTGAGGAGAAAATGCTGCTCGACAACTGCTATAACGGCTTTGTACGCTCAGGTGCACTTCTTGATGAAAACGGAAAAGCCAAACTCAGACAGCTCACTGAAGAAGCTTCGATGCTTTCATTGCAGTTCTCGCAGAACCTACTGAAAGAACAGAAAGCTTTCACACTCGATATTACTGACGAGAGTCTGCTTGACGGACTGCCAGAAACAGCTCGTGAAGCTGCTGCTCTCACCGCCAAGGAACAGGGAAAACAGGGATGGGTGTTCACCCTTGACATGCCGAGTTACTCTCCGTTCATGACCTACTCCACACAGCGTGAATTAAGGAAGCAACTCTATATGGCACGTAACACATTGTGCACCCACGACAATAGCGAGAATAACCTCAAAATCTGCAAACGGATTATCAACCTGCGGCGTGAGATTGCACAACTACTGGGATATAAGACTTATGCCGACTATGTGCTGAAACGCCGTATGGCATCCAATAGTCGTAACGTTTACCGCCTGTTGGATAACTTGATTGAAGCCTATAAGCCAACAGCCCTCAAGGAGCGTGAGGATTTGAAGAAACTGGCGAAGGGAGAAATGAAACCTTGGGACTCGGGATTCTATTCTCATAAGTTGCAGATGAAGAAGTATAACCTGGACCAAGAAATGCTTCGCCCTTATTTTGAACTGAAGAATGTCATCAAGGGGGTCTTTGGTCTGGCTAACAAGCTGTACGGTATTACCTTTAAGGAGAATAAAGACATCCCCGTCTACCATCCTGATGTGAAAGCCTATGAGGTATTCGACAAGGATGGCTCGTTTCTTGCTGTCTTCTACGCCGACTTTCATCCCCGTAAAGGCAAGCAGGGTGGTGCCTGGATGACGGAGTACCAAGGACAATATATCGACAAGAAAGGAGAAAACATACGTCCGCATGTCTCGGTGGTGATGAACCTCACTAAACCAACCGAGGAAAAGCCTGCACTGCTCACATTGGGCGAGGTAGAGACTTTTCTTCATGAGTTTGGACACTCGCTGCACGGCATGTTTGCCAACACCCGATTCGAGAGTCTCAGTGGCACCAACGTTTGGTGGGACTTCGTGGAACTGCCCTCGCAGTTTATGGAGAATTTCGCTGTCGAAAAAGACTTCCTCCGTACCTTTGCCTTTCACTATCAGACGGGTGAGCCGATTCCTGATGAGCTTATACGTCGTATCGTTAAGAGTCGAAACTTCATGGCCGCAACCGCCTGTTTGCGACAAGTCAGTTTCGGACTGCTCGACATGGCTTATTATACACAACGAGAGGCCTTTACTGCCGACATCATCCCTTTTGAGAAGAAAGCATGGAAGAAAGCCATTCTTGGTGAGCAGTTGAAGGACACCTGCATGACAGTACAATTCTCGCATATCATGGCAGGCGGCTATGCTGCAGGCTATTACTCATACAAATGGGCCGAAGTGCTCGATGCCGATGCTTTCAGCGTCTTCAAACGCCACGGCATCTTCGACCAGAAGACAGCCCAGCGTTTCCGTGACGAGGTACTGTCAAAGGGCGGTACGGAACATCCTATGACGCTCTATAAGCGTTTTCGCGGCGGCGAGCCTACCATCGAAGCCCTGCTCCGCCGCAACGGCATCAAGAAGAAACCTAATTAAAGAGGATTATTGTTACTTAAACATATGGACAAAGAGAAGCAACAGCGTTTTGACAAGCGTTATCTGGAGATGGCGCGCATTTGGGCCCAAAACAGCTACTGCCAACGCAGGAAGGTAGGGGCTTTGGTTGTAAAGGGCGGTATGATAATCAGTGACGGCTACAACGGCACGCCCTCAGGCTTCGAGAATGTCTGCGAAGACGAGACTGGTGTCACCAAACCTTATGTGCTGCATGCTGAGGCCAACGCCATCACCAAGTTGGCGCGTTCGTCGAACAACAGCGATGGTGCCACCATCTACATCACAGCATCACCCTGTATTGAGTGTGCAAAACTCATCATTCAGGCTGGTATCAAGCGTGTTGTCTACGGCGAAAAATACCGTCTTACGGATGGCGTTGAATTGTTAGAGCGAGCTGGTATCGAAGTTGTCTATCTTGGAGAATAGACGTACACTGGCTGTGCGACATTACTATAATAACGGAATAAAGAGCTTACGAAATAATGTCATGACAAACAAAAAGAATAGTCGGTTCATGCCCATGGTGATGGCGCTGTGCGTTGTCATTGGTATCTTGATTGGCACCTTCTATGCCAATCATTTCTCTGGCAACAGACTAAGCATCATCAATACCAGCAGTAACAAGTTGAATAACTTGCTGCACATCATCGATGACCAATACGTTGATACGGTGAATATCAACGACCTGGTAGAGAAAGCTATGCCGCAGATTTTGGCTGAACTGGATCCCCACTCTGTCTATATTTCTGCCAAAGATGTGGAGATAGCCAATGACGACCTGCGCGGTTCTTTCTCTGGTGTAGGTATCGAGTTCACCATCCGTCAAGACACGTTGCACGTACAACAGGTTATCGGCAATGGCCCAGCAGAGCGTGCTGGCGTGATTGCCGGCGACAAAATTGTTCAGATTGATGACAAGCCGTTTACAGGCAAGCAAGTAACCAACGAGGAAGCCATGCACCGACTGAAAGGACCAAAAGACACCAAGGTAAAACTCGGTATCATGCGCTTTGGCGAGAAGAAAATTCGACACATTGTCGTTACACGTGGTGAGATTCCTACTAAAAGTGTCACCGCCACCTATATGCTTGACGACAATACGGGCTATATCCGTATTAAGAATTTTGGCGAGAACACCTACCCTGAGCTACTCATCGCCTTGGCGAAACTCTCTCAGCAAGGATTCCACGGTCTGTGCATCGACTTACGCGGCAACACGGGAGGATACCTCCAGTCGGCTGTTCAGATTGCCAACGAATTCCTACCTAAGAATCGGCTCATTGTCTATACCCAAGGGCGTAAATCCCCCCGTCAAGATTACCGTAGCGATGGGCGCGGATCATACCAACAACTGCCTCTCGTCATTCTCATTGACGAGACCTCTGCCTCCGCATCTGAAATTCTGGCAGGTGCCATTCAAGATAACGACCGAGGCACCATCATTGGACGGCGCTCCTTCGGCAAGGGACTGGTACAACAACCTATCTCCTTCGGCGACCAGTCTATGATACGCCTCACCATCGCACGCTACTACACTCCATCAGGACGTTGCATCCAGAAACCTTATGTGGCGGGTGACAACAAAGACTATGAAGAGGATATTCTGACACGCTATGCCCATGGAGAGTTCTTCTCACAAGACAGCATTAAGCATGAGGGCAAGGCTTATCATACCATCAAGGGCAGAACTGTCTATGGTGGCGGCGGCATTACACCCGACATTTTTGTTGCCGAGGATACAACCGACATCACTTCCTACTATAAGCAAGCCTCCATGAGCGGTCAAATTATCATGTTTGCCTATTCCTATACTGATGAGAATCGCCAGAAACTTTCCCAATACGCTACGACACAGGAGTTGGCTGACTATCTAAAGAAACAGAATATTGTCGATCAATTTGCCACCTATGCCGACAAGAACGGGCTGAAACGCCGCAACCTTATGATACAGCGTTCACACCGCTTGCTGGAGCGTTATCTCGTCAGCCGAATTATTTACGGCATGCTGAAGGAGGAGGCGTGGATACAATACCTCAACAGCGACGACCCTGCCATCACCGAAGCACTAAAGGTAATCAGCCATCTTTAGCAAAACCGTATGTCGGCAATCACCTGATTGCCGACATATTTGTTTAACTTCTCTGTCAGCATCTGCCGCTGTATGAACAAATCGTGACGAAGCGCAGGATTCGATAACCGCACATAAAGCGTCTGGTTGTAGATATACGCATTCAGCGTATAGCGTGCTACCACAGGACCTGCCACCACAGGCCATGCCTCAACCAAGCGCTTTTGCAGCAAGGGAGTCTCCAGGCCCTGCTCGTGCAGTGCCTTCAGCAATATATCTTTTAGCTCACAAACCTCACGTTTAAACATGTCACCCTTCTAAACTTCAAACTATCCTTCCCTCTTCCACATGAAATAGCTTATAGTCCCTCACCGAGTCACTCAATATCTGGTCCAGATGGTCGCGGTTAGTATCCGTAATAAATATCTGTCCAAAGTTGTCGCTAGCAACCAACCGCACTATCTGCTCCACCCTACCAGCATCCAACTTATCAAAGATATCGTCCAGCAACAGTAGCGGCGTAGTGTGTGATGCCGTACGCTTCAGGAAATCAAACTGCGCCAGCTTCAAGGCTATCACGTACGTTTTGTTCTGTCCCTGTGAGCCCTCACGCTTCATGGAGTGTCCGCCCAGCGTAAACTCCAGGTCATCGCGATGTACGCCATGCAGCGAGTAGCCTACAGCCAAGTCCTTCTGACGGTCACGCTGAATCACTTCCAACAACGGTCCCCGTTGGCAATGCGACACATATCTCAGTCCCACCACCTCTTTTCCGCCACTGATGTACTCATAATACTGCTGAAACAACGGAGTCAATTCCTCCACAAACGCCGTTCGTTTAGCGAAGAGTTCTTCACCAGCCTCAGCCATCTGCTCCTCCCATAGCTGCATCAGCAGCGCGTCATACGTCAAGCCGTTCCCCTGAGGAGCTCCGCCGTCAGCCCCCCTCAGTAGCGTGTTACGCTGCTGGCAAGCATTGTTATAGCGACTCAGTGCGTCAATATACGAGCGGTCATACTGTGAGATTACCATATCCATCAGATGCCGGCGCTCCTCACTGCCGCCTTCTATCAAGAGCGAGTCCGCGGGCGACACCACCACCAGCGGTATTAGCCCAATGTGTTCCGATAACCGCTTATACTCCTTCTTGTTGCGTTTAAAGTGTTTCTTCTGTCCGCGTTTCATGCCCACCGAGATGACCAATCTTTCATCTTTCATCGTTAATCTTTCATCTCCATACTCCCCCTCCAGCATGCAGAACGACTCGTCGTGGCGTATCACCTGCGCATCTATAGGATTGCTGGCAGAGCGACAGAACGACAGGTAATAGACGGCATCCAGCACATTCGTCTTGCCCATGCCGTTACGACCTATGAAACAGTTCATATTAGGCGACAACTCCAGTTGAGCCTCGCCAATATTCTTATAGTTCAAGACGGTAAGTCTGTTCAGTATCATCTTACTTATCGGGTCTTAGGAATAAAGGGAGCTTCTTCCACCTCTTCCTCGAAGTCATCACCAGTGGCCGTCGATGACGATTTGCCTGATGTTGAGGGGGTAGTTGTCGGCGAGTTCACGCTGTTCGGTTCGTCTGTAGCGCTCACGCTTGTACTTTGGCTATTGTTTCTTCTACCCTTGCTGCGCTTGCTCCTTTTTTCCTTCTTATTACTTGTGACAGTCTCTGTCTCTTCCGTCTTCACCTCTTCTTCCTTGTCAAACTTCAGGTGATTGTTGTAAAAACAATAGGCACCATAGGCTGCGAGCAGCAGGATAAGTAGTTTGAGAAAATTTTTCATATCACTTCTTGAAACTTGTTATTATTACTTCTTCTTTCGCACCGTCATGTCATACAGCACGTACTGTCCTGAGCGCTCTTCGCCACACTCCAGCCAGAACATGAGTTGGTGGCACTTATTGATAGGCACCGTGACGGTTGTTGGTTTCATCTCGTTGTAAACCCAATATTCACCTACCATTACCTGGTCAGCAAAGACGCAGAGTTTTACTGGCGGCGCCGTGATGGTCTTGCCTTCGGGATCGGTAATGAGCTTGGTAGGATCGGAGAGCCCCTCAAACACCTGCCGCATGGGGTCGACATAAGGCGACTTGCAGGCTACAGTAAATGTCAATTCATCATATTCACCGTATGGATTAAAGGCACATGCCGATGACTGGTGCCCACCTGCCGAGAAGAGCGAGAACACGCCGAAGTTCAGACCGTTCTTATGGAGTTTATCGATGGCTTCTTTATTACCCTTCTCAGCCTCCTGTGCTGCTCCTATCATACCTGCCACGCCACCGTCGCCAGCCGTTGTGCCCGAGTAGGCTCCAAAGTCGCTGCCACCTGACATCGCTCCACCGGCTCCTGTAAGGAACATAAAGGCTGCATTGAGCGGTGTAATGTTCTCCAGCGCAAACGGTATGTTGGTTTCGAGCATGACGCCTTTGTATATCTTCGTGCCGTCTTTCATCTGGAAGTAGCGACGCATGGAGCCGCCGTTCTGGAAGCAGTCGTTGAAGTCGAAGTTGGTCAGCGTGGAAAGGAAGCGGCCCACATAATGGTAGTAAGGCTGCTTGCACAGGTCGATGAGGTCGATGGAGTCTGGACATTCCGGTATAGGATGTGAGAAAAGTTCGCTGTTGTCCTTCACCTCACCGCGATAAAGCGTGATGTCGCCAATACCGAAGTAACTGTCACGCTGCTGGTAGGTGCCGGGCTTGGCAAAGGTCAGCAGGCGACACTTGTTGAGCGGCACGATGAACCGTTGGTTAGGCCACGTGACGTGTATCATGGTGTCAAGCACTACCCTGTCGTCGCACTTTATGATGATGCGGTCATCCGACTGTGTGCGCCGTTTAGTCAGCGCACCGACAGTGAACGACAGGTAGTCGAACTCGTTGGCCAAGTCATATGACCAGTAGGCCGATACTTTCTCGTCAAGCAGTGTCTTTCCTGGGGTCAGGATAAAGCCCTCGGAGAATTTCTCGCCCCCCATCGAAAAGGTGATGTAGTCGCTTGAGCCGTCAAAGAGACTCTTCTCATAGCCAGCGACGCCCTGAACGGAGAATGGCTTTATGTTCTGAATGAGCGGGCACATATCGGGCAGCGCAGACAGGCGTTTCTTCGAGCCGTTGACAAGTCCTGGCTTGGGCACTTTAGCCACGTCATAGCCTGTGGGGTATGCAAAGATGTTGACGATGCCAAAGGTGATGCCGCCATTCAGCCGGCTGTGCTCGTCAATGCTGTAGAAAGCCAATTGGTTGACCCCCTTCACATCAAGCACCACGCGCTCTGCCAGGTCATCCTGTTTCATGCGCTTTTCGTAGATAATCTTCCCGTCAGCCTTTACCGTCATCCACCCCGTAGCACCGCTGGCCTGGTTGTCGCGAGGTCCCACGATGAACGACAACTTGTCGTATTTCTTCTGCAACCAGAAATAGGCGAACGACTCATTATGTCCCATAAACGCCTCATTGGCAGAAAACTGAATACCCGTCTTGTAGGTCACACGGTTAATGCTGATATCGTTAGAGCGTTGATGCTCTGGCACGTCAGGTCGCTTGGTGATGGCATGCATCCATTTTGTGAAATAGGGATAGAGTTGACCTACCAACTGCACGCGGTCGGTGGTAGGAATCTTGTCCAGCGTGGTGCGCATAGGGATGAATTTCTCTGTCGGCTTCCATAGCTTGGCGACAGCAAAGGCTACCGCCTGTTCACCACCACGGTGGTCGAAGCGTAACTGTTGCACGCCCTTGATGTCGAGCACCACTTCCTGTGGCGCATCATAGACGTGTATCACTTTGTCGAGTATCTTCTTGCCGTCAGCTTTGACAGTGACAATGGCATTGTTCTCGTCACTATGTTGATAGGAGTCGCCCAGTGGTCCCAGCACAAAACTCATCTTCTCGTAGCCTTGCGGCAGGTCGAAGACGATGAACCCTGGTTGGTTGCTGGCGACGAGTCCGGCACGACCGGAACGCATGATGAAGCCATTGGAGTAATGATAGCCGCCTACCACCATGTCCTCTTCCTTCTTACTGCTGTAAGTGCTATAGTGACGCTCGCTGCTGGGTTTCAACTTCTCAATGACATAAGTTTGAGCCGGCACAGGGAGCAGGGCAAACAGGCACCCGGTTATGAAGGCCAGTAGACGTTTGTTCAGAAGCACTCGTTGCATATTCATTGTTCTTTTTGAGTAAATAAATTCAAACTTCAAACCTGATTGCGGTTTTCCCGCAAAGGTACACAAAATTTCGTAGAAAGCCAAGCTTTCCGCAGTTTTTTTATCGTCGTAAAGACGCATTCCGTCAATTTTGCGCATCAATCCGTAAAAACAAATAATTTTCCACCCTCAGCGATGCCTATTTTCAAAAAAATATGTATCTTTGCCCTTGCTATGAATATTTCTTCATTCTTAATTGGAGTAGCTACGGCGTTTTTCACCATATTCGCCCTGCACATTTTGTTCTGGCGACAAGAACGCACCAGATTTCAAACCGTGGTGGGTGTCATCATGGCCATTTGGGCCATATGGTGTGCCAAAGACCTGCTGATTACATTTCCCGGCATGTACAAACGACAGGTGCTCGACTGGATACTCATCATCGATGGCTGGTCTGCCATCACCTATACCGTACTCTTATTCGAGGTGGTCAGTCCTGGTTGGACTTCATGGCGTCACCTTATCCTGTTGTCACTCCCCTTCGCCGCGTTCACCATCGCCTATAGTGTATGGCCTGTTCGCGATATAGTCTATGTCTATTCTGCCTTTCTTTGGTGCTACGCATGGACAGTAGTCATCATCGTTTATCGCCGTATGAGACGCTATCTCCGCTATGTTCACAGCGAATATTCCAACATCGATCATATTGATGCGTCGTGGCTACAGCCTGTCATCATCTTTGCCATTGTGGGGCAACTAGCGTGGTTGTTTACGTCACTCTATGCTACCGTGCTGACCGACATTGTCTATTACATTAGCATCATCGCCCTGTGGCTTCTGGTTTTGCACTACAGTTGGGATTTCCGCCCCATCACCATTACTGATACCAATAACACGTGTCATCAGAAAGACACACTGCCCATAACGCGCGGAACATTGGAACAAATTGTGGAAGAGCAGCAGCTATACTTGAACAAGAACCTCACACTGCAAGACCTGGCACAAGCGCTCAACACCAACCGCACCTATGTAAGCAACTACATCGGTCAGGTGATAGGCCTGACCTTCTATGATTACATCAACCAACTACGTATAGAACGCGTCAGCCTGCCCATGATGCGCGAACACCCCGAATACAAGTTGGAGCACGTGGCCAAGGAGAGCGGATTTGCCAGTATCTCCACCTTCCGCCGTGCCTTTGTCAAGTTCACTGGTCAAACGCCCAGTCAGTATGAGTTCACTATCACAAATCCCGCATGAGATGATACGTATCGAGACACATCCGACAGACAGTCCTCTGACCAGCCAAAGCAAGTGGTGGGGAGAACCCGACATGCCCGAATGGATGGACTATCCGGAAGTAAGGGCAACTGACGATGATGGCAATGAATGGTACGATCCGCTGACCTTTGTCTGCCAGATACGTTGTAAAGAAATCGAATCCTTCGATCTTGATGGGCTGTTGCCCCACGAGGGTATGCTCTACTTCTTTGCTGCCCTCGACTATTTTCTGGGCGACATCGACGCTCCCACCTATCCTGGCATGGGACAGTGGCAGAAAGATAACTTCCGTGTGCTCTACAGTCCGACATGCGACGACCTGCGTACCCACCACATCATCGATGAAGACGGACAGCCCGTTTCACTGCCAGCCGAGGCCATGACCTTCACCCCATGCAAAGATAATAACGACGGACTCCGTCTGTTGGGACTCCCCTATATTGAAGAAGTGCGCGAAGAAATGCCAGGTATGCTCTCTCTGCTACAGATAGACGAGAGTGACCGCTGGGGGCTGACGTTCCACGACTGCGGCACGCTAAACTTCCTCATACAACCCGATGACCTGCTGGCGCGACAGTGGGACCGAGCGGAATGCTATCTTTTTAGTTTTTGAAATGTCCTCATACCAATAACACCCCATATTATGCCTAAAGCAAACGACAACATAAACACGTGGAATGTAGCTGTGCTGAACATCGACTGGCGGGCCGACCGCCACGACGAGTCGCACAGCATCGAGTTTGAACGACCTACAACCGACAATCCCTCGCCGGAATACCCCGTGGTGATGGGCGGAGAACTGAGCAAAAGCCGTCTGCCCATGAGCAGTTCGTGGGGCAAGTTGTTTGCCAGCGTTATTGTGAAAGCCTTCGACGAGCATACGCTTACCATTCAGTATGGCGCAAGCGAATATACCCTACATGCCGGAGAGCCGTGGAAAAAGCTGGGCGAAAGCGGCATGGACTATACCACCTTCAATCTCTATATTGGTCTGAAATATGTAAGTCCTGATGAGAAAAATGTCCAAGGCTCTCTTCGTATCACCCACGACTGGAAGTTTCTCAGCCACTTCCTGACCAAAGAGCGTATAGCTCGCCTCACAGCCGATAACGTAGCATTGCTGCGCCAGCAGGCCGCAGCTAACGATGCCTTTGCGCAGTACGGATTGGGGCGCTGGCTCTACTACATGTCGCCTACCGACCAGTCGGTACGCGAGGCAGAAGAACTGTTCCTCGCCTCGAGCGGTCGCGTAACCGACGCTCAGGCGGCATACGCGCTAATGTGGCGCTGCGGTGATACCAAGGAGAACCGCATGGACATAGACAAGAGCAACAGTCTGCTTAGGGAAGCCGCCCTGTGGGGCAGTGAGCTGGCCAGGCAACAGCAGACACGCTTCCGCATCTTCGGTCTGTTCTGCGAGACAGAGCCCGATGCTGTGGCTCGTGAGATAGAGCAAAAGTATATACGCAATGACGACTGCGATCCTCGTTGGCATACACTGCTGGCTTATGCCTACGAGCAACTCGGTCGTAAGGACGAGGCTGTGGAACAGTATGAAGAATCCATACGTCAAGGTGATGTAGACTGCTACTACGACGAGGCTGCCATCTACAAGGAACGCGGCAATATGGCTCTCTACGACAGTCTGATGGAAGAGGGCATCAGTAAGGGAAGTGCCGCCTGTTGCGTTCATCGGGCCGACATGGACGAGGAGGACTACCAACAACTACCGGACGATGAGCAGTGGTTGTTCACTGAGCAGTTGTCGGCTCGATTGGAGGAGGGTCTGGCAAATGGTAATGGTGTGTGTGCCTATTACCTGTGGGTGAATTACTACTATGGCACGCTGGGGTTTCCTGAGAACGAACTGAATGCAGTCCAATACCTGAAACGGGGTGCTCAACTGGGTGACGTGAATTGCATCGAACGCATTGCCATACTCCACTTCGACGGCGAGTGGCCCGAAGAGATGAGCCGCACCGAACGCTTCGAACTGTGGCTGCGGGCCGCCCGCTACCTGCCCGACGAGAAGGAAGCCCTCTACCATCTGAAATACGCCAACGACGAGACTTTCTTATTGCGTCATAAAGAAGAACTGGAGAAATACTGGAAGCCGCAATGGGAGCGCTACGTCGTTGACGACTCCACGCAAGAGCCGACACCCACCCCTAAGTCTAAGACTCCCATCGACCCGATGGTCATCATCATCTGGCCAACAGGACACATGGACATCGAGCAGGTGGATGTCAGCAAGATTCCTTCGTATCGCGAGATGGCACAGCGGCTCATTGGAGGTGATGGCCTGGATGCCGTGCGTAACACGTCACTGCTCTATACCATCGGAGAGGCTGCTGAACTCGACCACCCGCTGGTGATGTATGTTGACCGCGACGCACAGATGAAGGGCTTGCCCGACAATGCCATCGGCACCCTGCTCTATGGCGGGGGCGAGGTGCGTGGCCCAATCATCATCTGCCAGCAAGACGAGCGTGGCGACTGCATGAGCTTTACGACGGTGGAGGACTTAACGGCCACTTACAACGAGATTGACAAACACTGCAATGGACTGCTAATCATAAAAGATGAAGACGATGGAAAATATGATGCATATGTCTGATGAACAAAAGGCCGAGCGCGTGGTCGCCCTGATTGGCGAGATGCGCGAGAACTCACAAGAGATGCGCCAGTGGAAGAACGTGGCACTGGCCCGCGAGTGTCATGAACTACTGCGTTCGATTACCGACCGTGACGCCTCGGCAGGTATGGCGTTGGCTCTCAGTGCCATCATTGAGCAACTGCCTGAGTACGATATGCCCCGTTATGTACTGACACTGCTACGATACGAGTCGGAACTGTTACAAGCTGCTGACGAGCAGCAGGAGGGGAATTATCCTACACCAGCTGAGGTCGAGGCACATATCCGTCGGCTGGAGGACTATATCGACACTGAGCACGTCAGTACCAGCGACTTCATGGAGCGCTATGGTCGTCATCTGAAGTTCGACAGCGTGGAGCGCACTCCGCAGTGGGAAACCAACTATCTGGAGGTGGAGAAGGAGTGCGACCGCCGGCTGGGCGACGCACCTCGCGGCATGGGTTTCTGCTTCGGCTACTGGAGCACCCTGCGTGAAGTACTCAGCGAACGCGGCATTGAGTGGCATTCGCCCCAAGAACTCAACCCTCGTGTGATGTTTGATTAAAAGCGAACAATTAAAAAGGAAGAATATATGGCTACAACAGTATTTATCAATGTCTACAACAGTCATGTTGACCGCGGTGCAACGGTGAGCAGAGTACCCCGTGAGCACTTTGAAATCGACGAGAGAGAAATCAAAGTAGGCGAGTCCCTGCCCAAATGGCCCATACGCGGCGGCGAACCCATGGTCACAGCCTATGACGGAAAGCAACTCACACTGGAAAGGAATGGAAAGACATTCACGCTCAAGGAGGGCGATGAAGAGGAAATAGACAGCAGTCAACACGAGGTGGGCATGGGCGTCTACAGTAACGAATACTACTATGTGAAACTCATCGGCACGGAACTCATCTACGAAGGTGGCTGGCAGCAGGGCAGCACCATCAGCCAGAAACTGGAGGGTCCCATCGGCAACGGCGAGGTGCTCTATCCCAACGGCGACCACTTCAAGGGGTTCTTCCACCTGAGCTATGCCCATATCAACGGCCCTGCCTACGCTGCCGAGGGGTGCTATGAATTTGCCGACGGTTCGTACATCGAGAAGGCATGGATTCACACCTCCGAGAAACGTAGACCTGAGTCCTGGGGCTTGCACGGCGTCTACCGCATCCATCATCCCGAGGGTCCCGACAGCATTGCCATGTTCCTCCACGGCGGCAAGCGCTACGGTTTTGAGTTGTTCCTGCCCGAAAAATCGTGGGAGAAGCCCTGGGTCAAGGAATGGTTTGCCGGCAACCGAGTCATTCGCTACAGCGGTCCCGACGAACTGTTTCAGTACGAGGTGTCAGACTACGAGATTGACGAGACCAGCAAGGTGAACTGCACCACGCTGCGGCTGACGCTGAAAGACGGTGACAAGGTCTACCGCGTCGAGCAGGAGGGCGGACGCTACGAGCCCAACCAGTATGGCAGCTACCACTACGAGCCGTCGACCCGCGTCACCATCCATCTGCCCAACGGCGACCACCTCGAGTACTACGGAGACAACGTGCGCGACTTCAAACCCTACGACGGCTACGTCGAAGTGCATTGCGCCAAGACGGGCAAGTATCGCACGGAGCACTGGGAGAACGGCCAGTTGAAGGACAACCGCGAGTGGAAGTACGACGAGCGAGCTGCTAAGAAAGTTACGTTGCCTGATCCAACGGGCATTGAAGGAAAGTTGGAAGCCAAGGTATGGGCGGACGGCCATATCGTCTATGGATACGATGAGTGGGTCTATGACGGCGAGATCAAGAACAATCTTCCTGACGGACAGGGCGTGCTCGTGGGCAATAGGCAACATAACGAGCGCCGCTTCGAGGGGACGTTCGTCAAAGGCGTCTATGCCAGCGGCGAGAAACCGTTCGACGGCAAGATAACACTGCACGTCAGGAGCGGCTTGAACGACAGATACGAAGAGTATGACAAGGTAGCCCAACTCGGCAAACTTGGCATTCGAGGATTCTATAGCTACGAGATTACCTGCATCAAGGCCGACTGCATCACCATCGAGTTCTACGAAGAGAAGTACGAGGTGCGTCCCGATAAACCCTTGCATCTCTATAATGAGATAGAGGGTCGCGAGTGGAGCGACGGCTGTGTCTATGACAGTGATGAATATACGCTGGATTTGACTTGGGTGGCCCCGAACCAATAATTTTCAATATCATCTATGAAGTTTATCACCAATATGCGCTTTCACATTGGCTAATGTAGTGAAGGAACCATAAAAACATTTGGTCATTTCAAGAATTATTTGTATTTTTGCACATTGAAATGGAAAGTATTCGTACGACAAACATCATTTTGGCACTGGCAGCACTGGTGCTCGCCGTGCTCTGCATAATAAGCATCACATCATGACTGACATAGCAAAGCCACACTTAGGACAAGGACAGAAGAATCAACGACTCGTCGTCCGTATCAGTAACCGCAGCCTCTCCTTTTCGACTGTTGCAGCAGAGGGCATCAGCTACGAACCCTACGCTCTGAATGCCAGCATTTCACTGGCAGCCAACCTGCGTGAAGCTCTGCGCACCACTGCGATGTCACGGCAGAGGGCTGACCGCACGCTCATTATGGTCGACAGCTACGTTCTAATGATTCCCATCAGCGAGTTTTCTGAGGAAACGTGCGAGCAACTATATCGTCATGCCTTCAGCCAACAGGAGAAGCGGGTGGTGCTGTATGCTGTACTGGTGGATTTGAACTGTGTTGCCGTCTTCTCCATTGAGAAAGACGTGCACACCGTATGTAACGACGCCTTTGCCAACGCACAGTACATGCCCTGTATGGCGCCTGTCTGGCGCCACCTGCACCAGCGTAGTTACACCGGAGGACGCCAAAAGTTATACGGCTACTTTCACGAACACCGCATGGAAGTCTTCGCCTTCGGACAGAACCGTTTTAAGTTCTGTAATACGTTTAGCGTTAACAACACGAACGACGCTCTCTACTACCTGCTGGCGGTATGGAAACAGCTTGCCATGACACCCGAGAGCGACGAGATGCACCTGGTTGGCGACATCCCCGACCGTGACACCTTGATGGTGGAAGCGCAAAAGTTTGTCAAGCGCGTCTTCTACATCAAACCTGCAGGCGAGTTTAACCGCGCTGCCGTTACACAGATTGACGACATGCCGTACGACCTCATGGTATTGTTCGTAAAAGGAGTTTGAAGTAAGAGCATGCGAATCATCACTGGAAAATATAAAGGACGCCACTTCGACATACCGCGCACATTCAAGGCACGGCCTACTACCGACTTTGCCAAGGAGAACATCTTCAACGTGCTTATCCAGTACGTCGACCTGGAGGAAGCCCGTGCGCTGGACCTCTTCTCGGGCACGGGCAGCATCACGCTGGAGTTGCTCTCACGCGGGTGCTCACGCGTTGTCAGCGTAGAACTGGACCGCGACCACCACCGCTTCATCTGCGAATGTCTGAAGAAGTTAGAGGTGAGAGATGCTGTGCTGCCCATCAGGGGTGACGTGTTTCGGTTCATGAAGACCTGTCACCAGCAATTCGATTTCATCTTTGCTGACCCGCCGTACGCGCTGAAGGAACTCGGCACGCTGCCCGACCTCATCTTCCAATATGGTCTGCTCACCTCTGGCGGTCTTTTCGTTCTTGAGCATGGCAAGGACCACGACTTCACGCATCACCCGCACTTTGTAGAGCACCGCCAGTACGGCAGCGTCAATTTCTCGCTGTTCCGCTGATTTTACTTGCTCTGGAGATTTTAACCAGAAGAGATGCTTATCATGCATAACTGCTTGCAAAGATACAAACTATTTCCTTAACCGCCAAACTTATCCACAAAAACTTCGCCGAAAACACAACGGGGACATGCCTCTTCGACACATCCCCGTTCTCATTTATAATAGATTCACCAATTCCGTCTTTCTCGAGACTCGTTGGAACAGGTACCAGTCCCCTGCTGTTTAGACTTGGTAAGCATAGGAAAAGAACCCGAAGCCTCTTCGTGAGTGCATCGGGTTCTTGGTATAGAAATACATTTTCCTTCTTATTCGAAGTTTGAGAAGCCTTCGTCTTCAAAATCGAAGGCATGAGCATCGGGATCCAAAACACCACCAACGTCAACAATGTCGGCATCGTCAACAATGGTACTTGTATCGTCATCAATGTTGAGCACGGAGTTCGTCAATAGACTATATTGATAGTTCAGCTTAATCTCCTCAGCAGCGGGAGCTATATATGTCTTTTTCATCTTATATAGAAAGAAATTACCATTAATAACCAGAAATTATCTCTTCACTACTTTGCGGCCGTTATTGATGTACAGGCCTTTACCCGGATTCACTACCTTGCGACCCTGCAAATCGTAATAGTCACTACTTTTAACAGACATCGTGTTTAAATTTGCAATACCCGTAGCATCGCCGTCAATCATCGTGATGCGAGCACCAGCCTCATCAAGTGAACTCAAGTAATCATATAGGTCGAAGTAGCCACGGAAAGCCTTCATCTTCGTGGAGCCATTGGAATAGTAAAACCTGTCATTGCTCACAAACAGATTACACTCTGGTACTGTAGTGTTGGCAACGTATGTTCCATAGAAATATCCTCTTGTCTTCTTGGTCGTTCCCACCTGCTTTGCAGGTTCAGCCTCAGGGGCGATATCCACGCCGTCAACGGTAAAGCCATCCTCAGCCGTGATAGCATTTGCCACCTTTATCAGATAAGGATGGTTGGCCTCCATAGCTGTTACAGTGGTAAAGCCGATAGTGATTCCAACGATGTTATCACCTTCTTCTGTCGAACTCCAGCTGGTGAAGTCCTTCACCTCAACGCCCTCGCCGAACGCTGCCGTCATTTTCTCTGCAGGAATAGCGAATGGCAGACAGATCGTGCTCCAGTTGTTAGCCTTGATAGCACGCTTCACCCTGACGTTCACGCCACTTGCAGCAACGGGAGCAACGGTAGATGTCTCGTCAAGAATGACGCGGTTTTCTGCCTCTTCTCCAATCGTAATGGCAAATGAAGAATTAGATGCATCAATGTTTTCAGCACTAACAGTACTGAGCACCACATTTTGGAACAAGCCATTTAATACTGTGCCCGTCTCCAATTCAGCATCAGCCTGCAGCGTGATATTGACAACGGCACCCGATGTTCCACTGATACTCTCATGAGCTGTGTTGTAACCAAGAACAGTATATACATTGTTCTCTGCATCAGTCAGGTTCATGCTAAGTGTGTAACCGTCAATAGCTGTCAGACGAGCAGTCTTCTCTGCCTTCGTAGCACTAATGCCAGCAGGGAGCTTTACCTCAAACTGGAAGCCGCCGTAGCTTTTCTCCACACTCTCCATCTCTACTTCAAGAACATTTGTACCTCCTTTAGGTACGGTGACATTAGCTGCACTGATACCATCGGCAGCCATCATCTGTAATGACCAACCGATCAATGCCATTAAGGCAAATAAATTCTTTTTCATTTTATACATTTAAATTGGATATAATTATGCTATTCTTATTATTCTGGACCTATCTCATCGTTATTCTGTTCTTCCATCTGCAGCATGGGGGCGTTGTTAGCATTATTAGGTTGCAGGATGATATTGGCGATACCCATGATGTCTGTCACGTTAATCTTTCCGTCACCGTTCACATCTGCTGCTGCGACGATAAAGCCAGGCACGTCATATTTTAAGATATAGCTGGCCACAGCCATGATGTCTGTTACGTTTATCTTGCCGTCATTATTGGCATCGCCTGTCAGGAATTGTGCCACATGCAATACACCATTGACATTTGGCAACGCTGTTTCGTTGCCATCCACATCTGAGGCGACGATTTCCTTCACTTGAATTTCGTAATCATCTGCAACGATGTTCTCATCAATGTTAACGACCATGTTGAACAATGCCCCATCAGTGCCAGCGAATGTAGCCCTTTCGATGTTATAAAGCAGAATCTGGTAGGTGTTCTCACCTGTTAGGCTCTTTGTCAGCGTAAACGCCTCACTCAGCCTTTCCGTCTTTGTTACCTTGTTCAGCGTCACCCCCTCAGGCAATATCACTTCACACTGCAGTCCGCCAAAAGCTAATTCACTTTCAAAATGAACGGGAATAGTTGCTTGAAGTCCATGGCGCGTTATAGTCTCAACAAGGGTTATCTGCGCAACAGGAGAAAATATTCCGCCTTTAAACACATCTTCTGTCCATCCTGCTGAGATATATTCGCTTTTCTTTCCATAAGGAACATTCAAAACACATTCAGCTGAAATAGCATAGAAAGCATGAACTCCAAAGGCAAAAGGTGTTACAATTTCTGATATGACGGAAGTCAGACTTAAGCATTCAGAGAATGCCCAATCTCCTATGCTCGTCACACCCCTGCCGATGGTAACGGCTGACAGACTAGAACATCTATAGAACGCATTATCTCCAATGATTGTCACGCTATTGCCTATGGTGACGGAGGTAAGGCCATAGCAACCATTGAACGCCTTTTGTCCAATGCTCGTCACACCGTTGGGAATGGTGATAGAGGTTAGGCCAGAGCATTCTTCGAACGCCCTATCTCCAATGCTCGTCACGCCATTGGGGATAACAGTATTCTTGCACCCTATTATTAACTCATTGCTTGATGTTTCAATAATAGCATTGCAATTATCGCGAGAGTCATATTTGCTATTACCACTTTCAACAACGATAGAAATCAGGTTGTTGCAACGATAGAACGCCCTATCTCCTATGTTCGTCACGCTATTGCCTATGGTGACGGACGTCAGGCCAGAGCAATAAGAGAACGCACTATTTCCTATACTTGTCACGCTGTTAGGAATAGTGATAGAGAGCAGTTTAGAACAGTCATTGAATGCTTTAAATATTGATAATCAGCGCTTTGTACTTTAAAAGGTAGAAAAGTGACTCTACTCGTACTTTGGTATGCTTTTCAAGTAATTATTTAACAATTTTAACCTTCTATAACTATGCGTGAATTCAATCGGCAACTAGAAAAAGGCTTTAAACAACTTGTTAATACCCATACGCGAGCCCATATTTCTTATGCAGTTGGCACAATGTTCCGTCGGCCTTCATCTGGGCGATGACGCTGTTGACGAGGGTGAGAAGATCGTCCTGACCCTTGCGCATCAGCACACCGATTTCGCCGTGGGTGAAGGGGCTGTTGAGCAGCGGGGCGGCCAGGCGCGGGTCGTTCTGCACGTACCACGGGGCCTCGGTGATTTCCGTTATCATCACGTCGGCCTTGCCCTCGGCCACCTGAGAGGGGATTTCCTCGTTCTTCTGGTGGACGATAATCTGCGCGTGGGTCAGGTTCGCCAAGGCAAACTTCTCGTTCAGACCGCCGGGGTTCACCATCGCGCGCACCTCCGGCCGGTCGATGTCGGCCAGCGACTGGTAGCGGTCGGCCTCGTC
>ERZ842401.1089-NODE-1089-length-39768-cov-7.377156_pt1 | contig 39768 bp, 24 predicted proteins | sample MGYA00521270_ERZ842401 | MGnify/ENA primary metagenome ERZ842401 (study PRJEB31892, sample SAMEA3878208) | bioreactor metagenome | biome: Moose rumen | place: Sweden | collected 2011-10 | study: EMG produced TPA metagenomics assembly of the PRJEB12797 data set...
AGAAAATTAATGGTGAGGTAAAGGCGCAGAACTTGAAATTAATGTGGGAAATTAGTATCTTTGCAACAAACAAATATAATTACGATTATGAAGAATATATTGTTAACTCTTTTATTTACATTCCCGTTGCTTGCTAATGCAGAAAGTAACTATCCTACGATAAGGTTTAGTTCCTCCGGGGACCCATCGTTTTCTCCTGCGACAATAAGGCTTGATGTCTTTTATGAGACAGAGAATGGCTATGTGGGAAAAACTTACGGAATGGAGAACTATGGGACAATAGACGGACGGGAGTATGTCTGCGTACGGACATATACACGAAATGGTGCAGGTTATCAGGGGTATTCCTTTTTAGAGGTAAAATACCAGCAGGAAAAAGAAGATAGTCTTCTGTTCTTTCAAGATGGAGACAAGATATATTGTCTTCCCTCCAAAGATAGTGAAGCGTCGCTGGTGCTGGATTATGGTTTGAAGGAGGGCGACGAGTATGTCTCTGGCGACGGGCAACATTTCAAAGTTGTAGAGACTGGATACTTTGAGGAGTATGCCAAGGACATCTTCTACAATCTGACGAATGAAACGAAACCGAAGATGCTTCGTCTTCTTTCCGATGATGGAGACGAAGATGTATGGATAGAAGGTCTGGGGAGCATAAACTGGGGTATAGTACCTCTCTGGGTTGTAGAGAAGATGAAGGGGATGGACGGTCGCCCCCGTTCAAGCAAACTGGCAGAATTTGTTGATTTCCGAACCATGGAGACAATCATTGATGAGAAAATCCAAGGTTTGTTTAATGTTTATGTAGGTGACTGTTGGCATGCTCATTTCTATCCCCAAGAGAAAAATGAAGTGAAAGATGAGGACTATCAGTTTTATTTCGAAGGAGACACCTTAGTTATGACCGGTGTGTGGAATTTCCATTGTGCCGATACCGAGATAGCAGTAGAGTTGATAATTGATAAGGATAATGTATTGGCTTGGAACTTGAATGAAGTTTGGTACTGGTATTCCGGTAATGATTATGCAAGGGCAGAGGTCCGACTCCCCGGCTTCAAACCTGGCACATATAAGCTTTATTATGATGACCCCAACAAACCTCTAATTCTCATCTGCGACGGGGCAAACGGAGTGGAGAACATCAGCGAAACGCTTCGCCACGAGAACCAGAAGGGCGGAGTCTATGACCTGAGCGGAAGGAGGGTGGACGCTAAAGCGTACGAGAACGAAAAACTGAAGAAGGGCATCTACATCAAGGACGGAAAGAAAACGGTAGTACGGTAACGGAACGCTTCGCGACGAAGACTGCGAGTAAGCGAGAGCAGAACGATGTTCCACATCGGGTATGCCGAGCGGGAACAGGCTCAACCAAAGGTTAAAACGAAGACGAAACGCAACGGAGTTGCTACGAAAAACAAAGACCCCACCCCTAACCCTGCCCTCCGTCGCAATCTCCCCAAACGCTAACGCCTGACTTGCGTTTGCCCCTGTGAACAAGGGAGGGGATATTTTATGTCAGATGAAGAGGAGCTGCACGACGATGTAGACGGGCAGGCAGATGACGAGGGAGAACTTCAGCATATAGGCGAAGAAGGAGGGCATCTTGATGCCGCTCTGCTCGGCAATACTCTTGACCATGAAGTTGGGGCCGTTGCCGATGTAGGTGAGCGACCCGAAGAAGACGGCACCCATGCAGATGGCACGCAACAACACCTCGCTGATGCCGGCTACTGCCGCACCAGTGACGGGCAACGTAGTGGCGGTGGCATGGAAGACCATGGCCGTGGGGGCATTGTCGAGGAACGCCGACAGGGAACCTGTGGCGTAGACGAACTGCCAAGGCTGGGTGACGGGCAACGGATGCTGCTGCAGGAACAGCAGGGCGGGTGTCATGGTGGCAAAGATGCCACAGAAGACACAGGCGACCTCCAGAATGGGTGTCCAGGAGAATTCATTATCCTTGCGCACAGCACGCTTGGTGGTGAGCACAGAGAGCAGGATGATGAGTATGAACGCCCACTCGCGCAACAAGCGCAGATACCAAGGAGCGTCGTCGGCTCCCATGGCGGGGATGTAGGTGCTGTTGATGAACATGGTGCTGGCAACGACACACAGCAGCCACACAATGTTGATGAGGCCCGTGGCGGTGACTGCCACCTGTTCGGCATGGTCGGCTGCCTTGTGCTCCTCGGGTTCACGGCGATAGTAATAGGTATCCATCAGCCAATAGATGGCGAGCAGGAGGGCACCCGTGGTTCCCCACTCGGGGAGCATGGACATGAACCAGCCGAAGGGGGCTCCCTTCTGGAACAGAAGGAACAAGGGGGGGTCACCCAGGGGGGTGAGCAATCCGCCGCAGTTGGCCACGATGGCAATGAAGAACATCACCGTGTGGGCTTTGTACTTACGCTGACTGATGGTCTGCAGAAGCAGGCGGATGAGCAGCATGGCGGCGCCTGTGGTGCCCATAAAGGAGGCCAGCACCCAGCCGATGGCAAGGATGATGGTATTGGTCGTAGGGGTGGCTTTCAGGTCACCCTTGATGCAGATGCCTCCGGTGGTGGTGAACAAAGCCATTAGCAGGAGAATGAAGGGGACGTAGTCGTAAATCATCTGGTGCTCCAGTTCCGGGCTCATACCCTGGAGACAGAGCCACAGCCCCACGGGGACTCCGAGGAGCAGGGAAACGTAGAGTTTGTGGAGATTGTTCTCCCACCACTCGCCCAGGCGAGTGAGTGGAAGGATGGCTATACAAAGCAGTTGGATAACGAAGGGGATGAGCATCCACGAGGGTATAAGATGTTCCATTGTTTTAGTGCGTTAGTGCTTAGTGCATTAGTGGTTAGTGCTTAGTGGTGAGTTTTCGACTCAGGTAGTCGTCGAGGGAGATGCCTTCCTGCTTGAGGAAACAGCCGCGGGCGGTCTTGACGGTTCCGAAACCGGCATTCATACACTCGGAGAGCGTGGTGGCCTCGCCACGTTGTATCATACGCTTGAGTTCGAATATACGATAAGAGTTGATGTAGTCGTGTATGTTGTTGTAACCCTGACTGCGAAGACACTGGAGCATGAGATGGCGGTTGATGCCTACCTGTTCGCAGAGGCGGTCGCGCCCGAAGGTAGAGTCTTTCCACTCGTCGCGATGGTGCTGCATCCAGTACTCCACCCGTTTGAAGCGTTTGTTATTGGCCTCGTTGAAGTCTTCTTCTGCCTTCTTCAACTCCTCTTCACTGGGTTCTTCCTCCACGGTGGTGATGACGGGCTGGGGCAGTTCGTTTGCCATGGTCTCGAGGGTGCGGAAGCAGAGGTAGAGGTTGAGGGCCGTGAAGGTGGTTGTGTAGATGAGCAGCAGCGTGGGGCTGTAGTTCATGATGGTGATGATGACGAAGTAGATGGCACTCATGCCCAGAAAGGTGCTGTAGCCTATCAGGTAGCGGGGGAACTCCACGTGAACCAACCGATGGGGCAGGCGGAAGATGTTGACGATGTACCACAGGCTGAGCAGCACGGCTCCCAGTCGCATGATGATATCGCCACTGAGCAAATGCTGTCGGAGACTGGAAAGGTCTGAAATGATGACGGGTCGACCGCCCAAGAGCATACCAATGATATACATCATGATGAGCACGATGGCCGGCAGGGCATAACGCCACATGCGTCCCCACTGCAGAAAGCCAGGCATGGGAATGCTCAGCGGATAGATACTCTGCAAGTAACAAGCCACCATGAGTCCCAATAGCATGCCGGGATTGAGCATACCCGGAGCCACCTGGGTGAGGTCGATGTTAAAGGCAATAAGCGTGAGCATGACGGCAAAGAGGGTCATAATCCATGCAATGGCAAGGTATCTCACCTGATGACGGGCATAGACCCACATGACCATAGCCACGACATAGTGTGCCGTGATACAGCAGGACAGTATGAGCAGGGCCTGAAAGGATGTCATAACTGAAACTCTACGTCGGGCAAGGCAACGTCTTTGCTGCCCGGACGGGTGAGATGGATGTTACTCAGGTGACAGATGCGGTCGGCCGGCCATTCGGGGGCCTTCACCAGTATGGTGTACAGGACTCCGGCATTGCCCAGAATGGGCTTACTGGTCATGTTGTAGGCCAGAATGCGAAGCCTGCCATTACGCATACGGTTGGAGAGCACGGTCTGCGACTGCATACGCTCGCTCTTCCGAACCTTGGTTCCTGTCACACTATCGGGCAGCTCCACGTCCACCTGCATGGCCACGTACTCCTGGTCATTATCCAATGCGACGCTGACAATCCACTCGTCGGCCTGTTCTCCTGCCTTCACCGTGGCACGTATAGTGGTTTGAGCCTCAGCAGAAAGAGAGAACAGGCACAGAATAAGGACAAATAGGCTATGTTTCATTGCGTTCACCTTTTAATTTGTACGGCAAAGTTACAAATAAGCAAGCAAAAACGCAAATGAAAACGAAAACAAAAATGAGAACGAAGCCTTACTCGTCGTCACGACGGAACAACATCTCCACAATCAGGGTAACGTCAGTGGAGTTGATTTGCTGGTTGCCGTTAACGTCTGCATTGACGAAGACGAAACCTGTCGTATTCCCTGTAGTTGCATAGTCTATGGTCTTTGCTACATCAGCAAGGGACACCTTTCCGTCGCCATTGGCATCGCCAAGCAAGGTAGGAGCTTCGGTAGCTACATACACCCTGACGCTTTTCACCACTTGACCATCGGGACTGGTGGCTGTGATGGTAACCACTCCTGCCTTTTTCCCTAATACCCATCCGCCATTGACCTCGGCAATGGAGGGATCACTGCTCGTCCATGTGAGCACAGGGCATGTGGCATCTTCGTTGACGGTATAGAGGATATTGACCGTGGCATTGGCACGCGGAGTATAGTCGTCGCCGCTGACTGCCGCCTCGGCCTGTTCTGCCGTCATGCTGATGGTGTAGAACTCCTGGTCGAAGGTAATGCTGGTTACAGGTACTTCACTGTTGGAGTCGATACCGCCGAATACATAGATGGTGCTGGCAGGCAAGGTGACGGTGATGCTTTGGTCGACATCGTACACACCGCCTTCTGTCAGACCGGTCAGGGCTTCCTGATCAGAGAATGCCTTGTACAACTTTACACTTCCACTCACGTTGGCGGGGATGTTCAACGCATCGCGCAGGGTGAAGGTATAGCTCTTACTGTTCGTGTCGCCGTTGCGCAAAGCCAACGTACTCTTTGTGCCGTTCCAACTGGCCCAGCCATATACGTTCTCGTTTGAGCCGTCCCAGGGACTGCCGCCCACCCAATGGGCATCGGGCAGCACGTCGGCGTTGAACTTCTGCCAGTTACTGCACTCGGCAATGTCGTGCCATAGTTTGCCGTAGCGAATGGAGTCGGTAAGCAGATAGTCGTTGTAGAGTTCCACCATGCCGCTGCCACAGGCGTAGGCAGCTCGCAGTTCGCGCTTCACGGAGGCATAGTCGTAGACGCTGTTCGTGGAACCGAAGCGCGTGAGGATGAAGCCGTGGGTCATCAGGGTGTTGATGGGACAGAGCGGAGAGTTCTGTACGTAGTTCTGATAGACGAGGCGGTCGCGGTAGGTTATCCACTTCTCGCGGTTGTTGGTGTTGTCGCCCGCCGTACCGTAGTCGTTCTCCTGCCGCCAGGTGGCATCGGTGTAATGGTAGAAGAAGGGACTGGCCCACGTGCCCACCGTCGTGTTGAAGAAGATGTCGCGCTTCAGGTTCTCACGCACGTAACGCTCCAGGCGCAGGATGCCCTCGGCGTTCTCGTTGCCGCTGTCGCCGCTGTCGGGACCCGTGGCGGAGAACTGGGCACTGATGCCGTCGAACTTAAAGAAGCGGAACAGACCGTTGCCCTGTGCGTCGGTACCTTGGTTGGTTATCAAGTTCTCGGCAGCATCGAGGAACACATTGTAGTAGTTCTTGTTGGAGAGCACCATGCTCTGTCCCATATTCGTCCAGTAGGCACGCCGATAGTTTCCGCTCGTGCCGTAACCGCCCACGGGACCGAGCCATGCGCCCACGCCGCTGCCCATCTGATTGGCTACGGCTGCAATATCGCGCATTTCGTTGGGGAAACCCGAATGGAAGGTCCACGTGCCGTAGTTGTCCCAACCGTCGTCGATGACGTAGCTGTTGATGTTCTGCTTGTAGCGGTCGTAGAGCTGCGTCTTCCAGTGGCTCACCACGTCCAGCACTTGGTCGGCATTCATGTTCTGCGTGGGGTCACTGGCATTGTTGCGGTCGATGTTCAGTTCGTACCAACTGATGTAGGCAGGGAAGGCGCGCCAGGGCACGGCACGCTCACGCTCGCTGTAGGCAAGGAACGAACGGCGTTTCTGGGTCTTGGTCAGCGTAGAATTGTCGGCTTGTCCGTCCTGTGCCACGAGGCCCACTACGCCACTCACCTTCCACGTCTCGCCGTCCTCCAGTGTCGTGTTGCGGCTCCACAGGCCCTTCATGGTCACCACGCCTGTGTTCAGCACCACGCCTTCCTTCGGTGTGTAGATGTTGGCCGTCCATGTGCTGCTGGCATCGATGCTCTCCGTACCATTCTCCACGAAGGCGCGGATACTGAATGTGCCCGCATAGGGAGCGATGAATGTAAAGACGTTATTACTGGTATTTCCACCCGAATAGCCGCTATGGTAGTCGCTGGCACAGATATTGCCCGAACCGTCCAGGAGGTCGGCACCACCGAAGTTCAGCCGGTGGTTGCCGCTGGTGTACTGGATGGTCACTTCCACCTTCTGATTGGCCGTCAGGGTCACGTTAGAATAGGTATAGGCATAGATGTTGGGGTAACCGTAGCCCGTGGCCTCCGTTACACGGGCAGGCACGTCGGCACTGGCCACCTGTGTCCAACTGGTAGCGGTGAGCGAGGTCGAGAGCGTGTTCTCCAGCGTCCAGTTATCCTCGTTCGAGGATTCGTCGCCCACGGTGTTGTAGGCCGTAGGGGTCTCCAATCCGGCGAACAGCTGGCTACTCATCAGCACGGCACCGCGCGTGTTGCCCACTACGACAGGAGCACTGCCTGCCGTCTCGGTGTCCACATTATAGATAAGGGGTACGACGTTGTACATGTCCACGTCGCCCTGCCCCGTCAGTTCCATCTCGGTGCGCAGGTAGTGGCTGCCGTCACGCAGCACGGCACGCCAGAGAATCCCGACGGTGGCTCCGCCGTAGGTGTATTCATACGTGGCCACCAAGGCCTTTCCGGCAAAGTGCTCGGCACCGCCTACGGCCGTGGCATTATCGGCATAGTCCTCCGTGTACAGGTTGGTCAGTGTCATGCTGCTTGCCGGTACCGTTGTGCCTTCACCGAAGGATACGCTGAAAGGTTCCGTACCGGCCAGCAGGTTCATGGCCTTCGACCCGCCGAACAACAACTTGCCGCCCGTCTGCGCAAAGGCTGCACTGAACACGTTGTTGCTCAGCACATACGTCTTGGCACCCTCGTTACCATAAGATACAAGGTTTGCCGTACCCACCGCCGTCTGCTGGGCAGGGTAGACCACGGCCTGGGTGTACTGGTTCATGTCCACTTGGCTGTAGTCGGTATAGGCTATCTGAATGTGAGTGCCCGAAAGGGACACCGTATGGTATTTGCCCATCACGGGAACCACTACGATTTCACTCTCCGTAAGCGGTGTGCCGTTATACACGAACGTATCTCCGTCGCCGTAGGTAGTTCCGTTCACAAGCACGCTGCCTCCGCTTACGGTGTAGATGGTTATCGGACTGTCGCTGAAGATAATCTCCACCTCGTCGTTGGCATTGATGTCCGAAAGGGTGTAGACACCGTCAGAGGCGGTGGGGCTGACCTGAGTACCATTCACGCGTACTATGGAGTAGGTGGCATTGAAGGCTTCGCTGCGGAACCGGATGTCTCCGCCCTGGTTGCTGTGGATGGTGGCTTTGGTGGGTGTTCCGTCGGCCCAGGTGATGTCCACGGTGTTGTCGCCCACGGCTTTCAGACCTGTCACGCTGCCACTGGGCCAAGCCGAAGGCAGGGCAGGCAAGATGTCGATGACACCCGTTGCACTCTGCATCAGCATCTCGGCGATGCCGGCACAGGTACCGAAGTTACCGTCAATCTGGAAGGGGGCATGAGAGTCGAAGAGGTTGTAATAGACACCGCCGGCATACTGGTTGGTGGTGTAGGCCGTGGAGTGTTTCAGAGCATTGTGGATGATGGTGTGGGCATGGTTGCCGTCGTGGGCGCGTGCCCAGCAGTTCACCTTCCAACCGAGTGACCATCCCGTAGCCGCATCGCCGCGCAGGGTCAAGGAATTGACGGCGGCATCGAAGAGTGTCGGGTCGCTGTCGTACTTCGACACCTGACTGAAAGGGTACAGGCACATAAGATGCGACAGATGGCGGTGACCGTTCTCACCGGCGGTGTATGCACTTGTCTTCCATTCCTTCAGAATCGAAGAGCCGTCGGCTATTGTACCGGCATTGTAACCGCTGCTGGTAGAGTAGGTTTCCGTGCGCAGACCCTTGTCAAGTGCGTTGTACATGGTGGTCAGGGTGGCGATGTCGCTCTGGCTGACTCCTGCGTCGCTGCTGCCCAGTATGTCGTATGCCTCAAGCACATTCGAGAAGAGTTCGCTCACCAGTTGCTGTGAGTGTGCCGTGGCGTTCTCACTGCTGGGACCGTTCTCTGGCGAGTATTCGTTGGGGCATTCGTAGGTGCCGTCGCTGCTGTTCAGTACCAGACGCTCCATCCACCACTCGGCTGCACCCCACATGGCTGGGAAGGCACGCTTCAGGAAGGCACGGTCGAGGGTGTAGCGGTAGTGCTGCCACAGGTGGGTGCAATACCAGGCATTGGCAATGGTGTAGTTGCTCATCCAACTCGACATGCCGCCGAAGATGTTGCTCTCGGTGAACACCGTCCAGCCCTTCGTCTGCGAGTTGCTGTCATAGGTGCGGGTGGCCAGGAAGCCCGGGCTGTTCACCATATTTATAATATAATTAAGGAAAGGCAGGTGGGTCTCACTGAGGTTGGTGGGCTCAGCAGGCCAGTAGTTCATCTGCACGTTGATGTTGGTGTGGATGTCCGAGTTCCAAGGGCCTTGCGCCACGTTGCACCAGATACCCTGCAAGTTGCTGGGGGCATCAATGCCTCGGCTACTGGAGATTTCCAGATAGCGTCCATACTGGAAGTAGAGTTGTTCCAGGAAGAGGACTTCGGGGTCGGTGCTGGTGGCCGATTGCGTGGCATAATAGTTTACCAGAGCCTGTGTGGTGCGTGTCTGACTGGGAGCGGCATTGTCCAGTTGCAGACTGACACGACCCATGTAACTTTGGAAGTCCGTGACGTGGTCGGCACGCAGGGCAGCCCAGCCCTTAGCCTCGGCTGCCGAGATACGGCTGGCCATCGTGCTTGCCAACTGCGAGGTGCCCGTGACAAAGTCCGATGACGGCAGGCCGTTGTAGTCGGTGCCGCCCGTCAGCAACAGGAGCACCTCGGTGGCATTGGATACGACTATCTTCGTGCCAGTGGTTGTCACCGTGCCGTCACTGATGACCTTGAACATCGTGTGGTAACTTACCACGTCGAGGGTTCCGCTGAACGAAGCCGTACCCTCGGAGTAAACGGGCGTGGAAGCATTGATGCTGCTGCCTGGCTCGTAGGTAAAGCGCAGGTTCAGTTTGTTGCCACCCTCTGCGGTATAGTGTGCGGCAATGACTTGGTCGGGATTGCTCGACAGGTATTCGCGCTTGTAGGTGGTCGTGCGGTCGGGACTCTTGAACTGCACACCGGCAATGGCATCCTCAATGTCGAGCCAGCGCACGTAGTCCTGCACGGGTGCCGAGTCGTCGTCGAGGCTGAATGTGCCCGAAAGGTCGCGCACCATGACGCTGCCAAAGTTGCGATAGCAACCGTGGTTGGGATTGGCCTTGATGCTGCTGGTGCCCGACCAGAGCGTCTTCTCGTTGAACTGTATCTCGTCGGTATATACCTTACCCTGTTCCGTGGCTCCGAGTTGGCCGTTGCCGATGGGCAGGGCATATTCCATCCACTCGTTGCTGACGCCTGTCTTCGTAGAGGGTTGGTTGTACCACAGCGTCAGGTCGTGAGGAGCCGTGAAACTGCTCACGCCATTGACGGTGTTGAACTCGCTGTAGGAAACCTCTTCGTAATCGGTGGGATCTACCTCGGCGAAGTAGAACGTGGAGCCATTGTCGCCCACTGCACTGCTGCTGTTCCACAGGGCGAGGTAGTTACCACGCTTGTTCCAATAGTTGTTGCCAGAACTACCCTCCCGGATGTAGGTGGCGGCTCCCGTCGTATAAGTCGATGCGTTGTAGAAAGAGAAATACGTGGTGTAGGTAGCATCGCCAGAGGTGAGCGAGGCATCCACCATCAGGGCACGTGCATTGGCCTCACTGCCCGTCATGCCCAGCACCTTGACGGGGCCAGTGGTGTAGTTATAGAAACGATAGGTGCCATTGCCCTGCGCTTCCACACGCCACAGGGCCTTGCGGTCGGTAGGACGTGTGGTGTTGGTCAGCAACAGGTTTGTGCCGTCGGTGTACTCGCTGTTCAGGCTGAGGTAGGCACCGTTATTGTTCATAATGGTATACCAGGTGTAGCCGGCATTGCTGTAATACGTGACGGTGATAGTGGAACCGCTGACCGTTACCACACCAGCGTAACCGTCGATGGTGACGGCCGTAATCGTCTCGCCCGAAAAACTGGGAGGAGCCGTGAGCGTCTCACCGGCCAAATACGTATTCCCCTCGTAAACCACGCCACCGCCAGAAGGCGCACCCGTTACGGCTACCGTGTAAGTGGTGGGGGCAACGAACGTGACGGGATAGATGGTCCAGTCGTAGTTCGAACCAGTGGCGGTTCCTTGGCCTGAATCCCAAAAGGCCAGCGTATAGCCTGCCCCATTGTTATCGACACGGCTCCCGTAGGTAGAACCGTCGGTGGTCAGATTCCACCCAAAGTGCCCGTCGGTGCTGTTGATGTTGTAGAAGAAATAATCACCCGGCGAGGTGCCCGAAGTCAGGCTACTTGTAATGTATCGTCCGTTGGCAAACTGGATGTTGTAGACCCCCGTAGTGCCTGTTGAGAGGAAGCGCACCAGATAGTGTTCCGCCTCCGAACGCGATGCCCCGTCGAACGAGGCCGCCGTCTGTGCCGTGGAGCCGCGCTTCAAAGTTGTCCCCGAGCCTGCATCATACATTACGGACTCTCCGTTCCTTATCTGCGTCACCAGATACCAGTGGCTGTCGTCGCTGGTGGAGGTGGCCGCAGTCATGGTAGCTGCCGCACTGCCCACCGACAGATAACTCTCAGCATACGCCTCCATATCGGCCTCGTAGATGAACAGGCGACGCGAACCAGCAGGCGTGCTGCCTCCTGTTGCCCATGTGGTAGGTTCTGTGCCATACCAACTTACATCAATGCCTTGTCCCGAAGTCGTATTGTAAATCATGGCATAGCTGTCCGAGTCGAACACGATAGCCAGATTCTGCGCTGTGGCTCCCGTGGAGATGTCACTACCGTTAGCGGTTCCCAAGCTCACCTTGTTGCCCGTGCCGTAGTTGGTCATCACGTAGCCGTCCGAGGCGTTGCCCGTCAGTTGCCAGACAAATTGGTTGCTTTCCGCGTTCCCCGTGGTCAGGGCCTTGGCCTTCACCTGTGTTCCATTGTCGTAGAGGAAGTTGGTGGTCGTACCGTTTTGGGCATAGCCTGCAATAACATAGTAACTGCCACTGGTGATACTGTTCACTTGACTGCCTCGGGCTGACAGCACAAGATGGTCGGCTTTCACAGATACACTAAAGACTACTAAGCAAAATGTGCTTAATAGAAGGGTTAATTTCTTCATTGTAATAAAGTAAAAAGTGTCGTTATAGGGTTATATCTCTGGCAAAATTACGAAAAAAGACTTTTACCTCAAAGGTTTTTCTCTCTTTTCGGTCAATAAGGCCAGGGCCTTGTTCTCGGCGGCCTCCATGATTTCACGTTCACCAGGTCCCTTATCGTTGATGCCGCAGAGATGCAACACGCCGTGGATGATGACGCGATGGAGTTCCTGTTCGTAGGTGGCTCCCACCAGTTCAGCATTAGAGCGTACGGTATCAAGCGAGATGAAAAGATCGCCCGAGATGATATGCTGTTCGTTGTAGCAGAAGGTAATGATGTCGGTGTAGTAGTCGTGACCGAGGAACTGACGGTTCACCTCCAGTATGCGTTCGTCATTGACAAACACGTAGTTGATGTCACCCACTGTCCTGCCGTAGGAGGCAGCCACCTGTTCCACCCACCGGGTCACTTCCTCGGGGTTGATGGCAGGCATATCAATGTCTTCGATGTTGAACGTAATCATTCCTCAAGCAATTCTATGGCCTTCTTCACCAATGGGTCGTTTTCGTAGACAATGGCAAAGTATTCGCTCATGTCCCAGATGTCGCGAGCCACAAGAGCCTTCAGCGTGAGTCGCAACTGATTGATGGTATTCTGTCGCTCCTCGTCGTCAGCAGCAGTAATCTTCTGCTTCTCACCTTCTTCCAACAGACGCTCTATCATCTCGTCGGGCACCTGATAGTTGGCATGGAAGTCCGCAAAGTTCTTCCAGTGCCTGGCCAACTGTTTGCGACTCTTATCCAGATAGCGCAGGTTGGCGTTTACGATGAGGCCCTTGACAGAAAGTTCACGGTAGAGTTTGGTATAACGTGTAGTATCTAAGGGCACAAAGTAGTCGGGCATGATGCCTCCGCCGCCATATACCACCCGTCCACCTCTGGTGGTGTAGCGTAACGAATCGGGGAAATGTATGCTGTCGGCATTCGTCAGTTCTCCCTTGTTGTAACGGTTGATGGCATCCATGCTGTACTCCTTCCTATCTCCCTTTGTATAGGGTTTCTGTATGCAACGTCCGCTGGGGGTATAGTAACGGGCAATGGTCAGACGTATCATGCTGCCGTCGGGCATATCGATGGGACGCTGAACGAGTCCCTTGCCAAACGAACGACGTCCCAGCACCACGCCACGGTCGTTGTCCTGGATGGCTCCCGTGAGAATCTCGGCAGCCGAGGCAGAGTACTCATCGATGAGCACAGCCACCTTACCTTGCTGGAAGCCATTGTTTCCCTTACTGGTGAACATACGGGCCGGTATGGTACGTCCCTCGGTGTAGACGATGGTGTCACCTTTGGCCAGAAACTCACTGGCGATGTCGGCAGCCACGTCCAATATGCCACCTCCATTCTGCTGTAGGTCGACGATGAGGTCCTTCATGCCCTGCTCCTTCAACTTATGGATGGCCTTCATCACCTCGTCGTGAGTGGTCATGCCGAAGGAGGTGAAACGTATGAGTCCAATGGTGGGTGTCACCATATATGCTGCCTCCAACGTATTCACGGGTATGGTGCCACGTGTCACGGTGAAATAACTAAGTCCTTCGGTTCCCTGGCGCATGATGCCCAGTTTCACCTTTGAGCCCTTGGGGCCACGTAGCCGGTGCATGATGTCCTCGCGACTCATCTTCACCCCGGCAATGGTCGTATCGTTGACCATAATGATACGGTCACCAGCCATAATGCCTACTTTTTCCGAAGGACCTTTGGCCACAGGCTGGATGATGACCAGTGTATCCTCCAGCATATTGAACTGAACTCCGATACCCTCGAACGAGCCTTGCAGGGGTTCCTGAAATTTGCGTGTCTCCTCGGCATTGGTATAGCTGGAATGGGGGTCCAGTTTGTCCAGCATACCGTTAATGGCATCCTCGGCCAGTTTGTTCATATCCACAGAGTCGACATAGTAGACGCTGGTCATCACCGTAGCCATGTACAACTTACGCATGGCATTGTCCACGTCCGCCTGACTCTGGGCCATGACAGAGGACGTATGGAGGAGGACGAGAAGGAGAAAGAGTATGCTTTTCTTCATAGTTTGTAGTTTAGTCCTTGGGGCAGCCATTCTGTGATGTCGCGCCCAAAGTGTGCCAGTTCGCGCACCACACTGCTGGAAAGACTGGCCAGATGTGGGTCAGCAAACAACACGACAGTCTCTATGCCGGAGAGACGGTGGTTGATGTCGGCAATGTCGAGTTCGTACTCGTAGTCCTTGGTGGAGCGCACACCACGAAGTATGCACCGGATGCCCAGCTGTTTGGCCAGGTCGACTGTCAGTCCCGTGTAGCTTACTACCTTTACGCGGGACTCATCCCGATAGAAATCCTGTAGGGCACGTACCCGTTCTGCGACGGGAATCCAACCACTCTTTTGCTCGTTGTAACCCACGGCTACCACCACCTGGGGGAACAACCCCAAAGCCCTGCGTACAAGGTCGGCGTGGCCGATAGTGAAGGGGTCGAATGAGCCGGGGAAGAGCACGGTGCCTTCTGCGTTATTATATTTCGATTTCATTGAACTCTTTTTGCTGTTCGTCGTTTTCGTCTTCAGCCAAGTCTTCCTCTATCACCAGATTGTCAATGATGAAGTTCTGGCGTTCCATGGTGTTCTTGCCCATGTAGTACTCCAGCAATTCGGCAACCTGGTCGCTCTTGTTCAGGGTCACCTGTTCGAGACGGATGTCGGGTCCGATGAAGTGACGGAACTCATCGGGACTTATCTCACCAAGACCTTTAAATCGAGTGATTTCGGGGTCGGGACCCATGTCCTCGATGGCCTGCAGACGTTCCTCCTCGGTATAACAATATTGCGTAATGAAATCGGCAGTCTCTGATATCTGGGGACGTACCTTGGCATCCATGTCGGCCGTAGCATCCTCCAACTTCTTGAGTTTCGCCTTTCCCAGCTTCGACTTACGGGTGCGCACACGGAACAGGGGAGTCTGCAGGATGTAGACATGCCCTTTCTTGATGAGGTCGGGGAAAAACTGCAGGAAGAAGGTAATCATCAAGAGGCGGATGTGCATGCCGTCGACATCGGCATCGGTGGCAACGATGACCTTGTTATAGCGCAGCCCGTCCAGCCCGTCCTCGATGTTGAGGGCTGCCTGAAGCAGGTTGAACTCCTCGTTCTCATACACCACTTTCTTGGTCAACCCAAAACAGTTGAGGGGTTTTCCTCGCAGGGAGAACACAGCCTGGGTATTCACGTCGCGGCTTTTGGTGATACTGCCACTGGCGGAGTCACCCTCGGTGATGAAGATGCAGGTATCCTCCTGCTGGTCACCTCGTGTATCGGTAAGATGGATACGACAATCACGTAACTTGCGGTTGTGCAGATTGGCTTTCTTACTCATCTCACGGGCTTTCTTCGCCACGCCTGCCATCTCTTTTCGTATCTTCTCGCTTTCCTGTACCTTTTGCAGGATGATGTCGGCCACGTCGGTGTTCTTGCGCAGGTAGTTGTCCACTTGTTCCTTAATGAAGTCTCCGATGAACTTGTCTATCGAGATACCCCCTTCGGGTGCTGTAGTAAGTGAGCCTAGCTTCACCTTGGTCTGGCTCTCAAACAGCGGTTCCTGGATGTTGATGCTGATGGCACCCACCAGCCCGTTGCGGATGTCGGCATAGTCGTAGTTCTTTCCCGAGTAGTCCTTGATGACCTCGGCAACGTATTTCTTGAATGCAGCCTGATGCGTACCGCCCAGAGTGGTATGCTGGCCGTTCACAAACGAGTAGTACTCCTCACCGTTCTGCTTAGTGTGGGTAAAGGCTATTTCAATATCCTCACCCCGCAGGTGGATGATGGGATACAATGCCTCATAGTCCATGCGGTCGTTCAGCAGGTCGCTCAGTCCCTCACGACTGAGGATGCGACGACCATTGAAGAGAATGGTAAGCCCCGTGTTCAGATAGGTGTAGTTACGGAGCATAATCTCAATGAACTCTCCCCGGAAGCTATAGTGCTTGAACAAAGAGGCATCGGGTTCGAAAAAGATGTAGGTTCCGTTCTCGTCCTCGGTCTTCTCCGTCACATCATTCTTGATGAGTCCTTTCTCGAAAGTAGTGCGACGGACTTGCCCGTCACGATAGGAATGTGCCTCGAAACGGGCACTCAGTGCATTCACTGCCTTCAGTCCCACACCATTCAGTCCCACACTCTTCTTGAACGCCTTGCTGTCGTACTTTCCTCCCGTGTTCAGCATGGAGACAGCCTCCACCAGTTTGCCTAAGGGAATGCCACGTCCATAGTCGCGCACGGTGACGCGAAGATTTTCCTCCACATTTATCTCGATACGCTTTCCAGCGTTCATCTTGAACTCATCGATGCTGTTGTCGATAACCTCTTTCATCAGCACGTAGATGCCATCCTCGGGTTGTGAACCGTCACCCAAGCGACCGATATACATACCCGGACGGGTACGCACATGTTCCATGTCGGAGAGATGTCGGATGTTACCTTCGTCGTAGTTGACAGGAGCCGTTTGCTGTTGTGGTATAATGTTTTCTTCCATTTATTTTTCTTATAGTTTCTTCATAAAGGCGCAACGTTTCTTGTGTACGATGCTGTCCAGATTCTTCCACTGCGTCTGACTGGGTATGTTATCCTCCAGTTGGTGGTGGGTCTCCGCCCATTCGTAACCATCCTTCATGGCCTCAGGTATGATGTCGGCAAAGATGAGGGCGTTGGCCCCTTTGTCCTGGAATTCCGGCACCACGCCTACAAGCAGCATGTCCAGTATCTGAGGATGGCGATTGAACCACAAAGCCTTGGCCATGTGATACCAGCCGAAGGGGAACAGCCTGGCCTTGGCTTTCTGTATGGCCCGGCTTAGGCTGGTGATGCAAATACCCATGCCTATGACTTGTCCGTCGGCTGTCTCCACCACGCCCAGGTAACGCTTGTCGAGGTACTGCAGATACTGGTCGGCGTAAGTCTGCATCTGAGCCTCATCCATTTCACTGTAACCATACAGGTTGGCGTATGCCTTGTTTACTACGGTAAGCACTTTCTGGATATAGCCCTCCCGTCGGATCTCCTTCTTGTTCTTGAACTTGCGGATGCGGAAGCCATAACGCTTGCTTACCATCTCTGCCACACGGGTATACTTCTGCGCGTTGGCCGCATGTTCGCCCCGAGGCACATACACTTTCCGCTCTACCCAGACTACCTCTTTTTCGTAGCCTAATTTGGCCATGTGTTCGGGGTAGTAAGGATAGTTGTAGATGCTGTTCATGGTGGAAAGCTGGTCAAATCCGTCGGTGAGCATACCTTCGAGATCCATGTCGGTGAAACCCAGTGGACCCACGATGGTGTCCATGCCTCGTTCACGACCCCACTGCTCTACCCTCTCCAACAAAGCCTTGGTCACTTCGATGTCATCGATGAAGTCTATCCACCCAAAGCGCACACGCTGCTGGTTCCAGGTCTTATTGGCCTTGTGGTTGATGATGGCCGCCACACGACCCACCATCTTGCCATCTCTCTCGGCGATGAAATACTCAGCCTCGCAAAACTTAAATGCGGGGTTCTTCTTCGGGTTGAAGGTGTCCATCGTATCCTCCAGAAAATCGGGAACGGCATACGGATTGTCTTTGTACAACTCCCAATTGAAACGGATAAAACGTTTCAGGTCCTTCTTCGTCTGTGCTGAACGGATGATTATCTCACTCATATTCGTCTTAGCCTGATTTATCGAACAAAGTTACAAAAAAAGAGTGACAAACATTCTTTCCCACCCATGAAAATGGCCAAAAAGACGGATATAATTGCAAAAGCTGGCAAAATAATTTTGTCAATCCCCTAATTCTTGTTAATTTTGTCACATATAATGTCTAATTGAGACAAACATATTTTAATTATACGTTACACATTATGACTAAGCTTAGTAAAATCATGGCTCTTGCAGCTCTCACAGTCTGCATGGCAGCTCCTGCCCACGCGCAGGAAGCAGAGGAGAAGGAGTATCAGCCCTTCCCCCACATGTTCGTAAGTCTACAAGGCGGTGCCCAAACCACCTTTACCAATTACGACAACTCCAAGCTCATCACACCCACTGCCAGCGTTGGCTTCGGCGCATGGTTCACTCCTGTGGTGGGTGCCCGTCTGCACGTCAACGGAGCATGGAACAAGGGCGGACTGAAGATGACTACCGCCGACGGTACGCTCATCGACGACAAGTACAAGTACAACTACATCACCACCGACCTTGACCTGATGCTCAATCTGGTAACTCTCTTCGGTAAGAAGGACTACTACCCCCTGAACCTCTACCTGATTGGTGGTATCGGTCTGAACACCGCTTGGAACAACGACGATGCCTATGCGCTGAAGACCTATATGCCCATGGCATGGAAGGACAAGCGCCTGAGCCACAACGGTCGTGTCGGTTTGCAGTTGGACTATAACATCTGCAGAAACCTGAGCGTAAACCTGGAGGTTGATGCCAACAGCCTGAGCGACCGCTACAACAGCAAGGTCTGCAGCAAGGACGACTGGCAGGTAACCGCCCAGTTGGGCCTGGCCTTCAAGTTCGGCCACAAGAAAGTGAAGAAGGAAGTGGTTGAGCCCGAGCCCGAGCCCGAACCCGAAGAGATTTGGGAGACACGCATCGATACCATCTGGTACGACGACGTAACCTACAAGGATGTGACCGCCGACCGCGAGATTAAGAAGGAAATCTTCTTCGGTATCCGCGAGTCTGGTGTAAACCAGGACGACGCTCAGATTAGTGCCGTTGCCGAGTTCCTGAAGGGCGTTACCGAGGGTGAGATCACCATCACCTCCTATGCCGACAAGGGCACCGGTAATCCCAAGCTGAACATGGGCTACTCCAAGGCTCGTGCCGAGAAGACCAAGAATGCCTTCATCGAGAAGGGTGTTGACCCCAACCTCATCAAGAAGGTAGAGTGGAAGGGCGATACCGTTCAGCCTTATCCCAACGACAACGACAAGAACCGTCTGTCTGTAATCACCGGTCATGGTGTCTACACCGAGAAGGAGAAGATTGTCACCAAGAAGTTCCGTACCGAGGAGGTTCGCTATCGCGTTCAGTAATCCTCCCGTTACTTTAACTGCACAATGGGCCGCATCCCCGCTTGGGGGTGCGGTCTTTTTTAGGTTAGGCATTAGGGGATTAGGGATTAGGGATTAGGGGTAAGGGGGTAAGGGCTTAGGACGCTGGTGCGGTAGGATTCGGACGCTTAGGCCGTAGGGTTCGGACGCTAAGCCCGTAGGGTTCGGACGCTAAGCCCGTAGGATTCGGACGCTAAGCCCGTAGGATTCGGACGCTAAGGCCGTAGGATTCGGACGCTAAGGCCGTAGGATTCGGACGCTAAGCCCGTAGGGATTAGTGGTTAGAGATTAGTGGTTAGGGGATTAGTGGTTAGGGGATTAGTGGTTAGGGGATTAAAAGAAATAGCCCTGGGACCGTGTGGCCCCAGGGCTATATATTATATAAGGTGTAAGTTACTTAACCAGCACCTTGAGCTTCACTCTACGTGCTTTCCGTTCAGGAATGTAAGCAAGCTTTCATTCCTTTCACTTTACCAGCACCTTGCGAACGCTGCCGTCAGCCATGCGGATGATGTTCACACCGCGAGTCAGACGAGCCTTCTGTGTACCGTCCAGGCCATAGATGTGAGCGATGGTAGCAGCTGCGCTGTTCTCTACGCTCTGAATAGCCGTGGTGGGATCGTTAGCAGGCTCCGTAGTACCTATGTACTCCAGCGTCCAGTTGTCGAAGATAAGCCAATCCTCGGCAGTAACAGCACCTGACTTGCGCAGACCGATGACAACCTCAGTCTGACCCTCAGCAACCTGGAACTGCAGGGTGTTGGTGTACAGGCCAGCCTCGAAGGCATTGTTGGCCCTCTCCATGTTGTCGGGAATTACGTACTCACCCTCGGTGGTACCCTCTACCAACGTGTTGTAAGCCTCAGCATCGGACATGATGCTACGCAGACGGGTAGCCTTCTCGCCAGCGAAGATGTCTACAAGGTGAGGAACGGTATCCTCGGCCTCAGCGTCAACGCTAACAGACCAACCTGTGCCACGATAGAAGCCCTGAACACCCAGGCGATAGTAACCGGGAGCCAGACCGTAGATGGTCTGAGCGTACTCTGCGGTCTCCTGATTGAAGATTTCAACGCAACCGTTACCGGTTCCGGCGTTACCTGTGATGTCCCAACCATAGGTACTGCCGTTACCAGCGTTGTCCACGCCATCAGCCGTGAGGATAACCTCAGAAATCTTCTCAGGAGCCTCCTCAGTAGCTTCCATGCGGTTCGTCTGAACGAAGATGGTGTACTCACGCTTCAGGGAAACGATGTAACCTTCTACCTGAGCCATAGACTCAAAGGACCCGTCACCCTCTACCAGAGGCTGAATCTCTGCCAACAGGTTGTTCAGACCCTCGTAGTCGCTCTCTACGTCTACCATGCGAATCTCAATCGTATAGTCGTAGAGATACTTCAGAGCATCGGTCTTCTCAGCGGTCTCGTTAGCAAAGTCGATGGCTGCGCGCAAAGCGTCGATGGCTGCAATGCAAGCGTCGGCATCATTATCGCTGATAGCGTCGTCACCAGCCTCAACGGCCTTGATAATCATGTTCTCGGCCTCAGTGGTCAACAGCTTACCGTCACCGATAGCGTTAGCCTCAGCCTGCAGATTATGAATCAAATCGGTATAGACAGCTGCGTCGTTACCCTCATAAACAATGTGGAAGTCGTCGAACAGCGTCCAGTAGTTGGCTGCGGAGCAGCGTGCACCTACAACGATGTCAGCGGCCTTGGTCAGGATGAACTTGAACTCCTGCTTGTAGTAACCGGCAGCGAAGTGGGTGCTGGCACCGCACATACCATTGGGATACCACTTGCCGTTAGCGGCGGTTGCTTCGTTCTTATCAACCTCAGTACCTACACCACCACCATGAGCGTAGAGGACACCCTCTTCCTCAGCAGTCGTGCCGTTGTACAGCTTGTTCTCAGAGCAATCGCCGAAGATGCTGGCGAACTTCTGTACCTGGTCCTTACCATCGATGGTGGCAAAGAGTTCGGCCACAGTTGTCGTGTTGCTCTGGTCGTCCTCGTTACGCTGGAATCCCTTACAGCTCAGCGTGTAGAGACCAGCAGGCATGTTGTAGATGGTCTGGGCATAACGGAAGGCACCACGCCAAATCTCGTTACATCCGCTGGTGAGCTGAGTCTCTTTATCCAGTACTGTACCGTCCTCGAGAACAAAGCCTGCGGGAAGGTAAACATTCTCACCACCCCAACGATGGTTACCTGCGCTTACGCCTCCTGTCTGGTCGTAGTTAGTAATTGTCCAACCCGACTGGTCGGCATCGAAGCCAGGATTGTTCAGCAGGATGGTCACGTCGTCACCAGCCTTGCAGTTTTCACTCAGGTAATCACCAATAAGGAGGTTCTGCTCACCCTCGAGCTTAGCGATATCCTCGCTGGTCAACTCGTCGTTGTTGTAAGACTCACGGGTATTATCGCGGAAGTCAGCCAGGTCACCAACCAGGTCTTCCCATCCGTTCTCCTCGCAAGTTACAATCTTCTTGTCCAGGTTCTTCAGGAACTCATAAACCTTCTCGTACTCTGCTACGCTGGCAGCCAGAGCCTCGGCAGCTGCATCCAAGGATTCCTTGGCACCTACGAAGTCTTCAGTCTCAGCCTTAGCAGCTTCCAGGGCAGCAGCATAGGCTTCCTTTACGCTGTTTTCAGCTCTTACCTCGCTCAACTCGGGATAGGTGGCCTCGTAACCGGCAATGGCAGCATCGAGGACTACCTTCAAGGGGTCTTCCGATACTTCACCGTAATAAGTCAACTCGAAGTTGTCGGCAGCAATCCAGTTGGCCGTACAATTATTAGTACGCAAACCCAGCGTGATGGTACCACCCGTGCTTACGAAGGTCAACTCTACGTGCTCGGGCACACCGTTACCGGTAGAAATCTCTTTGTAGAGGTCGATGTCACCACCGATAGCAAAGAGCTGAACACCAGTAACAGGATTGGCTTGACCATCCTGCTGGTTAGCGATAGCATCACATACAATCTTGTACTTACCGGCGGGCAGATTCTCCAACGTCTGACTCAACTCAGCGTCACCAATGGCGCGGAAGCTGACATTGGGGTTGAAGTTCGTGCCACCTGCAGCCCATGCCTCGATGAAATGGATACAGTTGGGGTTAACCGTATTGCCATCGTGGTTTACGTAAGTGTAAGCATTGTTGGTGTATTCTGCGCCCTGGTAACCGATGTTCGTTGCAGTTGTACCGCTAACGAAGGTACACTTCCAACCGTTGATGTTACCATCCTCGAAAGCGGGGTTAACCAGCAGAGAGGTACCGTCCTTGGGATTGTCCTCGCTGGCACCGTCCAACACAGCGTAAAGTCTGGCGTTGAAGATGGCGGCAGCCAGTTCTTTCGTTGCAGCCTGTACCTGCTCCAGCGTGGCACTTTCGTTGGCATACACGGCAGCGGCAGCACTGTAGTCCACCATGCTGTACTCCAAGGCCTCGTTCAGCGTGTTGTACAATTCCAGACGAGCCTGGTAGAGCGTCATTTCTACAAAGTCCCAGTCGCAGAAATAACCATCGGCGGGCTTCACTGTGCCATAGACAGCATAGGGGAAGGCACTTTCAAGACCTTGCCAGCCCCAACAACGGTCGGCCCAGTCTGCCACTTTGGCCGAACCATACTCTGTATCGTTCTCCACGATACGGATGTGGTAGTGGCCATTCTCCTGCTTGACAATCTCGAAGAAGTTGTGGCCCTGACTGCCCATGTCGACGTGCATTTCACCACTACCTGCCTCAGCACCACCGGGATTGGCTCCGGAGATAAAGGTGTACTTACCGTCGGTGGTACGGGCGAACGTCCAGCCAAGGGAGTTCTCGTTCTCGTCGAAGTTCTCCTCCAACGTGAATGTGAGAGGCTCCACAACAAGGTTGCCTTCTTCGTCCACATTCGCAAGGTCAGCCAGAATGGTTGATGTGTCCCAGCTGTACCAAGATACACCACCTGCCAAGAAATAGCCGCTCTCCACATTTCTCACACGATACTGACGACCGCTTACGGGGGCGGAAGCCTCAGTGGGAAGCTCGGGAGCCGTCCAAGTCTGGGCATTGGCAGCAAGAGCCAAAAGGCCCACTGCCATGAGAGAGAGTAATCTGTTTCTCATTTGTGATTTGGATTTAGTTAGTAAATAGAGTTAGTTTAATCAGTTTGCTGTTTCACATAGGTTTAGATGACAAAATTACACTTAAAAATTATATTGCGTGTATGCGCAGGCGCAAAGGTCCGAAGATTTAACACTTATTTAACGTTGTTTAACGATTCGCCCCCTTCTGTGGTCGGCCAAACTACCATTTTCACCTCTCAGCAACGGGCACAACGAAGAAGGGCATGACGACCGTCGGCCAGTGTGGTGGCAAAGAGATATGTATCTCCGCCCTCGCGAAGACGGAGGCGTTTACGTAACGTGTCCACCGACGAGGGGAAGTTGCGCACGGAGAGGTTGGCCTGGCGTAAGTCGCCAAGCAGTTGGCTGAGGCTGCGTTTGGAGAAGTCGCCCCATGCCTCTACGCGGAACGTGCGTCCGGAAAGCGATTCGGAGGAAGCAGAAGAAGGGACGACGTAGAGGTTGCTCATGGGGTGTAGTTTACGAAGTCCAACGCGATGAGCGTAAGCGTCCTGACAGGCGGCCTTCAGCAGGCAGCTGCCAGGTTCGAAGAGCAGGCATCCTTCCGACAGTTCGCCCAGTTCGATGCCGACAGTGCGTTCCGACTGGCGGCAACGGAACACCTCCCCCTGAGGCAAGTCGGCACAATGGAACGTGGGTTCGGCGGTGTGCTGTGGGTCGATGAGAAGCAGCAGTTCCTTACACTCCCCTCGCACGCTGACGACATGCACTTCCTTCACGTTGCGCACCTGACGCAGGGCTTCGCTGATATCAAGCATGGGCGACAGCTTGACTAACACATATCGCACACCCTCCTGCCACTGGTCTTGCAACTGTATGATGTCGGGCGAGCAGTCGGCCAAAGCCACCGTCTTCCGTCCTACTGTATCGCGACGCGACGGATCTATATAGAGGAGGTCGGCGGACCTATGGTCCTCCGTCGGCCGGACCTGTAATCCTTCGGGAGTAACTATAGTGGCATGGGCAAGGCCCAGCAGGGGAAGGTTGTGACGGGCCAGGTCGACAAGGCGGGACTGTATCTCGACATAGGTGGCGCGATGAAAGAGTGGAGCCACATAGCTGAAGTCCACGCCCAGTCCGCCCGTAAGGTCTGTCATCGACTCCCGCTCGTCGGCGGGAAGCAGCCGTTCGGCCAACTGACGTTTGTAGAGGGCAGTCTGCTGACTGCTGCATTGTTCCATCGACACACGGGGAGGATACCAAAGGCCCTCGGTCTCGGCCCATTGGGGTAACTTATGCTCAGCCAACTGCCGTCCCTCTATCTGCTGGAGACACCAGCGGAGGTCCACACCCTCGGGGGAACGCCGAAGGGCTAGCCAACGCACGTCGTCGTGGCGATGGGCAAGTATGAAGTCCTGGTTCGTCATTCCTCTTTCTTCTTGCGCTTGGGTTGTTTGGTGAACTTATAGCTGACGGCAAGCATGCCGTAGGCCGGCTGGGTGTTATACCAGGTCTCGGTACGTCCTTGGGCGTTGACGCTTCGGCGCACGTTGGACAGCTGACCCAATATGTCGTGCCCGATGAGTTTGACGATGAGGGCCTTGCGCTTCAAGAATCCCTGCGAGAGCATAGCGTTCCACACCAAGTTGTTATCGTTCATCGAGTGGTCCTCATAGCCTCGACGGCTGTGCATAGTCAGATCGGTAGCCAACTCCATGCCGAACTTCAGTTTCAGGCTGGCACTCAGGCCGTAGTTGAAATCCACGGTATTGGTGGTGTGGAAATAGGTCTGACTGCCCGTCTGGTGGGTGTAGTCGGCCGAGGCGTTGGCACTCACGCTGTAGTCCTTATACTTATAGTTGAGTTGCAACTTACCGTCAGCCGTATAGTTGTGTACACGACTCAATCCCGGCTCATTCCCATTTTGGTTTTCTTCTCCGTTCTCCATCGCCCAGTCCACACTGCGCTGATAGCCTCCGTTCATGTCACCCCTGAACGTCCAGTGTTTGGCCGAGTCTAAAGGCTGAGTCATGGAGTAACCCAGCGAACTGCTCCAGTTACCCTTGACGTTACGCGGCTGATAGGTGTAGACACCCGTCTCGCGGTTATAGGTCATGGCGTTGCCCGTCTGTGTGCCTTGCCGGAAACTGGCTCTCACGCGGTAGTTGCTCTGGTGCTTCATATTGTTTTTGGAGTAACCCAGCTGTCCGTAGTTCTGATAGGTCTTCCCAAGGTTGGGGTTGCCCATAGAGATGGAAAGGGGATTACTATCGTCGCGCACGTCAATAAGGTGACTCATGCTGGGGGCCGACTGGCTGAAGCGATAATATCCGTCCAAGTTCTTCCACTTGAAGGCAGCCATAGGTTGCCAGAGTGTGAACCCCCGGGTGAGGGTCTTCGTCTGTCCGTTACGGGTGTCCTCGATGGTGGACCGCTGTTTACCGAAAATGGGCAAAGAGACGTAGAAATAACCCCATTCACCTCCCTTGGTGGCATGGATGGAGAAATCATGACTATGACGTTGGTTGATGGTGAGATAACTATTACGGGCATCTATGACACTCGACAGCGAGTCGGTGAGGCTGGGCAGGAGGTTTAGGGGACGGGAGTCGTCCAAACCCCATCCCGGAAGTTGGTCGAGCCGATAAAGCTGGCGACGGCCTCGGTTATAGGTGTAGCCGTAACCATAGACAGCCGACAGGGTGATGCCCTTCACCTCCCAAATGCCGTGTTCCAGTTCCATCTCCATACCACCGCCACGTGAGGGCTGACGGTTGTACTGGTGGCGGTAGTCGGTGGACTGGTTGTAGTGAGTGGTCTGCTGATTGAAATCGGTACTATGCTGACGGTCATAGTTACCACTCAGGTCAAGCGATATACGCTCACCGTTTAGGGGGGAAACGATGCTTTGATGCCAGTTCAGATTGGCTCGGGTATTGGTCGTCGTTCCCCTACTGAGCGACTGGCTGCGGTTGGTCAGCAGGCTGTCCAGTCGTGCACTACCCTGTCGGGCATAGAGGGAGTCGAGTGTAGCTCCCCGATAGCTGTCCATGGGGTCGGCGGTAAGCGTAGCCGACTGGCTTAACCCGTTGTTTCGGGAGTGGCTATAGTCGGCATCGGCCCAAAGGTAGGAGAAGTATTGTTTACGCTTTACCCTCATCCAAACGTTCCAGTCCACACTGGCCGAGGTGTTCTCATTTCGGCTACGACTACGGCCGAACACGTCACCTCCGTTCAAGAAGGTAGTAGACGATGTCTCGGTCTGATTATTGGTTTTCATGCGTGAGCCGGTAACCGAGGTATCGAACTCGTTGCCCGTCTTCTTGCCGTCGACGTGGAAATCGATACCAGCGTTCAAGGCATCCACCTGTCCCTGTGGGGTATAGCTGCGGTTCCACTCGTCCTCACCACCGGGTTTACTCAAGTCACTCACATTGTTGGCATTGGCATAGGCAGTAATGCGACTGTGGTCGGTATACCGGGTGACGAAGAGACGGCCCATGTAACGGTCGTCGGTACCATAGCCCGCCTCGGCATTAGCTATCCAGCCCGTGTTGTACTCACGCTTTAGTCCGACATCAATGACCCACGGGTCACGTTTCTTGTTTTTCTCGTGATGCTTGTCTAAGTAAGCATCCTCGGGTGCCTTTTGGTAGGCCTTCACGTTCTGAACTGTATAGGCGGGAAGATTCTCCAACGCCACCTTCGCATCACCCTTAAAAAAGTTCTTGCCGTTCACCAAGAGTTCGTCCACCTTGTTGCCGTTGACGTATATCTCGCCTCCCTCTTTTAATTCTACCCCAGGCAATTGACGAATGAGGTCGTCCAGCATGGAGCCTTCGGACAACTGGAAGGCATCGGCGTTGAAGACCACCGTGTCGCCGTTCTGAAACATCTTTATCCTCGTTGCGGTGACGGTGACCTCATCCATCGTGTCCTCCATGTAATAGGAACGGCTGAGCAGCAGGTCGTCAACGGGCCAGTTGCGCACCTTCTTATTATACTTCTTTCGAGGGATGTTGAGAGGCTGAATCAGGGGCTTCCATCCACGCTTGGTACAACGGATGAGGTAGTGCCCGTAACTGGGCAGCTTGCGGGTAAAGCGGTCGTTCTCCCATTCGCCCCACACACCCATTTTCTCCTTGTGCTTGCCCAGATACATGAGGGTGTCCACCACGGTCAACGTATCAGCGGTAAGAAATTCCATCCACACGCTATCTACAGGTTCACGGGTAAAAGAATCAACGATACGACCGCTCACCGAAACAGAATCCGTTTTCTCTTTTTGTTGAGCCTGCACGTCATTCTGTCCAAGCCAACAGAACGCAAAGAAAAGTAATAAACCTAACTGCTTCACGGCTGCAAAGGTACGACCTTGATGGCACACCGCCATGCATCGGCTCAGCCTTTAACAACGATTTAACACCGCACGCGGTCTCTTGTTAAATAGTGTTAGTCACTTCGTCGAATCAGCCAATGGCGGCAAGTTCCTCGTCGGAGAAAGGTGCCGATTCGAGGCACTGAAGATTCTGTACCAACTGCTCCTTGCTGCTGGCCCCTACCAGCACCGAGGTAACCTCGGGGTGACGGAGCACCCAGGAGAGAGCCATCTGCGCCAACGTTTGTCCGCGTTGCTGGGCTAACATATTCAACTGACGAATACGGTCGAGCAACTGAGGAGTGAGCATGTCCGTTCGCAGGAATCGCCCTTCGGCCATGCGGCTGTCGGAGGGTATGCCATTAAGATAACGGTCGGTGAGCAGCCCCTGAGCCAACGGCGAGAAACTGATGAATCCTTTGTGCTCGGAGGATAGCTGTGCAAGAATGCCTTCCTGCTCGGGTGCACGATCAAGCAAGTTGAGACGCCCTTGATAAATGAGCATTGGAACAGCGTGTTCGGCAAGATAGGAGATAGCATAACGCAAAGGCTCCAAGGGCCATCGACTGATGCCGATATACAAGGCCTTACCTCTGCGAACGATATCCACCAAAGCCTGAAGCGTCTCGTCAAGCGGAGTAGAAGGGTCGTAACGATGACAATAGAAAAGGTCGACGTATTCGAGCCCCATGCGTTGAAGGCTTTGGTCAAGACTCGCCATGAGGTGTTTGCGACTGGCCCACGAACCATAAGGGCCAGGCCACATGTCATAGGCTGCTTTGGTGCTGATGAAAAGTTCGTCGCGATAGGGAAGAAGATCGTTACGCAACAGTCTTCCCATGCGTTCTTCTGCCGCACCAGGAATAGGACCATAGTTGTTAGCTAAGTCAAAATGCACCACACCATGGTCAAAAGCTGTGAGAGCTATCTCCCTCGAACGCTCATAAGGTGTGGCTTCTCCAAAATTGTGCCACATCCCAAGTGAAACTTTAGGCAATAGCACCCCACTCTTTCCACAACGTGCATACGCCATATGCTGATAACGGGTGTCTGAGGCTTGGTAGGTCATGGGATTAGTTGGAAGAATTAGGGATTAGGGATGAAAGATGAGAGGTGAGGGCTTCGGCAGCACGGCGAGGAGCTCCTGGCTCTCCCAAACGGGAGGCCATGAAGTCATAGCCATCGAGTTGTGCCTGCCGGGCAACTCCACCGGGAAGGATGGATAACAGGTGATGACGTACATTGTCAACCGTCATGTGGGCTGCTATCAGTTCAGGTACCACCTCACGACCAGCCACCAGGTTAACCAATGATATGTAAGGAATTTTTAGAATTAACTTACGCCCGAGGTTTGCCAGCCAGCCAGCTTTCATATAATAGCAAACCACCTGAGGGATACGGAACAGAGCTGCCTCGAGCGTAGCCGTCCCACTGGTGACAAGTGCAGCTGTGCTATGCTGCAAAATACGATAGGTCTGGTCGTAGAGTACGGTGAGAGGAAGTGAACCTACACATTGTCGATAGAATTCAGGAGCAATGCCAGGAGCCCCGGCCAGCACCAACTGATAGCGGTCAAGAAGGGGCTCTGCAGCCCGGACCATACGAGTCAAGTTGTCATGTATCTCCTGCTTTCGGCTACCTGCCAGCAAGGCAATAACAGGACGCTCGTCCAATCCATTATCGGAGCGGAAAGCCGTTGGGTCAACAGGATGCTCAACCAAATAAGCATTCACTTCATCCACCGTGGGATTACCAACATAGGTTATGGGATAGTGGTGTTTACCCTCAAAGAACTCGACCTCAAAGGGAAGGATACTATAGAGGTGGTCAATCGAACGGCGAATATCCTTAATACGGTATTCTTTCCAAGCCCATATCTTGGGAGAAATGTAATAGAATATCGGAATGTTAGTATGCTGTTTGATGTAATTTGCTATCTTGAGATTAAATCCTGGATAGTCCACCAAAATAAGGGCATCGGGATGCCATTCTTCAATATCGGTACGACAAGCCGACATGGCACGCAGAATGGTACGCAGATGAAGCAATACGGGGATGATTCCCATATATGCCAAATCGCGATAATGACGTACAAGCTGTCCTCCGGCCGCCTGCATGAGGTCTCCCCCGATGCAACGAAATTGTGCATCAGAGTCGAGAACGCTCAACTCGCGCATCAAATGGGAAGCGTGAAGGTCGCCACTGGCTTCGCCGGCTATGAGATAGTATTTCATGGGGTTAGGGCATTAGAGGTTAGAGGTTAGGGGTTAGCGCGTTAGGGACTGGAGGGAGGGAATCTGGGAATAGGCAGTCATATCGAGTTGAATAGGTGTAATGGAGGCATAGCCCTGGTCGAGAGCCCAGTAGTCGGTGTCCGAAGCATTAGGTTCGAGATTACGGAAACGTCCAGTAAGCCAGAAATGACGACCGCCATGAGGATGAGCAGCGTCAGCCCATTCGGCATCCCAAGCCCCACGGCCCATGCGAGTGATGCGAGTGCCTTTCAGACAGGGAATCTCGGGAAAGTTGACATTGAGACATACATCCTGAGCCAGCCCATGGGTCAACACGTGGCGAGCTACCTGAAGAATGACATCATGATAGGGAGAGAAATCGCACTGACTGTTGCGAGTCCGCAAGCTATACCCAATGGCAGGGAGTCCCTTCATACAAGCTTCGATGACAGCCCCAATAGTGCCACTGTAGTGGAGGCTTATGCTGGCATTGTCTCCGTGGTTGATGCCACTGACCACGAGGTCAGGACGACGAGGACAGACCTGCTCAAGGGCCAGTTTCACACAGTCAACGGGTGTTCCACTGCAGGCCACAATGCGGAGGTCCGGTTCGCAAGTCACCTCGCGCAACTCTACAGGACGGGTGGGAGTTATGGCACAGGCTGCACCCGAGCGAGCACTATCGGGAGCCACCACGACAACATCACCCAAGGTTTGCATCAGTTCGGTCAGTTCTCCGATGCCCTGTGCCTGGTATCCATCGTCGTTGGTAACGAGTATGAGTTTCCTTTCGTTCATGTTTGTGTTGAATTTTACCTGCAAAAGTAGAGAAAAATGGGGAAGTTATCAACAAAAACAGGAAGTTATCAACAGAAAAGGCAATCTTTTCCCTATATTATAAGGTAAAGCACGATATTTTTCGTATTTTTGCGCAATTAATATATTTGAAAAGCAAGAATTACATGGGTAGAATCATTGCATTAGCAAACCAAAAGGGTGGTGTGGGTAAGACCACAACGTCAATGAACCTGGCTGCCTCAATGGCAACCTTGGAAAAGAAAGTATTGCTTATCGATGCCGATCCCCAAGCCAACGCCTCATCAGGATTAGGGGTGGATGTGGCACAGGTGGATTGCTCCATTTACAACTGCCTGATTGACAAGGTAGATGCCCACGAAGCCATCTATACCACCGACATCGATGGGCTGGACATCATCCCCTCACACATTGACTTGGTGGGTGCCGAGATTGAGATGCTGCAACTGAAGAACCGTGAAAAGGTAATCAAAAATCTGCTGGCCAACGTGAGGGACGAGTACGACTATATTCTCATCGACTGCAGTCCTTCGTTAGGTCTCATCACCGTGAACTCCCTGACAGCCGCTGACAGCGTGATTATCCCTGTACAATGTGAATACTTCGCCTTGGAAGGTATCAGCAAACTATTGAACACCATTCGCATCATTAAGTCAAACTTAAACCCCGAATTGGAGATAGAAGGTTTCTTGCTGACCATGTATGACAGCCGTCTGCGCTTAGCCAACCAAATTTATGACGAAGTAAAACGCCACTTCCAAGAACTGGTATTCAAGACCGTCATCCAGCGTAACGTGAAACTCTCTGAAGCCCCCAGTCACGGACTACCTGCCATCCTTTATGATGCCGATTCCACAGGTGCTAAGAACCATTTAGCGCTGGCAAAGGAGATTATAGAGAAACACGGATAAACTGGTAGTATAACATCAACCGAAAACAAGAAGAGAGCCCATGGCAGTACATAAGAAATTCCCCGCCTTAGGACGTGGCCTTGACGCACTTATTAGCACTGAAGACGTGAAGACGCAAGGTTCCTCGTCCATCAACGACGTAGAAATAAACAAGATTAAAGCTAACCCCAACCAGCCCCGAAGAGAATTTGACCAACAAGCTCTCAGTGAGTTGGCAGACAGCATAAAAGAGATTGGCCTTGTTCAACCCATCACTGTACGTGACATGGGCGACGACAGCTATATCATCATTGCCGGAGAACGGCGATGGCGAGCCAGTCAAATGGCAGGGCTGAAGAGCATCCCCGCATACATTCGTACGGTGGATGACGAAAACATGATGGAAATGGCCTTGGTGGAGAACATCCAGCGTGAAGACCTGAACCCCATGGAAATAGCCTTGGCCTATCAACATCTGATAGAGCAATACGGACTGACACAAGAACGCCTGTCAGAGAAGGTGGGCAAAAACCGCTCGACAGTGACCAACTACCTCCGTCTACTAAAATTACCTGGAGCCATACAAGTGGCCGTAGAAAACAAGGAGTTAGACATGGGGCATGCCCGTGCATTGCTCTCTTTAGACAGTCCCACCCTGCAAAAGAGGGTGTTCGACGAAATCAAACGTCAAGGCATGAGTGTGCGCAAGGTGGAGCAGATGGTGAAAGAACTGTCGGAAGGCGCGAGTGTAAACACCACTGAGGGTAAGATAAAAGCCAAGGGGAGCCGATTACCTGCCGAATACGTTGAACTAAAGAGGGGGCTCTCCACACTCTTCAAGGCCAAAGTGCAACTAACCTGCACAAACAAAGGAAGGGGAAAGATAAGCATCCCCTTTGCCAACGAGAGTGAATTGGAACGCATCATCGAAATGTTTGATCAGTTGAAGCATTGACTTGCTCAGGGCTGACATACAAACGACTGGTGGGGGTGCTCTGCTGGACATTGTGGAGCGGTACGCTCTGGTGTCAAGAGATTATGGAACCACTGGATACAGCAGGAGTATTATACGTCGACTCGCTGATTCAAAAGGATTCTCTCTATATTGCAGACTCACTCAGCATAAACCCCATGGCCGTGAACGTGGGCAAACGTGATAAAAGCCATTTTGTCCCTGACCCTATCAGGGCTATGTGGATAGGACTTACCTTTCCTGGAGGTGGTCAGATATACAATCGGAAATACTGGAAACTACCCGTATTCTACGGAGGATTTCTGGGGTGCATGTACGCCCTGACATGGAACGGAATGATGTTGCGCGACTATTCGCAAGCCTATCTCGACATCATGGATGATGACCCTGCAACAGCGAGCTATCAAGCCATGTTACCCATGGGATACAATATAGAAGGTAAGGAATCACGATTCCAGGAGATATTTAAAAACAAAAAAAACCGCTACCGTAAATACCGAGACATGAGTATCTTCGCTTTCATTGGAGTATATGCACTCTCCGTCATTGATGCCTATGTGGACGCGGAACTAAGCAGTTTCGATATCAGTCGTGACCTGAGCCTACACCTCGAGCCGGCAGTCATCGACACCTCATTGCCCATCCCACATCAGCGGGCCCAGAAATCATACGGACTACAATGCTGTCTGAACTTTTAGAACAAGAACGATAATCATCCAAACAGGGAAAAATATGATGAACATAAAATCTATATCCATTGCTTTTCTGACCTTTACATTCGTGTCATCCAACCTGCATGCGCAAAATGACATCACCGTTTATGACGACCAAACAGGAGAAAACGAAGATATCACTCTGCCTGAAGGCATGACCTCCAGTGAGACAGACAGTCTGCTGCGCGAATGGAACACCCGAAATTACATTACCTACGACGAAAACTGCAATCCTGGGGCTACCAATCCAGAGTATGAGAAGACAGAGTACATCAATCGACTAAGTCACTTACCCAATGTCATCGACATGCCCTACAATGAGGTAGTACGTAAATTTATTGACCAATACAGCAGCCGGCTGAGACGTACGGTATCCATCATGTTGGGAGCAAGTAATTTCTACAACCCTATCTTTGAGGAAGCACTGGAAGCCTACCAAATTCCGTTGGAACTAAAATACTTACCCATCATAGAAAGTGCCCTGAACCCTGGAGCTACCAGTCGGGTAGGTGCTGCTGGCCTGTGGCAGTTTATGATAGGAACAGGAAAACAATATGGACTGGAAGTAACCAGTCTGATAGATGAACGACGCGATCCGGTAAAAGCCTCCAATGCTGCCGCTCATTACCTGAAAGACCTATACGACATTTTTGGTGACTGGACTCTGGTTATCGCATCCTATAATTGCGGACCCAATAACGTAAACAAAGCCATCAAGCGTGCAGGGGGCGTGAAAGACTATTGGAAGATTTACCCTTATCTGCCCAAGGAGACACGTGGTTATGTGCCTGCCTTTATTGCCGCCAACTACATTATGAACTACTACTGCGAACATAACATCTGTCCAGCCAACACCGTGCTCCCTGCCGGCACCGACACCATCATGGTCAATCGTGATGTACGGTTCGAACAGATACAGGAACTTTGCGGAACCAGCATAGAAGAATTAAAGGCCTTGAATCCGCAGTATCGTACCACACTGGTTCCCGGAAGCACACGCCCATGTCCCATCAGGCTGAGTCCACAAGCCATGAATGCCTTTTTGGAAGCAGGAGACAGTATCTACAATCACCGTGCCGATGAATTGTTCAGCAAAAAGGTGAACGAGGTTGCTGTAACGGAAGCACCAGTAAAAAAGGGGAAAGGCTCCAAGAAAGGAAGTGGAAGAAGCAGCTACGTGACGGTAAAGAAGGGCGACGTGCTGGGCACCATCGCACGCCGTAACGGCACCACTGTGGCTAATCTAAGAAGACTGAATGGTATCAAGGGGGACAACATTCGTGCCGGACAGAAGCTGAGAGTGAAATAACGAAGAAACAGAAGATGGTATGGAAGAAGAGTTGCTAACCCAGGAAGCCCGCGATGAGAAGATGGTGAACGAGGCGTTCCAACATCTGTTGGACACCTATCTGAAAAGTCGCCATCGTAAGAAAGTAGAACTCATCACCAAGGCTTTCAACTTCGCACGCCAAGCCCACAAGGGAGTTCGCCGGCTTTCTGGCGAACCATACATCATGCATCCCATCGCCGTGGCTCAGATTGTGTGTGAGGAGATTGGCCTCGGAAGCACCAGCATCTGTTCTTCCCTACTCCACGACGTGGTGGAGGACACCGACTACACCGTAGAAGATATCGAGAATATCTTCGGACCTAAAATAGCCCAAATCGTAGATGGCTTAACCAAGATTTCGGGAGGAATCTTTGGTGACAAAGCCTCAGCCCAAGCGGAAAGCTTCAAGAAACTCCTGCTAACAATGAGTGACGACATACGCGTCATACTCATCAAAATAAGCGACCGCCTGCATAATATGCGCACGTTAGGTAGTCAACTGCCCAACAAACAATACAAGATAGCTGGCGAGACGCTCTATATCTATGCCCCACTGGCCAACCGCCTGGGGTTGTACAAGATAAAGGAGGAACTGGAAGACCTGAGTTTCCGCTACGAACATCCCGAGGAATATCGCAACATCAAAAAGAAACTGGAAGGGATGAGGGAGAAATTAGACAACACCTTCACCGACTTTATCGCTCCCATCAAAGAAGAACTGGACAAGAAAGATATCAAATACGAGATTAAGGCACGTATCAAAGCCCCTTACAGCATATGGAGCAAGATGCAGAACAAGCATGTCTCGTTTGAAGAAGTTTACGACATTCTTGCCGTGCGTATTATTTTTGAACCTAAAAACGCCGAGAATGAGATTGCGGAATGTTTCCAGATATATGCCATTGCCTCGGGAATATACAAGCCTCATCCCAAACGTTTCCGTGACTGGTTAAGCCACCCCAAGGCCAATGGATATCAAGCCCTGCATACCACTCTAATGAGTGAAACCGGACAATGGATAGAAGTACAGATACGTAGTCAGAGAATGGACGAAATCGCTGAGCAGGGATTTGCCGCTCACTGGAAGTATAAGGATGGCGGTAAGACCTCTGAGGACAGTGAGAATGAACTGGACAAGTGGCTACAAACCATCAAGGAAATTCTGGATGACCCTCAGCCGAACGCCATCGACTTCTTGGATGCCATCAAACTGAACCTTTTTGCCAACGAGATATTTGTTGTCACCCCGAAAGGCGATTTCAAGACTATGCCTGCTGGATGCACGGCCTTGGATTTCGCTTTCAGCATCCATACGGTTCTGGGTACCCATTGCATCGGGGCCAAGGTAAACCACAACCTGGTATCACCCAACTACATACTGAAGAGTGGTGACCAGGTAGAGGTCCTTACCTCAAAAGAAATGAAAGTTGAGCCAGAATGGTTGGACTTTCTCATCACAGCCAAAGCTCGCGGTAAGGTGATGGCCATACTGAGGAAAGAGGAACGGGAAAAGCAAAAGACGGGTGAACAGATGCTCACAGAATTTATCCGCCAAGCCGATATGGAACCCAACAGCATGATCGTGGATAAACTATGTAGCCTGCATCAGCTGAAGAACCGCGAAGAACTATATACAGCAATCGGTACAAGACAAATTGTGCTGGGAGAGGACGACTTAGACTTCCTCAGAGGGAAGAAAAACGGGAAAACATGGGGACGATACCTGAACATATTCAAACGAAAAGGGAACACCCCCAACAACGAACAGAAAGAAGAGGAAACACAAGCCAAGATAGACAGGAAGAAGGCTCTTATCCTCAACGAGGAAACGATACAAAACTACACCATCGCAACCTGTTGTCATCCCATTCCGGGAGACGACGTGCTTGGATACTTCGACCACACCAACCACATTACTATACACAAAAGACAATGTCCTGTTGCAGCAAAGCTTAAGACCAGTGACGGAAACCATATCCTGGCCACGAGATGGGACATGCACAAAACACTCTTCTTCCCAGCTACAATACAAATTGACGGTATAGACAATGTCGGAGTGATACATCAGGTTGCCGCCATCCTTTCACAACAACTCAACATCAACATACGTCACCTGGATATTGGTGCGCAAGATGGAATATTCCACGGAGAGATACAAATGGAGGTACACGATGCCGAGGATGTGAAGAACATCTGCAACAGTCTGAAAAAAGTGAAAGAGATAAAGTCGGTAACTCGAATCAGTTAAACTGCAACGTGATCCAATTCCTTACGCAGATTTACCAGTTCGGCACGAATAGTCTGCAACTTCTCATATAGATTAGTGGAAGTCTTTGCTTTCCCGTGACTTTGTGCGACAGTCTTGCGAGCGGCAGAAAGTTTCATTCCACGCTCCTTCACCAAATTATATATTAGACGTATCTCGTCAATATCCTCAACGGTGTATTGCCGCACATTACGCCCCGACTTACGCGGTTGAATGCTGGGAAACTCTTTTTCCCAATAACGTAAAAGAGACTCAGCAACACCAAACATCTGGGCTACTTCACCAATGGAATAATACTTCTTCAGGTCCTTATCGTTATTGAGTGGCATGTTTTCGTTTCTTGTATCCGTCCTTTGTTATGGAAATCTTTGCAAAAATAAGAAAAACAAATTATCTTTGCAACAATTTTGCAACAAAATTAAAAGCACATATAAATATGACAGCAAACGAAATCCGAGATTCGTTTAAGAATTTCTTCGAATCGAAAGGTCACACCATTGTCCCCTCAGCCCCCATGGTTGTTAAGGACGACCCCACTCTGATGTTCACCAACGCTGGTATGAACCAATGGAAAGACATCATCCTGGGAACACGCGACCCCGAGCCTCGCCGACGTGCCGATAGCCAGAAGTGCCTGCGCGTGAGCGGAAAGCACAACGATCTGGAAGAGGTCGGGCACGATACCTACCACCACACCATGTTTGAGATGCTCGGGAACTGGTCATTTGGCGATTACTTCAAGGAAGGGGCTATCGACATGGCATGGGAGTACTTGGTTGACGTCTTGAAACTAAACCCCGCTGACCTCTACGTCACCGTCTTTGAAGGAAGCCCCGAAGAGAACCTGAAGCGTGACGATGAGGCCGCCAACTACTGGCTCAAGCATGTGCCTGCCGACCACATCATCAACGGGAACAAACACGACAACTTCTGGGAAATGGGCGATACTGGCCCCTGCGGACCCTGTTCAGAGATTCATCTGGACAGCCGATCTCCCGAGGAGAAAGCAAAAATTCCCGGTCGCGAGTTGGTAAACAAGGACGACCCACAAGTCATCGAGATATGGAACATCGTGTTCATGCAGTTCGAGCGTAAGGCCGACGGGCATCTGGAACCCCTGAGCATGAACGTCATCGACACAGGTATGGGCTTCGAACGACTGGTGCGTGCCATTCAAGGCAAGACATCGAACTACGACACGGACGTGTTCCAACCCATCATCAAGGCCATTGGTGACATCACTGGCACGAAATATGGCGCGAACGCGGAGACCGACGTGGCCATGCGTGTATGTGCCGACCACCTTCGTACCATTGCTTTCTCCATTGCCGACGGCCAGTTGCCTGGCAACGCCAAGGCTGGCTACGTAATCCGTCGCATATTGCGCCGTGCCGTGCGCTATGCCTACACATTCCTCGGTCAGAAGCAGGCTTTCCTGTATCGCTTGCTCCCTGTACTTATCCGCGAGATGGGCAGTACCTATCCCGAACTGGAGGCTCAGAAAGAGCTTATCAGTAAGGTGATGAAGGAGGAGGAAGACAGTTTCCTGCGCACACTGGAGACGGGCATCCGTCTGCTGGACGGAGTGATGGAAGAAACGAAGAAAGCCGGCAAGACGGTCATCGACGGAGAGAAAGCCTTCACGCTGTTTGACACTTACGGATTCCCCCTCGACCTGACGGAACTCATCTGCCGCGAGAACGGGCTGACCGTGGACGAGGAGACCTTCAACACAGAAATGAAGAAACAGAAAGACCGTGCCCGCAACGCCGCCCAAGTGGAGAACGGCGACTGGGTAGAAATAGCCGCAGGCGAAACCACCTTCGTGGGCTGGGACTATACAGAGTACGAATGCCGCATACTGCGCTACCGACAGGTGACACAGAAGAAGCAGACCTACTACCAGTTGGTGCTCGACAACACCCCCTTCTATGCCGAAAAGGGTGGTCAGGTGGGTGACCGCGGTGTGCTGGTGAGCGAGGACGAGACCATAGAAATCGTTGACACCAAGAACGAGAACAACCTGCCCGTCCACATTACAAAGGCACTGCCCAAGAACCCCGCGGCTCCTTTCATGGCTTGCGTGGACACCGACCTGCGTCACGCCAGTGAGGCCAACCACACCTGTACCCATCTGCTGGATCAGGCCCTGCGGCAGGTGCTGGGTGACCATGTGGAGCAGAAAGGTTCTTTGGTTACCCCCGACTACCTGCGCTTCGACTTTTCTCACTTCCAGAAGGTCACCGACGAACAGCTGCGTGAGGTTGAGCGTATAGTTAATGCCCGCATCCGTGAGGACATTCCTCTGCAGGACCATCGCGATGTTCCCCTGGAGGAAGCCAAGAAACTGGGTGCCATTGCTCTCTTCGGTGAGAAGTATGGCGACCGCGTACGCGTAGTACAATTTGGTGACAGCGTAGAATTCTGCGGTGGATGCCATGCCAGCAGCACAGGGAAACTGGGAATGGTGAAGATACTGGCCGAGAGCAGCGTGGCCGCAGGCGTTCGCCGCATAGAAGCCATCACTGGCAAAAAGGTGGAAGAGATGTTTTACGGACTGGTGGACACCATCAACGACCTGCGAGGCATCTTCAACAACACCCCCGACCTAATGGGAACCATCGAGAAGTACCTCAACGAGAATGCCAGCCTGCGCGAACAGGTGGAACAGGTAATGCGAGACAAAGCCCAACAGCTGAAACGGAGTTTGAAGGAAAATGCACAGGAGAAGAACGGCATTTGCGTGATGAAGGGCGTTGCTCCCCTGAGTGCTGACTTCGTCAAGGACATTGCCTTCCAGTTACGTTCCGAAGTAGAGAACGCACTGGTTGTCATCGGCAGCATGAACGACGGCAAGCCCATGCTCACCGCCGCGGCATCAGACTCCATTGTGAAACAAGGTGTGAACATCGGTAAGAACATCCGTGAAGCCGCCCAACTTATCCAAGGCGGTGGCGGCGGTCAGCCTCACTTTGCCACCGCTGGCGGAAAGAATGCCGAAGGCTTGCTGGCTGCAGTCGACAAATTGGTGGAATTGCTTACAGCATAAAGCATACACCTTATTAATATATATATAATAGGGAAAAGAGGGTGTGTCAAAATAGGCACATCCTCTTTTTTTATCGCAAAGCCCCGACT
>ERZ842401.1091-NODE-1091-length-39746-cov-6.006299_pt1 | contig 39746 bp, 39 predicted proteins | sample MGYA00521270_ERZ842401 | MGnify/ENA primary metagenome ERZ842401 (study PRJEB31892, sample SAMEA3878208) | bioreactor metagenome | biome: Moose rumen | place: Sweden | collected 2011-10 | study: EMG produced TPA metagenomics assembly of the PRJEB12797 data set...
AGACTTTATATATCTTCTTACAGAAATATACCGTCCGCATATCCTCTAGTCTTATATACTTTGTTTTATAACCGCTCATTTTCCTGAGCAACTGTCGTTTGCGCGACTGGGTGGGTTATATGCCACTCCCCCACCGATGTCAACAACTTTTTTCAATTTTTTTAAAAATATTTTGAACCTATGCTTAATTCGCTGAAAATGCTACATTTTTTATTATTGCATAAGATTATTTTTCAAATTATTTATCCACAATATCCCGTTTTTTCGATTCGTTCAAGCTGGATTTTATTCCACATAAAAAGGTCCCCTGTTTAACACAGATGAACCTTTGAATATAACCGTATTACTACATGTAATACACTATCCCTTGCGAGGACCGCCCTTATCCGGTTTAGTCGGCTGCTTCTGAGCATGATGCCCACCACCGATTCCTTTCCCATGATGTCCGGGGTTATGAGGTGCCGAAACAAAATGTTTAGGAGCCTTGTGATGGTGATGATGAATACTGTCAAACACAATTCCTCCTATAATTGCTGTACTCAATCCGGCAACAAAGCTTAATCCCGGATTATAATTTTCGTAATAATAACTTGTCTGCGCCGGGGTATATGTCGTTGAATAATATACGGGCTCTGATCTGACAATCTGTTGAGTTGAGCCATCGCTGTTTACGACAATAACCGTTTCGGCCATAGCATTACCTGACAATAACAACATCGCTACCAAACAAAATATTTTTTTCATTTTAAAACTCCTTTAACACGGGTTCAAATTTTTCCATTCACACCCTCTATAACGTCGCCCTCTTTTAAAAGGTTTATTTTTTTTGAAAAAAATTTTTCAATTTTCAAATTTTGCTTGAAAATACAGATTTGTTTTGTATGATTAGCGTTAGTAAAAATATTTATGGAGGCTACAATAGTAAAAGAGAACACCAATGCGCCAGTACGAGAAGGCGACGGACCGCGCATTAACCAAGATATCAGAACCAAAGAAATTCGTTTAATTGATGAAAATGGAGAAAACAAGGGAGTTGTTAATATAAAAGAAGCACTCCTCCTGGCTGACGAAGCCGGACTTGATTTGATCGAAATTTCTCCGCAGGCTGTTCCCCCTGTTTGCAAAATTATGGATTATGGTAAATATAAATATGAGCAACAGAAGCGCAAGAACGAAGCCAAGAAAAATCAAAAAGTAGTCAACATAAAAGAACTTAAACTTCGTCCGATGATTGATGTTCATGACTATGAAGTAAAAGTCAAACAAGCCAAAAAATTCTTATCCCAAGGCGACAAAGTAAAATTCACCATCCGCTTTAAAGGGCGTGAAATGAGCGCCAACGACATGGGACGCAAAGTATTAGACAATTTGGTTGAAGATCTTGAAAACGTTTGCAAGGTTGAGGCCGAACCAAAGGTCGAAGGTCGTCAGATGATGATGATTGTCGCACCATTATAAACCCGACTTTATATTATATATAGAAAAGGCAGCTTCCCCGCTGCCTTTTCTTATTTTAAAACGATAAACTTATACATGATAGTATTCCATTGATGCTTTTGCCAAATTATCCAATAATTCTTGGTGTTTTTTATATTCATCGTAACCAGAAATCTTCACGCGCAGCTCTTTCCACCTTGGAACATACGAATATTCCAACCCGGCTTTATCCAATAGCTGAAACTTTTCTTTATCCTCACTAGTTTTGAACGCAAGATACAAATAGTTTTTCTTTGGTCTAAATAAAACAAAATTATTGGCTATCCCATCTTTTGCTAACCCAATGTAAAATTTGTTATATTTTAACTCATAACCCTCAGCGTAGTCTTTTACACATTTGAATATTTCATCTACTTGTTTCATTATCTTCGGAGTGCTCGTATTTTCCCAGTAATTCCTATCAGTAACCTCAAACTGCTCTTCTTCATCATTACCTATGGTTAACCTGTCAATTACCTTTGTAAATGCCAATGAAACATCGTTTTCCATTTTATATGCAGACACTTGAAGTGCAATCAATGGGATTGCACCATTAAACAGAGAAATCACATTCATAAATCTTCCAGTAATTTCCTCTGCTACAATTACAGCACAGTGTTCATATTGAGGATATCTTTTCCTTTCCGTATCCCAATACTCAATTGTCCTTATAATGTGGCTTGGGTCTGTCGCACCTAATTGAACCTCAACTTCATACCTTGTTCCATTATCATCAGCTAACAAAATATCAAGTCTACCACCTGCCGGTTGAATCCTCTCTCGTTGAACTGGGGTTAATTCCCCCAATCCCAAAACACTAGGATCATTGAAAATAAAATTTTGAATTAAATCCTCTTTGATATCAGGATTATTTTTAAGCGAAATTCGTTCCATCTTTACTAAATGAGCCATATAACACCTCTCCAACAAAAAAGTCGCTTTGATGAGAAGCGACCGGAAGTTGGAAACTACTTGATTCAAAATAGTGCGACATATTGATTATATATCACTATATAACGTATTCTGTCGCCTTCCGGCCATTGACCAGAAGGCGTGTATTTTAACGTCTCTACACAGACGTGAATCAAAGAGGTTTCCATACCTCAGACAGGTTATCATCCTATCCAACAAAAACTCTATAAACAAAAACCCAAAATGTAAAGCAAAAAAGGAGCTGTCTCCTGACAGCTCCAAAATTAACATTATATAACAGAAAACAAAAAACTCCCGCTCTTTCTCTTTCACAAAAAATTTGACAATTATATAAAAAAAATTATCATTTACTTGCTTGTAATGGAGATAGTAATGAAAAAAATTATAACCTTCACCTTTTTATATACCATAATTTGCTCAAATGTTTTCGCTACAGAAAAATATATTAATACTCTCGAAAAAGAATTTATAAATTGTGCAACTACTTTTGAAGAGCAAGAACAAAAATGCCCTGAATCATGGAGTATGAAATGTTATGACCATCTCATGTCCACACATAAAACCACTCAACAATGCTTTCGAAACGTTGCCGTTAAATTATTTGAAAAATTTTACGGATTATCAGACAATGAAGCTCAAAAAAAATTTGATGACTTTAATAAATTCATATACGATCAATACTTCTTCATATTTTCCGAGACTAATTTTTGCAAAAAAAATAATTGTGGTATATCCTTAGATTTATACAGCGAATATACCACAACGGAACAATTACGATACTACGTAAATAAAATTATTCGATCCATATCTGCTAGAGATTAATACCCATTATATCTTTTTCTGTGCCCTCTTTCAAATATTATTTGTGAAGGATCTTTTTTCAGATATTGATCTTCAACTTTATTTACATTTTTTACAAAATCTGTTCTTACTGCCTTATAATTTGTATTCTTGGAAGCCGCCAAAGTATCTGAACCGATTATACCATCAGCTTTCACTCCAAGAGCCTTTTGCAAATTCATAATTGCTGTCGGTTGACCCTGCACAACCCCATTATCAAAGACAATATTGGCAAAATCATCAGGAAGTTGATTTATTTTGGGTTTTAACCAATAATCTCTATAATATAATGCATCAGCCCTTTCTCTTGTCATATTTCTAATATCCTCATTTGGGTAAACACGAGAACTTATACCATAATTAGTAACTCCACCTCTATCACTTGGATGATTAACATACCCTCCCTCATTTTTTCTTGTCCTAGCCATTGCTTTTTGAAAACGAGTATCACTAAGCATTTGATTAATAAATTCTTGACTGAATCCATCTCCATAACGAGCGTAATCAACCGGCTGAATATCCCGTTTTTCACTTTCAACAAAATGTGTTACATTTGTTTCTGCCTGTTGATTTTGGGGTGAGATTTGCATCGGTGTCATATTCATTGCCGGATGATTTTGTGCATTCTGCCCGATATTTCTAACTCCGAAACCATAGTTATTTGCACTGTTTCCCCAAAAACTTGTGCCATATTGCGGATAATCACTTTCGGCAATCCCTTGCTGTTGCAAATCAGAGGCCAACTGCCGTTCTCTCGTGTTACGCGCCGTCTGATATTCCAGCTCATCATGTGTATTAAAACCTCTATGATCAACCCCATAGCTGTCTATCCCGTTTGTACCTGTATCATACCCGAACGGTGATTTGTATTTTCCATAAAAATCCATTGTCTTTTTCCCTTCCATAAAAAAAGGAACCGTCTCCTGACAGCTCCGTTAAACCCAAAAACATAATGAAATACAAAAAAATCCCGCCGACATCTCTACAGGACTTTACCCACTTATTCCATTATGAAAATTTTAATTCTTACTCAAATTAACCATTATTTCTACACATTGCCCTCTATAATTGCATTTATAACCAATATCGTTTCATCATGATAATACAACAATACCAATATTTCCATCACCAACCACGGCAATAAAATATATTTTATTTTAAGGAACTTGTCATGAATACACTCAAACCATTTCTTTCTTAAAATAAAACGCAAAAATAATGGATAACCACAACAAAAAACAAAATCAAAAAGAAATAAAGCAGGAAAAACTGGTAATATAAAATGTAACCCAAGTATCAATATAATGCCGATTCCTATCAATAGATTTAACACATAATCGGAAAAACTTAATAATTTTATTTCTAGACTTTTTTTTATAATCCCGTTTTTCATATTCTGCTCATTTAATATATCTCATTCATTTTGCTCATCATTATAAAATGTATTTTTTGCTTTGTCAGTAAAATAATTAATTCCTTGTTTTGTTATTTTGCGTCCACCAGTAAATAACTTTCCTCCTGTACTACCAATAGCTCTCCAAATCGGTAAACTATCTAATACTAATCCAACACCATTAGCTAACCCATTAGCTATCAAATTTGTTCTAAAATCTTTCCAGTCTTCAGCATATCCGGCTGAAGCAATACCGGTATTTGTTATAGCATTAGAGATATTATTTAGCTTTGATGTGCCTTTGAACAAATTCATTGGAGTTGTCAGCGCCCCAATAAACTCTGTTCCGCCATACATGTATGGATGCCTCTGGCTCAGATTTTTTTGTAATTTCCTTACCGCATCCCTGCCTTTCGTATAATTATCTTTATTACCCGTCAACATTGATAACGTTCCCCCCATTGCTTCATCAAAATTTCCAAGTGTCAATCCTGTAGTATATCCCACCGAAGCCGCTTGCACTGTATCCGCAATATTATCTCCCCATCGGTTCAGTTTATTCCAAACATTATTTTGTTGATTAGGTGCTGATTGTTGATTTTGTACCGGTGTCATATTCATTGCCGGATGATTTTGCGCATTCTGCCCTATATTTCTGACTCCGAAACCATAATTATTCGCACTGTTTCCCCAAAAACTTGTGCCATACTGCGGATAATCACTCTCTGCAATTCCCTGCCGTTGTAAATCAGTTGCCAACTGCCGTTCTCTCGTGTTACGCGCCGTCTGATATTCCAACTCATCATGTGTATTAAAACCTCTATGATCAACCCCATAGCTGTCTACCCCGTTCGTTCCTGTATCATACCCGAACGGGGATTTATATTTTCCATAAAAATCCATTGATTTTTCCCTTCCATAAAAAAAGGAGCTGTCTCCTGACAGCTCCAAAATTAACATTACATAACAGAAAACAAAAAACTCCCATCGATACTTAGACAGGAGTTCTCCCAATTATTCCATTATATCATTTCCAAAAAAACAGCCAAAAACCACAACGAAGATAAAAAGATTAACTTTGCTAACGCCGGATGATTTTTCATATTACTAGTTCCTATAAAAAACGTTAACAAAAATATAATCATCGTCAACTTCGTTATTTCTAAATACGATTGTGTATCGTAATTATACCAGACCTTATTTTTCCATATACTATACTGTTTAGGTGATGGTGATAAATAAAACATCAATAAAACTGCATAAAATAACATATACGGAAATATATACCATTTAAACTTCCACAAAAGTCTAAATGTTTCTACAACATTCTGTTTTAACAATCGCATAATTTGTTTCAATTTTTCTTGCAAAATATTATCCCTCTAAAACTGCATCTATTCAACTTTTAGAACAATGTGCAAGAAAAGGCAAGGAAATACTCCTTGCCTTGCTCAAAAATTACCAGTTCTTGGATATTTTACATATAGTGGCACAGAATCTTGACAATCATCAAGATAATTACTCAATCTCGCTGTTTGCCACGGAATATCAATACATCCGGCAGAACCTTTACTCCATCCGCCATGAATAGAAAACCCTTTACGACCATAGGTATTAGTATTTTTATCCGGTTGCAACCATACTCGTCTGATTCCCCACGCAACAGGATTTCCGCTCCAATTACTTTTTTGATTAGAAACAATTCCTAACTTTTCACCCAACTTATGAGCAATATTTCCAAGGGTTAAACTTTGTCTTTGATTTTGATTAGCATAATATGTTCCTTCCGGTATAGGACCTTTGTTAGATATGTTCTGATATACTCCACTCTGATAATCGCCATCTCCTGATTGTGCATCCAAGTTATCAACTAATCCTTTGTTATTATAAAGACCAAGACTCTTCCCATCAAAAGTCATATAACAATTATTCAGATTTTCATCAGTATGTTGCTCACCATTACTTCTTTGTACCGGCATCATATTCATTGCCGGATGATTTTGTGCATTCTGCCCGATATTTCTAACTCCGAAACCATAGTTATTTGCACTGTTTCCCCAAAAACTTGTGCCATATTGCGGATAATCACTTTCGGCAATCCCTTGCTGTTGCAAATCAGAGGCCAACTGCCGTTCTCTCGTGTTACGCGCCGTCTGATATTCCAGCTCATCATGTGTATTAAAACCTCTATGATCAACCCCATAGCTGTCTATCCCGTTTGTACCTGTATCATACCCGAACGGTGATTTGTATTTTCCATAAAAATCCATTGTCTTTTTCCCTTCCATAAAAAAAGGAACCGTCTCCTGACAGCTCCGTTAAACCCAAAAACATAATGAAATACAAAAAAATCCCGCCGACATCTCTACAGGACTTTACCCACTTATTCCATTATGAAAATTTTAATTCTTACTCAAATTAACCATTATTTCTACACATTGCCCTCTATAATTGCATTTATAACCAATATCGTTTCATCATGATAATACAACAATACCAATATTTCCATCACCAACCACGGCAATAAAATATATTTTATTTTAAGGAACTTGTCATGAATACACTCAAACCATTTCTTTCTTAAAATAAAACGCAAAAATAATGGATAACCACAACAAAAAACAAAATCAAAAAGAAATAAAGCAGGAAAAACTGGTAATATAAAATGTAACCCAAGTATCAATATAATGCCGATTCCTATCAATAGATTTAACACATAATCGGAAAAACTTAATAATTTTATTTCTAGACTTTTTTTTATAATCCCGTTTTTCATATTCTGCTCATTTAATATATCTCATTCATTTTGCTCATCATTATAAAATGTATTTTTTGCTTTGTCAGTAAAATAATTAATTCCTTGTTTTGTTATTTTGCGTCCACCAGTAAATAACTTTCCTCCTGTACTACCAATAGCTCTCCAAATCGGTAAACTATCTAATACTAATCCAACACCATTAGCTAACCCATTAGCTATCAAATTTGTTCTAAAATCTTTCCAGTCTTCAGCATATCCGGCTGAAGCAATACCGGTATTTGTTATAGCATTAGAGATATTATTTAGCTTTGATGTGCCTTTGAACAAATTCATTGGAGTTGTCAGCGCCCCAATAAACTCTGTTCCGCCATACATGTATGGATGCCTCTGGCTCAGATTTTTTTGTAATTTCCTTACCGCATCCCTGCCTTTCGTATAATTATCTTTATTACCCGTCAACATTGATAACGTTCCCCCCATTGCTTCATCAAAATTTCCAAGTGTCAATCCTGTAGTATATCCCACCGAAGCCGCTTGCACTGTATCCGCAATATTATCTCCCCATCGGTTCAGTTTATTCCAAACATTATTTTGTTGATTAGGTGCTGATTGTTGATTTTGTACCGGTGTCATATTCATTGCCGGATGATTTTGCGCATTCTGCCCTATATTTCTGACTCCGAAACCATAATTATTCGCACTGTTTCCCCAAAAACTTGTGCCATACTGCGGATAATCACTCTCTGCAATTCCCTGCCGTTGTAAATCAGAGGCCAACTGCCGTTCTCTCGTGTTACGTGCCATCTGATATTCCAACTCATCGCGTGTATTAAAAACCTCTATGGTCTACTCCATAGCTGTCTATCCCGTTCGTTCCTGTATCATATCCGAACGGGGATTTATATTTTCCATAAAAATCCATTGATTTTTTCCCTTCCATAAAAAAAGGAGCTGTCTCCTGACAGCTCCCAAATAACATTACATAACAGAAAACAAAAAAACTCCCGTCGATACTTCGACAGGAGTTCTCCCAATTATTCCATTGTGATGATTTTATATAGCATAAAATGACACAAAATGCAAGCGCATCACAACTCCTTGTGGATAAATTATAATTTTACAAACAAAACTTTTTGTGCAAAACAAAAGTAAAAATAGATTTTTACACACATACCGTATATATTTGTAGCGTTAAACAAGGGAAAAACAAATGGCGGATATTAAAGACATAACCGAAGAACAAGCCAAACTCGAACTTGAGCATATTGCCCACGAGATGGCAAAGTCCGATATTGCCTATTATCAAAACGATGCACCATATCTGACTGACGCTGAGTATGATGCCCTAAAACAGCGTAATATTGAACTCGAGACCGCTTTTCCGCACCTCATCCGCCCCGACAGCCCCTCTCACAAAGTCGGTGCCCCCTTACAAAGCGGATTTGGCAAAATTCCTCACCGTTTTCCGATGCTGTCATTAGGAGATGTATTTTCTATCACCGAAGTTGAAGACTTTGTCTCCGGCGTAAAACGTTTTCTCAGCCAAAGCAACGATATCGATTTTATGTGCGAACCCAAAATCGACGGTCTGTCCTTTACCGCCCGCTATGAAAAAGGCTTATTTGTTCAAGGGGCCACCCGTGGCGACGGCAAGACCGGTGAAGATATTACCGCCAACCTGCGCACCATCAAACAACTTCCTCAAAAAATTGAAGGCGAAGTTCCCGATGTTTTAGAAGTCCGCGGTGAAGTTTATATGGCTAAATCCGACTTTTTTGAACTCAACCGCAAAAACGAAGCCGAGGGCAAAAAACTGTTTGCCAACCCTCGCAATGCCGCCGCCGGATCATTACGCCAACTGGATCCCAACATCACCAAAGAACGCAATTTAAGTTTGTTTGCTTACACCTGGGGAGAAGTTTCGAACCGTGTATGGACGTCTCAATCCGACTTTTTCAAACATCTTCAAAGATGGGGCTTTCCGACCAACCCCAATAACTGTCTGTGTCATTCAATTCAAGATATTGAAACATTTTTTAACAACCTGATGCAAATCCGCGCCTCTTTACCTTACGATATTGACGGTGTTGTCTATAAAGTCAATGACACTATGTTGCAAGAACGTCTTGGATTTCTGACTCGCACTCCGCGTTGGGCAATCGCTCACAAATTTCCGGCCGAACAAGCCGTTACTACCATCAACAACATCCGCATTCAGGTCGGGCGCACCGGCGCTCTTACTCCCGTTGCCGATTTAGAACCGGTTAATGTTGGCGGCGTAATTGTTTCACACGCAACTTTGCACAACGAAGACGAGATCAAACGCAAAGACATTCGAATTGGCGACAGCGTAATTATCCAACGTGCCGGCGACGTTATTCCTCAAGTAGTCGGTGTTATCATTGAAAAACGCCTCTCCGACAGCACTGAGTTTGTTTTTCCGCATACTTGTCCGCAATGTGGCGCCCACGCCATCCGTGAAGAAGACGAAGCCGTCCGCCGTTGCACCGGTGGTCTCACCTGTCCGGCACAAGCCATTGAACGCCTCAAACATTTTGTTTCTCGCGATGCAATGGATATTGATGGCCTCGGAACCAAAATAATTGAGGATTTTTACAATGAAGGCATAATTAAAACCCCTGTTGATATATTCACATTGCAAGAACGCAATTCCGGATCTCAAGATGACTTATTTAATCGCCACGACGGATTGCAACTTGAACGTCGTGAAGGCTGGGGCAAAAAGTCAGTCGACAACCTCTTCTCCGCTATTAATTCCCGTCGTCGAATATCATTGCCGCGTTTTATCTACGCCTTAGGTATCCGTCAGGTCGGAGTGGCAACCGCCCGTTTGATTGCTCAAAATTACGGTTCATGGCAACATTTTGCTCAAGACATGATGAACGAACAAACTGAAAAACTGCTCGCCATTGACGGCATTGGTGGCGCAATGGCAAAAGATATGGTTGAGTTTTTCCAAGAACAACACAATCTGACAACCATCGAACAATTACTAAAACATATTCATATTGAAGATTTTGTTGATAACATCAATTATGATTCTCCATTGTCCGGCAAAACCATTGTCTTTACCGGCACACTAACCTCTATGACACGAGCCGAAGCCAAAGCCAAAGCCTTGAGCATGGGAGCCAAAGTTGCCGGTTCTGTATCCAAAAACACTGACTATGTCGTCGTCGGAGCCGATGCCGGCAGTAAAGCACAAAAAGCTGCAGAACTGGGGATCTCGGTTTTGACTGAAGAGCAATTTGCCAAACTCGTAAAATAAATCACATAATCATAAATGTCTTAGCAAAAGCCGACAACCACTCCTCAATTCCGGCGTTAATCATCTGCCGGAATTTTATTATCAAATTTTCATCATCACTCCCCAAAAAATCACTTAAATTGTCATCGCTCAAGCCATCAACATAATCTGCAAATGCAAATACCAAATTTGTATTATACGAATACTCACCGTCGTTCTTAAAAACATTTTGTTCAAAGAAAAGCCACAATTCATCGGCCTTTTCTTTCATTTTGTCATCTGTCATAGCCGCCTCTAAAATACACTTTATGTATCTAATATAGTTTACACAAAATGTATTATCAAGACTTTTATAAATTTAATTGATTTTTTACTTCCTTAGCGTAAATTAAAATTAGTATTTTAAGGAGAAACACCATGTGGAAAAAATTACTTACGACAGTTACCGTAGTAGCTATTTGCACCTGCAACGCCTACGCCCAATCTTTTGACAAACCTCAAGAGGGCTCAGTTATCCAGGCCGATTATGATTTTGACCAAACCGCCTATAACAACTGCATTTCTCAAATTACCAACGGTAGTGGTCCGGCTTATGTCGGTTGTCTCAACCAAGAACTCAAACGTCAGGAAAGTGCTATGGCATTTTTTTATAACGAACTGTTAAAGCAGGAACAATATCAAAAGTGGAACAACGGTAAAACCCTTGCTAGCGGCAACATTAAAGACATGAATGATCAATTTGTCGGTTACCGTGATCGCCTGTGTTCAATGTTTGCTATCGGTATGATGAACTTCTACCAAAACATTGAATGGGGAAGAAAAGACTGCATGATGAAAGTAAATGATGAAATGATTCGTCGTCTGCAACGCTTTTATGGCGAAAGTCTCGCTGACTTTTCTCACTTTGATGACTTTGATCCGGGAACAATCTAAACTTATTCCAAACCGAATAAACGGCTTCCGACCGGTTGTGGCAATTCAAAAAACCACCCGTCATAAAGGAAGCCGTTATTTTTTACAAAATCAAATGCATCAACAGTCGGCATAACACTGGTATCAAGAACCATATTTAACCAATAACTGTGATTTTTAGTCAAAATCGTAAATTTGATAATTATACCGTTACGCATCTCAATTCTAATATTTTTAGATGCCCACGCCTCAAAATCATTCTTTTGTGTAACCTGATAAAAAATCAAATCTCTGAAACTGAAATCATGCGGCTCAACCCCGCTTATTTCTTCTATATCGCTATCATTAAACTTTATCAGCGGTTGTACAAACCACTGATACGGCTGTACTGGTACAACAAAATCTCCTCTCAGCATATCACTCTTATTATTGCTCAAAACCATAAATCTGTCTGTTCTTCCGTTGTCTCCATCAAAAAACAAACTTATTTTATCCCCGCCGCTCAACAACAGCTCTATTTTATTGTTTCCCTCAATCACATTACTGTTTTGCTCGACATGCAATGCGGCATTTTGCAAAGCAACAATAAAATCATCGACCATCACATTATTGACCGGATAATAGTCATCATCCTGACTGCACCAAATTCCGTCTTTACGCACAATCGTAAGCCCGTCGTTTACTCTAAACGCCTCTATATTCGCAAACAACGTCGGCAACATCATTTCTTCGCTGTAAAAAGAAGGCATTTTTCTCATTATATATATTGCGACACCGCTCAATATCAATAATAAAACTATCGCTACCGCAAGCTTTTTGTTCATTCAAGTCCTCGCAAATTTTTCTTTCTGTGCCGATGGAACAACACCACCAACACCAACAATATAATTGTCGGATAAACTAATATATTAAGTCCCAGCAAATAATTAATCGCTCTGCCGCTTTTATAACCGACTTCTCTACGCAAACGACTTATTTCCTCATTTTTTTGTTTTGCGGCTTGTTCTAATTCATTCAGCTCTTTTCGATAAGTCAGTTGTTTTCCCGTATCTTCAAGTTGTGCCAAAACCTTTCCGTTGTGTAATTGCTCTTGCAACAAATTATACTCACTCTTAAGAGTACTTTGCAGTTTGCTCGCTTCCGCGACAAACGGCTCTACAACTTTTTCGGCAATACTGTGCTCATTGACATATTTCAATTTAACAGCCGCCGGTTGTCCTGCCAAACTACCAACCATCGACAACAAAAATTCGCCATTATCAGCATATGGTACTGTACCATAAATCGGATTTGCTAGATCATTACTCAATGCCCACGCATCATCTGAAACAAAATCAGAATCAGCTACTACAACCAATGTCGCATCTTTAATCGATTCCGGCAAAAAGGGGGCCACTTCGTCCGCATATTCTGTCCCGTCATAATATCCATGATTAAAATAAGACGAAAAATGCCCTTGCCCTTTAACCGCCAAAGCATATGTTTTATTCTCCGACTTAAAACGTTCAGCCACATTCTTCTTTGAAGCATAGCGCAAAAATTCCGTATCAATTGTTCCGGCATCTTTTGCTGATTGTACCAATACTTCATAAGCTACATCACTCTGCGGATTAATATTAAGTACTCCGGCCGTTCTGAAATGCAGTTTTTCATATCCTTCGCCATCGGCAAAAAACCATAGCGGATAACGTGTTTCTCCATCCACATTTAAAGCCTTTTCAAAACTGCCGACCACCTTATTATAGTCATATTCAACACCCCAGTGTGCAAGCATTTCTTTTAAGTTAGTATTTCCGCGTGGTGGATATCCTTTATAAAAATGCGCAATTTCCGAATAAGGATCCGCAAATACCACCAATTTTCCACCATACATCAAATATTGATCAATCGCATACAATTGCAATTCTGACAAATCATTAGGATTAATGATAAGCAAAACTTTCACATCTGTTGGAATATATGTTGCATTCTGAGTAACATGAACCAATTGATAGTCAAATCTCATCTCATCTATTATCGACCAAATTTTTTCTTTTCCTCCGCTTTCAAACAAAGGAATACTTGGCGACATAATTCCTACAACTGTCTTATTCTTGTTAATAAGATCCGACAAAATTCTATTTATGTCATTTTCAAAGTACTTTGCCCGTCCTGATACCAGCTCGCTCACAACTCTTTGACTATCTGTGCTTTGTACCTGCAAACCAAAATACATATACTCATCATTATACGAAATAGGCTTTATTCCTATCTCTTCAGCTATTTTTGCCTCTGCACTGTATGGTTTTACTCTGACAACTTCAAACTGAATTTGTTTATGATTGATTTTTTCGTACTGACTTAAAATACCGATTACATACTGAGCATAATTATACTCGCTACGGCTGTACGAAGCTAAATCTGATCCGACATATAACTTAAACCTTATCGGCTTATCTATAGCTTTTACAAGTGCTTGTGTTCTCTTATCAAGGGTGTATTTTCGAGCCGAGGTCATATCAACACCCCAACCCCCGACTATCCGTCCTACACACAAATTGAGCAATATCCACGCCATAAAACCGGCAACTGCTACCGCTGTTTTCTTGCCGAATTTTGTTCTCCATCCGGCAACAAGCAACCAATTACACATTAACAAAAATACTGTTATACTTACAAAATAAAACACACTTGCCGGATTAAGCTGCCCGCTTAAAAAGTTATGGTAATTTGCATCAAAATTCAACACTCCGTCAAAATAAAAAGGTGCATTATTCCATATCCTTGTAATTAAGGCGCCAAAATTAAAATTAACCCATAACGTACCGCAAATTAAAGCTCCTAAATATGCCACAACCGGCAAAGCCGTCATTGCCGATATGGTACAGCCCAAAGCAGTTATTGCTGATGCAGCAAATACAAAGCCCAAATATGCACTCAATATATTGCCCCAGTCAGGTTTTATATATATTGCCGTTGTCATCAGCAACGGCAGACTAAACACCGCCATCATCAAAACTATCGTCAGCGACGCACAAAATTTAGAAAACACCAATTGGACATTAGATAACGGAAAAGTCAGCAGATTTTCAATAGTCCCGTTCTTTTTTTCATCTGCCCAACAACGCATAGTAATCGCCGGCACAATCATAACCAAAACTTGCGGCTGATAAACAAAAAACGCCCCCATTGCAGCATCGACACCAAAAAAATATTCCCCCAAAAAAACAGAGGCAAGCATCGACATCAAAACATAAACCCCCAGCACAGCATAGGCCGTGCCACTGTAAAAGAAACTCATAATTTCACGTTTATACAAACCTGAATGCATCTCAAGCCTCATTATTTGTAAGATTATAAAACAACTCAGACAGATTTTTATTTGGTGCTTTACTTTTCATTTCCGTTACAGTGGTATCAGCAATCAGCTTTCCGTGGTTAAGTAATAGAACACGTGTTGACAACGCCTCTGCCTCTTCCAACAAATGCGTTGAGATCAGCACCATTGCTTCTTTAGCGTACTCCGCCAAATATTTTCTAAGCACAATTTTTTGATTAGGATCCAACCCTTCCGTAGGTTCATCTAATACCAAAAACTTAGGTTTATGCAACATAACAGCAGCTACGCCCACACGTCTAGTAAATCCCTTTGATAAGGTAGAAATTTTTTGCTCGAGTACTGATTTTAAATCAAGTTTTTGTACTACGTCATCAAGATTTTCAGCAAATTCAGATGCTGACAAACCGTATATATCCGCAACAAAACGTAGATACTCAATCACCAGCATTTCCGAGTACAGAGGTGTGTTTTCCGGCATATAACCAACATTCGCGAGCACTTTTTCATGCTTGCTGTCTACACTATCCCCGTTAACTTTTATCTGTCCTCCGTCAGGAATATAAAAACCGCAAAGGCACCTCATCAATGTGGATTTTCCGGCACCATTTGGTCCCAGCAAGGTAATAATCTCACCTTTTTTGGCCTTAAAGTTGACATTATCAAGAGCTGTAAAATCACCGAATTTTTTGCTTAAATTTATGACTTCAATCATTTTACAGCCTTCTCCTTATTCCGCACCTACAGCTTTCGTATCCTGATCATACACCAATACAGGCTCTTTATTACCATTGATTACATCTGCATCAATAACAATTTCTACAACGCCTTTTTTATCCGGCACATTGTACATCAATTCCAGCAATTTTTCTTCCATAATTGCTCTCAAACCACGTGCCCCACTCTTGCGCTCAATAGCTTTTTTAGCAATTGCGGTCAAAGCATCATCGGTAATGGTCAACTCAACTTTTTCCATATTAAAGAGCTCAATGTATTGCTTTACCAATGCATTTTTAGGCTCAGTCAAAATCTTGACCAATGCTTTTTCATCTAAATCGTCAAGCGTTGCAATAATCGGTAAACGTCCGATAAACTCTGGAATCAAGCCATATTTCAACAAATCCTCGGGTTGAATTTGTTTCATAGTTTCGCCCACGCTCTTGTCTTCTTTGCTTGCCACTTTCGCTCCAAAACCGATAGAAGTCTTCTGACTGCGCTTGTTGATAATTTTTTCAATACCGGCAAAAGCTCCACCACAAATAAACAAGATGTTTGATGTATCAACATGTAGAAACTCTTGCTGCGGGTGTTTACGTCCGCCTTGCGGAGGCACGTTGGCAACCGTTCCTTCAATAATCTTCAGCAAAGCCTGTTGCACACCTTCGCCCGACACATCACGAGTAATTGAAGGACCATCGCTTTTGCGATTAATTTTATCAATTTCATCAATATAAACAATTCCTCGTTGAGCTTTTTCAATATCATAGTCAGCGGCCTGTACCAACTTTAATATAATATTTTCAACATCTTCACCGACATATCCGGCCTCGGTCAGAGTAGTGGCGTCTGATATTGCAAACGGCACATCCAAAATTTTCGCCAATGTCTGCGCCAACAATGTCTTACCGCTTCCGGTCGGTCCCAATAAAATAACATTTGACTTTGAGAGCTCGACTTCATTGTCGTGTTCTTTACTGTTTAAGCGTTTATAGTGGTTATACACGGCAACTGACAAAACTTTTTTTGCCAACTCTTGTCCGATTACATATTGATCAAGAAAACTCTTTATTTTTGACGGGGTTGGCAATTCTCCGTGCTCGCATCCGTCAATATGAGGTTTGTTTTCCTTTTCAATTTCATTCATTTCATCAGTAACAATACTGATACAAACTTGAATACACTCATCGCAGATATAAACTCCGCGACCGGCAACCAATTTTTTTACTTCCGACTGACTTTTGCCGCAAAAAGAGCAGCACAATTGATCTTTATTTTCTTCACTCATATTATTTTCCTACTTCTTTGCGGTTGGTAACGATTTGGTCAATCAAACCAAATTTTAAGGCCTCTTCCGGCGTCATAAAATTATCTCTGTCCATAGCTTTTTCAATCACAGATAATTTCTGCCCGGTGTTTTCCGCATAAATTTGATTCAAACGGCGGCGCATATCCAAAATCAACTTTGCCTGAATCTCAATATCCGAAGCCTTTCCTTGCGCTCCGCCCGAGGGCTGATGTATCATGATTTGTGAATTTGGCAAAGAAAAACGTTTTCCTTTTGTGCCGCCGGCCAACAAAAATGAACCCATTGAACACGCCTGACCGATACACAATGTATTAATATCGCAACTGACATAACGCATCGTATCATAAATAGCCATTCCCGAAGTAATAACTCCTCCGGGCGAATTAATATACATATAAATATCTTTTTCCGGATCTTCTGCTTCCAAAAACAACAACTGCGCACATACCAATGACGCCATATCATCTTCAACCTGACCGGTAACAAATATAATACGTTCTTTCAACAATCTTGAAAAAATATCAAAAGATCTTTCTCCTTGGGGAGTTTGTTCAACCACCATCGGCACCAAACGATCATAAATCTCTGAATTCACCATATTCTGTTTCCTTTAAATAAACAATTACACAATTGTTAGCATAATAACCCAATTTATTCAACAAAATCTTAACAAACAAAAAAACCGACGAAATTTAATCCGCCGGTTTTTCTACAAAAGAAACTTTGATGATTACAGCAGCTTAATGTTGCCGGCTACGATTCTATCACGTTCAGTCATTGTTTCATAGCTGACTTTGTCGCCTTCGTTCAATGTGCGTAATCCGGCCTCTTTAACTGCCGTAATATGAACGAACACATCTTTCTCTCCTTCATCAGGGGTAATAAAACCATACCCTTTTCTTTTATTAAACCATTTTACTGTTCCTGCTGCCATAATCTTAATCCTTTTCACAAACAGGTTAATACAATTGCCACCGATATCCTCGACAGCCTTTAAAGCTTATTCTCTTTTTTTTTATTATTCAAGCTATTTTTATCTACTTCTTGTTTTTGACCGGTTACGAGCTATATTTAATTCGTTACATTAATTTTTTAGGAGCAGAATATGAAAAAAATCACTTACCTTGCAATAGCTGCCGCCATACTTGCTTACGCACCGTCAGCCAACGCCGGAGATCATATGAAGAAAAATTGGCTTGAAAAAGAAATGGCCGACATCCAAGAAGACTATGATGAGGCAATATCCAAAATCAACCATTCTGACTTTAATGATGAACAAAAGAAAATCCTAAAATCACAAGCCGAAGCCAATAAAACTTTGGCAGAAACTCAAGCCAAAGCCGCAAATGCCCAAATTCAAAAAAACAGAGAAGCACGCAAAGGCTTTGTTTCTGAGCATGAAACACCACATAAAGCTAAAAAAGTATTTAAAGAAATCGACGACATTTTATAGTAGACTTCTTTTTCAGATGATGATAACTTAAAGTCCGCGTCTGCAATATTGGGATTGCGGACTTTTCGTTACGTTATGAAAAAGGAATAAACTATGACATTAAAAAATTTAAGAAAAGATAACTACCCCGAGTGGTACCAAAATGTGGTTGCTGAATCTGAAATGGCCGAAAATTCCGCCTCTCCCGGCTGTATGGTCATAAAGTCTTGGGGATATGGAATGTGGGAACGCATTCGCGACATATTTGATGAAAAATTCAAAGAAACCGACCATGAAAACTACTACTTTCCAATGTTTATTCCTCTGTCATTTTTTCAAAAAGAGGCCGACCACGTTGAGGGTTTTGCCAAAGAAATGGCCATCGTTACCCATTCCAAACTTGAAAACAAAAACGGCAAACTGACCCCCTCTTCTCCTTTGGAAGAACCTCTTATTGTTCGTCCGACTTCTGAAACCATTATTGCTGACAGTTTCTCAAAATGGGTAAAGTCTTATCGTGATCTACCGGTTTTGGTCAATCAATGGGCAAATGTTGTGCGTTGGGAAATGCGACCGCGCTTGTTCCTTCGTACCCGTGAATTTTTGTGGCAAGAAGGACATACCGCACACTCAACTGCTAAAGAAGCCGAAGAAGAAACCGTCAGAATGCTTGAAGTTTACCGTCAAGTTGCTGAAGAATATTTAGCTATGCCTGTCCTAGTCGGTCGCAAACCTGAACACGAAAAATTCCCCGGCGCAGTCGATACATATTGTATTGAAGCCATGATGCAGGATGGCAAAGCTTTACAGGCGGGAACTTCGCACTTCCTAGGACAAAATTTTGCCAAAGCAGCTAACATATCTTTTGTTAACAAAAACAATCAGCAAGAATACGCCTATACAACCTCTTGGGGGGTATCAACCCGTCTTATCGGCGGTCTGATTATGAATCATGCCGATGATGAGGGAATGATCGTTCCTCCGGCTGTTGCCCCGTACCAGGTAGTAATTGTACCATTAATTAAAAACGAAGCCGATGCCGACACCATTATGGCATATGCAAACGACCTGCGCGATATGCTCAAAGGTAAAATGCCTCTTGGCGACAAAATTCGCATTAAAATTGACAAGCGCGATAAAAAACCGGTCGATAAATTCTGGGATTGGACCAAGAAAGGTGCGCCGATTATTGTTGAAGTCGGGCTTCGCGATATTGAAGGGGAAAACCTTATGGTGCGTGAACGTCTTAAAATTAACACTCCTGAAGGCAAAGAAATTGTCAAACGTAGTGATTTTGTTGCCAATATCGAACAACGCTTGCAAAACATTCAAAATCAAATGTTTGAAAAAGCAAAATTACGCATGGAACAAAATATTCGCACCGATATTACAACAAAAGAACAATTTGCCGCCTACTTTGCCAACAGCAATGTTTGGATTGAAGACGGCAAGCAAGGCAAAGTTGCTTTTGTTCGTGGCAAATGGTGTGCTGATCCGGCAACAGAAGAAATCTTGAAATCAATGAAAATCACTATTCGTTGTATTCCCTTTGATCAAAGCAATACCACCGGTGAATGCCTGCTGACAGGTAAACCCGCAACCATGGACGTCATATACGCCCGTAGCTACTAATAAAAAAGAGCGATTAACCGCTCTTTTTTTTATTTTAAACTCAATCGGTTACAGCTTCTTATTCAACAATTCGTTTACAATCTGCGGATTAGCTTTCCCTTTGGATTCTTTCAGAACTTGCCCGACAAACCAACCGCGCAGATTTACCTTTCCATTGCGATAAGCGGCAACATTATCCGGATTGTTAGCAATTACTGTGTCTACAATCTCCTCAATTGCTCCGGTATCTGTAACTTGTCTCAGACCTTTTTCTTCCACAATCTTCTCCGGATCATCGCCTGTTTCAGACATAATTTCAAACACGTCTTTAGCTACCTTGCCCGAAATTACGTTAGTTTCAATCAATTCAACCAACTTTCCGAGATTCGCTGCTGAAATCGGAGAATTTTCGATAGTCAGATTTTTGCGATTTAACATCGCAAAAAAGTCCCCCATAAGCCAGTTTGCTACTTTTTTGCCATCATGACCGACTGCCGCCTTTTCAAAAAACTCCGCCACTTCTTTATTTTCGCAAATAATAGTAGCATCATACTTGGTCAGTCCCATTGTTTTCATAAAGCGCGCCTTTTTGGCATCAGGCAACTCTGGCAGATTTTGCTTTATTTCATCAATAAACTCGGCGCTCAACACCAATGGAGGCAAATCCGGCTCCGGAAAATAGCGATAGTCATGGGCAAATTCTTTTTTACGCATAACTTTTGTCTGACCGCTGACCGGATCAAACTGACGGGTTTCCTGCTCAATTATCCCGCCGTTTTCATACACCTCTATATGTCTGCGCGCCTCGTTTTCAATTGCCTGCATTACAAATTTTACCGAGTTAACGTTCTTCATCTCGCAACGGGTACGATATTCCGTACTCCCCTCAGGACGAACCGAAACATTAACATCACAACGCATTGAGCCCTCATTCATGTTACCATCGCAAGTTCCCAAATAGCGTAAAATTGAGCGCAATTTTTTCAAGAAAGCTCCTGCCTCTTCCGGTGCACTGAAATCCGGCTTGGTTACAATCTCCATCAAACCGACCCCGGCTCTATTAAGGTCAATAAAACTTTTTACCGGGGACATGTCATGTATGGACTTACCTGCATCTTGTTCAATGTGCATACGTTCGATTCTTATATCTTTTGTACTTCCGTCATCAAGGTCTATTGTAACCACACCCTCGCCAACAATCGGATATCTGAATTGTGTAATCTGATACCCCTGTGGCAAATCGGCATAAAAATAGTTCTTACGTGAAAATTCTGAATATTTATTAATTTCAGCACGCAATCCCAGTCCGGTTTTTACCGCCTGCCGTACACATTCCTCATTCAACGTTGGTAACATACCGGGCATTCCGGCATCTACAAAAGAAACGTTCTGATTTGTATCCGAGCCGAAATGAGTTGAAGCCGAACTAAAAATTTTTGACTTTGAAATTATCTGACAGTGAATTTCCAAACCGCAGATAATTTCCCATTTTCCTGTTTTGCCTTCCAATAACATTATTTCAGCCTCTCAAATTTTGCTTCTTGTTCCAACACGTTTGCTGCCTTAAAAATTGTTTCTTCATCAAAGGCTTTACCTATCAGCTGCAATCCCAACGGCAATCCGCCTTTTGACAACCCGATTGGCAGGCTCATTGCCGGCAAACCAGCCAAACTTACCGACACTGTAAATATATCATTTAACCACATATTAATCGGATTTTCCTGCATAGATTTATCTCCAATCGGAAAAGCCTCGGTTGGCGATGTTGGTGTCAAAATCACATCACATTTCTTAAATGCATCAATAAAGTCGTTTTGGATCAACCTGCGAACCTTCTGCGCTTTTAGATAATAAGCATCATAATATCCCGCCGACAACACATAGGTTCCAATCATAATACGGCGTTTAACTTCCTTGCCGAAACCTTCCGTACGACTGTTTATATACATATTATCCAAATGGTCGCCGTTAATTCTCAAGCCATAGCGCAAACCGTCATAGCGAGCCAAATTTGACGATGCTTCTGCCGGAGCAATAATATAATATGTTGGCAAAGCATATTTGGTATGCGGCAGGGATATATTAACAATTTCCGCTCCTGCCTGTCGTAAAATCTCGATTCCTTTATCCCAAAAATCGGCAATCTCACTGCTCAGCCCTTCAGGACGATATTCTGCCGGCACACCTACCCTCAGTCCTTTAACACTTTGTCCTAAAACTGCTGCAAAATCGGGGACTTCCTTATTAACTGAAGTAGAATCTTTTGCATCATAGCCGGCCATTGATTTCAGGAGAATTGCACAATCTTTAACATCTTTAGCAATAGGACCTGCCTGATCAAGCGATGAAGCAAAAGCCATAATTCCGTAACGGGAACAACGTCCGTACGTCGGCTTAATCCCCGTAACTCCGCAAAAAGCCGCCGGTTGACGGATAGAACCGCCGGTGTCTGTACCGGTAGCCGCCACGCAAATATTTGCTGCTACAGCTGCTGCCGATCCGCCTGACGACCCTCCCGGAACCAAACGACGCTCTCTTTGCCACGGATTAACTGCCGGACCATAAAAACTCGTCTCATTACTTCCGCCCATGGCAAACTCGTCCATATTCAGTTTGCCGAGACAAATCGCTCCATCATCAAACAAGTGTGAAGTAACTGTCGATTCGTATTGAGGAACAAAATCATTTAAAATGTGCGAACATGCGGTTGAACGAACATCTTTAGTGCAGAACAAATCTTTAATTCCCAAAGGAATACCTTCTAAAGCCCTGTTTGTATCGTTTGCATAATGCTTATCGGCTTCTTCCGCCTGCTTTAGGGCATAATCCGGGGTTTCCAAAACATATGCATTCAAATCTCTGTTTGCTTCCATTGCCCCTATATAAGCTTTTGTCAACTCTGTTGCGCTAAACTGCTTGTTTTGCAAACCTGTCAAAGTCTCTGCCAGTGTAAGTTTTGTAATATCAGTCATTTGCTTTACTCCACAACCTTTGGCACAACAAAATAATCATATTCTGACATTGGTGCATTCTTCAAAATCTTATCTGCCTGATTGCCCTCAACCACATCATCTTTTCTGCAAACTAATTTAGTATCATTAACGGCGATTAATGGTTCGACATTGTCAGTATTGACCTCATTAAGCTGCTCCACCCAGTCAATGATTTTATTAAACTCTTCCTGTGTTTCTTCTATTTTGTCATCTTCTATTTTCAAGCGCGACAAAAAAGCCACTCTTTTTACGGTTTGCGTATCTATCGCCATTTATAAGTTCCTCTTTTCAAAAAACAGAGCCATTGAAATTCAATGGCTCATAATAAGGTATTTGTTCAAAAACTCAAGCCTGTTTTTAACCCTCAACGAGCATTTTTCCACATTCTTGAGCATTATCCAAATTTATCATACCGACAATATGGTAACCACAGTCAACATGCAGAACCTCGCCACTGACAGCAGATCCCAAATCAGACAACAGAGCCAACGCCATGTTTCCGACCTCATCTTGGTTTACGTTGCGGCGCAACGGAGAATTCAATTCGTTCCAATGTAAAATTTTGCGAAAATCACCTATACCCGAGGCCGCCAATGTCTTAATCGGACCGGCAGAAATTGCATTTACTCTGACCCCCTGAACTCCCATATCAACGGCTGCAGCTCTGACCGATGCTTCCAATGCTGCCTTAGCAACGCCCATAATATTATAATTTGGCAAAACCCGCTCGGCTCCCATATATGTCAAAGTTACAATTGAGCCGTTCTCGTTCATAATCGGAGCCGCACAACGGCAAGCCTCTAAAAATGAATAGCACGAAATATGCATCGTATTTGTAAAGTTTGCCAACGATGTGTCGATAGTCCGACCTTTCAACTCGTTTTTATCGGAAAAAGCTATCGCATGAACCACAAAATCAATTTTGCCCCACTTCTCACCCAACTCATTAAAACAAGCTTCCACGCTTGATGAGTCGGAAACATCACACTTAATCAAAAGTGGCTCATTATCCAGCTGAGCAGCCAAAGGCTCAACACGTTTTTGCAAAACTTCATTTTGATATGATATTGCCAATTGGGCTCCTTGAGCATTCAATGCTTGCACAATTCCCCAAGCAATAGATTTGTCGTTTGCCAAGCCCATAACAATGCCTTTTTTGCCACTCATCAACAACTGGTTATTAGTCATTTATTTTTCCTTTGCTTTTTTGTAAAATTACGATATTAAATAGACTTGTCTGCATATTTATAAGATTTATGGCTTTTTGTAAACTGTTTTTTTATTTTGAGGTTGATTATGAGTATTAAAGCTGTTGTCGCCGGTAAGTGTAAAACAATCAACAGTTTTCTGTTTTTCCTAACCAAACGTGCAAAAGCCGATGCCGTTTTCAGAGTAGCATCATCTCTTGCTTATACATCTTTGATTGCCCTTGTTCCTTTGATTGCCATCGGTATTGCCATTTTTTCGGCCTTTCCGGTATTTGACAGCATCAGGGGACAGCTTGCTGACTTTTTGTTTCAAAATCTTACCCCTTCTTTTGAAGAAGAGATTCGCCAGTATCTGGAAGAAATTGTCAGCAAATCAGGACAGCTCGGTGCTGTCGGTGTTACCGGTATTGCTATTACGGCCATTCTTTTGCTTTCCACCATTGAAGACAGTTTTAACTACATTTTCAAGGTAACCCAACCTCGCCGCATTGCCACCAAAGTAACTCTTTATTGGACTGTTATCACTCTCGGTCCGTTACTTTTGGGAACGGCTTTTTCAATGCGCGGATATCTTTATACCCTGCAAAAATTTGTTGATGATGGTGGCGAAACTTCAAAGATCTTTTTCAGTTATATGATTCCCCCGCTGATAACCATTGCCACCCTAATGCTCGTGTATATATTGGTGCCTAATAAAAAAGTATCTGTTCTTAATGCATTTGTCGGGGCCGTTGTTGCCGTAATCTTATTTTGGCTTTTACGTATGGGATTCGGGTCTTTTGTAATGTCAAACACCACCTACTCGACACTGTATGGTGCTTTGGCCATTATACCCATTTTCTTAATTTGGATGTATTTGTCTTGGGCAGTAGTTCTCTTTGGTGCCGTTGTAACCGCTGCAATGGACGAATACAAATCTCTCAATAAAACCGAAATCAAAAAGGTCATAATCGCCGGTAAAAACGGCAAGCGTTTAATAAAAAAATAAAACGCTCATTTATCTTTAATCCCTTGCAACTCTACAGCAAGGGATTTTTTTATTGCAAAATATCGTATGTTGTTATAGCCTGAAAGACAAATATGTCTAACATATTCAGAACCTTTAATCGGTTCGGGGCATTCACAAGCTCATATCATATCCGGCGTTCGGAATAACGTCGTTACACAATCTTGTGCAGATTGTCGAATATTCCCAGACCACGGTCTGGGAGCTTTCAGCGTATGTCCAATAACTTTCGTTTAAAGGCTGAAAGATCATTGATATGGTATGATTTGTGAACTCCCAGACCACTTTTGTGGTCTTTTTTCTTTAACAATAACAAGGCAACAAAAATGACCATATCATCTATCCAACGGCAACGAGGACGCCATCCTGACGGGACACCAAACAAAATTGATATTTTTGTAGGCAATCGTATAAAACAAAAACGACGAACTCTAAAGCTCTCTCAGCAACAACTTGCCGAAGAGTTGCACATATCATTTCAACAACTTCAAAAATATGAAAGCGGACAAAACCGTATTTCCGCAAGCCGCCTTTGGGATTTATCGCAAATTCTAAATGAACCGATAAGTTATTTTTTTGAAGACATTGATGAAGACTTGGCTAGGCAAAGCCCGCGTTTTTTATCTAAAAAAACTTCTACATAACACTTCCGTATTTTTTCAAAAGTTTTTTCGCCTCGTCAATATCATTCATCGGAATAATTGTGTTACCGATTTTTTGCCCGGTTTCATGCCCTTTTCCGGCCAAAACCAACATATCTCCCTCCTCCAAGTGCGAAATTGCGTATTCAATTGCCTTTATACGATCACCAATTTCCACCGCACTTGGGCATTTGGCAATAATTTCTTTTCTGATTTGTCGTGCATCTTCGGTACGCGGATTATCATCAGTTACTACTATTTTATCTGCCAGATTTTCCGCAATTGCTCCCATAATCGGGCGTTTCAGTTTATCACGATCACCACCGCAACCGAAAACCACCCAAAGATTTTTGTTGGTATGTTCACGCATGGTTTTCAAAACATTTTCCAATGCATCAGGCGTATGAGCATAATCTACATAAACAGCCGCTCCGTTCGGCAAAGCACCAACTCTGTCCAAACGCCCGCAAGCACCTTTAAGATGTGGCAAATATTCAATTATTCTGGCATCCATTCCGCCATTTAATGCTATAACCATACCTATTGCACACAATACATTCATTGCCTGAAAAGCACCTATAAGTGGCAATTCCACCGTATAGTCCTGTCCGATTACACAGATTTCAAGAGTTTGCCCGTCCGCATGAGGGACACGCTTGATCAGCTGCAAATCTTTCCCCTTTTCTCCATACGACAAAACCTTAATTCCGCGTTTTTTACAAATGTATTCCAACTCGGCAAATTCTTTAATATCCGCATTCAAAACGGCTGTACCTGTTGCCATCATGACCCTGGAAAACAGCAATTTTTTAGCCTCAAAATAATTTTCCATTGTCAGATGATAATCAAGATGGTCTTGTGTAAAATTGGTAAAACCGGCAACTTTAATCGGCAGATTATCCATACGATATTGTTCAATTCCGACTGATGATGCTTCCATAGATACATAATCAACTTTGGCTTTACTCAATTTGGCCAAAATTTTATGCAGTGTAATACTGTCCGGGGTTGTTAAAGTTTCAATATTTTCGATTCCATCAGCAACAACCCCAACAGTTCCGATACTCGCGGCATTATGCCCCAAAACTTTCATCATTTGACGCGTAAAATCAGCAATTGAGGTTTTGCCGTTAGTTCCCGTAATTGCCGACATCATACCGGGAATATGCTGATAAAAATTGGCAGCTATCTTAGAAACATTCTCTCTCATATCACCTTTTAGAGCAATAAATTTCGCATCCTTTGTTGATCCGTTATATTCGCCTTCATAGACCACAACTTTTGCCCCGTTTGCCAGAGCATCGGGAATATATTGTTTGCCGTCTTGTTTCTTACCGCTCAAAGCAATAAACATTCCGCCATCAACAACTTGACGTGAATCAATCTCCGGCGCTGACACTTCCAAATCAACCGGATAGCCGTCAACAGTTTCTACACCCTGCAAAATTTTACCCAACAACATTTTACACCTCTCCATATATTTATGCCCTGATTATATCCGCCAATATTTACTTTTCCACTAAATTTAATGGTTTCTCGACAGAAACTATCGCGCCATAAAGTGCCTACTTTACAAACACTTGTAATATGATAAAGCTAACCAAGGAGATAAAAATGCAAAAAACTTACACTACAAAAGAAGAAATTTGGAGCAGTACCGTTCACGGATTCGGTATTTTATTTGGAATTGCAGCTCTCACTGTCCTGACTGCCATGTCTTCACGTTTTGGTAACGCTTGGAGCATTGTTTCATCAGCCATATTCGGCGCTTCAATGATTATGCTCTATTCCGCATCGACATTATATCACGCTCTCACTAATCAATATGCCAAAAAAGTTTTGAAAAAGTTTGACCACATCTCCATTTACTACCTCATTGCCGGTACCTATACCCCGTTTTTACTCGTAAATCTGCGCGGTCCGGTCGGTTGGACCATATTCGGCATCATTTGGGGACTGGCTATTATCGGAACAATCCTCAAACTTTGTACACCGACCAATGGCACCAAAATCTGGTCAATAGGCCTTTACCTGTTGATGGGATGGATGATTGTGTTTGCTTCTAAAACTTTACTTTCAAACATCAATACATCAGGACTTGTCTTTTTAATTTTAGGCGGACTGTTTTACACTCTCGGTATTGCTTTTTACGTATGGAAAAGTAAAAAATACACCCACGCAATTTGGCACTTTTTTGTACTCTGCGGCACCATTATGCATTTTTTTGCCATCTTGTTTGGCTGTGTTTTACTCTAGTTTTCGGGCAAAACATCTGCCACACAGTTGTCTCCGTTAAAATTATATGACGAAATCAAACCATTATTTATGATAAAAGAAACCTGACAATAATATACCGGGTTTTCATCAGGATTATTACCTAAATTTTCTTCAATTGCCGAATATGCAACTTGATTCTGGTACGGATCCGAAGTTCCGTTATTTGATTGCAAAATGTACGTATAAATTTGAGTACCTGCATCAACCTCAGACAAAGTATTCGGATTTCCCCACTCTGCTACCAACACTGACGGTGTATTTCCGACCCAATTATTAAGATTTGATGTAAAATCCGCATTTCCTCCGTTAACGCACCCGGTCAACAAAAGCAACAATCCCAATATCCGCATTTTTTCACTCCTCAATTTCAATTAATGCAGATATATAATCAACGCTTTTTTTTTCAACTGCTCTTCAAAAATTTTTGCAACTTGCCGATATCATCTTCTTTGATACGAAACCTCAAATGCAGTTTATCGTCGTTTAACACACTTTCTAATACCTCGGCATTTTTATGCAACCACGCAATTGTCTTGCCATCAGATGCATCAACATCAATCTCGGTTATAACATACTCTTTTCTCAATATATTATCTATACGTTGCAACAGCTCATTGCACCCGGTGCCTTCCAGAGCCGAAACCGCCACTGTATTACTTGCAGTTTTTATATTTTTGATCTGACTGTTATTCAACAAATCAATCTTATTATATACCTCTATATAACTTTCCTGATGTTCAATTTGTTCCAACCCTAAATTATGCAAAACTTCTAATACATCTTGCCTTTGGCTTTTATTATCAACATTTGCCGCATCCAACACCTGCACTACAATATCTGCTTCCAAGACTTCTTCAAGTGTCGCTCGAAAGGCCATTATTAACTCATGTGGCAAATCAGATATAAAACCGACAGTATCAGACAAAATAACTTCATGCCCCGAAGGGAGACAAAGTTTACGCATAGTGGTATCCAGCGTTGCAAACAATAAGTCTTTTGCAAAAACATTTGCTTTTGTCAAATAATTAAATAAAGTTGACTTTCCTGTATTAGTATAACCGACCAAAGCCACAATCGGATATGGAACTTTTTGCCTGGCTCTGCGTTGTAATCCGCGCGTCTGTTTAATTTTTTCCAGTGCTTTTTTTATTTTGACGATCTTTTCATCAATAATTCTTCGATCTAATTCAATTTGAGTTTCACCCGGTCCACCCAAAAAACCCGCACCGCCTCTCTGACGTTCCAGGTGTGTCCAACTTCTGACCAATCGGCTACGCTGATACGTCAAATGCGCCAGTTCGACCTGCAGAGCACCTTCTTTTGTCTGCGCTCTCTCCCCAAATATCTCAAGAATAAGCGCAGTACGATCAATAATTTTTATATTAAGATGTTTTTCTAAATTTCTCTGCTGTATCGGACTCAAATCACCGTCAATAACCAACAAATCAATTTCATGTTCACGAACAAGAGCATTGATTTTATCAATATTCCCCTTGCCGAAAAAAGTTCCGGCCTTCACTTCGCGTAATTTGAAAACTCCTGACCATACAACGTCCAAACTAATTGCAGCCGCAAGTCCGACAGTTTCAGACAACCGAGCAACACTATCAATCTCCATGTCATTTACAAACGGGTATATGACAGCAACACGCGTTATATGTTTTGCAGATGACAAAATTAATCTTCGCTTGCAATATCAATCGCCGCACTCGGCATAATTGTAGACACGGCATGTTTATACACCAACTGAGTATGTCCGTCCCGGCGCAACAAAATTGCCTGGTCATCAAACCATGTGATTACACCTTGTAATTTTACGCCGTTAATCAAAAACACCGTAACCGCAATCTCGTTTTTACGGATATCGCCTAAAAAATCTTCCTGTACTTTAGTTGTAGACATCATTTTTGCCCTTATTAATTATTGTTATAATTTAAATACCATTTTTTCATCAATAGTAAAGATGTTTTTGATTTTATGCAAAAATTTTCTCTGCTTTACGAATTGCTGATGGTGCACAGAAGAAAATCAGCTTATCTTCAACCTCAATTGTCAAATCGTCTAATTCAAATAAAATTTCACCTTTTCGGACAATCGCACACACCTTGCTTTCCGAAGGTAACGGCAAGTGAGATATTTCTGTTCCGATTAACGCTGAATCATCTTGAATCAATATCTCCCAGATTTCACCCAATGTTGCACCCAAAGAATATGCATGTGAAATGTTGGCTGTACGTAATTCTTTTAGAATTGAGGATATTGTAAGAGCTGTCCTGTCTACCAAAATATTTTCACCTATATTAATAATTTGCGTATTTGCCGTACGCTCCGTAACCAAAGCTATGGTATTTTCAACCCCGTTTTTACGCGCAACCATAGCTGCGACCAAATTATCCTTATCTTCAAAGCCTAAAGCCACAGCAGCATCTGCATTCTGTATGCCTACATCGTTTAAGATACTCTCGCTCATAATTGAACCGCTGAATACAGCCGTTTTATTCAATTTTTCTGCCAACTCTTCAGCTGTTTTCACATTATCATCAATAATTTTACAACTTATTATATTGTCATCTGCTTCCAATTTTTCAGCCAAATATAGTGCCGATTTATTTCCTCCGACAATAATCACACGCTCATTTGCCTTATGTTCCAAGCCAAACGCCGTAACCAACTCATCTACTTTTCCGCTTGCAACCAAAACATTGACTTCATCACCGCCGTGTAACATATCTTCACCCTTCGGCAAAATCACCTTACCTCCGCGAACAATGCTGACAATCATAGTTTTCAGCCCCTGCGCACTGTTTTCTAAATCTCGCAAAGGCAAATTTACTAACGGACACTTTTTGGTAATACGAAAAGACAAGAGTTGCACCTTGCGCTCTGCCAACGGATACACCGCAGACATCCCCGGCACTTTAATAATATTCATCAGCGCTTTTGCAATTTCATATTCAGGAGAAACAACCAAATCAATCGGCAAGCTCTCATCATTAAACAGTCCACCCCAAGCCGCTTTAAAATAAACCCGTGAATCAATACACGCCACTCTCCGGGGAATATCAAACAATGTATATGCAGCTTGGCATGCCACCATATTAACCTCATCACTGTTTGTCGCAGCAATCAGCAAATCAGCATTGGCCGCATCTGCTTTTTTCAATAAATCCGGATGCGACACCCGTCCCAAAATCGGCAACACATCCCATTCTTGCGCTATGGAATTCAAGGCCTGTTCATCATCATCAATCACCACAATATCATTATTACCATGGCTCAAATATCCCACAATACTGCGGCTGATACTGTTTGCACCCCCGACAATTATTCGCATTTGCCACATTCTCCTGCAAAAAAACTATCAATAACCTTATAAGCACTTTCAAAGTCGCCGGTTCTCACGTACTGTTCTCTGAATTTTTTGGCATCATGCAGTCCCTTACAGTACCAACAAACATATTTACGAGAAAGTGCCAAAGCGGTCCTATCACCATAATATTCTCTTAATCCTTTAATATGAGTTAACAGAACCTGCTCAATTTCAGCCGCACTCGGCTGTTTAAGCTCAACTCCGCTTTTTAGATAATTATCAATTTGAGCAATCAACCATGGAGCCCCCAAAGCAGCACGACCCACCATAACCCCGTCAACGCCTGTTTCATCCATCATTGCCTTTGCCGAAACTCCGTCAAACACATCTCCGTTTCCAACTACCGGAATTTTTACTGCATTTTTAACTTCTGCAATTTTATTCCAATCAGCTTTTCCGGCGTAAAAATCACTGCGTGTCCGACCATGCACCGTAATATACGATGCTCCACTGTTTTCACACATCTTGGCAAAATCTACCGCATTAATATGCTCATGATCCCATCCCAGGCGAAATTTCACACTGACCTTTAAAGGGGTTGCCTTTGCTACCGTCGTAATAATTTTCTCTGCTAAATTGATATTTTTACTAAGCGATGCTCCCGAATTATTGTTAACAATTTTCTTTACCGGGCATCCCATATTAATATCCAGGCTATGTGCTCCAAGCTCCTCGGCGAGTTTAGCCGCATCAACAAACAAATCAGCCTCACCGCCAACCAGTTGCACCACCACCGGATACGGTTCATCACGTACATCAGCAATTCTGCAGGTCTTGGGATTTTTGCGCTCCAGAGCATTGATTGCCACCATTTCCGAAACAATATTTCCGCCCCCGAAAGAATGCACCAGGCGACGTAACGGCTTGTCCGTAATACCGGCCATCGGAGCCAAAAAAACCTTACTGTCAAAATCTAAAATTTGCATCGTTAATTAAGTTTATCCAACGCACGAGCTATTACATAATATACTTTTCCGATATCAGCACCGGAAATAACCGACAGTAATAAACTTGATTTTTCACAGCTGCGCGCTTTGCCGATCAATTTTTCAAACTCGGTCATATAAGCATTGACAACTCGTCTGAAATCAGAATTTTTTTCATACTCATTTTTGATTGCCACAACTTGTTTGCGTGAAATATTTTTAGCCAAAGACCTTACAAATGCTTCACTGTCCCCGTCATAATATTTTGCCCACAATTTTTCCTGTGCCTCACCGTTAAACACTGCATTTATATCAACTGCCAAATTCTCAAGAGTTTCAATAATACCTGTCGCATTTTTCAAGAAATTATCGACTTTTACATCTTGATATTTTTTCTCAATATCAACCAACTCTTTATTTGCTTTTTTAGCTTCACCGTTCAACAACTCCAACTGTTTTTGCAATACGTTGTTAAAGGTTCCGGTGTTAGCAACAACCTCACCACCTTTAACATTAAACTCATTAATACTGCTTTGTACGCATAACATAGCATTATTAACCTTGTTCACCGTATCATTAGCTGCAGTAGACAAAGAGTTTGACTGCTCCATGAACATTTCACCCGAGTTTTTGATATCGTTGGCAATTCGCTCGGCATTTGCCGTAATTTCCATAATTGTTGAGCGTAGTTTGTCTCCGGAGTTTTCAAAATATTTTGCGCTCATATTTGCCGCATCTTCAAGTTTAAGACTCAGATTATTAAGTTCTTTACCCAATCCCTGAACTTTCTTGTGTGCAAAATCAGCTTTCTCGCTCAATTTATCAGAGGCCTCCTGCAAAACCTGATTGAAATATCCCACTAACGCCTTTGTATCATTTGATATTCCGACCATTTTATTATTTTGCGCAGCAATTAAATCATTGACCTCTACAACACCCGTACTGACTTCAGCCGTGATTGTATTAAATCCGGACAAATATTTTTCATAATCACTCATTACTTGTCCCATCTTTGCCGTTGTCATATCCGCCGTATTTACCAACGCTGTTGAACATTCTCCCATAGATGCATGAACTTTTTCAATACTTTCAAGTGAATTTTGTATTGAGTGGTTAACTTCATCCCCTACCTTGCTCAATCGCTCACCCAAAGCGTTTACCTCAAAAGACAACTTACCGGCACGCTCGTAAAGTCCGTCAATATCCCCATTCAGCGCCTTACTGATTTCCTTCATTCTGCCTTCAACTTCAGCCGCTAAATCCTGCATATACTTATATTGCTGAGACATTGATGACTCACCCAATCTTGTCTGTGTAGAAACTTTATTGACAACATCAGCCAAAATATCTTTATGATGTATAAAGCTCTTTTCCAAATTAACAGCCTGCTCTTTCAGCCTGTTTGACACATCATCAAAACCTTTAAGTTGCTCTCCCATCTGGTCGGTAATAGTCTTCATATCCTGAGAAAAGCCGTTGTTAACATTCTTAAGTTTGTCCGCACTGGCTACAATATCCGCAGTTGCTGCATCTGCACCGACTTTAATGTCTTTGACGACATTTGAAAAACCGTCAATACTCACAGCAAAATCGTTTGCCACTTTTGAAACTTTTCCGAATATGGCATCAATATTTTCCTCAAGTTTTTTACTTCTGCCCGCAATGGCTGCATCAACATCTCCCAAACGTTCAATTGAGCGCGACGATACTTCGGACACATTCAAAACTCGTTTGTTTATATTATCTTCCATATCCGTCATCTTAGCAAACACTCTGTCCGAACTTTCTTCAATTGAAGCCAACTGTGTCTTCAATGATGCACCGAGCTTATCCGTATAATCAGAAATTTTATTGAAGACATCCAAAAATTCACCCTGCTGATGTTTAAACAACAGATTAATATTTTCTGCTTTTTCATCCAACGCATGAACCACATCCGAAACGTAGCCGACCGTGTTTTCGGCAACAGAATTAAGCACGGTTGACTGGCTCTCAAATGCTGACAAAATATCATTGAATGCTGTTGTTGATTTAGCGGCGGTTTTTTCAACCAAGGAGGCATGATTTGAAAGCGTTTTGGCCACCTGATCTGATGTCTCTCCGACCTGTGTAATCAAATATCCGAATTTGTCATTTTGCTCTGACAACATACTCTCAAACCCTGAAGCTTTTTCCAAAGTTTGCTCTGTCATTGACACAAAACGCTCCGATTCTCTTGCCAAATTTGCATTAATTTCATTTGTTTGATTAACCACATCTGACGACATCTGAACCGAAGCAGCTAATTGTTCCTTAAGTTTAAGAACAGCCTCATTTGCTTCACCGGCAATAACATCAGCAGCATGTGCCAACTCATCAATCTCACGTTTTAACTCAGCTTTAGTTTCCTCAATTTTGCTGATAGAGTTATTAATATGGCGATTTTGCTGCTGCAACGATGTTTCGGCCACCTTGCTCTGCGTAACCGCAAAGTTGCTGACCTCAGACAATTTATCTGCTTGAGACGTCAAGGCATCACCCATTGCTCCGATAATGCTCATAACACTATCCGTTGTTGTCTTGGCATTTGTTACATTTGTTGTCAATTCTGCAGAAATAGTATTAAAACTGTTATATACATCGCCGGACAAACGCTCCATTCTATCACGTTCATCTTCAACTATATTGCCGCAAGTTTTTGCCTGATCAACAATATCATTTGCCAAATCGCGCATTTTATCTGCATTTTTCTCAAAAGTATTTACTACACTCTGAATATCTGCAATTGCACCACTGCTATTACTGTTCAAGACATCAACCTGCTCTTTAATGGCTTTTCCGACCCCATCCAATTGAGCGGTAATATCATCTGCAACATTTTTCAACTCATTAACCTGAATAGATACGCCTTCTTCGATGACATTTGCGCGCGCAATAATCTTATCAACTTCACTGCCCAGCGACACACCGTGTTTTTCAAACTTCTCGTAAATGTCCTTAATATTGTTATCCAACGATTTTGCGTAATCTTCAACATGATCTGTTTGCGCTTTAATCAGCTCACTGACATCACCGGCAATTTCCTTCAATCGTTCACCCATCTCCTGGCTACCGCTAAGCGCACGCTCAGAAACTGCTTCCAAATATTCCCCCTGACTTTGCAGATTACCAACCATACGATTAATACTTTCCTCTGACATCATGCTATAATTTTTCATATTCTCGTTAGCCTCCAACACACGTTGAGAAGCATTTTCGGTAATTGACTGAATTGTATGTGCAGAGTCTTTCATCTCTTCGATTCCCGGCATAAGTTTTTTAACTATACCGTCAATTTCTTCTTGTAGATGATTGGCGACCTCGGCAAACTGCTCCATACATGAGCTCAAATCTTTTGTTGTCTGAAAGGCTTTATCCGTAACCCCGTCAAAGCTCGAAGTCAGTGTCTTAACACCGCTGTTCAACTCCACAATGCTTTTTGTAGAATAATTATCCAACACTTGCACCAAATTCGCAAAATCATCAACACGTCCGCCGAGTTCGGTTTTAATGGTCTCCGTTTGTTTCATTGCCAATTGTGTAACTTCTTGCAACTCCGACACCTGGGAACGAATTGCATCAGCCATTGCTTTAGCTGTTTCCGCGCTTCCCTCTTCCGGATAAACCAACTGATTCATATAAGCACGCAAAAACTTTGCTTCCTGCTTAAAACTGCGCTCTCTGTCAATAAAAGAAATGACCAACCATATCAACGGCAAAGGCAAAGAAATTCCCGCCAAAAAAAGACCGAATTCATCTGGCATCATTAAAAACAGGTTAGACCATCCGAAGAACTGTGTAATATAAATCAAAATAATCGCAAACCAAAACACACTGATACCAATCATCAGCCTATGCATGTTATTTCCCAACCACGAAGTCTCTTCTTCCTGAGGCATTGACACATTATTTTGTTTTTTGCGATTCTCTTTAACCATAGGGTTTTCCTCACATTTCCGGGTTTTTGCCTAGAATATCTTATTAATTTTATTTTTCAATAAAAAATCCCGATATGTTAGACATAACATATCGGGATATCTTACTTATGCACAGACTTATTCAATGCAACAATCCACGGCTTTTCGCACAAAACTTTTAATCTTTGCAAAAGTACCGCCCGAAACCTCAGCTTTTTCAAGCTCTTTCTCATCTTTTTTCGGCTCCGAGCTTACAACCAAATCTTTGGTCAACTTTTTAACATCATCAAAACTGTCCTCAATCCATTTAACATCATCAATATTGAGCAATTTCATATTCAAACCCCAAAACAGACAATACAATTCATATGACTGATCAAAAAGCTTGTATGCATCAGCCTTATGTCCCAAACTTTGCTGTTTTGTACCGACTTCCATCAACCGCATTGATGCCGATAACAAATGTTTTGAGATACACCAAACCTCACCTTCATATTCAGGAATAACCTTTTGCATCAGGTTTTTGCGCACATTTCTAACCTGTTCAATCAAATCATAATACGACGTTTTCCCGGTTTTTGCACCTGAAAACATCAGATGTTCTTCAATTGAAATCAAATTCATAATCCCGATAGTCAAATCCTGATCCGAGGACAAATCTTTTGGGTTAACCTTCTTGGTTGCATCAATTTTTTCTACAAACTCTTTTATTTTCTTTTCTTTATCCATGATCAACTCCTAAAAATTGTACAATTCATTGGCCTTTTGGCACAACGGATAAAAATAAAAACACAAACTTATCAATGCCAAAGCTGCAACAGGCACAGCTACCTTTTCAAACGGAAAATGAGCATGTCCGCCGTTTTTGGCTTTCATCCACTGATAAAAACGGTTTGCCAAAATCAACACCAAAGCTCCGACAATTACGCTGAACAGGAACGGGTCAACAAAAAAGACCAAAATCGGCTGCGGATTATATTCAAGTTTGCTTATATACATAAAACCAATCATCGCCACGCTCAAAAAAATCAGCCAAAAATCTCGTCCCCAAAAATTCCATTTTTTCTTTTCGAACCACACAATCATCCAATATCCGAGCAAAGCCAAAAAAGCACCTGCCCACACACCGACTACACTGTCATCAACACCCAAGCGACGGGCAATTTCAAGGGAAGCCGCCACAGCCACCGTACATACCGCACAAGCAGGATTGGCCCATGCCGGAACAGTCCAAAACATCACCAATGCCAAAACAAACATCAATATCATATCTATTCCTTTCCATTCAGAACTTTCCTTTATATAGCCTATTTATCTCCAAGTTTCAATCACTTTATTAGCCTGTGTATTTTAAACTTGACTTGCTTGTAAATACCCAGTTATATAAAACCACATTTTCAACTAAGGAGCTTATACAATGGAACTTAAAGGATCTAAAACCGAAAAAAACCTCATGGAAGCATTTGCCGGCGAGTCACAGGCTCGTAACAAATACACTTATTATGCCTCAAAAGCCAAAAAAGAAGGCTACAATATCATTGCCGCCAAATTTGAAGAAACCGCAAATAATGAAAAAGAGCATGCCAAAATTTGGTTCAAACTTTTGCATGACGGCGCTGTTCCTTCTACAATTGACAACTTAAAAGATGCCGCTTCCGGCGAAAACTTTGAATGGACCAATATGTATGATCGTATGGCCAAAGAAGCCGATGAAGAAGGCTTTACCAAAATTGCCAACCTTTTCAGACTTGTCGGCAAAATTGAAAAAGGCCACGAAGAAAGATACAATGCTTTGCTTAAGTCTCTTTGCGAGGGTTCGATTTTTTCTCGCCCGACTAAAGTTATTTGGGAATGTGCCAACTGCGGTCATCGCGTAGAAAGCCCTATGGCTCCGGAAAAATGTCCGGTATGCGACCACCCTCAAGCATATTTCTTTGAATTGCAGGAAGAATTTTAATCCTCTTCACAAAAACAAAAAACGCCATTCTTCTGAATGGCGTTTTTTTGTTGTACAGGCTGTCAACTTAATAATCTTCATCGTCATACTCATCGTCATCGTCGTCATCGTCATCAAGATTCAACCACCCTCCATTGTCTCCGCCGAAAGGATTCTCTTGCAGTTTTTCATAATCATGCACGGTTCTCACCAGCATAATCCCACCGTTTTGAACCAAGATGGCCTCAATCAGATTGTCGGTTTCCGGAACTTTTCTTAAATATTCGATAAAGCACATCGGGTACATAAAGATCGAGAGCGCAAAAGATCCGAACTTGTCGCTCATAATCATCGTACGCGCCGCCCAAGGAACACCTTCCGAAAAACCATTCATACTTGCTCTGACATCATCGACACAATCGTCAAAATCGGCTCCCGCCTCATCACAAAACAAAATTTTTGTATACTCGTACAAAAATTTTTTCTGTACAGCGGTAACACCATGTCCGACGGTTCTCTTAATGAGCGGATAAAGTATTACGTCATCAATACCTGGTCTTTTTTCGTAGACAGTAACCATAATATCCCTAAAACTCAACTCATCAGCATCTTTTTTAGTCAACTCGGTACCGAAATTTTCATCAAAAGCTGCCATAAGCTTGTTTTTCAAGATATAACTGTCATGGTCAATTTGTTTGAAAAATTCTTCTTTAGCTATAATAATAAAATAAATTGTTAAACATCGCTCAACAATTTACCATTATTATAGACAAAAATCAACAGAAAAAATCACAACCCCAACTGTCGCGCCCCGCGATAATTAAAATGTGCAATTGCCATTGCCAACGCATCTGAAGAGTCATTATTTTTAGGTTTACACCCCGGCAACAATATTTTCACCATAGTTTCAACTTGTTCTTTTGCTGCCTTTCCCACTCCTACCACGGCTTTTTTTACCTTATTAGGTTCATATTCCGTAACTGAAACACCATACAATGCCGGCGCCAAAATCACCACTCCGCGCGCCATACCCAATTTGATTGTCGATGTAGGGTTATCATTCAAAAAAACCTGCTCAATTGCCGCTTCATCAGGGTGATATGTTTCTATCACTTCATTAAGCGTACGATGAATAATCGCCAATCTATCAGCAATTGGAAGTTTTGGATCTGTTTTAATATAACCGTCAGCGACATATTTCATTTTATTGCTGACAACTTCAATAACTCCCCAACCGGTAGAAGACAAACTCGGATCCAACCCTAATATTCGCATTCAAAATCTCCTTTTGCGATTCAATCATTATAACATTTTCAATCTATTGCCAACCTAAAATTGTCAGTCATCCCTCATTTTCATCATCATAGTTCCAATTACCGCAACATATAACATTTCTCGCCATTGCCTTTTTCTCTCGTCATTGCGAGCGAATGCGAAGCAATCCAGGAATGCTGAAACATAGTGTTGGATTGCCACGTCGGGCAAGAGC
>ERZ842401.1092-NODE-1092-length-39725-cov-10.832670_pt1 | contig 39725 bp, 35 predicted proteins | sample MGYA00521270_ERZ842401 | MGnify/ENA primary metagenome ERZ842401 (study PRJEB31892, sample SAMEA3878208) | bioreactor metagenome | biome: Moose rumen | place: Sweden | collected 2011-10 | study: EMG produced TPA metagenomics assembly of the PRJEB12797 data set...
TTTCCCCCCCCCCCCAAAAAAAAAAAGTGATGGCGAATATAACGGTTAAAAAAAGAGGTGCAGCGTTGGCTACACCTCTTTATTATTATTGTTTGTCTTACGTGTAATTACTCTGCTGCGAGTTTTGCGCGGATAGCCTTTGTCTCTTCTTCGTAGCCAGGCTTCTCAAGGAGTGCGAACATATTCTTCTTGTATGCTTCTACACCAGGCTGGTTGAAAGCATTTACGCCCAACAGCTGACCAGAGATGCCGCAGGCAATCTCGAAGAAGTATATCAGCTGTCCGTAGTTGTAAGCGTCCAGACGCTCTATTGAAATGAGGATGTTAGGTACTCCGCCGTCAACATGTGCCAGACGTGTGCCGAGCTCTGCATTCTTGTTTACCTCGTCGATACGCTTTCCTGCGAGGAAGTTCAGACCGTCGAGGTTCTCTGCGTCGGATGGGAAGAGAAGCTTCTTCTCTGGGCTCTCAACGCTGATGCATGTCTCGAAGATAGTGCGCTCGCCATCCTGTATCCACTGACCCATAGAGTGCAGGTCGGTAGTGAAGTCGCATGATGCTGGGAAGATACCCTTGCCGTCCTTGCCTTCTGACTCACCAAAGAGCTGCTTCCACCATTCTGCATAGTAGTGGAGCTTTGGCTGGTAGTTGATGAGAATCTCAATCTTCTTGCCGGCAGCATAGAGGGCGTTTCGCGTAGCAGCATAGAGGGCTGCAGGATTCTCTTCGAATGGTACGTTGATGCCACACTGCTTCTCCATAGCCTGTGCTCCTGCAACGAGCTGGTCGATGTCGATGCCTGCGCATGCTATTGGCAGCAGACCTACTGGTGTCAGTACAGAGAAACGACCACCGACATTGTCAGGAATTACGAATGTCTTGTAACCTTCCTTGTCGGCACACATACGTGCAGCACCCTTCTTGGCGTCGGTAACGGCAACGATGAGTTCCTTTGCGGCTGCCTTGCCCACCTGTGCCTCCAGCTGTGTCTTCAGCAGACGGAAGGTGAGGGCTGTCTCTGTCGTGGTACCAGACTTAGAGATGTTGATGATGGCAAATGTCTTTGTCTTCAGATATTCTGTCAGTTCAGCAAGATAGTCCTCACCGATATTGTTACCGGCAAAAACGACAACAGGATTCTTCTTGTCTTGCACGAGCCATGCGAAGGTGTTGCTGAGACCTTCGATGACAGCCTTTGCTCCGAGGTATGAGCCACCGATGCCGGCAATGACTACTACCTCTGCCTTTGAACGCAGGGTTGCGGCACATGCCTTCACCTCATTGAGGAATTCTGGGGTGATGCTTGACGGAAGATGCAGCCATCCGAGGAAATCGTTGCCTGGAACAGTACCGTCTTCAAGACCTTTCTGTGCCTGGGCTACTTTGTCTTTGAATGCCATGATGGCTCCTGCTGGAAGAAATTGCTGAGCCTTTGTGATGTCTAATGAAATGTTCTTCATAATAGTTTATGGTTTTAAACTTTGAATTGATTAGGATACTTTCTTGTTTTGAGCAAAAAAGCGTAAACAAATGCCTTGTTTGCAAATGTTTACGCTTCTCAATATAGTATTTGAAGAAATATGATTACTTCTTGATGTTGCCGTAACGCTGCTGGAAGCGATCAACACGTCCTGCTGTGTCAACGAGCTTGCTCTTACCTGTGTAGAATGGGTGTGAAGAAGAAGAAATTTCTATCTTTACTACTGGATATGTCTCGCCGTTGAATTCTACTGTGTCGTTGGTCTTACATGTTGATCTTGTGAGGAACATATCACCGTTTGACATGTCTTTGAATACGACTGGACGATAATTTTCTGGATGAAGATCTTTTTTCATTTTCTTGTCTTTTTACGGCGCCGAGAATAAGCACCTTGTTGTTAATAAATTATTTTTGCGGCTGCAAAGTTACTAAAAAAAATCGTATCAGCCAAATAATTTTCTTCTTTTTTTATTTTTTTATATAAGGTACATACCGTATTCCTTACACTCCTGACGTTGCTCTTCGGGCCATATGGAAGCCTGGATTTCTCCGACGTGGGCTTTCTGCAGGAGTACCATGCAGAGACGGCTCTGACCTATACCGCCACCTATTGAGAGAGGCAGTTTGCCTTCTAGAAGTCTCTTGTGGAAATAGAGTTCCTTGCGGTCTTCCACGCCTTCGAGAGCCAGCTGGCGCAGCAGTGCCTCCTTATCGACCCTGATGCCCATAGAACTGAGTTCTATCGCTCTGTCGAGGATAGGATACCATATCAGTATGTCGCCGTTGAGTCCCAGATATCCGTCGCTGTTTGGTGTTGTCCAGTCGTCATAGTCAGGGGCGCGTCCGTCGTGCTTCTTGCCGTCAGACAACTTACCACCTATGCCCATGATGAATACTGCACCATATTTCTTTGCTATAGCATCCTCGCGCTCCTTTGGTGTCTTGTCGGGATACATCTGAACAAGTTCCTCGGAGTGTACAAAGTGTATCTCGCGTGGCAGGAAGGGCTTCAGCTGAGGATAGGTCTCATATGTGAGGTATTCTGTGCGCAGGATTGCTGCATAGATGCGTCTTACTATCTGTTTGAGGAATTCGATGTTCCTTTCTTCCTTGGTCATTACAGCCTCCCAGTCCCACTGGTCTACATACAGGGAGTGAAGGTTGTCGAGCTCTTCGTCGGCACGTATGGCATTCATATCGGTATATATGCCGTAGCCTGTCTCTATCTTGTACTCGGAAAGTGTCAGACGCTTCCACTTAGCCAAAGAGTGAACTACCTCTGCTTCCTGGTCACCCAAGTCCTTGATAGGGAATGTTACGGCACGCTCTACGCCATTAAGGTCGTCGTTGATGCCAAGACCTTTCAACACAAAGAGTGGGGCAGTAACCCTGCGAAGACGTAACTCTGTGGAAAGATTCTGCTGAAAGAAATCCTTTATCAGTTTTATGCCCTGTTCTGTTTGCTTGAGATCGAGAATAGCCTTATAGTTTTTTGGCTTTATAAGTTTGCTCATGATAATTTGTGTATGTTTTCTGAGAACACTTGCTCTGTTTTGCGTTTTGTTTTATGTTGTTTTAGGGCAAATTGATACCCTGTTTTATAATTTTGCATGCAAAAGTAATACTTTTTTGTGATACATGCAAGCATTTTGTCAAAAAAATCCGTTATTTGCCAAAAAAATGTAAGATATTCAATATTTTCCTGTCATTTACTCTGCCGGAGTTTGTTTCAGTAGCTCCAACGCTTTGCTGAGTTGGTCGGGACAGGATGTGGGTTTTGTGCCGCAGCGGATGCCCTTTGTGATTGCTATTACTTCGTCGATGTGGCGTCCTTGTGCCAGACGTGCTACGCCGACGGTATTACCTGGGCAGCCGCCCACGAACTCTATTTGCTGGATGATGTTGTTATCATCTGCTGTGATGTTGATGCAACGGGAACATGTGCCCGTTGTGGTGTACTGGATTTCTTTCATAATGAAAAAATGAAAAATGAAGAAATGAAGGTCAAAGGCTAATTTTCTTAACTCTTAATTCTTAACTCTTAACTCTTAACTTTCTCCCGCCCCTTGGGGAGGGCCGGGGAGGGGCTCTTAAAATTCTCCTTTCCGGTGGCGGAAGCGTATTTCCTTCAGTTTATGGTCGCCCATGAAGCGGCTTTTGTCAACATAGCCGTTGATGCCGCGAAGATGTCCCTTGCCGGTATATTGCCAGATGAGGTAGTCCTTGCCGTCTTTCAGAACTGGTTCCGGAGCACGATACTGGGCTATCATAAGAGGATAGCGGTCCATCTTGCCTGCCAGATACTTGTTATAGAAATTGGTGCCGCTATAGATTAACGGCTTCTGACGATAGTAGTGTTCTACCAGTTCAAGAAACTTGAACAGGGAATCACAGAATTCTTCTACTCCCAGACCGGATGCCACCTCTACATCGATAAGCGGAATCAAATCCTGCTCGCTGGGGCGACACTGAAGCACAAAGTTCGCCAGTTGTGTCTCCTGTTCTATCTTTGCCCTGTAGAAGTGATAGGAACCGACCTTCAGTCCGTACTGGTGTGCTGTGAGGATATTGTTCTCATATTCCTGGTCGATGCGGTTGCCTCCCTCTGTTGCTTTGATATAGACATATGCCATAGGGGTGTTGCTGGCAATTGTCTCCCAGAATATCTTTCCCTGATAGTGGGAGATGTCGATGCCGTGGATATGGGAACAGGTGTCCTCACACTCTACCTGTGCCGAAGCACTTAAAAGGGAGAATGTGAGGGCTGTTAGTAAAAATATGCGGAGCATGTTTTCTGATTTTATTTTGCTGGTGTCAGTTTGATACAAAGTTCGTCGAGCTGTTTGTCATCAATTGCTGATGGTGCATCGAGCATCACATCACGTCCGCTGTTGTTCTTAGGGAATGCTATGCAGTCGCGTATGCTGTCGAGACCTGCCATGATGCTGACGAAGCGGTCGAGACCGAAGGCAAGACCTGCATGTGGAGGTGCTCCGTATTTGAAGGCATTGATGAGGAATCCGAACTGTGCCATTGCCCTCTCAGGAGTGAAGCCCAATACCTCGAACATCTTTGCCTGAAGCTTGCCGTCGTGGATACGCAGTGAACCGCCGCCTACCTCTATGCCGTTGCAGACAAAGTCATAGGCCTTGGCACGTACCTTTGCAGGGTCGCTGTCAAGAAGTGGTATGTCGTCGGGGTTAGGCATAGTGAACGGATGGTGGGTGGACATGAGGCGCTGCTCTTCGTCGCTCCACTCGAAAAGTGGGAAGTCGACAATCCAGAGACACTCAAATTTATTCTTATCCATGAGTCCCAGCTGCTTGCCCATCTCAAGACGCAGGGCACAGAGCTGTACGCGTGTCTTGTTAGGATTGTCGCCAGAGAGTATCAGGCACAGGTCACCTGGCTTGGCACCCATCTTTGCAGCAACAGCCTGCAGCTGTTCAGGGGTGTAGAACTTATCTACGGAAGACTTGATTGTGCCATCTTCGTTCATCTTTATATATACGAGGCCCTTGGCACCTACCTGCTGTGACTTCACAAAGTCGGTAAGAGCATCGAGCTGCTTGCGGGTATATGAAGCGCAACCTGGGGCGCAGATACCACCAATATAGGCAGCATTGTCGAACACCTGGAAAGTGCCCAGTTTGAGGACATCGTCAAGTTCCACAAACTCCATACCGAAACGCAGGTCCGGTTTGTCGGAACCATATTTTGCCATTGCCTCGTGCCACGTCATCTGACGGAGTTTTGCAGGCAGTTCCACACCACGTATCTCACGGAAAAGGTGACGTGCCATTTCTTCGAAGATATCGATGACATCCTCCTGGTCTACAAATGACATCTCACAGTCAATCTGTGTGAACTCCGGCTGACGGTCAGCACGCAAGTCTTCATCACGGAAACACTTTGCTATCTGGAAATAACGGTCAAAGCCACTTACCATAAGCAACTGCTTGAGGGTCTGTGGTGACTGGGGAAGAGCATAGAACTGTCCGGGGTTCATGCGTGAAGGTACCACAAAGTCACGTGCACCCTCAGGAGTAGAGCCGATGAGGATAGGAGTCTCTACCTCTATAAACTGACGTGAGTCGAGGAAGTTTCGTATAAGGATGGTCATCTTATGGCGCAACTCCAGATTCTTGCGCACCATAGGACGGCGCAGGTCGAGATAGCGGTACTTCATACGCAGCTCGTCACCGCCATCGGTATTGTCTTCAATAGTGAAGGGTGGGGTAGCGCTCTCGCTGATGATATTCAGTTCGCTGACGATAATCTCAATATCTCCGGTAGGAAGTTTCGCATTCTTGGAATAGCGCTCGGCAACAGTGCCGACAGCCTGAATGACATATTCGCGTCCGAGACGTGCTGCCTGCTCTTTGAGGGATGCAGGACAATCTTCATTGAATGCCAACTGAGTGATACCATAACGGTCGCGCAGGTCAACGAATGTGAGACCGCCAAGATTGTGAATACCTTGCACCCAACCTGCAAGGGTTACTGTCTGACCAACATTCTCAATGCGGAGTTCTCCGCAGGTGTTTGTTCTATACATATTTTTTATTTAGTTTTAACTATCAACTATCAACTATCAACTCTCCATCAGCAGTTCTTCTGAGCGGAACTGATTCAGGAACTCCTCAACGTCATTACGTGCTGTTGTTTCATCTATTTCGTATTCGTCGAGAAGCACTTTTACCAGGTCATCAGCTTCGAACGCACCTTGCTCCATGCGTTTCCACAAGAGCAATGATGACTCGTTGAGACCTATGAGCTTGGAGAAATCGATGTTTTCCTCACCCATAGGAACGAGGAAGGTTTCTCCGCATACTTTATTGAGGACTATCCCTTTCTTAATTTGCATATTTGTAATATTTTGTTGTATGATTTCGATATAAATTCCGCAGGATTATTCTTTGCACGATAGCATAGGAGCAGCGGATAGCGCAGCGGACGCAGTTTTAACCACATATGCCAGTAGCAAGTGTACCAGAAGTCGTCAACTGGAGTAAGTTTTTCACTTCCCTTTCGAAAGAATCCCGCAGCAATAGCCAGTACGTCACTTCTACTGATGTGCTCTGGTGAGAAGTTTCCGTCTCCGTACATTGTTATCTCATCGCCCGAGATGTCCACTATACGATGCAGGGCGTAGCACTTTGGGGCAGTCTCGGCAAGGATGACATCACCGATTTTCAGTTCCTCCGGTGCCTTGGTGAGTAAAGCCTTGTCACGTCCGTCCTCCAGATAAGGCCGCATGCTGAATCCACGCAGAGGAAGGGTTACGGTATGTCCGTCGCGTACATACTCTGCCACCTTGGGAATTATTATTTCGTTAGGTAATTGCATGCTGTAATGGCTGATTGTGCGTCAGGCAGACAGTGGAGTTCTGTCACCTGGATATTTTCAACGAAGAGAGAACATGTCTTGCAAACGCGTGAATATAACTCAGTATCCCATTTCATTGCCGAACAGGCCGAGAGAACTGTTATGAATGCTTCCAGAGGTGACTGCGGAATCATCTCGTTATGGTCATCTCTCTTTATCATTACTATGGCAGCGAGGGGCGTCCTGATATTGCGGTAGCATGGTGTTTTGCCGCTCCATGGAGAACCGTAGAGGATAGCTCTTGGTGTCTCATTGCCGTCATATTCGATGCGGATGATAGGGTTGTCATCATTCACAAGGTCGCAGTTGGGGATATTCCGCAGCCAATTGGCAACCTGTGTGCTCTTTCCTGTACCACTCTTTGCTGTGAAGGCATATGACAAACCATCGTGGCGCACTACAGAGGCATGAATCAGAAGAGTGTCATAGTAGGCGCTGGAGAAGGCGTAGGAGAGCATCAGGGCATTATTGAGAGCAAAGCGCATTGTGGACAGACTGCCACGAATGGCAACCTTGCAGTCAGAGAACTGTGTGGAGGTCTGGAGCAACGCACAGGGAAACCCTGAAATATCGCGTACCAGAAACTGATAGCCACCTGACGGGAGACGGTCAACACGTGTCATACCATTGCCTGTATCGACATCGCGAATGAGGTGGGCATCCTTTATCTCCTTGAGATTATCTACGATGGTAAGACTCATCAGCGGCTTGGCATCAGAGGGAACATCATCACTTTTGAAAGGTATGAAAGACGGAAGAATATAATCAAGGAATAGAGATGACTCTATGCCGAGAGCAGAAGCCGTCTGTGATGTTTCTGAAACCTGGATTGAGATAATATGTCCGCCAAGGAGATAATTCATCGGGAGAAAGAGAACTGGCTTTTATCTGCTGCCTTTATGGTGTAGCCCTGTTTCTTATATTTATTTGCGTGTTTGAGGAATTTCTTGTCGAGTTTCTTGAGATTGGTGTCGAACACAATAGCCCCAGTATATTTGCTCTCACCGATGGAGGTGAGATAGTTTGTGAACTGTTCAGAGAGCACGGCACGGTTCTTGAGAAATTTCTTGTTGTTAAGAAGCATGGAGTCGAGACGTTGCTCATCAGTAAAATACACAACAGAATCAACAGCAGAAAAACCTACTCCATAGAGATATATTGTCTTGGCATAGAGTTTCTCAGCAGATTCTTTCTTTACTTTTTGAGGCTTTGGTTCTTTATACTTTTTCCCCTTTGCTTTCGGATCTTTTGAACCTATGGTTGGTTTTACTCCAAATCCCTCTGGTTGCTGTGGCGGCATTTGCGCATGGGCAGGGATTACCATAATGGAAAAAAGAATGAGTGCCAAAAGTGTTGTAAGTTTTCTCATTTTACGTTCTGCTGTTTTACGGATTTGTCTTATTCTTTCGCGGCTATAGTTAAGTAATTCGGCAATCTCTGCCATAGTGAGCTTTTCCTTTCCTTCGATGCCGTAGTAATGACAGATAACATTACGCTCTCTGTCATTGAGTCTCTGGAGACGCTGATGCATATCCTCGTTGAGTTCTGCATTTTCCACTGCCTCGTGGGTGTAAGGTCTGCCGGCAGACATCTTGTCGGATATCTCCTTCTTTATCTCTCCTGTTGGCATGATGCGCTCCATAGCCTTGCGTATATGGTAAACGGCATAATGGGCAAAGACAGGTTCTTTGTCGGGATTCCACTTACGGGCAGCGATGACAAGAGCCATATTGCCCTCGCCAATGAAATCATCTGCTGTCATGCCAGGACATTTCTGTGCATACTTATATGCCAGAGTCTCAACAACGTGGAGGTTTTCTTTTATGATATCATCTATAGCCATGTGCTAAGCATTTTTGCCATCCAACCATACGTCTTCTTCCACCTGCTGCGCCATTTGTCCCATGACTCCTGGGTAAGAATGAAGGATTTTGCTTTGTCATTAATGAAGCGTTGGTCTAACTGGCGGGTGATTTCTTTATTTACAATGACGGCGTTACATTCATAGTCCCAAGCCAGAGAGCGGGCATCGAGATTGCAGGAGCCTACGGTAGTCAGTTTTCCATCGACGGTGATTATCTTGGTATGATGGAATCCGTCTTGGAATATATATACCTTAGCACCACGTTTCATCATCCAGTGAAGATGATAGAAGGACGCATCCGGCTCCATAGGGATATCACTCTTCTGCGACATCATAATCTCAATATGCAGTCCGCGTTTCAGAGCCCTCTTGATAGCCTTCTTTACGCTATGGGTAAGTGAGAGGTATGGGTTGATGAGGCGTATGGTATCCTTGGCATTGTCGAAACAGGAGATATAGAACTGACGCATTATCTTGTTCGTCTTGTGGGGCTCACGGTTTATGATGCCCACCATCATGTTACCCTTTGGGGAGGATAGGGAGGAATCATTGACAGCATCGCGTCCTGTCTCTTGTTTCCATGCTCTTTGGAAAATCTTCTGTAACGTGGAGACCTCTGTACCCGTAATGGAACAGTGCATATCGCGCCATGCTCCTATCTGCGGTGTGCCGTGGATATAGTAATCGGCAACGTTCATGCCACCGATGAAGGCAATGCTGTCATCTATGACAACAATCTTTCTGTGGTCACGATGCATCACATTATTTATCCAGGGGAAACCGATGGGGTCAAAGACCTCTATCTCAACACCATGTTCCCGCATATGTTCGAGATGTTCTTTCTTCAGTGGGCGGTTATTGCTCTTATTTCCGAAGGCATCAAACAATGCACGCACCTTCACACCGCTGTCAGCCTTCTGTTCAAGGAGACGGAAGAGAGCATTACCGATGCTGTCGTTGCGGAAATTGAAGTATTCGAGATGTACACTGTAGCGGGCATTACGGATGGCCTGAAATTCTGCTGCAAACTTTTCCCTGCCATTGGTGAGAAGCTGCACATGGTTGTCATGAGAGAATGTTACTCCTTTCTCCCTTAGCGACTGCACAATGAGGGAATCGCTGCTCTGTGCAAAGCAGTTTGAAATGGTAAGTGTAAGGGGTAATATAAAAGAGAGTATCTTAAGCATCAAAACCTTTCCTGTTAGTTAAGCTTTCTGGTGTATGTCGAGCTGTGGGAATGGAATTTCTATATTGTTCTCGTTGAGGGCGTCATATATTGCCTCCAGTACTTCCCCATCGTCAATAAACTGTGTGAATACATTTACCCAAACGATAACTTTCAGTACCAGAGCAGAATCACCTAATTCCTTTAATACAACCTTCGGCTCCTTGGTAGGGTCAAGGCAGTCGAGCTTGCTGATGGCTGAGAGTATTACACTCTTTGCTTGCTTGATATTCGTGCCATATGCTACACCGACATCAAGAATGTGGCACTCATAACCGTGGTTGCGTGTCATATTCTTATAGTTCTTTGTAAAGAGCTGAGAGTTCTGGAACGCTATTACAGAACCGTCGGTAGTGTCAATAGTTGTGGAGATATAAGAGATGGATGATACACGTCCTCTGACACCGTCGCAGATAATGAGGTCACCAATCTTGATGCGTCCCGTCATGAGCGAGATACCGTAATAGATGTTTTCAAGAATATCCTTGGATGCGAAACCGATACCTGTTGACAGACCTCCTGAGATTACTACCAGCCAAGTGCTAGAGACATTGAAGACTGCAAGAGTAATGAGGAACCATACACCCCAGATGAAAATCTGAAGAATGTTGCGTATCATCATGAAACGCTGTGCGGCATTGTCAGGGTCGTGTTGCAGCAGACTCTGCATGATGCCAGCCTTTGCTGTGCGGTTGATATAATTGAATACAAACCACATTGTAATAACAATAGCAATATCGAGGACGCTGGCACGGAAATTACTGATATTGACGAAATCCCTTGTCAACATGTTGAGGGTCATTCCGCTGAGGTTGAAAACTTCAGTTGCCCAATAAAGGCTTATCATGACACTGGCAACAGTAGATGCCGGCAAAATGACAGAGTATATGAAATTGTGAAACCAAGTCTGGGTAATAGGCTTGCTCTTCAGCTTGTGTCTCTTAGAGAACTCCTTATACCAGTCACGAATGCAGGTGATGGTCAGTATGCACGTTAACTGCATTATCCACCATATCAATATCTGGACAGAGAGCAGTGTGAAGCCTATCATGGAGCATACGAGAGACACGATAAATACTAACTGAGAGAAATTAGCATAATACCAGTCTGTCTTCTCTACGTCTATCTTTTTACGAAGAACAATCCATTGCCATAGACAGCATATAAGCAGAATTGGCGGGAAGATAAGATTAACCAGGGCATTAGGAATCAGTACTACTCGGAAACTGATTACCAGAAATCCATTTACCAGCAAAGGCATGTAGAGGAACAGGGTGTTCATCGTTTTCCCTGCCTGCACACGAATGATGATGGATATTATAATCACACTCATGAGCCATGCAAACTGCACCAGCAACCCAGAGGCCATGATGATGAAGTTCTGGGTGGAGAATGCCTTTACAATACCCAAGATAATGGCAAATGTAACAGCGGTGGAAGCAAGGATTATGCATGCACGTTTTGCCATGAACCATTCTCTGACGGCGTCACTGGCATCCCTGCGTATCAGTTTAGTGCCTATCCAACGGACAATAACCTGATTGAGGATAATGGCTATCATACCATAGAACAGTATGACGATAAATAATCCTAATATCCATCTGCTGTCCCATTGGGAGCGTATATTGTTGTAGCGGATATATTTCTCCCCAATGCTGGTACGCATCTGGGTGATGTAATAGCCAAAACGTGAGAGGATGGTGAAATAGTTGTCTCCACCGTTTTTGAAGATGTCGCTCTGTATTTCAGCATACTTGTTGTTGGCGTAGTCGTTAAGATTCTTGAGACGTTCTTTGGTTGACGAATAGTAAGTGATGTATTCATTCAACTGCTCACGACTCTCAACAACCATGCGGCGTGTATTGATTGCAAGAGCCAAACAAACGTTACGGTCTGTCTTACCTTTGTTGTTAAGCATCATGACAGGCATAGAGCGGAGAGTCGCTATGAGACTGTCAAAACGCTCTATCTCGCTGTTGTTCTTTTCCACATAGGCACGGAAAGGTATCAGATGCTTTTCGAATTGTTTATATTGCTCTGTGGCTTCACGACAAGCATATGCAAGGTCAAAAACGTAACCATCCCTTTGAGAATATAGCATCAGGGCATTCTGGTTACTGCTCTGCATGGTTTGCATCAGACTTTTGAATACCATCTGACCTGCCATCTTCATTTCCTCCTGCTTGCTGCTATACTCATCATGGTACTTTTGCAACTCCTGACGAAGGATAGCAAGAGAACTGGAGAGACTGTCTTCCTTCAAAACGGCTTGCGTCGGAAGGGTAAAAAGCAACAGTAGAAGTAATGATATAAATGTATGAAATCGTTGAAGCATAGTGCTGAAATTAAAATTATGCGCGCAAAGTTACTACATTTTTAGTACATACACAAATGTGTATAATGGTTTTTTCTTAAAAAAGTATAAAAAGATATGTGCGTGACCATCAATATATATTGAGTTTTATATTTTTTTCTAACTTTGCGCCCACTATGCAGAAAACAAAAGATACAAAGAGCCTGCGATTCCTTACCAAAGGTACTATTTGGGATATGCAGGAGAGTGACATTTTTTTTATGTGGCAGAAACCTGATAAGGAGGATGCCGCTCAGGAACATGCTGAACACTACATGGATATCATCAAGACAGCCTTCGATGTGGAGGAAGTCCCAAATGTGGGTGATGGTAAGGGTAGATTGGCACGTGAAATAGAAAAGAAATATGAGGCACGTGGTATGCGTGTCGGTGTTATTCCTGTCAAATACAAGGATCAGAAGTGGGCAATAAAGAAAAAGCCTATCAACAGGGTGACAGATTTAACTTATGAGAATATAAGGCATATCTCAGCTGCTAAGCTTCTCGAAATCATTGATCGCAATTTTGGTGGAGGATGGGATAGCCTCAATCAGGGCGTTAAGGATATCATCCAATCAGGATTTGATATCACTACCAATGTCGTTCCGGCAGAGAGACTCAAACGTCCAGGAGGACTGTATGAGTTGAAGATTGCTGACGGATATGAGTGTCTTGAGATAGAAAAAGGCGGATGGGTAGAAGCTATCTTTGCAAAGGTGAAGCCTATGAGTATCAAGCCCCGCTTGCGTTTCAATGATGAAGAGGAGGATGACCTTGATGAAGGCAGAAAGAGACGTAAGCGTCGCAGTCAAGATGATGACTTGGATGATGACTTGGATGGCGATGATGATAATGATGATGATATGGAGTACAAATACTCTGTTGCTGATGAGGACGATCTCGACGATATCGATGAAGATGAACTGACAGCAGAGAGCTATCGCACTACGATAGAAGAAGATCCAGATGATTTGTCTCTTGACGCAGCAGACCTGTCAGATGATGACTACTAAAAAAGATCCTATAAAAAAGATATTATTTTCGTTGCTTGCGGCCTGTCTGTCAATGACGGCTATGGCGCAGGAGAAATATGAGAAAGGTAAGCCGAATGACGATAATTATCGTTATTTGGATAATTACCTTGGTCTCAAGAAATATATAGACTATTCAAAGTACCCCAACTTCAAACTTGGTGTGGGTACTACTGTTGATTCTTATCTGCAGAAAGGTCTGGTTTATAAGCTGACCAATGCCAATTTCACAGAGACTGTTGCCGGCAACGCCATGAAGATGGCAAGTTGTGTGGATTACAACAATGGCAACATGAATTTCACAAGAGTGACAAACTATGTGAATGCAGCCACACAGGCAGGAATCAATGTCTATGGTCATACCCTTGCCTGGCACTCTCAACAGCCAAAGAATTGGTTGCTAAGCCTGATGGCTGACAAACCGGATCCAAGTGGAGGAACGGAATATACAACTATAGCCAGCAAGGATTTCCGTCTTGATAAAACCATTGGTTGGACTTCGACAAAAACAGACTGGGATTTTACCACTTCGTTTGGTGCGACAACAGGTCTCAATATTACTACTAATACGAGTTATCCTTGGCAAGTGCAGGTTGTGCCTATGGATAATATCCAACTTACAGCTGGACAGACCTATAAACTGACGATGAAAGTAAAAGGTTCAGGTTCTGGTCAACTGAATTGCAGCCTTAAAGATTGGCAAAATAGTGGTGTAAGTTTCAGCATACCTTTCACCACAGATTGGAATGAAGTGGAGGTAAGCGTCAAACCTACCATTAATAATAATTTTGTGCTCGCACAGGTTGCTAATTTTGTTGGTACTGTTAATATTCAGTCTATCAAGTTTGAGGGTTATAAGGGAAAGCTTGTTCCTCAGACAGCACAGGAGAAACATGATACCCTCGTCTATGCTATGGATAAGTGGATTAAGGGTATGATGAATGCTTGTGGAGGCAAAGTAAAAGGCTGGGACCTTGTTAACGAAGCTATTTCTGGTGGTGATGGCGATGGCGACGGCAATTATGACCTGCAGCACTCTGAGGGTTATAAAAGTGGCACTTGGGATGTTGGAGGTGATGCTTTCTATTGGCAGGACTATATGGGCGACTTGGAATATGTACGTCAGGCTTGCCGTCTGGCTCGTAAATATGGACCAGAGGATGTGAAGCTGTTTATCAATGACTATAACCTTGAGGGCGTTTGGGATATAGTTACCAAAGATGGTATTAGTGCCAGTAAGAAACTTTGGTCTCTTGTTAATTGGATAAAGAAATGGGAGGCTGATGGTGTTACAAAGATTGATGGTATTGGCACACAAATGCACATTTCATTTAATAAGAAAGAAAGTTCTCAAAATAGTTTGAAGAATGCTATTACCGGTATGTTCAAACTTATGGCAAAGTCTGGAAAAATGGTTCGCGTTAGTGAGCTGGATATGGGCTACAATGATATTAATGGTAATAGCGTCTCAACAAGCGATATGACAGAAGCGCAGCATAAGGAGATGGCTAATTTCTATGAGTGGATTATTCAGCAGTTCCTGACCATTGTTCCACCAGAGCAGCAGTGGGGCATTTGCCAATGGTGTGCTAATGATAATAATTCTCAAGGTGGATGGCGTGCTAATACTCCTGTAGGAATATGGGATGTTAACAACTATCGTAAGCATGTCTATGCAGGCTTTGTACGTGGACTGAATGGTGGTGAACCAACAGAAATTGACAACGTAAAGGCTGAAGAGACTGTTGATACCTCAAAAGGCATCTACAATATCAATGGTGTTCGCATGTCTGCAACATCAATTGAGGAACTCCCTGCTGGATTATATATTGTAAACGGCAAGAAGATTTGTAAGTAATCGGGCTGTTAAAAAGAATTATCAATATCAGAGTTCGTCAAGAATCTCGGATATCTGATCATAAGTAAAGCCTCTTTGCATTGCAAAGCGTATGAGTTTACCTCTTAGTTCATAATCGCTGGAGGCTTTTACAGAACGTTTTTTATTCTGCAATAATGATTTCAATATATCGTGATAATCATTATTGCAGATTTCTTTTAGTATGGGTTCGTAAACATCTTTTGGGATACGTTTTGCATAGAGAGCATTCTCAATCTTTTTTATTCCCCAGTGATTATATTCTTTCTTTGCTCGGATAAATGCCCGTGCAAAACGTGTTTCATCGATATATCCTTCACTCACCAGATACTTCAGAACCTCCTCCTGAATGTCTTCTGGCACCTCCCAGCGTGTCATTTTCCTGACCATGTCATATTTGCAGTATTCTGCTTTTGAGCATATACCGGTCAGCTTTGAGAGTATCTGTTGTTCAGTCATTTATAGCAAAGAATAAAACGTTGTTTTCCATATGAATCATTCAGAATGGAGATATCATGAAAACCTTGGTGGGAAAGAGTATCATATAACTGGTTGGCATAAAGCGGATTTATCTCGAATGCCAATAAACCATTCAGCCTCAAACCCTGTTGTGCATATCTGCCTATAGCCTCATAGAAGAGTAATGGTTCTTCATCAGGCACAAAGAGAGCCTCATGTGGTTCATGGTCTAACACATTTGTCTCCATAAGAGCAGCCTCTTTTTTACAAATATAAGGAGGGTTGCTGATAATGATATCCCAAAAGGAATCCTGAGGATATGATACTTTAAGAATGTCTTGACACTCGAAGGAAACAGTAGCCTTCAGCATTTCAGCGTTCTTGCGGGCTATTGAGAGGGCTTTCTCACTGATATCCCATGCTGTGACGTTGGTGTCTTTCTGTAATGCCAGCGAAATGGCGATGCAACCACTGCCTGTTCCGATATCAAGAATATTTAGTGGACGAGAGCCTATTGACATAGCAGAAATCACCATATTGACAAGTTCCTCTGTTTCAGGGCGTGGTATCAGCACACCAGGCTCTACATGAAAGAAACGACCACAGAAGGGGGCCTTGCCTGTGACATATTGTACAGGTTCCCCTTTCTGAAGTCGTGCTTTGAGAGTTGCTAACTTCTGTTTGTCGGAGGGCGACATCTTCTCCAATGCGCCTCCACAAACATCAGTTAATGTCAGTCCGAAGACATCTTCAAGCAATATCCGTTCCTGCGCTTCCACGTTCCTTTATATATAGAATACACTCATGGAATGTCTTGAAGGTGTGTTTTCTTGGGACAAGGGTAGGTATGATATGTGTCTTGTGCATTATGGCATCTGGCTGTGGCTGTATGATAGTCATAAAGACCTCTATGCCCTTTGCCTGCATATCCTTGATAGCTGTTTCCATTGCGTATGCACCTGACTGGTCCATAAATGAAACACGTTTCATTCGGATGATGACTATTTTGGCATCCTCCGGAATATCGTGCATCACATGGTTGAAACCTGTTATGGAACCAAAGAATACAGGTCCATTGAGACGCTGAATGTAAACTTGCTTTATTACATCTTCAGGAAGATCTTTCTCGTCTTCCCAAGGTTCATTTTTGTCAAATTCGTCTGCCAGTGTTCTGCCACCATATTGGTTTTCTATAATTTCTCCAGCACGCATCATGAAGAGGAAGCATGCTATCACCATACCAATGCCTACGGCAGTGAGCAAATCCACGAATACTGTCATGAGGAAAACCACTACAAGTACGAAAGCATCTGCCTTAGGAACGTGTGTCAGGTCTTTGAAGCCTCTGAAGTCGATGATGCCCCATCCGACAGTAATCAGGATGCCTGCCAAAACAGAAAGTGGTACATATTTCACCAGAGAGCCCAATCCCAGAAGGATAGCCAACAGGAACAGAGCATGTACCATACCACTTATCTGGGTTCTGCCACCACTCTTTACATTCACAACAGTACGCATGGTAGCACCAGCACCTGCTATGCCACAGAAAGCTCCTGCCAGACAGTTACCGATTCCCTGACCTATGAGTTCCTGGTTAGGATTATGCTTTGTCTTTGTGATATTATCAGCTACCACAGAGGTGAGCAGAGTGTCTATAGAACCAAGACCGGCAAGAGTGAGACCTGGTACTATGGCTGCTTCTATGGCAGTAAACCAATTGATGCCGCTAAGGTCTATACCTTCCTTAGCAAAGAATGGCATAGGAAGGCCTGATGGTATGTTACCAATTGTCAATGCGGCATCGAAAGAACACAAAATACTTATTATTGTCATCACAATAAGTGCTATGAGTGTAGCAGGAACTTTTTTTGTGATGCGGGGTAGGCTGATTATAATAGCTATTGTACCAAGTCCCATGATGAGGGCCATCAGACTTATTCCGTCAGCACAGGCACCAGGGAAGTTGATTATCATGTCGAGAGTGGCAACAGGAGATTTCTTGCCAATCATCGGATAAATCTGCTGAAGAATGATAATGACACCAATACCGCTCATGAATCCTGACAACACAGGGTAGGGGATGTATCTTACATATTTTCCTATGCGTATCAGTCCGAAAAGAATCTGGAATAGTCCACAGAATATTCCTGCCATAGCCATCGAGATAAGCACCATAGAGAAGTTGCCACTGCTGGCTGTCCATGCTGCACTAATGAGAGATGCGGTAATGACTGTCATTGGTCCTGTAGGACCGGAAATCTGTGAGTGTGTGCCACCAAAAAGGGCAGCAAAGAAACCAAGTAATGTGGCTCCTATTAAACCAGCTAATGCTCCCAATGAAGGTGCTGCTGGGTCATTGATGCCACCGAAAGCCTGAATACCAAAAGCAAGGGCGAGAGGCAGTGCTACTATTCCCGCTGTTACACCTCCAAAGATGTCACCCTTAATGTTGTTTGTTTTTATCATTTTTTTTAAAGATTCATCGCCTTCGCAGGGACCCTGAGAAGGCGATGGTTAGTTATCGTTTTCGTTATCGTTTTCGTTCCCTCCCCCCTGGGGGAGTTGGAGGGGGCTTTACTTCTTGAAATAGCGATTATACAATCCCTCGAAACCTTTGCCATGACGGGCTTCGTCCTTAGCCATCTCATGTACTGTGTCATGGATAGCATCCCAGTTCTTAGCCTTTGCGTTCTTTGCAATGCGGAACTTGTCCTCACAAGCACCAGCCTCTGCATTCATACGCTTCTCAAGGTTTGTCTTGGTATCCCATACAACGTCACCCAGCAACTCTGCAAACTTTGCAGCATGCTCAGCCTCTTCCCAAGCATAGCGCTTGAAAGCCTCTGCTATCTCTGGATAACCCTCACGATCAGCCTGACGGCTCATAGCAAGATACTGACCAACCTCTGAGCATTCGCCCATCCAGTGGTTGTTAAGGTCTTTTATCATCTCTTCGTCAACGCCATATTCCTTGGCGATGCCGATAACGTGCTCTTGAACGAACTGTATGCCGTCTGATGTTTCTTCCAGTTCCTTGAACTTTGAGCCTGGAACCTTACACTGTGGGCACTGCTCTGGTGGGGTAGGACCTTCGTGGATATATCCACAAACGGTGCAAATGAATTTCTTGTTCATAATTTGGGTTTGTTTTTGTTAATAATTAAAAGAAAAAATATCTCTGTAAGATTTTGTCGAAAATTTATGCCACAAAGATAAGCATTTCTTTTCAATCCACCAAATAATTCTGCAAAAAAATGTATTTTTTTCTTGTTTTCGTTATCGTTATTGTTTCGGTTTTCTTGGCATGAATCAATAAATGGTGAGTGAGTTCAAAAAATATTTCCTTTTTTTTTGTTAAATTAAGGAAAATTGTGTAAATTTGCAGCCGATTTTAAAATAATACGTGCGCATGCGCCATTTAGCTCCTATATTTTTTCCTGTATGCTGTCTTCTGTCCATTATCTGTTGTCTCTTTGTGACGACAGGATGTATGGAACGTACCTCTGGTGCTGCTGATTCTCTTGATGCAGACACTGTAGAGGTTGTAAAGGAAGAATCAGCCCCCCTTGATTCTTTGTCGAAGATGATATCTCAAGCTCCTATGCCAAAGGCGGCAGATGAGTTGTTTGAGGATTTCTTTTTTAACTATGCTGCAAATGTTGAAGTGCAGCGAGCACGCACTATCTTCCCTATGGTATATGAGGATAATGGTCTTGAGGTGCTCATAGAAAGCAAGCAGGATTGGAAGAGGGAGAGCTTCTTTATGGCTGACGGATATTACACAATCCTTTGTCAGGACCAGAAACAGCTGAAGATGCTTGGCGATACTGCAACCAGTGAGGTTACTGTACAGAAACTCTCCTTCCCAGACAATGAAGTGAAGGAATGGCTCTTCTCTCGTATCAAGGGAAAGTGGTGTCTGCGTTCTATTGGTGTGAAGGAACTGTCAGAGATACCAGATCATGAATTCCTGAAATTCTATAACACCTTTGCTACGGATACTCTGCATCAGGAAAACTATCTGGCAGAATATGTCACTTTCAAGGGACCAGACCCTGATGAAGACTTTTCTACAATGGAGGGAGATATCATGAGAGAGCAGTGGCCTATGTTCAAGCCTTGGTTGCCAGAAAATGAGTTCTACTGCATCAGATATGGTAAGCAGAATAATGTCGCATCAGACAAGCGATATTTCTTTGTCAGAGGCATCTCAAACGGAATACAGACAGACCTCGTCTTTATCAGAAAAGGAAAAACCTGGGAACTGGTAAAGGTGGAGTCCTGAAGAGTTAAGAGTTAAGAATTAAGAGTTAAGAGTTAAGAAATAAACTATCAACTATAAACTTTAAACTTTAAACTTTAAACGTTACATTGCATAGCTTACTTCATTATAATACTTTTGGCATAGACCAATCCTGTGAGGCCTTCTATGAGCCTTCTACAGAGGAGGAACTGGTAGCCCTTTTGCCTGAGCTGCGTGAGAAACCTCTTCTTGTTATCGGTGGAGGAAGTAATCTCCTTCTGACGCAGGATTTCAAGGGCAATGTGCTTCATCCTGCCATTCTTGGCGTGTCGGCTTTTGAGGAGTCCTCAGAGGTGATGCTGCGATGTGGTGCAGGCGAGAATTGGGATGATATTGTTGCCTATGCCGTCAATCATGGCTATTATGGCATGGAAAATCTGTCGCTCATCCCAGGAGAAGTGGGCGCTTCGGCAGTTCAGAATATCGGTGCCTATGGTGCAGAGGCAAAAGACATCATATATGCTGTTGAGGCTATCGAGATAGCAACAGGCGAAAAGGTCGTTATACCAGCAGAGGAGTGTCATTATGCTTATCGTCAGAGCCGTTTCAAGAATGAATGGAAAGGTCTGTTCGTCATAACAGCTGTTACCTATGCCTTATCAAAGACCTTTACTCCAAAGTTGGATTATGGAGGTCTGAAGGGACAGTTTAAGAATCCTGACAAGGTGACTGCTGCTGATGTGCGCAATGCTGTTATCAGTATTCGCGAATCAAAACTTCCTGACTGGCATGTGGAGGGTAATGGAGGTTCGTTCTTCATGAATCCTGTTGTTAGCAAGGAGAAATTGGAAGAGCTGCTCAGCATATATCCTGATATGCCACACTATGATACCAAGATTCCTGCCGGATGGATGATAGAACAGTGTGGCTGGAAAGGTAAGACACTCGGCAGGGCAGGAGTGCATGACAAACAAGCCCTGGTACTCGTCAACAAAGGTGGCGCAACAGGACAGGAGATACTGACACTCTGCAATACCATAATCCATGACGTCAATGAAAAATTCGGAATCACCCTGCACCCAGAGGTGAACATAATATAACGGTTAACGGTTAATGGTTAACGGTTAAAGTTTAATTTTCAATTATCAATTCTCAATTATAATACATGATTACAGTTACAAATCTTGCAATTCAGTTTGGTAAACGTGTTCTTTACAAGGACGTAAACTTAAAATTCACACCTGGAAATATCTATGGCATTATCGGTGCTAATGGTGCCGGTAAGTCAACACTCCTGAGAGCTATCAGCGGTGAGCTGGAAGCCAACAAGGGTACTATAGAACTGGGTCCTGGTGAACGCCTCTCGGTGTTGGAACAGGATCACTTCAAATACGATACATATACAGTCATCAATACTGTCCTCATGGGACACCAGCCTTTGTGGAAGAATATGCAGGAGCGTGATGCCCTCTATTCTAAGGCAGAGATGACAGAAGAGGATGGCAATCGTGCTGCTGAGTTGGAAGAGCAGTTTGCTGAGATGGACGGTTGGAATGCTGAAAGTGATGCAGCACAGCTGCTGTCTGGACTCGGCATCAAGGAAGACAAACACTATCAGATGATGTCAGAGCTGTCCAACAATGAGAAGGTGCGTGTGATGATGGCTAAGGCACTCTTCGGAAATCCTGATAACCTGCTCCTCGACGAGCCTACCAACGACCTCGACCTCGATACAGTACAGTGGCTGGAGGAATATCTCTCTAATGTAGAGCAGACCGTCCTCGTAGTGAGCCACGACCGTCACTTCCTCGATGCTGTCTCTACACAGACAGTGGATATTGACTTCGGCAAGGTGACAATGTTTGCTGGTAACTATTCCTTCTGGTATGAATCCAGTCAGCTGGCCCTCCGTCAGGCACAGAACCAAAAGGCTAAGGCAGAGGAAAAGCGTAAGGAGTTGGAGGAGTTCATTCGTCGCTTCTCTGCCAATGTGGCAAAGTCAAAGCAGACAACATCACGTAAGAAGATGCTCGAGAAACTTAATGTTGAAGAGATACAACCATCTACCCGTAAATATCCAGGCATTATCTTCCAGATGGAGCGTGAGCCTGGAAATCAGATACTTGAGGTAGAGAACCTGAAGGCTGTGGAAGAGGACGGAACAGTATTGTTTGACAATGTGTCATTCAATATCGAGAAGGGACAGAAGACTGTCTTCCTGTCTCATAATCCAAAGGCAATGACAGCCCTCTTCGAGATTATCAATGGCAATCGTGAGGCTGATGGCGGTACTTACAAATGGGGCGTTACCATCACAACAGCATATCTGCCACTCGATAATACGGAATTCTTCCAGAGTGACCTGAACCTTGTTGACTGGCTGTCACAGTATGGCACAGGCAATGAGGTGATGATGAAAGGCTTCCTCGGACGTATGCTCTTCAAGCAGGAGGAAGTTGAGAAGAAAGTAAGAGTCCTCTCTGGTGGTGAGAAGATGCGTTGTATGATAGCAAGGATGCAGCTGAAGAATGCCAACTGTCTCATCCTCGATACACCAACCAACCACCTCGACCTTGAGTCTATTCAGGCTTTCAATAATAATCTTATCACTTTCAAGGGAAACATTCTCTTTGCCAGCCACGACCACGAATTTATCAATACTGTGGCAGACCGTATCATAGAACTGACACCAAAGGGCACCATCGATAAACTGATGACCTATGATGACTATATCTATGACGAGCAGATAAAGGAACAGAAGGCCAAGATGTATGAGTAATAGGTGAAAGGTCAAAGGTCTAAGGTCTAAGGTCAAAGGTTCCCGATAACCGTTAACCGTTAAACTTTAACCGTTAACCGTTATTTGGCACACTTATTGTAATAGGGATTAGTGCAAAACAGAAGGTAAAAAGTAAAAAATGAGTACAGAAAACAAAGAAAATAAGGATATAGAGTTAGAAGAGAAAGCAAGTGAAGTAGAAAACCCAGAGGCAGCTGCTGAGGCATCTGAGAACCAAGAGTCAGCAGAGGCACAGGAATCATCTGAAGCAAAGGATGAGGAAAAGGCTGCTGAAGCTTCAAAGGAGCCATCTCTCGAAGAGCAGATAGAGGAACTCAAAAAGCAGGCTCTCTATAAGCAGGCAGAATTTGAGAATTTCCGCAAGCGCACTTTGAAAGAGAAGGCAGACCTGATCCTTGCAGGCGGTGAGAAGACCATTACGGCTATTCTCCCTGTTCTGGATGATTTCGAGCGTGCTATGGCAGACCAGAGCGACGACCCTGCTGCTATCAAGGAGGGTATGAAACTCATCTTCCAGAAGTTCCTGAAAACCCTTGAGTCACTCGGTGTAAAGAAAATCGAGACAGATGGTGCTGACTTCAATGTCGATTACCATGAGGCGATAGCACAGGTGCCTGGCATGGGTGAAGACAAAGTCGGCAAAGTGATAGATTGTGTTCAGACAGGTTACACCCTAAACGACAAGGTGATACGCTTTGCCAAGGTAGCCGTCGGACAATAATTCTCAATTTTCAATTCTCAATTTTCAATTTAATAAATGGCAAAGAGAGATTACTATGAAGTACTAGGCGTTGACAAAAAAGCCAGCGCAGCAGATATAAAGAAGGCCTATCGTAAGATTGCCATCAAATATCATCCTGACCGTCAGGGTGATAAGAGCGATGCTGAGAAGGCTGAGGCTGAAGAGAAGTTCAAGGAGGCAGCAGAGGCATATGCTGTGCTGTCCGACGATCAGAAGCGTCAGCAGTATGATCAGTTTGGCTTCAATGGTCCTGGTGGTTTTGGAGGCGGTGGCTTCGAAGGCTTTGGTGGTGGAGCAGGATTCTCTATGGATGATATCTTCTCTATGTTCGGAGATATCTTTGGAGGACATTCTGGCTTCAGCAGTGGCTTCGGTGGTGGCGGCTTCAGCGGCTTTGGCGGCGGACGCCCACAGGTACATCGTGGCTCCGATTTGCGTCTGAAGGTAAGGCTGAATCTGATGGAGGTCGCTACTGGTGTCACCAAGAAGTTCAAGGTGCGTAAAGATGTCACCTGTTCCAGCTGTCATGGCAGTGGTGGTTCAGGCCTTGAGACATGTTCTACCTGTCATGGTTCAGGAATGGTCATCAAGCAGCAGCAGAGCATCTTTGGCATGATGCAGACACAGGGTGTTTGTCCTACCTGTAACGGTGAAGGAAAAATCATCAAGAACAAGTGTACTAAGTGTAATGGTTCAGGTGTTGAGCATGGAGAGGAGATAGTAGAGATAAACATCCCTGCTGGCGTTCAGGACGGCATGATAGTCAATGCCCCGGGTAAGGGTAATGCAGGTCGCAGAAATGGTGTGCCAGGCGATATAAAGGTGTTTATTGAGGAAGAGAAGAATGACACCTTTGTTCGAGAAGGCAAAGACCTCATCTATAACCTTGTTCTCGACTTCCCGACAGCAGCCCTGGGTGGTGATGTTGAGATACCTACTGTTGAGGGAGGTAGGCTGAAGATGAAGATAGAGCCTGGAACACAGCCTGGCAAGACTCTTCGCCTGCGTGGCAAGGGACTCCCAGCTGTTCAGGGTTATGGCTACGGCAATGGCGACATCCTTGTCAATATAAACGTGTTTGTTCCGAAGTCGCTGTCAAAAGACGAGAAGAAAGCCCTTGAGACCCTTCGCGGTTCAGAGAATTTCAAGTGTGACAAAGACACGAAGACCAACTTCTTCGACAAACTCCGCTCATACTTTGAGTAATTGAACATTGTCTAAGGTCTAAGGTCAAAGGTTAAAGGCTTAAACCCTTTAACTCTTAAACTCCTTAAACTTTTAAACTTACCACTGCCTCTAAACTCTACACTCTCAACTCTAAACTATGCAATATGCATTGACATTACAATATCTCTATAATGTAGCTCCTGCCTTTGAAAAGGTGGGAGATGGTGCTTATAAGGAGGGCCTTAGCAACACCATCGCCCTTGACGAACACTTCGGCCACCCACATACCCACTATAAGACAATCCATGTGGCAGGCACCAATGGCAAGGGAAGCACCTCACACACTCTCGCTGCCTACCTGCAGCTGTGTGGATACAAGGTAGGACTCTATACCTCGCCACACCTGGTGGACTTCAATGAGAGGATACGTGTCAATGGGCAACCGATTCCTCATCAGTATGTCATAGACTTCGTAGAGCAAGAGAGACCTTTCTTCGAACCCCTTCAGCCATCCTTCTTTGAACTCACTACAGCGATGGCATTCAAATACTTTGCAGAGCAACAGGTAGATATCGCCGTCATAGAGGTAGGACTGGGAGGACGTCTCGACTGCACCAATATCATAACACCACTGTTGTCTGTCATCACCAATATCTCCTTCGACCATACAGGCTTTCTTGGTGACACCCTGGCAAAGATAGCAGGCGAGAAAGCTGGGATTATAAAGCCAGATGTTCCTGTTGTGGTGGGAGAGACAACCCCTGAGACACGTCCTGTTTTTGAAGGTAAGGCATCAGAGCTTCATGCCCCCATCTTCTTTGCAGAAGAAAATCCTCTCGTCACCCCTGAACTCCTTTCAGCCTTTGCCTTGAAGGGCACCTGTCAGACCAAGAACCTCAATACCATACTCAATGCTATCAAGGTGTTGTCAGAACATTGTGGGATAGGGGAGGACTCTGACACTGTTTCTGCTGCTCTCAACTCTGTTGTCAGTCTCACAGGTCTTCGAGGTCGTTGGGAGGTCATTCAGCAGCAGCCCCTTGTAATCTGCGATACAGGTCATAATCTCGCAGCGTGGGAATATCTGGCAGACAGCATCAGGACAACAGCAGAACGTTGTGGAGGAAGGTTGCATATCGTCTTTGGTATGGTGGACGATAAGGATGTCAATGCTGTGTTAGACCTCTTGCCCCATGATGCCATTTACTATTTCACTCAGGCCGACACCCATCGTGCCATTCCGTCAGAGAAGCTTCTTTCTTTGGCAACCTCCCGCCATCTTCATGGTGAGTCATTTCCTGATGTAAAGTCCGCCTACAGCGCAGCAATGCGTAATGCCAATGCTTCTGATTTCATCTATGTCGGAGGTTCCAGCTATGTAGTTGCTGATTTCCTACTTTAGAGGTCTTTTAGCCCAGGTGCTTCATTAGTTGTATCAGTAAGAAAAGAACGCTTTTTTATCTAGTCGGCGGACAAAATTTTGTGCGTCGGCCGATGCGCACGATTTTCGCCGCCTGGTACAAATTTTTTGCTACCATTAATGTTCGCAATTGTTACCATTAATGCTCGCAATTGTTACCCTTAATGTTTGCAATTTTTTCTCTTAAGTTTTACGATGCAATGTTGCGGTTTATTTTACTTTCTACTTTACACTTACTACTGACTTTAAACTTGCTTTTAGATGCTTACGATATCTATTATCGTTTCCGTTTGCAAAGGTACAACATTTTTAAGCCGTTTTCAAGTTTTTTCGTTCGAAGGTTCTGTTAAAATATGTAAACAAAAGTATGGTTTGATTGGGGGCGTCTCAAACGTCTCAAACGTCTTTTTAGTTTTTCTGAAAATGCACATATATAGAGAGAAAAAACTCAAAAAGTCGCGTACCTTATATATAATAGAATTAAATTAATATTATTATAATATATATGTCTCTGTGAAATGTGTGTTTTTGCGAAAAAGCGTTGAGACGTTTGAGACGTTTGAGACGCTTGAGACGGTTAGGAGAGTGTTGTGTTGTAAGAATTATTGTGGAAAAATTGCCTGATTTTTTGTAGATGTTGGAAGTTTTTTATAACTTTGCAAAAGATTAGAGATATAACTAAAAACTAAAATAACTATGAAGAAGATTCTTTCAACTTTAACGCTTACAATGATGGCGTTGACGACCTATGCAGCTGGATATAATGATTCGGATGATATGTTGTTGGGAATTGCTATCATTTTATTTGCTATTATCGCTATCGGAATTGCAATTGGGTTGTATGTCCTGGTAGCGCTGATGGCGCAGAAACGTCACAGGAATGTGGTTATCTGGGTGCTTCTGAGTCTCCTTGCATCACCTCTGCTTATAGCAATCATTCTTCTCGCTATTGGAGATAGCAGGAAGGGTGAAGAGGACTTCGTGTAATAACAAGGGAAGATGTAGGGCGTGCCACTGGGATGAGTTCCTGACAGATGAAACACATAGAAGTAGTAGCAGCAATAATCCGCAAGGATGATAAGATATTCGCCACTCAAAGAGGGTATGGCGATTTCAAGGATTGGTGGGAGTTCCCCGGCGGAAAATAGCTACCTGCTGATATGGAGGTGATAGAGAAGATGAAATAGGGAAATGACAAAAGAAGAATATGAAAAATTATTGAGGTCGGATTATTGGAAAGGATTTTCTTATTCAATAATTAAAGAACGCAATTTTACCTGTGAAGATTGTGGTAAGAGATTTTATAACCAAAGGAATAAACTTCAGGTACATCATTTGGTATACAGGGACATTAATCCTTGGTCATACAAACCTGAAGAAATGTTAGTATTGTGTGAGGACTGTCATAAGAAAAGACATAACTTATATGTTTATAAACCAACTGACGATACATTCAAAGAGAAAGGGCGTGCGCTTATACTTAACATTTGGTGTAAACTGAAATACTGGTTTGGTAAGAGACGTTTCAGAAAACGTTTTTTCCTCTTTATTGTTGCTGTATTGGGATTATTGTTATATAGTAAGATGGGCAATTATATACAGGATAATGCTCAGGATAAAAAAGAAACTATTATTGAGGAAGACAATTCAAAAGAGAAAAAGATAAAGGTAAGATCAAAGTCAAAAAAATCAAAGAGAAACAAAGATAATGAGGAAAAGGTAGAGGAGAATAATAATGATGTAGTAAATGAAGAAGAAGTAATAACTTTTGATGAAGGTCTTTCAGAAGTTACTCCAAGTGAGCCAGCAGAGACGCCAGAGATGACAAAAAAGGAGGCAAAGAAATATAATAAGGCTGTAAAGAAAGCGATCAAAGCTGGAGTAAGTACAGAAGGCACCACAGAAGAAATACTTGAAAGGATAAAGCAAGCGAAAGCCGCTAAGAAAGCAGAGAAAAAGGCTCAGGAAATTATTATTGAAAATACTGAAGAATAACTAAAAACAAATATATCTATGAAAAAGATATTATTGCTTTTGTTCCTATTCGTTTCCTTACTCGCAGGTGCGCAGGAGAAAAGAGCCTGGAGTATAAACGTAGGAGGGGGATATACGGCTAAACCTAACTTTTCTACTGATGTTGGAGTCTTAAATCTTGGTGTGCAAAGGCATCTTTCAAGATATTTCTCATTGGGTGGTGGAACTGGAGTTTATTATTGCGATGGAGTAATAATCCCAGTCTATGCAGACGTAAGAGGATATTATCCTATGGGCGACTCTAAATTTTCATTAATCGGAATAGTAAGAACAGGTATTGGCATTCATACAAAAGGCGGGCCTGTAGCTTTTGGCTTTGAGGTGCTTCCTGGTGTAGGGCTGAACATAACAGAACGCTCTTTTGTACACATAAACTTGGGCGTGGGCTCTTATGACAGTGAAACAATGGGAACTATTCAGCTAGGTTATTCGTATAGATTATAAATCAAAACTAAACAATAATAACTATGAAAAAAATCAGTTTTTTAAGCATTATGATGCTTGTCTTAATGGCCATGCCATTGTTTGTCTCTTGTGGTAGTGATGATGATAATGATGATGGTGCACGAGATTCTCAGTTGGTTGCAGAGGTTTCTGGCACATGGATGTGTGTTGAGAGTACTGATACCCAACAAAGTGGTTATGAATTGAAAAGTCTCATAGTTGGTAAAGAGATTACCATCAAAAAAGATGGTACATTTACATCAAATGCGCCTTCATTCGGAAAATCTGGCACTTTCACTGTTAGTGGAAACTCAATTACTGCAAAGAGTGAAGTTGGTACATTTGTAGTAACAGTTACTGTAAGTGGTAACAAAATGACTTGGGACGGAACAGCAAGCAATGGAGTGAAGTTTCATTATGTCTTCCAAAGAGAATAAAACAATACCAGAATATGGTATACCTTCAAATAATACCTCAGCTCACCCTCTTGGGTGGGCTTTTTAGTGTGAATTTGTGAATCTGTGAATTTGTGAATTTTGCGATTTAGCGAGGGCAGTGAAAGTTTCTTGCGCTCCGTTGGTGCTCAGGCGAGCAGAGCTTGTAGTCCTTTCGAATTGCCGAGCGTGAGCAAATTCTTACACCTATAGGTATAAGCGTGCTAAAGATACGATTACGACGAAGTCAATCGGTAAATCGGTAAATCGGTCAATCGGTCAATCGGTCAATTTTGAGAATTTTGTTTACCTTTGCAGGCGAAATGAAGTGGGGATACATCGCATAAAGTGCGCAGAATAGGACAAAGAAGGGGTAGCATCGCACTAAAGTGTTCTGAACGGGACAAAATTGAGGGTGCTGCTCATAGAGCGTGGAGCTGAACCATTTGACAGTCTTCCGACCTTCTTCCTGTCATAATACTTTGCTGTAGTTTTTAAGTTTTTTTAGCATTTTCTATAATTTTATTTTTTGTACCTTTGCACTCGATTTCCTATTCGTAGGCTCTCCGTTTGAGTTGAAGACTATAGGATTCCAAACTTTTTTTGGTACAAATAAATAGTAAGGATAAACTAAAGAAAATCCGATTAAATCTTATGAAGAAAACTACGTTACGTAGCCTTGCCTTTGGCATGGTTACGATGTGGGCTATTGTGTCAGATGCCCAAACCATTGAGCAGAATATGAATGTGCTCTTTGCTATAGCTGACAAAAACAATACCTCTATCCGTTCCTATCAGACGGCATTAGAGAAGGCTCAGCAGAATGTGGAGGCAGCTCGAGCGCAAAGACTGCCAGATATTACAACGGCTCTTTCTGTATCTTATATTGGTACAGGACAGACCTTAAATCGTAATTTCTCTTATTATATGAATCCTAATTTCCCTCATTGGGGTAACAGTTTCGCATTAGAGGCGCAACAGGTGGTATATTCTGGTGGCGCTTTGTCTAATGGCATACGTTTGGCCGAGTTGGGTAAGACTATGGAAGGACATAATGATGAGGGTAATCGTGAGTCTGTTCATATGTTGCTTGCAGGTCTGTATCTGCAGCGACAGTCATTGCTAAACCGTCTTGCTGTGGTAGAGAAAAACGTGATGCTGGCTGATACCTTGATAGACAAGACCCGTAATCGCTATGAAGAGGGCTTGGTATTGCGCAACGATATTACACGCTATGAGCTGATGCGTGAACAGATGGCGTTGCAGAAGGTAGTGATAGCTGATAGGATAAAGGTTGTAGACAAACAGATGAAGACTGCTTTGTATGGCGAGAATAATGGCTCTGAGATGGAAGGTGGTGAATCGCTGGATGTTGATGCCAGCATACTGTCACTCCCCATGCATGATGAGGCTTATTGGCAGGATATCGCTCTGACAGAGAATAGCAATCTGAAAAAGGCTACAACGTCAATAGAACTCAGTAAGGTGCAGGAGAAAATGGTTCGCGCTGCTTCTCTGCCAAAGGTGGCAATCACAGCTGCCGATAATCTCAATGGTCCTAATATGATTAACGTGCCTGCTCTTGACAAAAATGTGAACTACTGGTATGTTGGAGTAGGGGTGAAATATAATATATCCTCTATATATAAGAACAAAAAGACTATTCGTGGAGCCAAACTCGCAACAAAGAATGCTGTGGAGAAACTTGATGTGGCCAAAGAGGGCATCAGCGATGCTGTTCATGCTGCTTATGTGGGTTTGCAGACAGTACAGTCAGAACTTAGGACACAAGAGAAAAGCAGAGAATTGGCTCGTCAGAACTATGACGTTATCTCTAACCGCTACAATAATGGTTTGGCTCTCGTTACTGATATGACAGATGCTGCCAATGTGCGCCTGGATGCTGAATTGAGGTTTGTTGATGCACAGATATCTGTGGTGCTTGCTTACTATAAATTAAAATATGTGGCAGGAGATATTTGAGAGTTAAGAGTTAAAAGTTAAGAGTTAAAAGTTAAAAGTTAAGAGTTTAGAATATTTAAAAATGGAAAATACAAAATTTGTAAGGATTGCATATAATGTAATTATTGGTGTGCTCATTATTGTGGGCGTAACCCTCGTTGTTATTAATTTCTGCCACTTTGGCGATGTGGAGTTTACTGACAATGCTCATGTGGAGCAACATATTACGCCAGTCAATTCGCGTGTGTCTGGCTATATCAAGGAGGTGCGTTTTGAAGAATATCAGCAGGTGAAAAAAGGTGATACGCTGGTAATAATAGAGGATGCGGAGTTTCGTCTGGCTCTGGCTCAGGCAAAGGCAAATCTTGCAAATGCCCAAGCACAGACATCGGCAACCAATTCTGGTATAAACACTACCTCAGAGAATATAAATGCCACAATAGCCAATATAGAAGGGGCTCGAGTGCAGATGGAGAATGCCAGACGTGAGGATGAACGTTACTCAGCCTTGCTGAAGAAAGATGCTGTTACACGTCAACAATATGATGGTGTGCATACTGCTTACCTTGCAGCAAAAGCACGCTATGATGCCATGAGTCACCAAAAGGCTTCTCTCGCTTCTGTGAAGAATGAGCAAGGACATCGCCTTTCGCAGTCGCAAGCAGGAATAGAAGCCGCTGAGGCTGCTGTCCACATGGCAGAACTCAACTTGTCATATACGGTTATCATAGCTACTGCTGATGGCGTAATAGGACATAAGGATATCCACGAGGGCCAACTCGTTCAACCAGGTCAGACGATGTGTGAGATTGTTGACGGTACTGAAAAATGGGTCGTGGCAAACTATCGTGAAACACAATTGCCTAACATCTCTGTGGGAGCAAAGGTAAAGATGGAGGTTGATGCTGTACCTGATGTTGAGTATGAGGGCATAGTAGAACGCATCAGTGATGCTACTGGCTCTGCCTACTCTATGATACCACAAGATAATGCTACGGGCAACTTTGTGAAGATAGAACAACGTGTGCCTGTACGTATCAGATTCACCACTACCGATAAAGAGGCTCTTGCAAGACTTCGTGCAGGAATGAATGTAGAATGTGAGGTGTTGTACTGATGAGAAAAGAGAATATACCACCATTCTCCATGCCGATGTTCCATGACTGGGTGCCTGAGGGTATCCGTCCTTGGATATATCTCTTGCAGGCATTCTGCTTTCAGTTCAGTGGCGGAGTGTATCTGGGGGCTATGAATGATATGATTGGAGAATACCAATGGATGCGTGAGGATGTACAATTTCTCATGTACTGCAACCTTGCGGGTATGGCTATATGGTTCCCTGTGCTGTTTCGCACAAAGTTCCGCTTTACGAATAAAGCCTTGCTGATGGTATCAGCGGTTACTATAATAGTGTGCAATCTGATTACTATGCATAAGCTTCCGTTACCATTGATGTGGGTGGTGTGCTTCATAGCTGGTATAGCAAAGATACAGGGTACGTTTGAAAATCTCTCTAATATACAGCTGTGGATGACTCCAAAGCGTGACTTTGGGGTTTTCTTTCCGATACTCCATATAGTACTCCTTACTGCTATTGAGGGTGCTGGTTTCCTTGCTGCATGGTTTGCATTCTATATGCATTGGCGTATGATGCATTGGTTTGTTATAGCACTGATGCTCTTTGTGCTGATAATTCAGGCTATGCTTACCCGTCCTTTTTGCCCGATGCCGAAGGAGAAACGTGTGCCATTTACTAATATTGACTGGCTTTCAGCCTTGGGGTGGGTACTATTCTTCCTGTGCCTCGCTTATATCCTCAACTATGGTGACTGGTTGCAGTGGTATCACTCACGCACCATCATTATGTTAACTGGTATAGACTGTCTGTTACTTGCCTTCCTTATGCTGAGAATGAAATATCATCCACAGGCGTATATAGAGTGGCGAATAGTGAGGTTCAGATATTTCCGTCCTATCATATTATTTATGGCTTTATTTGAAGTAATAATGTCTGTCGAGCATGTGCTGGAGAATGTGTTCTACGAAGAGGTGATGCACTATACTGACCTTACATACGAGACCCTTAACCAATGGTCTCTGATAGGTGTCTATGCCGGGTGTCTGTTCTCATTAGGATGGCTTAAGGTGCAACAATGGAGCCAATACCAACTGATAAGTATCGGTATGTTTTTTATTTGTCTCTATTGTATAGGATTTTATTTCCTTATAACCCCGGAAATAGGCTACTATCAACTGGTGATGCCACTAATATCAAGGGGCTTTGGCTATGCCATACTCTGTATAGCGTTTATGTGGTGCCTGCATGAGGTGATGGACTTTATGCATTTCTTTCAGGCACTGTGTATATTCAATTTCTTCCACATGTTTGGGGGAGGCTGCATCGGTGGTGCAATACTATCGCATGGCATAGGCTACTATGTCAGCGATGGCTTTGCACGTTACAATGGCTATATTACCCTTGTCAGTATCAGTGGTGGACAATTAGCCGGCGGCTTTGCTGCCCTTGGCACTTATATGAATGGAATGATAGAGGGACTCCTTGCTCAAACCGTCAAGATTCTCTATGGGTATATGATATGGGCTTGTCTGCTCTTTATCGCCATATTCCTCTTGTGGGATCGTCCAGAGATACGACATACAGTAAAGAGTATGCCTTCATGGAGCCATTTCGGAGCGCGCATCCTTGGCGCCTTCAATCGAGCCCAGCATCGTGCAAGGCGTATCGCTTTACATAAGGCAAGGGTTAGGACGAATTAATGCATAATTCTTAATTCACCTTTGACAGCCTTCCGACCTTCTTCCTGTCATAATACTCTGCTGTGGCGGTAAAGAAGACGTCACCGCTGGAGTTGAGGGCTGTCTCGACACTGTCCTGTATCACACCGATTATGAAGCCAACTGCTACGGCTTGCATGGCAACGTCATTGCCAATGCCAAGGAAGGAACATGCCATCGGAATGAGCAGCAATGAACCACCTGCAACACCAGAGGCTCCGCAGGCGCCAAAGGTGGCTATGACGCTGAGAAGAACAGCAGCAGGGAAGGTGACCTCTATGCCTATGGTATGGGCAACAGCAAGGGTCATCACTGTTATGGTGACTGCTGCGCCATCCATATTGATGGTGGCACCAAGGGGTATGCTGACAGAATAAAAGTCTTCATCGAGATTGAGCTTCCGACAGAGGTGCATATTGATAGGGATATTGGCAGCTGAAGAACGTGTGAAGAAGGCATTCAGACCGCTATCCTTCAGACAGGTGAAGAGTAGGGGATAAGGATTCTTCCTGATTACGATGAATGAAAGCAGGGGATTGAAGATAAGGGCATTGGTAAGCATGCAGCCAACAAGTAACAATACCAGACTTCCATAGGTAGAGAAAATGCCCAGACCGCCTTCGGAAACAGATGTATAGACCAAACCCAATATGCCGAAAGGTGCAAACTGTATGACCCATTTGACAACCTTTGAGGTTACCTGTGCAAGGTCGCTCACCACATCGATGGTCTGCTTGCTGGCACATTTCTTTAATGCCAAACCAACAAAGATGGCCCAGAAGAGAATGCCGATATAGTTGGCGGAGGTGAGGGACATCAGAGGGTTGGAGACCATATTGGTGGCCAGATTGGAGAAAATGTCATTTAAGTCTCCTGGGGCATGGGCATGAGCAGCATTCTCCAGACGTAATGTGACAGGGAAGAGAAAACTGAACGTTGCAGCACAGATAGCGGCAATAAGGGTGCTGACCAGATAGCACGTAATGAGCACCTGAAAACGTTGTCCCAAACCACCATTGGCTTTGGCAATGCTAGAGGCCACAAGTATTCCCACCAGAATAGGGGCAATGGCCTTCAGGGCGCTGACAAAGAGTTCACCCAAAATAGAAATGCCTGTCCATTCTGGGAAGAAAATACCTAAGACAGCACCAATAATGAGGCCCACAAAGATGCGGGTCACCAGTCTCATCTCACTCCAACGTTTAAAAAGTCGTATAAAAGTTCTCATTCTTTTGTAGGTTTTAACACTATACTGGAAATATAGAATATTAGAATTTGCCTGAAAGGTCCTTTCAATTAGCCCAAGTCCACGACCGTTATTCCTGCGCCTCCGAATTGGACGTGTTCATCCCTGCAGCCGATGACATTGGGAAGGGCATTGAGGTAATCACGTATCAGGGAACGAAGAATGCCATTCCCCTTGCCATGTAAGATGCGTACCTGACCAACACCGATTATGATGGCATCATCAACAAAACGCTGCACCTCCATAAGGGCTTCGTCACCCCTCATGCCACGAACATCTATCTCATGACGGAAATTGCGTGTGTGCTCATCAATAACCTGACGGGTCATTGATGACTTCTTATTGCGCTCTGCATCCATCATGGCACCAATGCTGCTCTTCTGGGTCACCTTAACATCAAAGGAGGTGTCACCCTCATTGAATTTCTTCAGCAACTTCTCGATAGGAGAAAGCTCCTTTGGAGCATTTTTTAATGAGGAATTATTACCTGAAACCTGTAATCGGCTCTGCCGCTTGGCTAGTCCAAGAAACTTGGAACCTGAAACTTGCTGCGCAGCAGCCTTCTCCGCTCTGCGTTTTTCCTTACGCTCTCTGCGTGCCAGAATCTGCTGCATCTTCTTCTCGATGGCAGCATCTTTCTCTGTGGTATCTATCTCCTTCACCTCACTACGGAAATCATTCAGCTCCTCACGCAACTGGCGTGTACGTTCTTTCTCGGCTGCTGCCTCACGTATCTCCCGGATGGTGTTCTCGATGCGCCTGTTGGCTTCCTTGAGCATCTCTTCTGCCTGCTCCTTGGCACGTCGAAGGATGGCCTTTCTCTCTTTGTCTATCTCCTCGATATTTGTCTCATAGCGTGAGATGGTCTTCTCGACGTCTTTCTCACGCTGGTGTACCGTCTGACGCTTCTGCTCCCAATATCTCTTGTCGCGCACTATGTCCTGCAAGTATTTGTCACTCTGGATATAGTCCTGACCAACTATCTCTGCGGCATCATTTATTACCTCTTCCGGCAGTCCTGTCTTTCGGGCTATCTCTATGGCGAAAGAAGAGCCCGGACGTCCTATCTGCAGTTGGAAGAGAGCTTTCATCTGGTGACGGTCATAGAGCATGGCACCATTGATGACTCCTGGATGATCTTCTGCAAAATGTTTCAGGTTCTGATAGTGTGTGGTGATGACTCCCCATGCCTTTTTCTCCCAGAACTGCTTCAGCACGGCCTCTGCTATGGCACCACCAATCTGTGGCTCTGTACCAGTACCGAATTCGTCGATGAGGAGGAGTGTCCTGTCATTGGCAGCCTTTATCATCTTCTTCATATTGAGAAGGTGGGAAGAGTATGTCGAGAGGTCATCCTCGATGCTCTGCTCATCACCGATGTCTATCATGATGGTATTGAAGACACCCATTGTGCTGTTTTCCTTCATTGGCACACTGAGGCCGCACTGTACCATATATTGCAGCAGTCCGACAGTCTTCAGACATACTGACTTACCACCGGCATTTGGACCGCTGATGATGAGAATCTTGGGGTGTATGGCGTCTTTCTCGTCATTGCCTGTAAGGGTGATGTCGAGGGGTACGATGTCTTTGTTCTGGCGTTTCAAAGAATTTCGCAACAATGGATGGCATGCCTGCACCCAGTCGATGTGTGGATGGGGGAGCACCTCGGGCTCTATGGCGTCAAATTCGTGGGCCAGCTGTGTCTTGGCCTGGATGAAGTCTATCTCGCCAAGGAACTTCATACTCTCCAGTATGCCATCTACATCAGGACGTATCTCGTCACTCACCTCGGAGAGGATTTTTATTATCTCACGTTTTTCCTCTGCTTCCAGTTCACGCACCCTGTTATTGGCCTCCACAACAGCAGTAGGTTCCAGGAAGAGAGTCTTGCCTGTTGCTGACTCGTCATGCACGATGCCGCTAATCTTGCGTTTCATGCTTGGGGAGATAGGAATGACGAGTCGGCCGTCACGCATGGCAGGTGTTACATCTTTCTCTATCAGTCCGTCCTGTTGTGCCTTTCGGAGTATAGAGTTCAGCGTCTGTGATACAGAGCCGGCAGCCTTTTTCAACTCTCCCCTGATATGGAAGAGGGCACTGGAGGCAGAGTCTTTTATGTGGCCATATTTATCGAGAATCTGTGATATCCTGCGTGCTATGTTCGGATATGCCTGCACATCCTTTGCCAGTTCCCAAAGAGTAGGGTAAGGGCTACCGCCAGTTTCAGGTTTCAGGTTCCAAGTTTCAAGTTCAGGGGTTTGGTTTTCGTTATCGTTATCGTTTTCGTTTTGGTTTTCCTTCAGGCATTCCCTGAAATCGATGATGGTTTGCAGACACCTCATGAGTTCAAAGAGCTCCTGTTCCTCCATGTGGGTGCCTTTCAGCTTCAGGCGTGCAACACCCTGTCTGACATCAAAGAAAAACTCCAGCGGCAGTTCTTCTGCCTCTTCTTTCAGCCTGCGAAATTCACGTACGGCAGACAGCTGGCGGTTTATCTCCGCAGCATCTGTCATAAATGTCATATCGCCTACACGTTCCCATCCCAACTGGCAGAGGCAGTTACCTCGCAGCAGGGTGCGTATAGCAGTAAAACCGAGTTTTTCTTCCATCGTATTTCTATAATTTGGCTGCAAAGGTAATAAAAAATTATCGAAATAATGCTTTTTTTTTGGTATTTTGCTCAGTTATTTGTACCTTTGTCCCCCAAAAAAGTAAAATATGGATAAGAATACTATAATTGGTTTTGCACTTATTGCTGCCGTACTCTTTGGTTTTACATGGTTTAACCAGCCTACTGCCGAAGATGTAGAGGCTCAGCGTATAAGTGACTCTCTTGCTGTTATTAACCAGCAGAAGAAGGAGCAGGCAGAGATTGCCGAGATACAGAGACAGGCTGCTGCTGCCAAGGCTATGGCAGAGGACAGTACAGCATTGTTCTTCAACAATATGAATGGTGTTGAAGGTCGTGTGACACTCGAGAATGAGAAAATCGCCCTGACATTCAATACCAAGGGTGCTGTGGTAGAGAAGGCTGTCATCAAGAATTTTGAAGACCTCAATGGCGCTAAGGACCTGACGCTTTTCGACAAGACAACCCAGAGCCTTAACTTTATCTTTACTACAAAGGAGCAGAACATCTCTACAAAGGACCTCTACTTCGATGTAAAGAAGAGTGCTGATGGTAAGCAGCTTATCTTTGTGGCTGGCGACGAAGCAGGAAAGAATATTTCTGTCACATACTCTCTCGACAAAGACTATCTGCTCTCTTGCTCTATCCTTGCAAATGGTATGAGCGGACTCTTCGCACCAAATACCACTTCTATTGACATTGACTGGCAGGAGCGTTGTAAGCAACAGGAGAAAGGCTTCAGCTTCGAGAATCGCTATGCCACTCTGACATACCACTTCACAGAAGGTGGTACTGACTATCTCAATGAGACAAGTGAGAAGACAGACGAAACTGTTGACGAGAATATTGACTGGGTAGCATTCAAGAACCAGTTCTTCTCTGCCGTTATGATAGCAAAGGACGGTTATGGTTCTGGCGATGCTGTGAAACTCACCAGCGTTCCACAGGAGAAAGAGACTGGCTTCCTGAAGTATTATCAGGCAAAGCTGAAGACAGCCTTTGACCCGACAGGCGTAAAGCCTACACAACTGGAGTTCTACTATGGTCCTAATGACTTCCGTCTGCTTCAGTCTGTTGAGGAAGAGAGTACCTTCGGAAAGGACTTGGAACTGGAGCAACTCGTATATCTCGGATGGCCTCTGTTCAGATATATCAACAGATGGTTCACACTGTATGTCTTTGACTTCCTCAGAGAGATGGCAATCCCAATGGGTGTCATCCTGATTCTCATCACATTGCTGCTGAAGGCCATCACCTTCCCAATGGTGAAGAAGAGTTATATGTCGAGTGCCAAGATGCGTGTGTTGCGTCCAAAACTCGATGAGGCAACAAAGCAGTATGACAAGCCAGAGGATGCTATGCAGAAGCAACAGGCTATGATGCAGCTGTATTCTGAGTATGGCGTGAGTCCTCTCAGCGGCTGTCTGCCAATGCTTATACAGATGCCTATCTGGATTGCGATGTTCAACTTCGTACCAAATGCCATACAGCTGCGCAGGGAGTCATTCCTGTGGATTGATGACCTCTCAACATACGACCCGATAGTAGAGTGGGGCACTAACATCTGGCTCATCGGAGACCACCTGTCACTGACATGTATCCTCTTCTGTGTTGCCAACCTCCTCTATTCTTGGATGACAATGCGTCAGCAGAAGGACCAGATGGTAGGTCAGCAGGCAGAGCAGATGAAGATGATGCAGTGGATGATGCTTCTCATGCCATTGATGTTCTTCTTCATGTTCAATGACTATTCTTCAGGTCTAAACTTCTACTACTTCATCTCACTCTTCTTCTCAGCTGCCATAATGTGGACACTCAGAAAGACCACCAATGACGAGAAACTCCTGGCATATCTGGAGGCTCGACGTGAGGAGAACAAGAAGAATCCTAAGAAGATGTCTGGACTGGCAGCACGTCTGCAGGCAATGCAACAGCAGCAGATGGAACTGCAGAAGAAACGTGAAGAACTGGCGCGCAAGAATGCGGCATTGAGGAAGTAATTGGTAATGACCCCACCCCAAACCCTCCCAAGGGAGGGAGTCTCCCCCTTGGGGAGATTTAGAGGGGGTACACTTTTAACCCAAATCGGTCGTTAGACTGAATTTGCGCCATTTCTAATGGCCGCCATT
>ERZ842401.1093-NODE-1093-length-39697-cov-5.523687_pt1 | contig 39697 bp, 35 predicted proteins | sample MGYA00521270_ERZ842401 | MGnify/ENA primary metagenome ERZ842401 (study PRJEB31892, sample SAMEA3878208) | bioreactor metagenome | biome: Moose rumen | place: Sweden | collected 2011-10 | study: EMG produced TPA metagenomics assembly of the PRJEB12797 data set...
CTGTGGCGCAGTTCCCCGTGTGCCTGAGTCTTAACAAGGGGCAGAAGGAGAAAGAGGGAGATATGCGCACTCCCGAGAGCGAGCCAGGCCAGCCTTTTGTCATTGATGCACATTATATCGGCAATGCCCCGACCAGCTATGCATATTACTTGAATAATATGATTCTGTCTGGCATTCTTGCCATGTGCATTATGCTCGTCATTTCCTACGCACTCGCATCAGAGTTGAAGTACGGGACCTCGAAAGAGCTCCTTGCCTTAAGCGGCGATTCGATAGAGCTTGCCGTATTTGCAAAATTGATTCCCTACACCATCCTCTTTACTATTCTGGGGACTACACTCCAGTTGATTCTTTTTGGGCCGCTACATTATCCGCTCCGCGGGTCGATATGGGCCATGATTCTTGCGATGCTTTTGATGATAATTGCGTATGAAGCCATTGCGATTTTCATTGTTTCCATGGTTCCAACCCTCCGCCTTTCGGTCTGTATCAGCGCTCTCTACAGCATTCTCGGGTTCTCTTTTGCAGGCTTCACTCTGCCAATATCCTCACTTCCCGCCGGTCTTAGAGGCATGTCATACCTTTATCCACTCAGCTTCTACTACCGGTTCTATGTGCAAGAAGCGATTTTTGGGACAGGTTTCCCCTCCTGGTGGATGATTGTCGTCGCCCTAATGGCCTTCCTCTTCGTACCTCTTCTTGGGATGAAGCGCCTAAAAGGGGCATATAAGTACCAGAATTATCCTCGTAACTAATTATGGAAGAAAAAATTACATATATTGGTCGCTGGCTCCGCGATGCATGGGGCATCTTCGTCAATGAGCTTAAACTGATTGTTCATGACAATGGTGTAATGCTGATTTTCTGCTTCGCTGGCCTCGTATACCCGCTCCTTTATAACTGGATCTACGGATATGGTGTCGTCGATGAGATGCCCCTCGCCGTGGTCGACCTTTCAGGAGGCAGCTATTCCAGAAGGTACATCCGCGAAATTGACGCGACAAGAGAAGCGTCCATAGCTTATGACTGCACATCTCTTGAGGAAGCACGGCAGCTGATGGAGAAACAGAAAGTCCATGGAATCATCCTGATTCCGTCAGATTTCGATGAAAAGTTGAATAAGATGGAGCAGGCGACGGTTTCGACGTATGCCGACATGTCGACCTTCCTTTACTACAAGAACATGACGGTCGCAACGAACAAAGTCATGCTGGACGAGATGCATCAAATTCAGACGGAGCGATATGCTGCCGCAGGTTATGTCGGCGAGGATGCAAATCAACTGATTGAACCTATAGAGTACGATGAGTTTCTCAAGTACAACCCGGCCATCTCCTTCACAATGTTCTTTGTCTACATGGCCATGTTCATGATTCTCCAGCAAGTTATGTTCTATGGCAGTTCGACTCTTGCCGGGACCCTTCGGGAAGAAGGACGCAGTTTCGCAAAGCTCACAGACAACCTGAGCGGACACGGAATGGGCCGCATCGTTCTAGGCAGAGCGCTGGCATACTACCTGATTTTCATAGTGCTGGGAGTATATGGAGCCCTATTGGTTCCTCATCTATTTCATCTGCCGATTCACTGCCCATGGTGGGAGATGCTCATTTTGCTTCTCTTCTTCGTAGCGGACATTATCTTCTTCTCATTCACATGGTCTAGTGCCATAGCAAAACGCGAAACTGTCCTTGTACTGCTTCTTTTCGCGACCCCCATTGCGGTGTTCCTGACTGGTTTCACCTGGCCGACATCAAACTTCCCTGTTTTCTGGAAAACTATATCGTATGTTTTCCCGACAACATTCGGATGCAGGGCTTATATGAACCTCTGCAACTCCGGAAGTCTTGAAGCAATCGCCCCTGAGATAAAAGCAATTACGATTCAGACAGTTGTTTATTTCATACTCGCTTCAGTCGCAGCTTATGTCGAAGCCCACTATTTCACAAAAAAACAGTAAATTTGCAGAAAGATAATACTCATTTATGGACAAGAAAAGTTATTCTTTCGGCATGAGCCTCGCCTCCAATCTCCTTCAGAGCGGTGTGCATGGACTCAATTTCGACGATTTCGTCGCTGGTCTCCGCGACATGATGACAGGCGGAGACCTTGCTCTCTCAATTGAAGAAGCTGGCGAAGAACTGGAGAAGTTTTACGCCGAGATGGAAAGGGAACAAACTGAGCGTCAGGCAGAAGCAGGAAAGGCTGCAAAAGAAGAAGGAGAGAGATTCCTCGCTGCAGTTTCGCTGGATCCGGATGTGCATACTCTCAAGAGCGGGCTGATGTACAAGGTCCTCAAAGAAGGTACTGGAAAAGCTCCCAAGGCCACTTCTCAGGTCCGCTGCCACTATGAAGGCACATTCCCTTCCGGACAAATCTTTGACAGCTCTTACAAAAGGGGCGAACCAGCCGTCTTCGGTCTCAATCAGGTCATAAGAGGGTGGACAGAAGGTCTTCAGCTCATGAAAGAAGGCTCCAAATACGAACTCTATCTCCCCTACGATCTGGCTTATGGCGAAGCTGGTGCTGGTGGAGCAATCCCTCCTTACAGCGCTCTCAAATTCGTAGTTGAGCTTCTGGAAGTCCTCTAGGCCCCAGGGCGCTATAATAGGCCCTACCAAGTCTTGTAGGGCCTATTTGTCAGGTAAGAATTGTAGTACCTCTTGTCGCCTGTGACCTCCTCGCCGAGCCAGGAGGGGCAGGGGAAGGCCTCATCCTCGCTCCCGATCTCGATTTCCGCCATCACAAGGCCGTCATTGTCACCATGAAAGACATCCACTTCAAAAAAACGGTCTTCCCCATGCGTAGAATGGCTTTCTGAAGCGGTAGCATGACCTGCCGGGATTATGTATCGTGTCTTTTCAATGACGCTGCCGTGGCATACAAGAAGAAGATCCTGAAAATCCTCAACGGAGATTTCTTTTTCCCACTCCATGCGGCTGATTCCGCCATGGGAAGGCCCTTTTATTGTCATCACTCCTATCCCATCCAGTAGTCTCACCCTAACTGTATTGCCTCCGTCATGAGCAATGTAGCCCTGCTTTATAGAGTGGCTTCCAACAGCTTCTGACATAAAGTCCATGTTCCTGACGAGGAACTTCCTTTCCGTTTCTATCTTCATAGCAAACAAATATTGTCACATCAGGTACTCCGACATATTACGGCCTTCTGCTATTCCCTGACGGATCTCGGTAGATGAGATATCCACCATCGGCGCGTCCAGGACACGGATCTGATAAATGTGGTCAAGCAAATTCTCAAATCCCTGCAAAGACTGGGGATTATCCTCCATCAGACCATCTTCGTCGTGGGCAACAACTTCTGTATCATGGGAATAAGGGGAAGGCGCAGCGGCGCATTCGAGCATCAGACGAGTCCTTGTCGCCTCGGCGTCGGAGCCTTTCCGCGGGAAGACGGCAACCCCATAATCCATAAGGATCCTCGGAAAATCCCTCCACCGATGGATATCATCGAGATTATCGGCACCGATAATGAGTGTGAATTCATTCTCCGGCTCCCTTCTCTTCAGCGCATCAAGGGTCCTTATCGTATAATGCGGAGGTTCCATGTTCATCTCTATGTCATCAATCCATACATGGAGCTCAGGATGCCTCTTGACAGCCTCGACAGCCGCCATATAGCGGGCCTTAGCAGAATCAGCAGATATTGAATCCTTAAGCGGATTCTTGGGAGAGATCACCAGATATACCCAGTCAAATCCGGCCTTCTCGGTCAGATACTCCATTATGGCCTGATGGCCTATATGAAGCGGATTGAATGATCCCGAATAGACAGCTATCTTCATTATTTTGCAGTTTTCCTCCTTCTACAGGCTCGTACAGGTTTTTTCGGCTCCGACAGAAATCCATCAACCATCTCTTCAGCCTCCCTGAATGCAGTTTGAAGATCATCATTGACAAGTACACGATCGAAAAGAGAAGCATAGGTCATCTCTTCCTCAGCCTTTGCTACCCTGCGGTCAATAGCCTCCGGGGTATCAGTTCCCCTCAACTCGAGACGGCGTCGAAGCTCCTCAACCGAAGGTGCCTGGATGAAGACAGATAAAGCCTTGGTGCCAAAGTACTTCTTGAGATTGACTCCTCCCTTTACATCGACATCGAATATTATCACATGATTCTTCGCCCATATCCTTTTGACTTCCTCCTTAAGGGTGCCGTAAAATGACCCGGCATAGACTTCCTCATATTCGACGAATTCATCCCTGGCGATCTTCTGGCGAAACTCCTCCGCAGAGAGGAAATAATACTCGACCCCATGGACCTCTGAGCCACGAGGGGACCTAGAAGTAGCTGACACTGAGAACTCTATCTCCGGATGGAGAGAGAGTATATGATTAACAATCGTACTCTTGCCCGATCCAGAGGGGGCTGAGAATATAAGTACCTTTTCTGCCATTAGTTCTGTATGTTTATGGTTTTTAACATTTCCGACACTGCTGCCTCAAGCTGTTTGTCCTCTCCCCTCTCCAGCGACTCAGGATCATTATAAACCTCAATATCAGGATTGAGCTGAAGATTTTCAAGATAGCGGCCGTTCTGGACGCTGAATGAGCCGACCTGAGGGATGCCGAAGATAAGGGTCGGATCCACCTGGGTCTCCCACCACACGGAAGTTGCCGTTCCAGCCACAGGAGCGCCTATTATCTTTCCTATTCCAAGAGCACGATATACATAAGGGAAACCGCAAGCATCGGAATAATCGCTCTCGCAGGTGACAACGCATGAAGGTTTAACCCATTTGTCATATGGCTCCGGTCCCATTAAGATGCCTCGTGGTCTCCTCTCGGTATAGAGCTTGCCGTCGAGGAAGGTCGCAAGATCATTGTGGAGCCATCCTCCTCCGTTGTAACGGATATCAACTATAAGAGCATCGCAGTTCCTGTACTTTCCGAGGGCATTCGAGTAGACTTCGCGGAAGCTCGGAGAGTTCATTCCCTTGACATGGACATATCCAACCCGTCCTCCGGAGAGACGCTCGACCATTTTTTCATTATTGCGTACCCACCTTTGATAGAGCTGCTCAGAATCGCTCGAAGACGGGGTGACGAATATCTTCTTCTCCTTTCCACCGACCTTGACCGTCAAGAGAATTCTCTTGCCGGCGGTGCGCTCAAACACATTGTACCAAGGCTTGCCTGCCGGAATTTCTTCCCCTTCTATCGCAACGACGAGGTCACCGGGCTCTATCCCGGGAGCTGCAGCGAGAAGTAGACTCCCAGGAAGGAACTCCTTGACCTTCAGTCCCTTCCCTTTGTATTCATCATCAAAAATTACCCCAATTCTTCCTGTGGGAGCTGAAATCCCATGGCGATAGCGACCTCCCGTATGGGACCCGTTCAGCTCACCGAGCATTTCTGAAAGAAGCTCCCTGAAAGCAAAATTATCGGTAATATAAGGAAGGAATTGCCGGTAGTTCGCTGCTACCGCATCCCAGTCCACGCCATGCATATCCTGATCATACCACTTTTCCTTAACTTCCTTCCAACAGTGATCGAATATATACTCCCTTTCTTTATCGGGAAAATACTCATACTCGCCCTTGAATTCTATTTTCTTGTCGCTAAATGATTTGATATCTCCTTTTGAGACGCTGCCCAGGCTCAGGGTATAGATACTCTTCCCATCAGGAGACAGCACCAGAGGGCCTGAGAAGCCCTTTTTCACGACCTTTACAGATCCGGATTCAATATCAAGACAGCAAAGGTCACGTCCCTTTTCCAATTGGACCACATAATATAGTTTTTTTCCATCCGGAGTAAGGAGGTGGTCTCCAAGGCGTCCCGACTGGCGAGTAAGGCGCACAATGCGGTCACGCCTTCCGTCAAGATCCATTTCAATCTTTTTGACCTTCTCGACCTTGGAAGTGTCTTTTTTGTCGTTCTTCTTGTCTTCAGCGAGAAGCTTATCAATCTCCCTTTGGTCTTTATCCTTGATGAAATCCAAATATGCTTCATTATCGAAGAACATGATATAAATATCCCCTTCCGCACCCCAGCTGCCGTGGCTGCGATATCCTGCCTTGTCGCTTTCCCATGTCATTGCCTTGCCGCCGAGAGCCCAGCGGAACGCAACATCCGAATAGCCGCTTTCAGTCAGGTCGGTAAGCTTCCCGCTGTCAACATCTATCATGGCGATATCTTCGTTATACATCCTCGCGCCGCCCTGATAGCCGGTCAGGATATAGTGGCTGTCAGGGCTCCACTCAAAGTCAAGGTCACCATCTGAGTATGAATAATTTACACCTTCATCGAGGATGACCTTGTCCTTCCCGGAGGAGATGTCCAACACAACTATTGCAGTCCTGTTCCTCAGATAAGCGAGTTTCTTTCCGTCAGGGGAAACTTTCGGCTGGAAACAGGTCTGACCAACGGGAGTCACCCTCTCTTCTTTCGTATCTACAGCAAAGCTGAAAAGCTTGTCTTTTTTGTCCTGGAGGCTCGTTTTATATATTCCCCATTCACCATTCCTCTCGGAAGCATAATAAAGCGTGCGGCCGTCCTTTCCGAATGCCACTCCCCTTTCCTGCTCTGGAGTAGAAGTAATCCTTCTCGTATCCTTGAGATCCACCGGAGTCACATACACATCACCCCTCGAAACAATAGCGATTTCCTTCTCACCTGGTGAGACGGCGAAGTCTGAAACTCCGTCAGCGGAAGTCTTGAAAATATGCTCCTTAGAGTCGCGGTCTTTCTTTATGGAAATATCTATCTTAGAGGGATTTGCATCACCTGCTTTAAGCGTATAGAGATCTCCGTTCCATGAGAAGCATAGAGTGCCATTGAGAGCAACGGAAAGGTAGCGGACGGGATTGCCGGTAAAGGATGTAACCCGGACCGGAGCGCCACCGCCAAGTGAAGCCTTCCAGACATTCATATCGCCCGCCCAGTCATCGACAGAGATCTCCGTTTCGCCCCTTTCGCTAAGGAAATAGAAAGACTTACCATCTGGAGCAAATACCGGAGCCCGATCCTCTCCTATGAAATCCGTCATCTTTGTATAAACACCATTTTCAAGCTTCCAGACATCCCTTGTGACAGCCGAAGTATGGTGCTTTCTGAATGGATCCTCCATGCCCTTTATGTCCTCATAGAGAATAACACCACTACCATCAACAGAGGCTGCTCCAATATTCATCGAAGAAACCATTTCCGGCTCCGGCAGAATCCCTCCTTCGGGAACGGACAGGGCCTCATAGAGATTGAATCTGTAAAGCTTTGTCCACCCGGGGAAAGCTGCAGAAGAAGCTGATTCTCCGAGGTTTCCACCGAAATAAATATCTCCGGAAGGACAGACGCAGAACGGGGTCTGCTCTCCTCCGTAATCGGTCAGTCTCTGCGGCTTGCCGCCTTCAGAAGGGACTGCCCATATATCTTTCTGGCCTTCCCTGAATGAAGCGAAGACTATATATTTTCCGTCCGGACTCCAAAGGGGCTCGGTATCATGAGCCGGGTTTGTTGTAAGACGGATTGCTTCCCCTCCTGCTACCGGGACACGATAGATATCACCCTGATAGACAAAGGCCACTTCGGACCCATCGGGAGATATGGAGTTTTGACGAAGCCACCTCGGAGTAGTCTGAGCTGTCGCAGATAAAAGCGAAGCGAATACCAATACGGCGGAAAGAATTTTTTTCATTGCAATAATCAATTGAGTCAGGATACAAATATAATGAAAAAGTAGTATATTTGTAGATTGAAAAGACATAGTAAATTATATCCAACAAGTATTCAAATTATGGTTAGTTACAAAGAACTTGGTCTTGTGAACACCCGTGAGATGTTCGCAAAGGCCGTCGCCGGCGGTTACGCTATCCCCGCCTTTAATTTCAATAATATGGAGCAGCTTCAGGCCATCATCCAGGCCGCAGCCGAGACAAAATCCCCTGTCATCCTCCAGATTTCAAAGGGCGCTCGCAACTATGCAAATCAGACCCTTCTCCGCTACATGGCTGAAGGCGCTGTCGCTTACGCCAAGGAACTCGGCTGGGAGAACCCGCAGATCTGTCTCCACCTCGACCATGGTGACACTTTCGAGCTCTGCAAGAGCTGCGTTGACATGGGCTTCTCTTCCGTCATGATCGATGCTTCCTCCAAGCCTTATGAGGAGAATATCGAGCTCTCCAAGAGAGTTGCCGATTATGCTCACCAGTACGATGTCACCGTAGAGGCTGAGCTCGGTGTCCTCGCCGGTGTCGAAGACGAGGTCTCCGCTGAAGAGTCCCACTACACCCGTCCTGAAGAAGTCATCGACTTCTCCAAGAGGACAGGCTGCGATTCCCTTGCAATCTCTGTAGGTACCTCGCATGGCGCTTACAAGTTCCGTCCTGAGCAGTGCAAACGCGATCCCGAGACCGGACGTCTTGTACCTCCGCCGCTCGCTTTCGACGTTCTCCACGAGATTGAGAAGAAGCTCCCGGGCTTCCCTATCGTTCTCCATGGCTCATCTTCAGTACCTCAGGAATATGTTGACATTATCAACGAGTTCGGCGGCAACCTTCCTGACGCAGTCGGTATCCCCGAGGAGCAGCTTCGAGAGGCGTCCAAGAGCGCAGTCTGCAAGATCAATATCGACTCCGACAGCCGTCTTGCAATGACCGCAGCGGTCCGCAAGGTATTCCATGACAAGCCGGGTGAGTTCGATCCCCGTAAATACCTCGGTCCTGCTCGCGACGAGATGAAAAAGCTATACATGCACAAGATCGTCGATGTCCTCGGCTCTAACGGCAAGGCCTAATTGACTAATAAACAACAGTAAGAGGATGACCGTTTAATTCCGGACCATCCTCTTGCTTTTAACTGAAAACCACATGAACACCACACGCATCGCAATGATCGCTGCTGGCATTTTCGCCGCAGCCTCCCTTTCTGCCCAGAGTTTCGTCTCCATCCCCCTCTCAAAAAATACTTTTGAGAATACTCATATTACAAAGTTCGAAAAGGCCAACTACCAGGGAATGGACTGCTACAAGAACTATGTAGTAAGTCTCCAGCACACGGGTATCGCCACAATCTGGAGATATGACGGCAAGGATAAACTCGAGAAAATCAGTTCTTTCGATCTCGCAACCCATGATCCTGTCAACCACTCAAATGTAGCTTCTTTCGGCGTAGAGAAATTTGACAAGAAGGATCCCACGCCTCTTCTTTACATCAGCCAGTGCCATAAAAAGCCCTACAACGGACTCAAAGACGTTCTATTTGTTGAGAGAATCAATCCTGACATGAAGGGCTCTACCCTTGTACAGACTATCTACTTTGAAGATCAGAGCAACCTCTTCGGATATGCTCTCCAGTGGGTAGTAGACAAAAAGAACAAGATGCTCTACGGCTATGGGAATACGACAAAAGACAGGGATATAGAAGGCAACCGCCACAGAGTAATCAAATTCGCTCTTCCGAAACTTTCTGATTCAGACGCCAACGGAATGGTAGTTCTCAAGGAGTCCGATGCTCTGGAAAACTATGTCCTCGAAGACAACGGCCTTAGTTTTGCTACTATCGGTCAGGGACTTTGCATCTGGAAAGACCGCCTCATGATGCCTACTGGTCTCGGCACTGAGGAGTATCCCAGTTACCTTTTCGTATGGGATCTGAAGAAAAAGAGGGCTGTCGAGGTTCTCGACATGGGCATCGGCACCACTGGAGAACTTGAGGATCTCGCCCACTTCAAGTGCAAGAAGTACCTCGTCCAGGGACAGGACGGCCTCTTCATGATGAAGTATAAAAAGTAATCCTTATTTCCTAAGTCTCAAGGAGTTGTATACCACGCACACGGAACTTAGTGCCATACAAGCCGCGGCGATTGCCGGGCTAAGCATGAAACCTGTGGACGGATAGAGGACTCCAGCAGCAATAGGAATTGCGAGGATATTGTATAGAAAGGCCCAGAAAAGGTTTTCCCGGATGATACTGACCGTCTTTTTCGATAGACGGAGAATATCGGAAATCTTGGAAAGATCTGACTGTACGACAGTTACCATCGAAGAGTCGATGGCTATATCGCTGCCCTTCCCCATGGCTATACTAAGATCTGCCTGGGCCAGGGCAGCGCTGTCATTAATCCCGTCTCCAACCATGGCGACCTTATTGCCCTTACTCTGAAGGGTTCGGATGTACTCAGCCTTGTCGTCCGGGAGGACGCCAGCGCGCACATTGCTGATTCCCGTTTCTGAGGCAATACGCTGAGCCGCTACCTGATTATCTCCGGTAAGCATATGAACCTCAATGCCTTTGGACTGAATATCCTTGATGGCAAGAACTGAATTTTCCTTGATATCATCCTCGAGAGCCAGAAGTCCATGGATGGTGTCCTCATCGAAAAAAACTGTGATCGCATATCCCTTGTCCATAAAAGGGCCGATGCTATCCGCTATGTCGGAAGATGTACTCTCTGGAAGGCCGTCAGGGAAGATATCCATAAGAAGGCTATAATTGCCGGCGTAATACTTTTTGCCATCAAAAACTCCAGAAACACCCTTCCCCGGTATAGCCTCAAATCCCTCGACAGGGACCTCGTCACAGCCTCGAAGAGAATTCACAACAGCCTCAGAGAGAGGATGTTCCGACTTCTTCTCAAGGGAATAAAGGATATCTTTATGACCACTTGTATATGTGCTTTCTTCAGCAATCACAGACGGATTCCAGACAGATTCCACGACCGAAGGATGACCTTCGGTAAGGGTGCCAGTCTTGTCGAGAACGACAGCATTGATGCTTTTTGCGACTTGAAGAGCCTCTGCATCTTTAATCAGTATACCTTTATCTGCTCCGCTCCCGATTCCGGCGATAATAGCTGTAGGGGTTGCAAGTCCAAGAGAACAGGGGCATGCAATGACAAGCACCGAGACCATCGCCAAAAGGCCCTTAGTAAGGCCATCAGATGGCGAAAGGAATATCCAGAGAAGAAGGGTTATAACAGATAATCCTATGACAACGGGAACAAATATGGATGCCACCTTGTCAACGATGTTCTGGATAGGTGCGCGGCTTCCCTGCGCATCCCGGACGAGCTTTATGATTGCAGAGAGCATGGTGTCATCACCCGTCTTTTCGCAGCGGACATTGAAAGTACCCTTCTGGTTCACCGTGCCAGTAAACACCTCTGAACCAGCACCTTTCAGAACGGGCACGGGCTCCCCGGTAAGCATGCTCTCGTCTACGTAAGACTCGCCGTATGTAACTTTCCCGTCTACAGGAATACGATTGCCGGGCTTGACAATAACCACATCACCTTTTTTCACCTCCGCTATCGGAAGCGTAATCTCCCTTACAGAAGGAAGGCTGTCAACAACCTCAACTCGCTGAACAATGACCGTCTGAGGTTTTAAGCCCATCAGCTTGCGTATCGATGCCGTTGTTCCTTGTTTCGCCTTCTCTTCAAGGAGTCTCCCGAGGAGGATGAAGGCAACGATCATCGTGCAAGACTCGAAATATATATGAGCCTCAAGTCCCCTGGAGGTCCATACATCAGGGAAGCATAGATTAAACAGACTGAAAAGATAGGAAACGCCGACTGAAAGAGCCACAAGCGTATCCATATTAGCACTTCCATGTTTAAGCTGCTTCCATGCTGCTATTAAAAACCTTTTTCCTGGCCACGCAATAACAACGGTTGCCAGGAAAAGAAGAAGATAATCTTTGCCGGGAAAAGGCTTGAAAGCCATGCCGATGAGCATCACAAGAAACGCTCCAACGGCAGCAACTAAAGTATCAATCTTAAGATGCTTATACTCTCTTTCCCGCGACCGATCGGCTTCCGAGTCGGCCTCGTCTTCGCTTCCCTCTATGATAAGGTCGTATCCCACGCCCTGCACTGCCTTTTTAAGGCCCTCTGGAGTACAGACAGAAGCATCATACTCCACCTGAGCCATATTCGAAGCAAGGGAAACATTAGCGTTCACAACCCCCTTTTGCTCTCTGAGGGTATTCTGGACTCTTGCAACACATGCGGCGCAGCCCATACCCTCAACGGGGAAATTGCGTCTTACGGTACTCATTACTCAGCAAGTCTTTTTTCAATAGCAGCGGTCTGAGTCTCGAATCCGGGCTTTCTGAGAAGGGCAAACATGTTCTTCTTATAAGCCTCTACTCCGGGCTGGTTGAACGGATTGACTCCGAGAATATACGCGCTGACGCCACATGCATACTCGAAGAAATAGAAGAGACCGCCAAGATTGTATGCATCGATCCTTTCGATACTGACTTCAATCTGTGGAACACCGCCGTCAATATGGGCGAGTTTTGTGCCGAGCTGGGCCATTGCATTGCAATGCTCTACATGCTGACCTGCAAGATAATTGAGTTGATCGAGGTTCTGAGGATCCGAGCCTATGACTACTGAACGATTGCTCTTCTCGACATTGACTATGGTCTCGAACATCACCCTATCGCCATCCTGGATAAACTGGCCCATTGAGTGGAGGTCCGTTGTGCAAACGACAGATGCAGGGAAGATACCCTTTCCATCCTTGCCTTCGGACTCACCGTAAAGCTGCTTCCACCACTCGCCTAGATACTGGAGTTTGGGATTGTAGCTCACGAGAACCTCGACTTTCTTATTGTACTTCTCATAGAGAAGATTACGCATGGCAGCGTACCGGATTGCAGGATTCTCAACAATCTTCTCAGAGAGGGCATTCTGCATTTCCTTCGCTCCCGAAAGCATTGCACGGACATCATATCCGGCAAGGACAATTGGAAGAAGGCCTACCGGTGTAAGTACAGAAAAACGGCCACCCACGTTGTTGGGAACGATAAATGTCCTATATCCTTCTTGGTTTGAAAGGGTCTTTAGGGCGCCCTTCTTTGCATCAGTTATCGCCACAATCCTCTCAGCCGCCTCTTTCTTTCCATAGGTCTTTTCAAGATACTCCTTGACAATACGGAAAGCCACCGCTGGCTCCGTCGTAGTTCCTGATTTAGAGATAACTACGCAGGCAGCGTTTCGCTCTGAAACGAGATCCATGAGCTCAGCAAGATACTCCTCTGAAAGGTTATTTCCAGCAAAGACAATCTCCGGATCACGGCCCTTGTTTTTCAGTTGCTTGGCAAAATTATGGCTGAGAGCCTCAATAGCGCATCTTGCACCAAGATAAGAACCTCCGATACCGATAACAACAACAAGGTCTACATCCTTTGATTTCCAATCATCGCGTATATCCTCACATTCTCTGATTAGCGTATCAGGGGTCTCTGAAGGAAGAATTTTCCATCCGAGGAAATCATTCCCCTCACCGGTCTCTTTATCCAAAACTTCCCATGCGGACATCGCCTTATCAATATACTGGCTGTACTCAGCCTCACTTACGAAGGATGAACATCCTCCAAGGTTTAATTTTACCATAACTGACAGAAATAGCATTAACATTTTCATCTGACAAATTTAACTATTTTTTGTTCAAATCCCATTAATAATGCTTATCTTTGTAAGGACGACACTATTTTATTTAGAACCAATAATTCATTATTATGAAGAGAATATTTTTAGCTGTAGCAACTGTTATTGCGTCTCTCTCGACCCTTTGCGCTTCAGCGCAGAATGCAGGGACAGCTGTATGCGCCCACCGTGGATTCTGGAAATGCGAAGCTGCAGGATATTCGGAGAATACTATTGCATCTCTTAGAGAAGCTCAGAACAATGATCTCTGGGGAAGCGAGTTTGACATTCATCTCACTGCCGATGATGTAGTGATTGTCAATCACAACAGAGACATCGCAGGCACTACCATTTGGGACCATAATTACGCTGACTTCAAAGATTTCAGACTCCCTAACGGAGAAGGAGCCTCAACTCTGGACGAGTATCTCACTCAAGGTAAAAAAGGGCCTCAGACGATGCTTGTATGCGAACTCAAGATCCAGCAGAATGAAGAGCGCGAAGATCTTCTTCTTTTTAAGACCATCGATTGCCTCAAGAAGCACGGCCTTTATTCTCCCGACAAGGTAATGTTCATTTCCTTCTCGCTCCATCTCTGCAAAGAAATAGCCCGCATCGCCCCTGAGTTTACCAATCAGTACCTCGACGGGAAAATCGCTCCAGCCGAACTGAAGGAGATGGGCATTAATGGAATTGACTACCAGATAAAGCAGTTTAAGAGCCACCCCGAATGGGTAAAGGAAGCTCATGACCTTGGAATGAGTGTCAATGTGTGGACCGTGAACGACGAGGATACCATTCAAGAGATGATTGATCTCGGCGTCGACTGCATTACAACAAATGAACCCCTTCTCGTACGTCAACTTCTTGGCGACAAGGAGATTAAAAGGGTCGCCGAGAAAAAGGGCTGCGGATGTGGCAGCAGCTGCTGCGAGTAGGCAAACAGTCCTAATACTCAGTTAGTTTCAGTCTGTATTTCAGACTTCCCATATTCCGGTAGTACAGCATTGTATCTGCCGGAATTTTGTCTTCCAGCCCCTCTGCTGGAGAGCAGGAAGCAGATGGGATAGAGGAGGCTCTCGCAGAGAGAATCGGGGTGCGGAGCCAGGTTTGAGGGTCGATAGTAAAATCAACGGGAGAGCGGCGGGATTCTGCTTCGAAGCCGAGAGTCCTGTAGACGGAACCATCTGACCACTCGAGATCAGCATAGCTCATGATGTCGTCGGGATGGATCTCTTCAATGAAAGCATTCATTATCTTCCCCATTCCGCCTTCAACCCTAACCCCCGACATTGACGCGTAACGAACCCATTCATAGGACTTTATGACCTTCCCCTCCTTATTCCATTTCCGGGGAGAGGAGAATTCGGCTACAGCGACAAGGGTCCCTGGCTTCAGTCTGTTCGAGGATTCTGCGGCACCGGTTGAGCGGCGAAGAGTCATTCCATAGAAATATTTAGCCGAAGCGAAGCCGTAGCTATGATGATCCGACAGAAATGAAGCAGCGGTTAACTTGTCTATATGCACGACATCGCAGTTACGGGCGAATACATGGCGGAACTGCCCGGTATGGGCCATAAGTCTAGCCCTATAGGCTTTGCCGCTACTTTTCCACCGGTCTTCAGGGATAATGACAGATCCCGGATAGGACCTTGATAATCCACAGACTTCCAGGTGCTTCCTAATAGCGTCTTCAAGAGTTCTCTCAGATATTGGGACAGCTATTACGCTGAAATCTCTACCATTCTCAGAAAAAACGGTTACCTCTCCAAAGCGTTCCTCTTTGAACTGGCGAGCGCTTTTGGAGAGAGTCTCCCGGATTTCATCCTCGAAACTATCTTGAATCATCTCACCTTCTTGATTACGTAGGTAACAACACCCCAGACGGAGAAATCGTCGGATTCGGTGATATGGATGGGATTGTATTTGGGGTTGGCCGGCATGAGCCAGAGGCCGCTTCCACGGGATTTTTTGCCGGAAGGATCCTTCATTGAAATCCTCTTCAAAGCAAATTCTCCATCCAGGAAACATACTGCCATATCCCCGTCGCAAGGCTCCAGCGACTTGTCGATAACAAGTATATCGCCCTCCTCCACACCAGCATCAATCATGGAATCTCCGACTACCCTTCCATAGAAAGTCGCCTGGGGATGGCGGACAAGTTCGACATTGAGGTCGATGCAAGGATTCATATAATCCTGGGCAGGAGAAGGGAAACCGGCGTGAATGGCCTCCAGGGCCATTTCCACCTTCACCTCGGGTATGCTATTTTCCATCTGATCCATAGGGTGCAAAGTTAAACAAAGTTTGCTATTTTTGCATTATGTATTTCGCCCTCGTCGATTGCAACAATTTCTTCGTTTCATGCGAGCGCGCCTTCCAGCCCGAACTGGAAGGAAAGGCTGTCGTTGTCCTATCGAACAATGATGGCTGCGTGGTAGCAAGGAGCAACGAAAGCAAGGCAATGGGGATAAAAATGGGAACTCCCATTTTCAAGGTCAAGAATCTGGTGGACAGCGGTAAACTCATTGTCAGATCATCTAATTATACGCTCTATGGCGACCTTTCTGCGAGGGTGATGTCCATCCTCAGGGAATATGCTCCAGAACTGCAAGTCTATTCGATTGACGAAGCATTTATGGTATTTGAAGGCTTCTCTTTCGAAAAAGTGGTCGATATTGCAAAGGAAGTGGTATGGAAAATACGTAAATGGGTCGGTATCCCTGTCAGCGTCGGTATAGCCCATACAAAGACCCTCGCCAAGATTGCCAGCCATTTTGCAAAAAAATACCCGGGCTACAAGGGGGTCTGCAGCATTGACAATGAGGAAAAACGGAAGAAGGCACTTTCTCTGACCCCTATTGACGAGGTTTGGGGGATCGGATGGAGAGGCGCACCTAAATTGATTGGAAAAGGTATAAAGACAGCCCTTGATTTCACTGAAAGGCCTGAAGCATGGATTCGGAAGCAGATGGGAGTGACCGGAGTCAGGACCTATTTGGAACTTCGCGGAACGGCAGCCGTCGGCGATGAAGTGAAAGAACGAAGGCAGACAATATGCACTTCCCGCTCATTTGCCGACATGATTGAGGACATTGATGAACTCTCCCTCAGAATCTCCGATTTTGCCGGTATATGTGCAAAGAAACTGCGTCAGGAGGGTTCTCTCGCCTCAACGGTAGGAGTTTTCATGCAGACCAACCGGTTCCGCGATGATCTCGACCAGTATTATCCCCAAGCCACACTTCCCCTCGACACTCCCTCCAGTAGCACGACAGAAATCGTCGGAGCTGCACTGAAGATAATGAAAGGAATCTTCCGTCAGGGGTACAAATACAAGAGGGCGGGCGTTATAGTTATGGACATAATTGCCGCTGACGAGTTCCAAGGGTCGCTTTTCGATGAGAATTCCGCCTTGAGAGAAAAGGAAGACAGAATTTCCGAAATTATGGATTCGGTCAACAGTAACGGCCGGAATCTCCTTAGACTTGCCGTGCAGAGACCGGGGCATTATTCGGACGGAATCCGCTCCGAGCATCTTTCGAAACGGTATTCGACATCATGGGATGAGATGATAGAGATTCACTGAGCACTTATCACTTCTTCTACGACAGGAGCAACATCATCATAGCTATACCCCCTCGAAAGAAGGGCTTTGAGAAGCTTCAGGCGGCATTCGGGATCATCTTTCAATCCGCGGTATTTCTCCTCGGCGATTTTCTTGAGTTTTAAAAATGCTTTCTCAGAGTCAATCGATGACAGGGCTTCCTTGACGACCGGCTCCGATATTCCCTTCCCTCTCAGAATGAAAGAGATCTTGACACTTCCCCAGCCCGTAAGGGAAGACTTTTCCCTTGCGAAGGCGCTGGCATAGCGGAGGTCGTCGACAAATCCATCCTTGACAAGAGAATCAACTATCCTGGCAGCAGCTTCTCTATCCCCTTCCAGCCCCTTGAGAGCTTTCATATAGATGTCATGAGTGCAATACTCCGCTTTTGCGCAGAGTCCCTGAAGGCGAGTCAGAACCCTCTTTTCATCATCAGAAGTCATATCCGAAAGAAATATAGAAACCTAAATCCTTTGTAATCGAAGACCAGTGAATATCTGCCCTCAGAGGCCCTGCAATAGTATTGTAGGCATATTCAAGCCCGACTCCCATGAAATAGGAGTCCTCTGAAATATTTAGGAAATCCGCAAAGGAATTGTTGGAATTACCCACATTGAGGGTAGCGGTAAGATAATTGTTCTTTGCCAATTCATAACGGGCATCGAGGCCGGCTACGGCCAAGATCGGTGACATTACAACAGCATTTGTCACACCCATGAAAGGAATCTGCTGGTCAAGATAACGACCTGCCATCCTTCCTCCGATGATATTCATATAAGGGAAGGGCTTATCCTTTCCCAGAAGCGCCCTGGCATATAGTGTCGGAATCAGTGAAAATCCAGAACCAACCCGAAATACCTTACTGTAGTTAGCAGAGGCTATATATGTCATCTCCGTATTGTCTCCGCCCATGACCACAGATCCATCAAGACTTAACTTGTGGCCTTTGGAAGGAAAATACCCGGCATCATAAGTATCTGAGACGGCATTAAGGTAGCCAAGAAAATATGTGGCCGGAAAGCCCGAAAGGGAATAATCCGGATAATTCCTGTCAGAAAATAGGTCTGATACCCTGAAACTGTCGCTCCTGATGCCAAGACGAAGTTCGAAATCTTTCCATCCCACATTACTCAGATATGCCTCGTTCCTCCAGCATGAGAACTGCATTTTGACCCTGTTGTCAAGGAAATTAAACTGATTCCTGTCGACATATTTATACATTGTTCGGACATTGAATACCGGCCCGGACGAAGGCTTATAGAAATACCTGAGATCTATAAATGGATTTGTACCCAGTTTCCCAGTAATCTCACCGGCATGACCACTGATAGCATGGACATTCAATCCGACATTAAAGAGCGCAGATACGACCTCCTCGGTATCGAAACGCACTCCTACTCCCATCTGGTGGATAGGACCCTTTCTGCAATTGATACAGAGTCTATAAGGCTCGGCCTTACCAAGAAGTTCATATCCGACAAAGTCGAAAAAACCCGTTCCATACAGTTTGGCGACCTCTTTTTCCAGAATCGCCTTGTCTACATATGTACTGTCGAGATGGAAGAGCCTGTTTAATATATACTTGGCATCTTCACCGCTCACGCCCCTGATTTCGATGCCGGAAACAAGAACCGGGGTTACGCCTATATCCACAGCTCTTGGAGCGTACCTTACTGTAGTATCATTCCCAACCCATTCCTTAAGGATTCCCAATTCCTCATCCTTGAGAAGAGCAGCCCTGTAGCCCCTTCCCATTATGGTATCTACAGATGCCGTTGAAAAACTCAACATGTTAAATTCATGAAGATCAGGTTTTATGCGGATATCGGTTATCTTGATATTGCGACGGAAAGAATCGTTACCCAGCATATCCACTCCCTGCCACAGGATATCCGCAAGATTATGGATACTGTCATAATCTTTAGCTTGATCGGACAGTTCAATCCCGAGAATTAAGTCAGCGCCGAGGCTCTGGGCCAGGTCAGCGGGAAAATTGTTCCTCATGCCTCCGTCCACGAGGACCATTCCATTTGTCCTCACCGGAGTGAAGAGGCCCGGGATGGACATGGTCGACCGCATAGCGGTATTAATATCCCCGCTATGCCAGACCTTAGCCCTTCCTGAAACAAGATCCGTAGCCACACATACGTAAGGAATCGGCAAATCCAAGAAACTGAGAGAATCCGAATAACCTACGGAAATACTTGTGAATATGCTATTTACATTGAGTCCCTGGACAAAGCCTGAAGGAAGGCTTCCCATAAGATTCTTCCTTACGAGAGATGAGGATTTTTCATCTTCCGCCCCTATCTTTAAAGAGCCATCGGTAGAACCTGAAAGCATGGCCTCAAAGTCCTTGAAACTATAATAAAACGGGACCGACAGGGCATAGGTATCCTTATATCGGTTGATTTCGTTGGAAACATATTTCCTTTCGACAAAATCGCTGAGAGCCAAATCCCAATCTATATTTCTGACAAGGGAATCAAGATATTCCGAATCATATCCGAGGGCATACATTCCTCCGACAAGGCCGCCGATACTGGTCCCGAGGACCATATCGACAGGTATTCCTAATGCCTCAATGTGGCGAAGCGCACCTATATGAGCAGCTCCCTTTGCCCCTCCCCCGCTGAGGACGAGGGCAACAGTCGGACGATGCTTTCGGATAGAATCCATTCTGGCATTTATGGCCTTTACCGCATCCTGGTCGGAAGGGTCGAGACCAAATCCAGATGCCCATTTATCCTGAGCGGAAACAACTGATAGACAAAGGAGTATCAGTGAAAATGAAGCAATCAGCTTTTTATGGGTACTACTACTCATCGGCCATGTGTTTATTGTGTTTCCCGGCAAGCATGCCGCAAGCTGCAAGGATATCCTCTCCTCTCGATGAGCGGATGGTTGAGATCACCCCCCTTTTGGAGAGTCTGTCGCGGAAAGCCTCCATAGTCTCCCTTGATGATGTCCCATACGGGAAATCAGGAATCTTATGGAACCTGATCAGATTTACTCGGCACTCTATGCCGGAAAGCAGTCGCACAAGTTCATCGGCATGTCGGAGCGAGTCGTTGAAACCCTCGAACATCGTATATTCAAAACTGACCCTTCTCTGACCGGTAAAATCGTATTCTTTCAGAAGCGCGATGATATCCCTTATATGCCACGCTTTCTCTACGGGCATTAGCGCCGCCCTATCTTCTGGGAAGGGATTATGAAGACTGATTGCAAGGTGACACTTGCTTTCATCTAGATATTTCCGAAGATTTGGGATAACACCGATAGTACTGAGAGTGATCCTTTTCGGGCTCCATCCAAAACCCCAGTCGGCGGTCAATACTTCGAGAGCGCGACTGACATTGTCCCAATTGTCAAGAGGCTCTCCCATCCCCATGAAAACCGCATTTGTCAGTCCATCAGCCTCCTCTATCGACAGAAACTGCGAAAGGATATCGGCAGGGGTAAGGTTGCCGTGGAAACCCTGGCGGCCTGTCATGCAGAATTTGCATCCCATCCGGCAGCCTGCCTGAGAAGATACGCAGAGGGTCTTTCTCTCTCCTTCTGGAATCATTACAGCTTCCACGGCGTTACCTTCCTCAACTGCCGGGAAGAGATACTTTTTGGTCCCGTCAGAAGATACCTGAACCCCAAGGGGGAAGGTCCTTCCAACCTCATACTTCTCCGATAGAGACTCCCTACCCGCCTTGGAAATATTGGTCATTTCGGAAATATCTTTTACCCTCGAAACATAGAGCCAACGGGCTATCTGGCCGCCGGCAAATGACGGCAGCCCCATAGATAAAGCAATCTCCTTGAGATCCGTCGGTGTCTTTCCCAATAATTTCTCTTTCATCAGCTCATTGTTGTCACGACAAGTACTGTCCGGAACCATTATTATACCTGCAAAAATAATACAAAAAAACGATGTATTATCGGAGTATTTTAATATCTTTGCCTTGTCGGGACAACAATGTCCCAAATTTTTAACATTAAAACCTACATTATGGCTAAATCAGTAGAAGAACACACCGGAGCCGATCTCAATGCCGCCAAGCTGAAGGCACTGCAGGCCACAATCGACAAGATCGAGAAAGACTACGGCAAAGGGACAATCATGAAGTTGGGAGATCAGCCAGAATGGGATGCGAGCCAGGTCATTCCGAGCGGCTCGATTGCTCTTGATCATGCCCTGGGTATCGGAGGATATCCAAAGGGGCGTATCATCGAGATTTACGGCCCGGAATCCAGTGGCAAGACCACCCTTGCGATTCATGCAATCGCAGAAGCCCAGAAGGGAGGAGGCATTGCCGCGATCATCGATGCCGAGCACGCATTCGACAGAAGCTATGCAAAAGCTTTGGGAGTGGATCTTGAGACTCTCCTCATCTCCCAGCCTGACAATGGTGAGCAGGCCCTTGAGATCGCTGACAACCTCATCCGAAGCGGTGCGGTAGACATCGTGGTAATCGACTCAGTAGCCGCACTGACCCCAAAAGCTGAAATCGAGGGAGAAATGGGCGACAACAAAGTCGGACTCCAGGCAAGGCTTATGAGCCAGGCCCTCCGTAAGCTTACGGCTAACATCTCAAAGACCAACACATGCTGCATCTTTATCAACCAGCTTCGAGAGAAGATTGGTATCATGTTCGGCAATCCCGAGACAACAACAGGCGGCAATGCCCTTAAGTTTTATGCCTCCGTGAGGCTTGACATCCGCCGCGCTGCGACCATTAAGGACGGCGAAGAAGCCCTTGGCAACCATGTCAAGGTCAAGGTCGTCAAGAACAAGATGGCCCCTCCTTTCAAAAAGGCCGAGTTCGATATCGTTTACGGCGAAGGTATCTCCAGAAGCGGAGAAATCGTCGACCTTGGCGTCGAGTTCGACATTATAAAGAAGAGTGGCTCATGGTTCAGCTACAATGACTCCAAGCTAGCCCAGGGCCGAGAGGCCACAAAGCAGCTTATGGTAGACAACCCCGAGCTCGCAGAAGAAATCGAGGCCAAGATTCGCGAGGCCCTGAAAGGGGTCAAGGACATCTAGGGATCCGCAATAAGACACCTTTCAAGTTTATCGGCATTCTCCTTCGGGAGGATGCCGTTATGCTTTATATTCTCGATGGTCCATTCCTCTTTGGGAGAATTTTCCCTAAATAGGACAATTCCGCGGGCGGCTTCCGTACCGATATAAGGGTGAATAGCCAGTTTCTCAGCAGAGAGTGTCCAAAGAGGGTACGGATTGGGCGGCGAGCAAGATATAAGATCCTTTAGGCCGTCATATTTATCCTTGTCGAAATGATATATGTCCATCAACTGCTCGGGATAAGAATACCCCCCGAGGGCTTCCCTGTATGAAATCATCTTTGAAGCGAACCATCCCCCAATGCCGGGCAGGGCGTCAAAGGCCGCAGAATCAGCCTTGTTAATGTCTATTTTAGGGATTGAGATAAATGGAGCCAGCCTTTTGAAGACAGTGTCAGAGACAACATAAGATTTTGCAAAATCCGACGGCCTTCTAAAGCGGCCTCCCTTTTTCCTGTAATTATCTATCGACTCCGCCTGCTTCTGAGAAAAACCAAGTCTCATAAGGTCTGATACCGACACAGTATTGGGGTCAAAGGGGAATGATTCTATCTTCCTCATGCCCTTCGGAACCACTTTCATGACGTCCTTCCGATCCGAACTACGACGGACGGAGACTTGAACAGTGTCCCTATTCTGTGCTGAAGGTGTGGGCGCAATGATATAAACCGTATCCGGGCGCTCACTCTTGGAAAGTATATCGGCAACTGATGCCTTATGCAGGAAAAGGGCTGTCTGAAACCCTATCAGGAGGAACGTCAGGGCTATCACCCCTGTCATAATAGAAGTCTTTCTTTCCATAGTTTTTCTTTTCTTTCTTAGGTTCTGCCCCGGCGACCACTATCACAATCTCGCCCCGGGGCTCATTATCCCTGAAATGCTGAAGGACCTCGGATAGAGTGCCCCTAACGTGCTCTTCATGGATTTTTGAAATCTCTCTTGCAACAGAGCAGCGCCTTGTAGCGCCAAAATATTCGGAGAATTGCTCCAATGTCTTTATCAAACGAAAAGGAGACTCATAAAAAATCATTGTCCTCGTCTCTCCAGAAAGGGTCTTCAGGAGGGTCTGCCTGCCTTTTTTCTGGGGAAGGAATCCCTCAAAGCAGAAACGGTCGCAAGGAAGGCCGGATGATACCACTGCCGGGATGCAGGCCGTCGCTCCGGGAAGAGTTTGCACCTCAATACCCTCATCCGCACAGGTCCTTGCGAGCAGGAAGCCGGGGTCAGATATGCCCGGAGTCCCGGCATCACTTACAAGGGCGACATTCAGTCCGGACAATATCTTTTCCTTTATCATCTCCACCGTACCGTGCTCGTTGTATTTATGATGTGATTGCAGCGGTACATGAATGTCATAATGCTTGAGAAGTACGGAGGTTGTCCTTGTATCCTCTGCAAGCACCAAATCAGCATCCTTCAAGACCTGAACGGCCCTGAAGCTCATGTCATCCAGATTACCGACAGGAGTCGGAACTATGTAAAGACGACCGGGCACTTCCCTATCCAAGCTTCTTTCTTATAGCCATCATGAAACTGTAGACAACATCGGAGGCAAGATTCCAATCCGGGAAGTTGGTAAGAATATAGTCGACAGCTTCAGGGAAGTCAGCTACCTGATTGAGGTCTGCAATCGTCTTGTCATAGAGAGAATAGTCCTCTTTGAAAAGGGTATTGATGAAAAGGGCCCTGTCAAAAAGGGAAATCGCACTGCGAAGGTTTTTAACGGGCATTCCCGGCTTCGCCGTCTGCCAAGGGTAGCTGCCGTCGACAGTCTTGAGATTCTTCTTCGGGGCCTCAGGAAGGGGCTCTGCGGGCTCCTTTTCGGGAACTGGACCAACCTCCGGGAGGGGCTCCTCAAGAGGAGTATCGTCCGTAGGAAGATCTTCCGGCTCAGGGATGTCAACGATATCGATATCAATATCAACATCTTCATAATCTGTCTCGGCAGGGGCCTCCTCCGGGACTGATTCTATCTCAGCCTTCATCGCGACGACAGACTCTTCCAGCATTGAAAGTCTCTTCTTGAGCGATTCGATTTCGGAGAGAAAATCTCCGAGGATTTCCATATTGTTTTTCTCCATAATTGACTATATTTGCAAGAGTCAATCACAAATATAAGGAAATGTTTTCAGAAAATAACAAAAAATCAGGCTGCATAGAAGTTATATGCGGCTCCATGTTCTCGGGGAAAACGGAAGAACTTATCCGCAGGCTCCGCAGGGCCCAATTCGCTAAACAAAAGATAGCCACCTTCAAACCGACGATCGATAAACGTTATTCAGAACTGGATGTAGTCTCGCACGACTCCCATAGCATTTCCTGCACTCCTGTCAAAACCCCTTCAAGGATGCTACAGATTGACCAGGACGTTGAAGTAGTCGGAATTGATGAAGCTCAGTTCTTCGATGAAAGTTTGGTCGGAGTAGTTCAGGAACTTGCCAACAGGGGTGTCAGAGTAATAATCGCCGGTCTAGACACTGATTATCTCGGAAAGCCATTCGGTCCGATGCCGAGTCTACTCGCAATTGCCGAAGATGTCCAGAAAGTCCATGCGATTTGCGTCCGCTGCGGCGCCCTGGCCAACCATTCCCACCGTCTTTCCGACAGCAGAAAACTAGTCGTCCTCGGCGAGAAAGACACTTACGAGCCTCTCTGCCGCGATTGCTACAATAAAGCGTTGAAAGAAGAATCTTAGCGAACCAGCGTAGTAAGGGTGTTCCAAGACACGTCTGACTTATAGAAGGAGCTAAGGTAAGTGAAGTCCTTGCCGGTAAAATAAGTCGCTATAGACGGCAGGAACATGCTAAGGCCGCTATAAATTTCTATATCGAAATCCCCAATGAAAGACGGCGTTGCCGCACGGTAGGGTATGCACTCATCAAGGGCCGCTTCAAAAGCGGTCCTTTCGCTTTCGCTGATACCTGCCTTTATGAGGATATCCTCAATGTCATAGAAATAGCACCTGCCATACCGGAAATACTGCTGGACAGAATTTGGATTGACCTGCATGATGGACTCTTGATACTTATTTATCAGAGTTGCTGAAAGGTCGAAGAAAGTCGATGCTTTGGTACAGTCGAAAACGGTAATTGTCGCCGAGCGATAATCTCCCGACTGCTTGTCATAATAGTTATAATAATCTTTTGCTACACTTACCACATCCGCCTTCCCGGGGCCAAGAAGATGGGATGTAAGGGTTGTATAATCAAGACCTTCTGCAAGCACCTCCGCAGGCGAAAACTGGACAAGGTCGCAAACATCCCTGAGCTCATATGCAACCTCGACGCAGCCCATCAGACACGCATCGAAAAGGAGATAATCTAGGTGAATGGGAATCGCCTCGGCAAACTCTCTCATTTCAAGTTCAAACACAACCTTCTCGGTCGAAGACATCTCCGTTCGGACATCCTGCCCAATACTCCTGACTGCTGGCTTCGACGGGTCATAAGGAAGCTCCACATACGGGAATGGTGCACCCCTGCGACGGCTCCAATTGAAAGACGAGCCTTCATACTTTGACGGCGAGTTGTAATATCCCATTGGCATCCACCCGGAAGCATGGGAGGAGAATATCATCCCGTAATGCTCGCAAGGGAATCGGTTACTGACATATGACAAAACATTGTGCATGGTCTCCGAAGAAGCGGCAATAGTGCCTTCAGGATACACGAGGAGGGTATCTCTGCAGACCTTCCCTTCCGAATCGGAGTACATCCTGAATAGCACCGGGGAGGCATTATCACTATATGAACCGTTCTTTTTAGGAAGGCGGCTGAATACGAGAAGGACCTCGCTGGAGGTGCTTGGGACATAGCCTTCTGAAAGATCGGAGATATCGTCGGAAAGATACTGGGAAAGGGAGTTATATCCTGCAGAATAGAGCAGCAGGACCTTCGAATAACTGCCGGTCGTCACAAAATCCACATGTTTGTCAGGAGACTTCTCCCCCCTTGCGTCTGACTTGAAATCAGGGGATAGTTCGACGCAGGAAAAAAGGCATGCGAGAGCAGCGAAGACCCCTGAGAGCCGGAATACTGATGACAATCTGAAACGTTTCCCTGTCATTTTAAATAAGTATATCTATGCAAATTTAGTCATTATTTTTGTAAATTTGCATATTATGAATAAAACAGTCAGAATGATCATCATCGCAGGAGCGGCCATCGCTCTTTCATCATGCGGCCGGGACTCGAAAGAGGCCGAAACTTTCACTTATACCGTCGACCAGTTCGCCGACCTGAAAGTCATGAGATACAAGATTCCCGGATGGGAAGACCTCACTCTCAAACAAAAGGAGTATGCCTACCACCTTGCAGAAGCCGCAAAATACGGGCGCGACATCCTATGGGACCAGAATTGCAAGGATAATCTCCGCGTACGTCACGCTGTCGAAAACATCATTGAAAACTATAAAGGAGAGCGAGAGTGCAAAGATTTCGAAAACTTTATAGTCTATGCTAAAAGACTCTTTTTCTCCAACGGCATCCACCATCACTACGCAGAGGACAAGTTTTTCCCGGAGTGCCCAAGGGAGTACTTTGCATCACTGATGGAGAGTGTTGGAATCGCCGATGAAGACCTTCTCGATATTATTTATGACCCGTCTATCTACCCCCAGCGGAGGTCCACCTCGACGGGAGGAGACCTGGTAAAGACCTCGGCAGTCAACTTCTATGAAGGAGTTACGCGAGATGAAGTTGAGAAGTACTATGCCGGCATCGTCGATCCCAATGATCCGGAGCCTGTCTCATACGGACTGAATACTAAGGTTGTCAAGGGAGAGGACGGAGTCATTCGTGAGCTCCCCTGGAAAGTCGGCGGCATCTATTCCAAGGCTCTGGAAAAGATTTGCGCCGAGCTGGAAAAAGCCGCAGAAGTAGCTGAGAACGACATCCAAAAAAATGCCCTCGGCATCCTCATCGATTATTATCGCACCGGAGATCTCCGTAAATGGGACGAATTCAATATCGAATGGGTGAAAGATACCCTTGGTACTGTAGATTTCATTAACGGGTTCATAGAGGATTACAACGATCCCCTCGGAAGGAAGGCCTCGTGGGAAGGATATGTCAATATAAAAGATGCGGCCGCATCGGAAAGGACAGAGATTCTCAGCGCAAACGCCCAGTGGTTCGAGGACAACTCCCCGGTAGATCCGAGATTCAAGAAAAAAACTGTCAAGGGTGTTTCCGCAAAAGTCATCAACGCCGTCTGCCTCGCAGGCGACAGCTACCCTTCGACCCCTATCGGTATCAACCTTCCAAATGCAGACTGGATTCGGAAAGAACATGGGTCGAAGTCTGTGACCATTTCGAATATTACCCACACCTACGACCTATCTGCCCAGGAGCAGCCTAACAGCACCCTCAATGAATTTGCATTTGACGAGAATGAAATTGCTCTTGCCAAAAAGTACGGAGGAATAGCCGACGAGATACATACCGACCTCCACGAGTGCCTCGGCCATGCTTCCGGCCAGCTCCTCCCAGGCGTTTCCTCTACCGCAATGGGCGAGTACGCATCAGCCCTCGAGGAGGCCCGCGCCGACCTTTTCGGCCTATATTATAGTGCAGACCCCAAGATGGTTGAACTCGGCATAATGCCTGAGGCGGATGCTTACAAGGCCGAATATTCCAATTATATCCGGAACGGACTAATGGTCCAGTTCACAAGGGTAGAGCTTGGACGCCCCAATACCGAAGCCCATATGCAGAACCGAAAACTCATTGCCGAATGGTGCTATGAAAGGGGCGCAAAGGACAACGTAATCGAGAAGAAGGTCAAGGATGGAAAGACATATTTCGTTGTCAACGATTACTCAAAACTCCGCTCTCTCTTTGCAGAACTTCTCGCAGAGATTCAGAGAATCAAGTCTGAGGGTGACTACAAGGCGGGGAAAGACCTTATCGAGACTTATGCAGTCAACATCGACCCTGCGCTCCACAAAGAGGTCAAGGCCCGCTACGAGGCACTGAATCTCAAGCCATACGGCGGTTTCATCAATCCGGACATTGTCCCCATCGTCAAGGGAGGAAAGACAGTCGACTACAAGGTGGTCTACACTGACGACTACCTAGCCCAGATGCTTGAGTACGGCAAAAAATACGGAACGCTTTAGAGATAATGGACACCCAAAGGATACTCAGGGATTACCGTTACTACATGAAATTGGAAAGAGGGATGTCTCCGAATACGGTGGCATCCTATTCTTCCGATATCGAGAAATTCTTGTCCTCCTTTGAAGAAAAAAGCATCTCGGAGATTTCTTCGGAAGACATTACCAGACATCTCTCAGGAGTAAACAAAAAAGGCCTTTCCGGAAGGTCTCAGGCCCGCCTTATGAGCGCTTTGAAATCTTTTTTCAAATGGACTGTCCTCGAAGGCGAGAGGAAAGACAACCCCTGCGACAAGATTGATTCCCCGAAACTTGGAAGATATCTTCCATCAGTCCTTTCAATTGAGGAGGTCGAAGCGATTCTCGACTCCATCGACCTGAAAAGTCCGACAGGCCCAAGAGACAGGGCCATCCTAGAAGTTCTTTACGGATGTGGGCTCAGGGTCTCCGAAGCCGCCGGCCTTCTCATTTCGAGAGTCTGGCTCGACGAAGGTTTCGTCAGCATTGTCGGGAAAGGCGACAAGGAGAGGCTGGTTCCACTTGGAGAAGTCGCGGCAGATTGTATAAAAAACTATCTGGAAGGCGGCACAAGGGCGATTCCTGCCTCTCCAGAATATGAGGATTATCTTTTTCTTTCAAAACTAGGAAGACCGCTCAGCCGTGTATCAATATTCAACCTTGTAAAAAATCAGGCAATGGCTGCCGGTATCCAAAAAGAAATATCCCCTCATACTTTCCGCCACTCATTCGCTACCCATCTGATAGAGAACGGAGCAGACCTGAGGATTGTCCAGGAGATGCTTGGGCACGAGAGTATCCTTACCACAGAAATCTACACCCATGTAGAAACATCCATGTGGCAGAGCGCGATTCTCGACCATCATCCGAGAAAAAACCGCTGATAGACAAGTTTTTCTCTCAAATAAGCGCCTTTTTCGAAAAAGTTTTCTATATTTGCGGTCCCAAAATAAAAGCGTTGGCTTTTGGTGCAATGGGGTCCGGTCAGTTCCGGACTGAGTAACACATTTTAATTTTAACAACAATGAAACATTTTCAGCTTAACGGAGAGATCCGTCAGAAGGGTAACAAGGCCGTCATCAAGGCCTTCCGCAAACAGGGGCTCGTTCCTTGCAATCTTTATGGCCTCGGTATGGACAACGTCCTTTTCACATTAAAAGCCAAGGACCTCAAGATGGTCACCGACACACCCGCATCCTACATCATTGACATTAGTCTTGATGGAAAGACCTATATGGCCATTATCCACGAACTCCAGTTCCACCCGGTTTCCGACGAGTGTCTCCACGTAGACTTCCTCGCAGTTGACGAGAAGAAGCCTATCGCCATTGACGTTCCTCTCAATATCTTTGGTCACCCTATGGGAGTTCAGGCCGGTGGTAAGTTCGTCCAGCTCAGCCGCAAACTTCGCGTCAGCGCCCTTATGGAGAATCTTCCTGACCATCTCGATATCGATGTAACTCCCCTCGGACTCGATAAGAGAATCACCGCCGGCGATCTTAGCTACGATGGTATCTCTATCATCTCTCCGAAGACCACAATCATCTGCCGTGTCAAGGCGACCCGCGCCGCACAGCAGGCTGCTGCTGAAGCCGCAGAATAAACAACCTTTGACGGGCTATGGAGTATCTCGTAGCAGGACTCGGTAATATCGGTTCGGAATACTCCCGCACCCGTCACAATATGGGATTTATGGTATTGGATGCCTGGGCTCAGGCATCCAATGCTGTTTTTTCCACAAAAAGATATGGCAGCATAGCCAAAGTCACTTTTAAGGGCAGAAACTTCACGCTTCTGAAACCTTCGACCTACATGAACCTCAGCGGCAACGCCGTAGATTACTGGGTCAAGAAGATGAACATTCCTTTGGAGAATCTTATTGTCGTATGCGACGACCTCAACCTTCCTTTTGGGATGACCCGGATGAAACTGGGCGGCAGTTCTGGCGGACACAATGGACTCTGGAGCGTTGAAGACATGCTGGAAACAGACAGATACTGCAGAATCAGAATCGGGATTGGCAGTGATTTCAGCAGGGGCGGACAGATTGACTTTGTCCTCGGAGATCTCTCTGAAGATGAGATGAAAGAGATTCCTCAAATATGCGAGCGGGTAATAGAAGGGATAAAAGCATATTCCACTGTCGGCCCGCAGCGCGCCATGAATTCTCTAAACACGCGTCAAAATAAGGCAAATGCCCTTGAAAATGAGGAGAATAAGTGAATTTTTCAGGAAAATATTTGTTTTATTTGAGATTATTCCATAACTTGCACAAAGTTTTGACAACTAATGTTTAACAAAATAATAACAGTTTAAATCATGAAAGAGCTTGTAGAGAAAATCGCAGCCGAGTACGCTGAGTACGCAAAGAACGCTGAGGCACAGTTGGTTAAAGGCAATAAAGCAGCTGGTGCACGCGCACGTAAAGCCGCTCTCGGTCTCATGAAGGATCTTAAGGAATTCCGCAAGGTTTCCGTAGAGGCTGCAAAATAATTTGCAACTAAAAGATTGATCGCGACTGCCAAAAGCAGCCGCTTTTTTTATATCTCAAAAAAAATCACTTTTTTTTGATTTTTTTTGCAACGTTTCAATTATTCCCTGCATCTATAAGTCAGGTTTAGGTTTTAGTACACGTCTAGAAGTCGGTTCCGTCTCGCATCGGGCCGGCTTCTTGGTTTTCCAAATAACCTGCATCACTTTCATCGCCTGTGCCACCCTCGGCATAATAAGAGGGAGGGGCCCTTTAGGGAGGGGTCGCCCAAAGGGCGACGGCAGGGAAAGTGATGCAGGTTATTATTTCAATATTCCTAAATTTGGATAGGACGTAAAAATAATGTTTCTTTGTATTGACAGAGAGAAATTGTACTGAAACCATGAGAATGAGAATCAGATTGACTCTTATTTCTATTTTTATAGCCTTATCCCTTGATGCCGTTCCGACAAGAAGGGGGGTAATTCTTATTACTCAGCCAGACGGATACTCTTTCTCAGCCCGGGTTAGAGGAGATGCCTTCTTTCGCATCATGACAACGGAGGACGGCGCATCCATAAAAAAAGCCGACGATGGCTACTACCATTATGCCGTCTATGACAGCGAAGGAAAGAAAATATGCACCCCTTTCAGGGTTGGCGACAATGTCCCCGCGAACATCCTCTCCGAAAGCCGCTATATCCCCTACCATCTTCTCGGGAGAAGGGCTGAGTTAAAAAGGAACAAGCGTACGTGGGATGGCAGGCCTAATCTCGAGAAGAGGGTAAGAGCATCCCACCCTGTTAGCACAAAGGCTGGATCCATAGAGAGACATGGCCTTGTCATCCTCGCTGAATTTACAGACGTCAAGTTTTCCTACACCAAGGAAGATTTTGAAAGGCTACTGAATGGGGACACTGATAACTCCGCCATAGCATATTTCAATGACCAGTTTGGGGGTGAATACGATTTCAAATTCACTGTCAGTGGCATCGCCACTCTCTCTGAAAAGCTATCTTTCTATGGGTCCAACAACAGCGATGACGAAGACCAAAATGCTACTCTCATGATAAAGGAAGCATGTCAGATTGTTGACAAGGAGATAGATTTTTCGACATTTGACGACGATGGCGACGGGTATGTCGACAATGTCTTCGTCTTCTTTGCAGGAAAGGACGAGGCCAGCGATCCGGATTCCAATTCTGAATGTATCTGGTCCCATGCCTATTACCTCTCAGGAGACGGTATAAAACTCGTTTTGGACGGTAAAACTATCGACTCGTACGCATGCACATCCGAACTGATGCGCCTTCAACAGGGCGGGAAATATACAATGACCTCCATCGGCACATTCTGCCATGAATACTCCCATACCTTCGGCCTTCCAGACTACTACGACACTGACTACGAAGGAAGCGGAGGCCAGGCGGACGGCCTGTGGGGCTCAGTAAGCCTTATGGACAGCGGTAATTATAACAATGACGGTTATTGCCCTCCATATTACACCGCCATCGACAGATATGAGCTCGGAATGAGCGAGCCGGTCGTTCTGACTCCCGGCATCCATACTCTCGAGCCTGTCCACAAAAACGGGATGTTTTATATCATACCGACAGACTACGATAACGAGTACTATCTCCTCGAATGCAGATCCAACGAAAAGTGGGACAAATATATCGGCGGCAGCGGTCTTGTAATCTACCACATTGATAAATCCAAAAGATCTTCAGGAGCATCGGACAGATACGGCGAACTGACCGCCTACGACAGGTGGTACATATATAATGAAGCAAACGCAAGGCCCGACCACCAATGTGCTGACCTTGTGGAAGCCAATCCCTCCGCCGGGGCCGTATCCCAGATATTCTGGCCCCAGACCGGACGCTCTTCCTTCTCCCCTTCTACCGAGCCTGCTTTCGTGTTTTGGAGCGGAAAGGAAAGCAGCATGGCTCTTACCGGCATCAGAAAAAGCGGCAATAACGTCATCTTCACAGTCGTTGGGGATGTTGTCGACAAGGCTCCGGATGCCATTCTCGACACTCAGGATGTCTTTCAGGATGCAGCAATCATAAGATGGAGCGCATCCGACCCGTCTTATGCCGGCAACGGATACATTTCATTCGCTAACGGTTCCTCCGAAGAAAAAGAGTATGTTGTTCCACCATATGAAGACGGTAAATACGCATTTATAATGGACGGCCTCTCGCCGAGAACAGCATATTCAGCAAAGATTTATTTCAAAGCATCCGGAATCCCGGGCAATGTGAACGAGAAATGCAAGTTTACCACTAAGTCAAGCTATTCGGGGACATACCCTTATATCATCCTCAGCAGCCCCGACAGAAGCTCTGACGGCTCTTTTTCCAAGGGAGCGGAGATTCCTCTTAGGGTCTGCAATGCCCCTGATGCCGAAGGCGTCCAGTGGTATTTCAATGACAGCGAGGTCGCCCCTTCGGATGACGGATATTACCATCTTAAAAAGTCAGGCACTCTAAAGGCGGAAGTTTTCTGCAGCGACGGTAGCAAGGATGTGATAACCAAGGAAATCATCGTGAAATGAAAAGACTCTTCATTATAGCATCAGTCCTTCTGGCCCTTGTTTCCTGCAGCGGTAACAAGCATATGGAAAGCGCCCTTCTCGATGAGGAAACCGTATGTCTTAGAATCAAGGGCAGAGTGATCCATAGCTTTGACGCCGCTTCCTGCCAGCTTGGCTACAATGCCGCGAAAAAGCAGTTCAGAATGGGTAATGACGATATGAGCGAATATTTCATCGTAACCTGCTCAGACATCCCGGCCCGTGAAGGCCAAAGTGTAACGGCGATCCTCGAATGGACCCAAAACAATAGCATCCAGAAAAAGAAAGGGATAAGTTTCAACGTCGAGAAATCTTCTTCTGACGGCACTGTCTGGCTCTGGTCCCGAAAAGATGAAATCGCCGTCATCCTCCACCGCCTATAGGAATAATAACCGGCATCTCTTTTCCTGCCGTCGCTCTTTGTTCCGTACTTCGAATTACCGGCATCTCTTTTCCTGCCGTCGCACATTCGTGCGACCCCTCCCACTTCGTGGGCCCCTCCCTCTTATGTGGCCGAGGGTGGCCACAGGCAACAAAAGAGATGCCGGTAATTCTCCGTCTGTCACTCTCGAAAGACCCCTCCGTAAAGGGCCCCTCCCTCTTATGCGGCCGAGGGTGGCCACAGGCAACAAAAGTTATGCAGGTAGAAACAAAAAGGAAAAAGGGGCTGACGCTTTAGTCAACCCCTTTAAAGAAACTGAGTATCAGATACTTAGAAGCTGAGAGCAATCTGAATGAAATCGTCAGCCTTAAGGGCTGCTCCTCCGATGAGTCCACCGTCTATATCCTTCTCAGCAAAGAGCTCCTTTGCATTGGAAGGCTTGCAGCTTCCGCCGTAGAGAATGGTAACTTCCTCAGCAGCCTCATTACCAAATTTTGCGGCGATAACCTTGCGGATACAAGCGTGAATTTCTTCAGCCTGAGCAGCGGTAGCAGTCTTTCCTGTACCTATTGCCCAGACAGGCTCATAAGCTATAACTACATTCTTAAGCTGCTCAGCTGTAAGGGTGTAGAGGACAGCCTCGGTCTGGTTCTTGACGACCTCGAAATGCTTTCCTGCCTCCCTCTCGTCGAGATTTTCACCAACGCAGAGGATAACTTTTAGACCTGCCTCAAGAGCGAGTTTAGTCTTGACGACAAGCTTCTCATCGGTCTCACCATAGTACTGACGGCGCTCTGAATGTCCGAGAATGGTGTACGCGCATCCGACTGATGTAAGCATATTAACAGCAACCTCACCAGTGTAGGCGCCCTTCTCATGATCAGCGCAGTTCTGTGCGGAAAGAGCCACCTTTGATCCCTTGATAGCATCAGCAACACATACGAGGTGGGTGAAGGGAGGAGCAACAACGAGATCAACTCCTGCAGGAACCTCAACAGACTTGGCGGCAACAGCCTTTGCGAGCTCTACGCCCTCGGCAACGGTTGTATTCATTTTCCAGTTGCCAGCGACAATTTTCTTTCTCATTTTATATTTTATATTTTAGAAGTTTCCAGTCTGCAAATATAATCGATTCGGGGGAGAATAGCAAGCTCACCACACCCGAATGAACAAGCATCAGGAAATGTCCAGAGAGCTGAAGGTGTCAATATCAAAATCAGCCTTGGTATAATAGAAACTACTGTCTTCCAGGCTGATATCTTGAACGCATCTGAGTCCTTCGAAGCAGATTCTTCATATTTGACACGAATTTATTGTAATATCGGAAATTTTTTTGAGTAAATTTGCAAGATTAAGAATTATTGATTGATGAAGAATTTTGTTGAAGAACTCAAATGGAGAGGCATGATTCAGGACATCATGCCCGGAACCGAAGAAAAACTCATGGAAGGGCCTCAGGCAGCCTACGTTGGCATTGACCCGACGGCCGACTCACTCCATATAGGTCACCTTGTCAGTGTAATGATCCTGAAGCACTTCCAAAATTGCGGCCACAAGCCCATCGCTCTTGTCGGAGGTGCAACTGGAATGATCGGTGATCCATCCATGAAATCAGCTGAGAGAAACCTTCTTGACGAGGAGACCCTCAACCATAATGTCTCTTGCATAAAAGCGCAGCTCAGCCGTTTCCTCGATTTCGAGAGCGACGCTCCCAACAAGGCCGAACTTGTCAACAACTATGACTGGATGAAAGACTATAGTTTCATCGGTTTCATTCGCGACATCGGCAAGCACATCACCGTCAACTACATGATGGCCAAGGATTCTGTCAAAAAACGTCTTTCGAGGGACTCTTCCGAAGGTATGTCATTCACTGAATTCAGCTACCAGCTGATGCAGGGCTATGATTTCTACTGGCTCTGGAAGAACAAGGGCTGTGTCCTCCAACTCGGCGGCAGCGACCAGTGGGGCAATATCACAACCGGGACTGAACTTATCCGAAGGATGGATTCGGGCGAAGCCTTTGCCCTGACATGTCCCCTCATCCGCAAGGCCGACGGCACAAAATTCGGCAAAACAGAAAAGGGGAATATCTGGCTTGACGCTGAGAGGACATCGCCATATGAGTTCTACCAGTTCTGGTTGAACGTAGCCGACAATGACGCCGAGAGCTACATCAAGATATTCACGATGCTGGACCGTGGGACGATTGAAGGGCTTATCGCAGAGCATCGCGAGGATCCTGGTCAGAGAAAGCTCCAAAAGGTACTCGCCCGCGAGGTGACAATCATGTGCCACGGGGAGAAAGAGTATGAAAATGCCCTCGAAGCTTCAAAGATGCTCTTCAGCAATTCGACATCAGAGGCCCTCAGAAAGCTTGACGAAAAGACCTTCCTCGCCGTTTTCAGCGGTGTCCCGACATTCGATGTCAAGAGATCCCATCTCCCCTGCAGCATCCAGGATTTCCTCGCTGTCAAGACTCAGGTTTTCCCCTCGAAAGGTGAAGCCCGAAAGATGATCCAAGGTGGAGGAGTCAGCATCAATAAAGATAAATTTACCGATCCTTCCGGAGAGATTACAGAAGACGACATCATTGACGGAAAGTACATTCTCGCCCAGAAAGGGAAGAAGAACTACTTCATTATCAACATATTATAATGGAAAAACAGGCATCAACCAGACAACTCAAGGTGGGACGTGAGATCCAGAAGGACCTCGCCGAGATTATCCGGAGCAAGGGTATGGCAGCTTTCGGAGGAGCACTTGTAACTGTCAGCGAAGTCAGGGTTAGCCCGGACCTTTCGGTGGCCAAGGTATACGTGAGCATATTCCCTTCCGAAAAGCAGGGGCCTGTGATGGAAATCCTCCAGCAAAATCTCAAAGCTTACAGGGGAGAACTAGGTCGTAAGGTAGGGCAGCAATTAAGGATTGTTCCAGACCTGGTTTTCTATCTGGATACTTCTCTCGACTATGCTGAGCACATCGAAGAACTTCTCAAGAAATAGATGAATCTGCCGCTCCTGTTCGCACGGCGCTACCTCTTTTCCCGCTCGTCGCAAAGTGTGATAAACATAATTTCGGGAATAAGTGTCGCCGGGATGGCGATAGGAACAGCTGCGCTAATTATCATCCTTTCAGTATTCAACGGATTCAACAGCCTTATTTCCGACTCCTTATCGGAAGCGGATCCCGACATCCGCATCTCTCCCGCCAGGGGCAAGGTCTTCGTCCCAAATGGCGAGGCTTTCGACTGGGCATACGAGAATGAAGACGTCCTTAATATGTCAGAAGTACTTGAAGAACAGGTATTTATCTCATATGACAGTAAACAGGCCCTTGCAAAAGCGAAAGGAGTGGACAAGGTCTATGAAGAAGAATCACCCCTAAGAGACCACATAAAAGATGGTGAGTTCCTTCTACGGTTTGGAGACCTCAAAAAGGCAGTAGTCGGAATGGGGCTTGCTTACAATCTTGGCATCTCCCCGAGATTCCTCTCCCCTATCGAGATTTACTATCCGGTCAGAGACGGAAAAATCTCCATGTCAAATCCTCTGAATTCCCTTTCTGAGGTTGACTTAAGGCCATCGGGCCTATTCTCCATCAATGCCAATCTGGACAACGAACTGATAATAGTTCCTATCGAAACGATGAGAGAACTTCTTGACTATGAAAAAGAAGTCTCTTCCGTGGAGATCAGGACAAAAGACCCCTCGAGCGTAAAAGGAGTCGCTAACGGCCTCAAAGAGAGGCTTGGGCCCGATTTCAAGGTGCTCAACCGCTATGAGCAGAACGAGAATCTCTTTAAAATGATGAAATATGAAAAACTCGCTATATTCATGATCCTCATTTTCATCATAATCATCATCGCCTTCAATATCTTTGCATCCCTGACAATGCTTGTAATTGAGAAGAAAGATGATATCTCCACCTTAAAGAGCCTTGGATCGACTGATACACTCGTGAGAAGAATTTTTGTCATGGAAGGATGGATGGTTTCCCTTCTCGGGTTAGCTATCGGACTGGTTGTGGGGATAGCCTTTGCGCTCCTCCAGCAGAAGTTCGGATTCATCAAGATGCCCGGCAACTACGTTGTAAGCTCATATCCGATTGTCCTGAAATTCTCTGATATTCTCTGGACGATAGTTGGTGTATCTCTCGTTGGTTACATTATCGCCCTTGTCCCAACTCTAAAAAAAACCGAAAACAAATAATTTAGAATATATGAAAAGGATTCTCGCCTTAGCAGCTTCAATACTATCAGCAACAATTGTTTCAGCCCAAAATATCGGAGGAATCTCCGCTGAAATGCTAGCCGAAATATCCAAAGGCTACGAAGGAACAGGAGCTGATAAGGCTATCAAGAATGCACTGAATACTACCCCGATCAATACCCTTGCTATGAATAGTGAGAATGCGGCGATGATCGACACCCATTTCTCCGACAGGGTGAAGACCAAAGGCCATACCGACCAGAAATCCTCAGGTCGCTGCTGGCTTTTCACCGGTCTCAATGTCTTGAGGGCTAAGATGATATCCAAACACGACCTAGGAGCATTTACATTCTCCCAGAACTATGTCTTCTTCTATGACCAGCTGGAAAAGGCTAATCTCTTCCTCCAGGGCATTATCGATACAAGGGCTCTCCCAGATGATGACCGCGAAGTAGACTGGCTATTCTCCAACCCAATCGGAGACGGAGGGCAGTTCACAGGTGTTTCAAATCTGATTACGAAATACGGAGTTGTCCCTTCTGAGGTGATGCCTGAGACCTTCTGCTCCAACAACACTGCCCAGATGAGGACCCAGATTGCCACCAAACTCCGCGAGGATGGCCTCAGATTGCGTGAGACCTACAAAAAGGCCATGACTATTCCCTCCGGAAAGACCTATCAAAACGGCAAACTCAAGATGGAAAGAAAGGACGCTGCCGCCCTCGACAATCTCGAGAAAATGAAGGTCGAGCAGCTCAAGGAAATCTACCACATGCTCGCAATTTGCCTCGGCGTGCCTCCGACAGAATTTGAATGGACAAGATATGACTCCAAGGGGGAATTCGTAAGTACAAAGACATATACTCCGAAATCATTCTACGACGAATTCGTCGGCGCAGACCTCGAAGGGGGCTATATTATGGTAATGAACGACCCTTGCCGCGACTATTACAAGACCTATGAGATCCAGTATGACCGCCATGTCTACGACGGAGACAACTGGATATATCTCAACCTTCCTATCGACAGAATCAAAGAAATGGCCATTGCTTCGATAAAGGACGATACTGCGATGTACTTCTCCTGCGACGTAGGTAAATTCTTCAACCGCACAAGCGGAGTCCTCGACCTCAACAACTTCAACTACAGCGACCTGATGGGTGTAGAATTCGGAATGGACAAAAAGGAAAGGGTCCAGACTCATGCCAGCGGCTCTTCCCATGCAATGACCATGATTGCCGTTGACCTGAAGGACGGAAAGCCGGTCAAATGGATGGTCGAGAACAGTTGGGGCCCGACCAGCGGCTACAACGGTGATCTTATCATGACCGATGAATGGTTCGACGAGTACATGTTCCGTCTCGTTGTTGAGAAGAAATATGTACCCGCCGACCTCCTCTCCCTCATGGATCAGAAGCCTGTCGTGCTCCCCGCCTGGGATCCTATGTTCCTCCCGGAAGAATAAAAACGGGATTGTAGGATACTAATTCACTAATTATTTGAAAGAATTCCAGTATTTCGCTGCGAATCATAATCAATGAAAATGAAGTCTGAAAAGACTCTCATTAGTAAAATGCGTTACACTGCTGTAATTAAGGCGGCAACTTCCTGATAATTTAACAAAATAATAAATAAAACTTTCCCAACCAATAGTACTATACTATGACCCTATCCGCAGGCATATCTGAGGCGTATTCCGGGAATTTGGCTCTGGCTGGCCCCTGTCGGCGGTCCCAGTCCCCGGAAAAAGTCGCGTTCAGGGGCGAAAAAAGTCGACAAAAAGCTTGCAGGATTCAAAAATATAGTCTAATTTTGAACATTGTTAGACTATACAAAGAAATGCCCA
>ERZ842401.1094-NODE-1094-length-39691-cov-9.460642_pt1 | contig 39691 bp, 59 predicted proteins | sample MGYA00521270_ERZ842401 | MGnify/ENA primary metagenome ERZ842401 (study PRJEB31892, sample SAMEA3878208) | bioreactor metagenome | biome: Moose rumen | place: Sweden | collected 2011-10 | study: EMG produced TPA metagenomics assembly of the PRJEB12797 data set...
AAACACTTGCGCTGGCAAAATCATATACGAAAAAATCACTTGAAGGAAAAGGCGCGATTAAGGGCGAAAAAGGCGATAAAGGCGACCGTGGGGAAAAGGGAGAGAAAGGCGACAAGGGAGAAACTGGGGCTACTGGTGCGAAAGGCGAAACTGGAGCGCAGGGACCGCAGGGCTTGCAGGGAATACAAGGTATTCAAGGGGAAAAAGGCGCGGACGGCGCGACAGGCGCACAAGGCTTGCAAGGAATACAGGGACCCAAGGGCGACAAGGGAGATGACGGCTACCCGTTTCTGATTTACAAGGAATACGAGACCATCGGCGACTTTGACGCGGCGGACTTTCCCGAAGTGGGCTTGATGTTTTTGATTAAGACACGGGAAAGCGACCCCGACACAGGCGAGGACTTGGGCTTTCCGATTTACCGCTTTACGGGCGCGGAGGAAACACCCCCGTACTCGCTCATCACCTACATGAACACCAGCGGAATCAAGGGAGAGAAAGGCGACAAGGGAGACACGGGTGCGCAGGGAATACAAGGTGAAAAGGGAGAGAAAGGCGACAAGGGAGACACGGGTGCGCAGGGCGAGCAGGGCATACAAGGCGAGCAGGGAATACAAGGAATACAGGGCGAGCAAGGCGAGCAGGGCTTGCAGGGTGAAAAGGGCGATGCTGGGCGCGGCATCAAGGGCGTCGTGCTGAACGCGCAGAATCACCTTATCATCACCTACGACGATGACGCCCAGAAGGACGCGGGCGAGGTGCTTGACATCTCACAGGTTGCGCAGAACGCAAGCGACATCGCGGCATTGCAGTCGGGCAAGCAGGACAAACTGACCGTTACGGCTGGAGCGTGGACTAATAATTCTACCTATGTGAAGAGCGGTTCTTTCTCGTGGAGAAAATATGGGCGGCTCGTCATCGTCACTTTGAACACTGTGAAGTTGGCTTCATGGACGGACGGTGACAAGACTCTTTCGACCAATGCAGGACCAAAGCCGATGGTTCATTCCTACGGAAGCATCGGACCACTTAACGGCACTGGCTCTCCCCAACTCTTCGCCGTTGCTACGAACGGAAAAATTATGGCGAACGGTGGAATATCACACGAGGGTGAATTCTACGGTTCGTTCAGTTACATTGCGGCAGAATAGGCAAAGGGTGGCAAAAAACACCCCGTCAGACGCGCGAGGAAGGCCGTAGGTGCGTTCAAACGGCGCGGGGAGTATAAAAACACGGGAGCGGGCAGCTGTTAAGGATTGCCTAATAACCGAAAAAGGAGCAATAGCGTATGAAGAACAAGGACTATTCAAAATGGCTTAAATTATTGATTGTCATTCTTGCGGTAATAGCGAGCGTACTCAAATGGTTCAACATTATGGGTAACGCTACTATAGGTGAGATATGGCAGGTTGCGGGGTTTGCCTATGCGATAGCGTTGGGAACTATGGACTTCAATATCATAAAAGATAACTGGAGTGAAAAATGAAACAGATAATCAGCGACTGCATCCACTGCACGCAGTTGGAGTTCATCCTGAAGCACCCGCTCATCATACTCGGGGCGGTCGTTGCGGTGGCAGTCATTGTAATCGCCGTGAGCTTAATCAAGGAGAAATGGCTATGAATGCGAACACACTCAGGGAAAAGTACATAGGGTTGCAGACGAAAATGCTGAAATCCGCAGATGATATCAAGAAGTTCGGCGACTATTCCTGCCTGTACCTGTGCCTCTGCTCGATAGCGGATGAGTTCAACGAGGCGCACCACAGCAAGAATCGCGTTGACATACTCGCCGACTACATCGTTTGCAGGAGCAGGGGCTGGATTGGGGACGAGTTCTTCGTCAAGGATTCTGTCGCGGTGCTGGGCTACCTCACAGGCGCGAAGTGGGAGCGGAAGATGTCGGAAAAACTTCCCGAGACCGTGCCAGACAATATGTACACGGTCGAGCGGTGGTACAACCCAAAGACGAGGTACACGCATTTCCGAAGAAGGTGGGGCGACACGCTCGTGGACAGCAATACTGTGAAGAACGGCAAATTGACGCATTATTATTTATTTGTTCATAAGGAGGCATAAAATGAGCAAAAAAATGTTCAACCTTATTACAGGTATTTCAGGCGGTGTAGCAACTATTGCTAGTGCGGTGGTTGCTTATATTCAGCCTGTATATACACCTGCAATTATCGGGGCAGTTGGAATCGTTGAAACTGCTATTGTTGAGATTTGTTCTTTGTTTTTAGACAAGGAATAAATTTATTATGGGCTGAATCAAATGTTTTCAGCCCGCTTTTATTTTTCTAGGTTATGAATAATAAAGATTATTGGAATGAAAGAGCAGAGCAAAGATTTTTAATGGGTGAAAAAACTGCCGATGAACTTCTTCAGACCATGAAACCTGTATACAAGAATTCTCTTGCTGACATAAACAAAGAGGTACAAGCATTTTATGGTAGGTATGCTGAAAATAATAATCTTACTTTGACTGAGGTCAATAAGCGTCTTGACCCTAAAGAACTGAAATCAGCCAAAGAGGAAATAAAAAAATATTATGACGCTGTAGACAAATTGGCTAGGAATAGCGATGGAAAAGTTGATGTAAACTTGCTTCATAAATACAAAGATGAATTGAGGTTACAATCTGCAAAAGCATATATGAGCCGACTTGAAGAACTGAAATTGAATCTGAAAAACATTACAGTCAATCTAGGTGTTGAAGAATCTAAAGCATATTATCAAACTTTGTCTAAAATATATACTGACACCTACAAAAAGACTAGTTATGATATGGACAAGTTTTTTGGATTCTCAGCAGGGTTTGAAGGCTTGAATTATAAAAAATTAAATTCCGCTATTCATCAGCGTTGGCTTGGAATGAACTTTTCAGACCGAATTTGGAATAATAAAGGGAAGTTGCTTGACCAAATAAACACAACTTTTTTGCAGGGTGTTGCTCAAGGTCATAATCCTAGAAAAATTGCAGAAACAATGGCTAAAAATATGGGTACGGCTTATTATAATTGTGAAAGACTTTGCAGGACAGAAAGTGCTCATATTATGGGTGAAGCAACTTTACAAGGATATAAAGACAGGGGCACAGAAAAATATAAATTTGAAGCAACTCTTGATAATAGGACAAGCGATATTTGTCAATCTTTAGACGGTGAAGTGTTTGATGTTAAAGAAGCACAAGAGGGTGTAAACTACCCACCAATGCACCCAAATTGCCGTTCAACAACTATTCCATATTTTGAGCCTGATGAAATAGACAAGATGTTTGATGAGGCTCAGAGGGTAGCAAGAGATGAAAATGGTGAGTTGTATTATGTTCCTGCAAGCATGACTTACAAGAAATGGGGAAAGACTATTGGAAATAATAGCACTGAAAATTTATTGAAATATCCTCAACTTGTAGATGATGTAAAATCTAAAGTTAGGACTGTATGTGAAGAATTAGATATTGAAAGGAATCCAGTTGATTTACTAGAAAAGGAATTGAATGAAGATGAAATTATAGACCGATTAAAAGGTGGTGATAGAACAAAGGGAAGTTGCGTGAGTTTGGCACTTGCATTTACGGCAAATAAAGCAGGGTTTAATGTATTGGATTATAGGGGTGGAATGTCTCAAACTGTATTTTCTTTGTCTTCATATAGCCTATTTGATAATTTTAAGGGTGTTAAAATTGAAAAAATTAGTACACCAAAAGTAGTTGATAATGCTAGGAATTTATTGATGAAAATTACTCCAAATAAAAATTATCTTTTGATTACAGGTAGACATTGTGCGGTTGTAAGAAAAATTGGAGATAATTTTGAGTATTTGGAAATGCAAAGGCTTGAAAGACCTAACTGGAAAAATGGCTGGCAATCTTTTGGTAGCACTAAAAAGGAAATTGATAAAAAATTGAGAGGTAGGTTTGGTTGTGTAAACTATCGTGATTCCTATAATAGAGTAAGTGCACTCATAGATTGTGAAACTTTAGGAAAAAATGCAGAGTTTATAAAGGTTATGGAATATATAAATACTGCTAAAGATAAGCAGATGAAAGGAATTGGCGGGGGTGAAAAATGAAAGAGAAATATTTATTTTCTAAAGAATTTCCAAATGATAAAATTTGGATTGTTGAAAGATTGCAAGGTAATAAAATTATTCAAGTGGCTGATGAATATTTATTTTCATTTGATAAAAAAACTATTTTCAATTATTGGAAAGATTATCCCGATAATTTGACTAAAGAGCAGGCTGATATTTTTAAGGATAAGTTCCCAATATTGGCTGAATTAAAATAAACTCTTTACTTTTTACCAATTTGTAGATATAATTTAATTTATGGATGGAAATGTGAATTGGTTTAGGTGTAAAAAATGCAATAAACCATTGTTAAAACTTACAGAGCAATCTGTAGTTATAAACGAGATATTTTGCAGGTGTTGTAGAATATCTTTTCAAGTTGAGATTGAACACGGAAAAATATTAAAAAATGAAGAGATGAAACAAAAATAAACTTGGAATCTAAAAGGTCAGTTGGTTTATTCCTGCTGACCTTTTTTTATTTATATTTTAATCCTACAAGGAGTGAACTATGGAAACCAATCCACAGGTAGTTGAAACACCTGAAACTGAAAAAAAGGTGGAAACAAAAGTTGAAACACCTGAAACTGAAAAAAAGGTGGAAACAAAGAATGAGCCTGCAAAAACAGAGCCATTCAAGGTATTTGCTTCACAGGAAGAATTTGACAGACATAGTGCAGGAATCCTTAATTCAGCAAAGAATAAGGCTGAAAAAGAATTGCTTGCGTTGCTTGGTTTAAAACCTGATGAAAAGGACAAGTTGGCAAAGTTCAAAGAGGCTTATGACAACACCCTTTCAGAATCGGAAAAGCAGGCGAAAAATCTTGAAAATCTGAACAGTGAAGTGAATCAGTTGAAAGGTCAGATTGCGGAAAAGGACGCTATTATTAGTGCCTTGTCGCAGTTGACGGGTAAGAATTCAAACGATGTAGACAAGTATGTAAAAATGGCTAAAGGTTTAGTTGATGAAAATACAAACATTGAACAAGCATTAGCACAAGTACTTAGTTTTACAAAGGTTGAAGAAAAAACTGTTCCAAAAGGAAAACCGTTGAATGAGCCGTCAACACCTCAAATCGAGGATAATCCATTCAAGACGGGAAACCTAACAGAGCAGGGAAAAATGATTAAAAGCGACAGGGAAAAAGCACGCGAAATGTATATGGCAGTTTACGGAAAAGCCCCTTCGTGGTAATAAAGGAGATAAAATATGGCGGTAACTAAAATTGCTGATGTTGTTCAGCCTGAATTGTTCGCACAGTATGTTATTGACAAGACTACTGAAAAAAGCGAAATCATGTACGCAGGTGTTGTAGAGAATAATGCGGAGCTTAACCGCCTTATCACAGGTGGTGGTACAATTCTCACAATGCCGAAATGGAATGACCTTAGCGGTAAATCGCAGGTTCTTAACGACACTAACCCTATCAATGTGGACAATATCACAGGCAAGTCCGAACTTGCTACTTTGCTTATTCGTGCCAATGCTTGGGGCGCTCACGAACTTGCGGGTGCTTTGGCTGGCGATGACCCTATGCGTGCTATTGCAGAGCGTGTTGCGGATTGGTGGGCGCGTGATGAGAAGTCAAACATCATGTCAATCCTCAATGGTGTATTCGCTAGTGCTTCAATGTCAGGGCTTGTTTCTGATATTACAGGTTCAACAGACCCGAAGATTTCAGCAAACGCAGTGCTTGACGCAAAACAGTTGATGGGCGATGCAAGCGATTTGCTTACTATGATTTATATGCACTCGGCAACATTTACAGAATTGCAGAAACAGAATGTCATTCAGTTTATCCCAGTGGCTGAAAGCAAGATTCAGATTCCAACATATCTTGGCTATCGTGTTGTATGTGATGATTCTGCTCCAGTTGATACAGGCGGTTCAACTCCAAAATATACAACTTACCTGCTTGCTCGTGGTGCTATTCAGCGTGGTATGGGAACTCCGGTATCACTTACAAGCGTTGAGACAGACCGTGATTCACTTGGCTCAACTGATTACCTTATCAACCGTCAGGCAAAAGTCCTTCACCCGAAGGGAATTTCTTGGATTGGTGGTGCTAATATTGCAGGTGCTACACCTAGCGATACAGAGCTTGCGACTGGCACAAACTGGAATCGTGCTTCAGACATCAAGAAAATCGGCATGGTTAAACTCGTGCATACACTGTAAGGTGGTGAAGTATGGGTTTGAGTTCATTCAACGCAATGCGGGCTAGAATGAAAGCGGAGGCAAAGGCACTTGAAAATTCAAGTGCTAAAGTTGAAGTGAAAGAAACTGAGCCTGAAATTGAAGTATCCGAAACTACTGAAACAATAAAAAAGACGGATGCTGAAAAACTGAAAAAGAAGAAAAAGGAATAGCGAAAATGGCTGACGGCAACGAAACGGAATTTGATTATTTGTCAAATGTGAAACTGTTATTGGGAATTTCAGACGGTAAAACTGATGAAATCCTCCAGTTATACATTGCGATAACGACTAATGAAATTCTCAATTACTGCAATATCAGTGAATTGCCGTCAGCCTTAAACTATACCTTGTGCCAAATGGTTGCGGATTCATACCGTGATAATCTGAAAAGCAATGCTACTAACAGTGTTGTAGGCAATGTTTCTAGTATTTCAGAAGATGGGCGGAGTGTTTCATTTACAAATGGAAGTGAAATAAAAACCGACATTGAGGATAGAATCACAAGAACAACTGAATTGAATCGTTATAGGAAATTGTACAGACTATGAGTGGATTTAATTTTGCGCAAATTGGAAATGCGATGTCTGAATTCTTTGATTCAGACTTCATTGACATCAAAAGAGATGTTGGTGGAAATTTGCAGGAATTATATTCAAACATACCTTGTCATATTGCCTTTAATTCAACGGACAATCCTGACCCAACATCTGTTGATACCAAGCCAATAATTCAAAGTATGAATGTCCATATGCCTTTATGGGTGGACATTAAAAACAATGATTTTATTGTTGCAAAAAGAATGGACAATGCAGGGAATCTGTTAATGACCTATAGTGGAAGATGTGGGAATCCAATAGTGTCTCAGGGCAGGCAAAAAGTTTTAATGACTATGTCGGCAACTGAGCCTGAAGAGCCAACACCTGTTCCACCTCAGAATCCTGCAATAATTAAAATCAATTATCTTTCAAATGGAATTCCAATTCAGGATTCTATTGAAAAATCAATTGAGGTTGGTAGTTCATTTACAATGAATGCTCCAATCATTGAGGGTTATTCTGCCCAATATTGTGTTATTGATGGAATAACACAAGAATCTGCTGTGGCTTACATTGCGGATGTAACCGATGTTGAACACACCATAAATTTTGTCTATACAGTGTCAGAAATGCCAAATATGATGAGATTTTTGGTCAACGGAATATATACAAAAGATGACGGAAGTTTAGCAAACGGCTATCATCAATATAAAAAGATTGATATTGATTCCATTTCAGAATCTGAGGAAACATTTACAATCACTTGCGATAATGTAAAGTGGACTCACGAGGACAATGGGAAATCCTTATCAATTACAGTGGGAGCAAAATTGGTTCTTATTCCTAGAAACATTTTTGTAAAGGTTGATGATATTATAGGTGTAAGCAATAACAAAGTTACTTTTACAGCAACTGAGTTTACACCAACTGAGGCTGAAGAAAATTCTTATGTTACAGGGTGGTATGACTAATGGGATTCAGCGTTGACTATAAAGAGTTGAGTGCCTATGTTTCATCTATTACTTTAATGAAAAAAGATTTTAATAAATTCCTGCGGAAATTCCTTTTGGAGATGGCTAAAAGGATTTTAGCAAGGGTAAAACCTAGAACACCAGTTGGCACAGGTGAACTCAAACGCAGTTGGGAACTAGGTGAAGTGCATGGTGAGGGTAAAAATATTTCAGTAGAAATTCTTAATGGAATGGAATATGCTACTGAAATTGAATATGGGCACAGAATCGTTGTTGGTGGTTCTGAGGTTGGTTGGTATGAGGGAAGGTTCATGCTGAAGATTTCAATTAATGAAATTCGTGAACAGATTCCTTTAAGATACCAAAGGGAATTCAAGAAGTTCTGTATAGAACATAGGTTGGTAACATGACAGAATTAAAAAGTGAAGATGTTAAACAAGCGATTGTTCAGCGACTTCTTGAAATAGCACCAAATATTTCTGTCTACAAAGAGGCAAAAACAACACCTGAATATCCTCATTTTTTTGTATACCAAATTACACTCACAGACACTGAAGAGCGTAAAAATTATCACCTAATGTCTTATTCTATGACAATTAGATATAGGGTTGCTTCAGACCCAAGCACTGACCTAAAGTTAGAGCAGGATTTGGACAATATGAGCCTTAAACTCATGCGGGGTTTTAATATCATAGAATTTGGTGAAAACAAAATTCGATGTACTGATAAAAGCGCAGAAAAGGTTGATGGCGTATTGCATTTTTTCTGCACTCTTAATACTCTTGTTAAGGCTGTTTCTGATGAAGAAACAACTAAAATAAATAAATTACAAGTTGAGGTGAAAATGAATGGCGACTAAATACAATACAGTTACTGAAACAGTAGAGGCAATGAAATTTATATTTGATAATTTAAAACCTATCTATTTGTGGCTTGGGTACGCCGATGTTTCATATTATGTAAAAAATAGGACTTTGAGCGGAATTGTTACTGGCGCAAATGGTGAAAAACTTTCAGTGCAGAAAAACAATTATATTGTCAAAGATTCATTAGGAAACATAACTATATGGGTTGATGATGAATTCAAAAAGCATTTTACTGAAGTGAAAACTTCAGAATAAAATAAAGTGAGGTGAAATATGGCAGGTGGAACATGGCTTAGTCAGAACAAGGTAAGACCTGGTGCTTACATCAATTTTAAGGCAGTGCCAAAACCGTCCATGACAGTTGGTGATAGGGGAATTGTTGCGATTCCGTTGTCTTTGAATTGGGGTGCTACCGACAAATTGATTGAAGTTCTTTCAAGTGATTTGCTTGACGGAACTAGCAAGAAGTTGGTCGGATTCACGGCTTTTGATGATGAATCAAAATTGCTTGCAGGTGCATTATCCTATTGTTATAAAGCGTTGGTGTATCGTGCCGATAGCGGTGGTGTAAAAGCAACCGCAACAATCGGAAATATCATTGCTACCGCAAAGTATTTTGGAACGCTTGGAAATTCAATCATTATTGCAATCAGTCAGGACACAACTACAAATCTTTGGACTGTTATCACATATCTTGATGGTTCGCAGGTTGACAAACAAGTTATTTTAACTGTAAACGAACTTGAATCAAATGATTATGTTGATTTTAGCATTGCAGAAGAAGGAACGCTTGAGGAAACCGCTGGAACTAGCCTTACGGGTGGAACAAATGGAGTTGCCGTTGAGGCGACTTATTATCCATCATTCTTGAACTTGCTTGCCAAAGCAAAATGGCAGACTATGGCTTGCCTTAGTTCAGAATCAAGCATTAAATTTTCAATTCAAACATTCATTGAGCAATGCCGTGATAGTGAAGGTAGATATGTGCAGGGTGTTGTGGCTGATTATGACGGTGCGGATTACGAGGGAATCATCAACTCAATCAGCGGTGCAGTGATTGATGAAGTTACTTGGACTAAAGAGGAATTCACCGCCATTGTTGCAGGAATGACCGCAGGTGCTAACTTCAACGAAAGCAACACGGCAAAGAAAATCACAGGTGCAACTTCTATTGTTGGTGAACTTACCGATTCACAGATTAAGACCGCATTGAGCAACGGAAAATTCCTTCTTTCAACTTCCGCAAGTGGTGATATTAAGGTAGAGCAGGATATTAACTCGCTTCATACTTATTCATCTGATAGAAATTATAATTTCAGCAAGAACAGGGTTATCCGAACGCTTGATGAGATTGGAACGACTACAAAGACCACTTGGGAAAATTCCTATATGGGCAAGGTTGACAACAATGCGACTGGAAGAGGACTTTTCAAGGCTGATTTAATTCAGTATGGAAATGAACTTCAAAGGCTTGCTGGTATTCAGGAATTTGCGGGTGCTGATGATATTACCATTGCACAGGGTAATGATTTGGATTCTGTATTGGTTGATTGGTATGTAAAGCCAGTTGATTCAATGGAGAAATTGTATATGACCGTGAATGTAAATTCATAAGGAGTGATATATGGCAACATCTGTTGACGGTTGGAAATTTATGAAAGCAGAGGACGCAATCTCGGGAAAAGAGGGTGCGTTGTATGCTACTATTGACGGTGAAACAATTCAGGTTGCTGAATGTAAGAATGTTTCTGCAAAAGTAACAAAGAACAAGAGTGAATTCAAGGCACTTGGCTATCGTGGAACTCAGCACAAAGCAACTGGCTGGAGCGGAACTGGAACACTAGTTGTTCATTATGCTACATCAAGATTCGCTAAAATGATGATTGATTATGTAAAGACTGGAAAAGACCAGTATTTTACATTGCAGATTGTGAACAATGACCCGACAAGCGGAATTGGTAGGCAGACTGTAAACTTGTATGATGTGAACTTGGACGAATCGGAAGTTGCGAAACTTGACACGGACGCAGACTTCCTTGACCAGAGCATGAACTTTACATTCAGTGATATTGAAATAACTGATGAATTTTCAGCAATAAATTCATAAGTCTTTATTTTTAATCCTAGTTAGTTTATAATACTAACTAGGATTTAATTCATTTTATTCAGGAGGATTTGTAAAATGAGCAAGTTAGACGATTTTTTGAACCTTAATGATGTTTGTGAAATCAGGGAAACGGTCAAAATTAATCTTGGCGGAAAAGATTTTGATTTCATCATCAGACCGATTACAGAGGAGGAGCATACTGAATTTCAGAGGCGGTCAAATGTAATCAGCAAAAACAAGGTGTCTTTTGACAGTGGAAAGTATTCTAATCTTGTATTGGAATCTTGTATTGTTGAGCCAAATTTCAGGGACACTGAGTTTTTGAAAAAAGCAGGGTGTGTATCTGCTACTGAGTTCATCAACAAGAAATTTCCAGCAGGTGTCATTTCAGACATTGCGCAGAAAATTCAAAAGCTGAGTGGTTTTGAATCATACGATTTGGAGATTGAAAACGCAAAAAACTAATAAAAGAGGACGGTGAATCCACATATTGTATGTACACCGTCCTCAATTTCCATTGGACACCCAATCAGTTTAATAATTTGGGTAGAAAAGAAAAGGCTTTTGTCATCGCTTGCATTGATGAAAGAGTGCAAGCAGAAAAAGCAGAGATGAGAAAGACGAGGTAGACATGGCGAAAATAAATACTATTTTTTCATTTCAGGATAATGTCAGTGCTGGAATGAAAAAAATGCAAAATCAGATTGCTAGTACAAGCAAATCCATGTCTAGCCTTGCCTCAACTTTGCTCAGTGTAAATTCTGCAATACAAATTTTTTCGGTAGTATCAAACCAATTTAAAAAAATAACAGCAAGCGTTGAGGATTGCATTCAGGCTTATCAATATCAATCTGAACAAGAATTGAAATTAGCCACAATCATGCGTCAAAGAATGAACGCCACCAATGATGAAATTCAGTCCATTAAAGATTTTGCAAGCGAACAGCAAAAATTAGGAATATATGGTGATGAGATAATATTACAAGGTGCGCAGGAATTAGCGTCTTTTACTTCTAACACCGAAGCTATCAAGACCCTTATTCCAGCAATGAATAATCTTATAGCCCAGCAATATGGATATTCAGCCAGCGGGCGTGAATTTCAATCCACCGCTGATATGATGGGTAAAGTGTTAAGCGGTCAAACAGGTGCTTTGTCAAGATTGGGTTATGTATTCAGCGAAGAAGAAAAAGCAATGCTTGAAGCTGGTGATGAAATGCAAAGGGCGAGCGTTCTTGCCAAAATCATCACTGACAATGTAGGCGAAATGAATCAGGCGTTAAGAGGCACTGACGCTGGACGTATGCAAGATTTATCCAATTACATTGGTGACTTGAAGGAAGAAATCGGCGGAACTTTGCAACCGTTAAAATCAACGATTCAACAGTTCAAATCCGTCATGCAGGCTGACTTTCTAAGCTCATTGAATAATGCCCTGAAAAAAATAGTCCCAGTCATTCAGAATATAATCAAAGCATTTCAAGAAATATATATGAAAGTTAGTCCATATATACAGAAAATTGGCGATTTCATTCAAAATGTACTCGGAAAGGCTTTCAATTGGATAGTGAATAATATCAACGGAATTATCAATGTGATTATCATTCTTACTTCCATAACTATAGCGAAAACCGTAATAATGGCTGCTGCTTGGGCAGTTGTCAACTATCAGATAGTTCTGATAGTTGGAGCAATCATATTGATAATAAGTACGCTTCAACATTTCGGGGTCAAGACTCAAACTATATGCAAATATGTCGGTGCGATTTTCGGAGCATTATATGCTTTTTTTTACAATAACTTTTATGCCCCTATTTACAATGCTTTTGCCAGAATAAGCGAATTCATATTCAATTGTTTCAGTGACCCTATAGGTGCAATAGGTAGATTATTCGTTTCATTTATTGATGAATTTCTCGCAAACGCTCAAACCCTAACTGGATTCTTAGATAAAATTACAGGAAAAGACTGGACAAATGAAATTCAGAATGCAAGAAATACCCTTGCGAAATGGAGTGATGCTAAATTCGGTGAAGGTGAGTACACCGTGGATAAAAAAAATTATATACAATATGCCGACACTATCAATAAAGGAATGGATATTGGTGCTAAGATTGGTGCTAAGATTGATAGCGGTGCGGAAATTCTTAAAAACGCTTTAAAAGGTGGTGTGACTAAAGAAGATATTACGCAAGGCATTCAGCAAGGCTTCAATTTCACAGGCGGTGGTGATTTAAGTGTTTCAGACAAAAATATGATTGATATTGCCGATGATTACAGGGATTTATTGTCAAAAAGAGCAATAGAAAGATTTAACCTGCAATACAGAAATGTTACGCCGGCGATAAACATTGACCACATTGACGTTCACGAGGAGGCGGACGAAAACAGAATGATTGGAAAATTCTCATATCTTCTAAATGAATTCACTAATTCAAGTTTGGCGGTAGGTTGATAATGGATATTTATGCACAGGACACAACGATTCCGATTTACATAATTCTCCAATATGACTGGTACGTTCTTAAATTCCCAGTGAATCCCGAAAGCATCAAAAAAGAAATAGGCTCAAGTTCGACTACAGAGGAGATTGAGGGAATCGGACAAATAAGCGTCCCGAAAAAACCTGACCTAGCTAGAATAACTATTGAATCGTTTTTTTGGCAGGACATAAATCTGCTTCCCTCTTTCATGTATGTATCTTGGCTTGAAGCATGGCAGAAAAGCAAGAAACCTGCAAAACTGATTGTAACTAGATTGAATTACTCAATGGAAGTCACTTGCGAAAGTTTTACGCACTGGATAAACGCTGGCGAGGAAAAGGACATTTATTTTTCTCTTGAATTGCAGGAATACAGACCTCATGGAGCAAAGAAATTGGGAGCGAAAACTAACAAGACTTTAATGCAAAGATACAAGGAAATTGAAGGTCTTGCGTATTCACCCGTATTAGTAGATATTCCCAGACCCACAAGAAAATCATCATCAAAAAAGACATTTACGAATCCGTATACGGTTCTTAAAAACGAAACGCTGACCACAATAACGAAAAAGATAACTGGCTCTACCGATGACTGGGAATTGTTGTACAAAGAGAATAAAGAAACTTTGAGTAATATATTTGAAAGTGCGGACACAATTCCAGAGGGAACGAAGTTGACTTTGCCCGATGATTGGGTAAATAATTCAAGTTACAACATAGTGCGGGAGTTATGATATGAGCCTGACAATGCACATATACAGCAAGAAAGACGATACATCGCAAGGCTGGGACGTTTCCGAAATCGTGCATGACATTGAGTATACAACCTCAATACTTGGACAGCCGGGCAAACTGACTTTTGTGCTTGAAAAAGATATGTACGATAGCGGGCTTCAAATCAGCGTAGGCTCATTGGTTAAATTCTGGCATAGCGATGATGATTTAGAAGAAGAGAAGCCCGTGTTCATGGGAAACGTTTTCACCATCGGAACGGACAGAAGTGACGCATACAGGGTCGTCGCCTATGATTCATTAAGGTATTTGCAAAATCACGACGATATGTGCATCGAAGATAAAACCGTGGAAGATGTTTTCAAGGTTATTTGCAAGAGTTGCGGAATACCAGATAACAAGTGCAAGATAGTGGGAAACATCGATAAAAGCATAAAGATAAAATCCAAAGTCTTTATTGATTCGTCATATTTCGACATCCTTCAGTACGCCATTGACTGGACTAATTCTTACGCCTTAACCAGTGAGGTTGAGAAATTGCAGGATATTAAAGTTGGAGATGAAGTTTATTACAGCGGCGGAGAGAGTTGGAAATCCTCAGATGAAGATACCCCAGCTACAACAAACAGAACCGCAGGAAATGCGAAAGTTACCTTAATTAAAGAAAATGCAAAACACAAATATCACATACAAGGTATTGACAGTAACGTTTATGGTTGGGTTAATGAAAGTTCGGTTACAAGTGAGAAACAGTTAAATCAACTTATGGATAATTTTTATTATATTCGTGATAATTTCGGAACAATCGAGCTTCGAGAAACGAAGTATTGCGGGACTTATGATGAGAATGGAAATCGTATTAAAAATTGGCTCATAATAGGTGATGGCTCATTGCTTACTAATTATCAATATGAAGTTGATATTGATAAAAATACGTTCAATGAATTTTATTTCAAATATAATAATAAAAACAAGAATTCAAACTCAGATTCAGAAACTAATCAGCAAGTTCAAGATAAAATTTTAATCGGTGCGATTCAGGCAGGAACTAAAATCAGTGAAACGAACACTAAACTTGACGAAACGATAATCGGAGAAGATACTATTCCTAAATGGGGGAAACTAAGAAAATATGTTACTGTGAATGACATAAGCGACAAAGACCTTCTTGCTGAATATATGAAAATCAACGTTGAACATTTCAACCAACCGACAAGAAGCCTTAAACTATCTGCATTGGGTTATGATGGCGTTTATGCTGGCGACACATTTTATTTGTTATTAGGGAAACTAAAATTGAGCAATGCAGTCTATGTACTTAATGCAACACATCATTATAATGGTGATAGTCATACAATGGATTTAGAAGTAAACACAAGTCCTGCAATGGAGGTTTTCTGTTAATGAGCGCAGATATTGATATGATTGACATCGTGAACAACATCAAGAAAATCGCTACACCGAAACAGACTAACAACATGATTTTCGGTGAGGTTACAAGCGTTGACCCGCTTAAAATTGATATTGGAAATAACATTGTATTGAGTGGTAAATTCCTTTACCTTGGACAGATGTGCAGACCGCACAAGGTAACGATTCCGCATACTCATATCATTGACACCCATTTTACGGAAAAATCACCATCAATCGGAAACGTGGGTGCTGGAATGATTAAAGGGACTATTTATGAAACCGCCCAATCTGCTATTGCTGAATCAACTATGAATTCATATACAACTCTTGATGATGAGGGTAATGAAACTCAAAATCAGATAAGCGACAAGGATTTGGGTAGGGGTGCTATCGACACAAGTATAATTGTTGCTGGTCAAGCAACTGTGACCGATGATTCCGTAACGATTACCGACAACAAGCACAATCATATTATTCCCAGACAAATCACAAAAGATGTACACTTTCCAAAATCAGAATTTGAGGAATTCGTTACAATGGAAATATACCCTAGATTGAAAGTTGGCGACATAGTTCTTATGTTTGCAATGAATAACAATCAGTTGTATTATGTCGCTGAAAGGGTAGAGGAGGCGGAAGAATGAGTTTGCCGCAAATAAGCGATGATTTGAGCGGAATAACTTACACCTACAGAGAGCCTAATTTGACATACAGATTGGGTGAAAAGACTGTAAGCGGAAAGGTTGACAAATTGGAGGCGATTAAACAAGCGGTCTATCATATACTTATGACCGAAAGATATTCCAATCCGATTTATGGCGACAATTACGGAATTGAATTGGAGCAATATCTAGGCAAGGACTTGGGCTTTATTGTCGCCGACATTCAACAGACATTGAATGACGCTCTGTTGCAGGACGATAGGATTACAAGCGTTATTGTGAACGATGTTTCAAAAAGCGCGAAGCAACAAAGCGCATGCGTGATTGATTTTACCGTAAATACGATTTACGGCAGTTATGGTGAGCAACTAAACATAAACATAAACATATAAGGCGGTGAAAAAATGAGTTACAGTGAAGACAACACTTATGAAAAGATATTGGACAGAATGCTCTCGCAAGACATTTTGGTAAATGTAGACAAGCGCGAGGGTAGTATCATTTATGACGCTCTCGCTCCTTGCGCTATGGAACTTGCCAACGCTTACGCAATGATTGACATATTGCAGGAACAAACATATTTGATGACTGCGACTGGGAGCAACCTCGATAAGCGGGTTTATGACTATGGAATTAGCCGTCAGGAAGCGAGTCAAGCGTTAAGAATAGGCGAATTCAAGAAATATCAAATTGACGATGATGGAAACTATGTGCTTGATGAGGACGGAAACAAGATTCTAGTTGATATGGACATTCCCGAAGGAAGTAGGTTTGCGGTTCCTGAAAATGAAAACATCATTTTTAAGTATGTTGGAATTACGGACGGCTACAAAATACTTCAATGCGAAAGCGCGGGAACTGGCGGAAATGAACACATTGGAATCATTCTGCCGATTACACCGATAAATAATCTCATAGAGGCAAAGATTACATCGACCTATAAATACGGCGAAGACGAAGAAAGTGATGATGACTTGCGGGCTAGAACGAAAGAATATTTGAACTATATGCCCTATGGCGGGAACATTGCTGATTACATTGAAAAAGTGAACGCAATAGACGGCGTTGGCAATACAAAAGTGTTCCCAGCGTGGCAATATAACGGCTCAGTTTTGTTGTCGGTGGTAGACCCGACATTCAATCCAATAAACAACGAATTCGTCGCATATCTTAAAAACCTTATTGACCCTGAAGAAAGCGGGCAGGGCATAGGAATCGCTCCGATAGGGCATTTCGTAACGATTACAACTCCAGTTGAAATGACTGTTGATGTTGAACTTACGCTTGAGACTCAAATTGATTCTGAAATAGGTGAGATACATCAGCAAGTAGAAGAGATTATCGAAAATTATTTTGATTCGGTAAGAAGACAATTCGCGCAAAACGTAAGGCTTGCATTATACCGTGCAAAAATAATTGAATTGATTTTGAGCAATGTTTCAGAAGTGCTGAACGTTACAGATGTTTTACTTAATAATAGTGGAACTGATATTGTTTACACCGATGAAGGACAAATTGGTATGCAGTATTTACCAAAGTTAGGGGAGGTAACATTAAACTAATGGAATATGTGGAACGCTTTAGGCCTGAAATAACGAAAGGCAACGATGATTTTGACTCTCTTTATTCCGTGCAGAAAACTGAAATTGAGGGTTTGCACGGAAACACAAGAAAGGTAATCAATAACCTTTATATCTCAACCTGCGATGTTGATGGAGTTAAAAGGTGGGAGAAATTCTATAACATCAAGCAGAACAAGGACTATACGCTTGAAGAAAGAAAAGCGATTGTTCTGAACAAGGTTCTTTACAGACCACCATTCACAAGGCAAAGGCTTACTGAAATTCTTGAAACGATTTGGGGCAAGGGAAACTATATCTATCAACTCTATCCTGACGATTACAGATTGATTATTGATATTGACACCAACAATCCGATAATCTACCTGCAATTCAGCAAGCAGTTGAGAAATATTATTCCCGCAAATATTTATTTAATTTTGAGTATACAGTATACTCACTTGTATTTAGCGAGGACTTATACCTATGAGGCTATGGAATCGCTAACTTATGAGGAATTAAGCAGATATTCTGAAATTGATGAAATATAGGAGATAAACAATGAATTACACCACACACTACAATTTGAACAAGCCTGAAAAAGCGGATCAGTACAATATCGAGCGTTGGAACGATAACAGTGATAGTATTGACACGGCTTTGAATGGTTTGCAGACACAAATCAATGCTGAAGTTGCAAGAGCAACCGAACAAGAAGAAACAAACCGCAATGTAAATAAATTGATTGGTACTCTTGAAATAAGTCAGGGTGGAACTGGCGAGACCGCCGCGCAGGACGCGCTCAACGCGCTCCACGGCTCGGTTTCGGAACAGGCTGACATTTCGGCTGACGACGAGGTTACTTTCATAAAGCGGACTGCGGAGGATGTGTCGGGGGGCATACCCGCGAGCCTTGATGTGGAATCCGTGAAGCTGTCCGCGCTGGCGCAGAAGGTGTACGACCTCATGCGGGGCGACACCGAACTCTTCTCCGCGACGAAGAACGGCTTGGTTCCGAAGGCGGGGTCGGCGGGGTCGGCGGCGTATTTGTCGGCAAATGGAACATGGTCTGTTCCCTATAGCACCGATGATGTGACAGAAATCTCAGCATCAAAGCAAATTCAATTCAATGCATCGACAATCGTAAAAATAACAGCCGAGTCACAGATTCAGCTTGTTCTCGATAATCCGACCTCATTCGGTGTCATGCTGAGGATAATGAATCTCACAAAAAGAGCGCATACACTTTATGCAGAATCGGTTTCCTCGCACAGCAGTTTTTCCATACTTCCAAATGCAAATTTCACAATCATGTGGAACGGCTCGGCGTGGCAGAACATCAGCGGAAAGGCGATTGGGGACATCTACGAGCAGAAGCCACAGACGGAAAGCCCCTTCGACATCTTCCCATGCTCTGACTGGGTGGAAATCATATCCCACAACGGAGCGTTCTACCGCTCGGCTAATGCCCCCACAACGCTTTACACGGTCGATGAATCAAAGTGGTTCGCCGACTCGGAACTCACGCATCCCGTCGAATGGAGCGGAATAAAGAACGCGGACGGCACGGCGGGAACAGTCACGGACACGGGAAACACGATAACGAACTCAATGGGAGAGACCGTCAAGATTTACACGGGCAGCTGGAGCGCGGGCGCGGCGGATGCCTTTATAGAAAAATCGGGCGATTTGGTTGCACAGAAGGATTGCTTTCAGGGACATCAGCATCAATTTGGATATGGAGCTTCCGGTGCAGGTGGTTCAGCTGGAGTATCTTGCCCATGGTATTACAGCTCTAATACAAAAAATATCGTATCAGACGGCACTAACGGTTCTCCGCGCGTTGGCAAGGAAACCCGACCTGTAAATTTCTCGGTTCGCGTATGGAAGAGGGTGGCATAACGGAAGCGCGCCGCTTAGGCAGTCCTTTTCCATACCCTTACTGAGAAATTTTTCGGGCGTGTTTCCGTACCATATCGGGGAGAACCGTAGTTTTCTTTCTCAACGATGGTGGTTTTTTGTGCGTACCGCGCTACTAGAAGCTCGCCAAGGTACAGCCCACCATTGACTCCTGCAACTCTACCACCTGGCGTCTTTCCGTCAATTTCATGTTCATGCCCTTGAAAGCAATCCTTCTGTGCAACCAAATCGCCCGATTAAATTAAAGAAATGATACTTTAATTATTTGCGATATTATTATATACTTAAATTATGGAACTAGATGAATTTATCAATAAATATATGAATACAAAAATAGATTTTGACGGTGCTAGGCTTGCGTTTAAGCTGTTGCAGAATATTTTGGGAACACTAAAATTCAAAGGAGGCGCAAAATGAATCCACCAACACCATTTGACTTCAACGCATTATCCGTTGGAACTATAATAAGTTTTATCACAGGAACGGGAATTATCGCTGGCTTTATGTATAAGATTTTTTCGCTTTTCAATCAGGTAAAGAAAAACGAGATTTCAGTCCAGCGTTGCCACGAGAGGATTGACAACCTTAAAATATTGTCAGAGAATCAGAAATCGGAACTGATTGAAAAGGTTGAGCAGACTAATGACGCAGTTAATCTTTTGTGTTCAGCCGTTTCAGCGTTAATAGACGATTCACTATTGGACAATCAGGAATCAAAGAAACAGTTGCAGGAAATAAAGCACAAACTTGACAACAAAAAGGAAATTATATGAAAAGCATAGACATTGAGATAAGCAAAAAGGTTGCTGATGAAGCAAGCAAACAAATAAGTGTCCTTAAAAAAGAAATTGAGCAGGATAAGAATGCCCATATATCATTATTAGAGGACATTCTGCAAGATGTAAAGGAGCAACAGAAATTCCTAAAATCAATACTTGTTTCAATGATTATTGTAGTTATTATTGTCATTGCAGGCTCATTTGGATTAAGCCTGTACAATCAGAAACTTCTTAAAGATTCATCTGTTCAGAATACGGAAAAGATTTTTGAATTCATGTTAAATACGGATTTCAACTTCAATGCTGAAATGAGCACCGACAATAATTCAGAAATCAACGGCAATATGACAATTTCAAAGTGAGGTGAAAAATAATGGGTGCTAAAATGAAAGTCAGCCGAAGTATCTCACCAAAAGACAAAAGCAAGATAAAAACAACAATATCAAAAGATGTTTCTATAAGGATTGGCGAAAACAAGATTAAATCTGTAACGAGGACAAAAAGTGTCAGCCATAACAAAAAGGATAAATGATTTTTTCAGAAAAGCAGTTAAAAAAGATGTTGATAAAATATCATCAGAAATAATTCTGTCAGACAGGGAAAAACAGATTTTTGAGATGTTCTATATCAAGAAGCAAAGCATTGACTTCATTGCGGATTCCCTATGCGTATGCAAAATGGTAATAAACAATGAACTGAAAATTATCCGTACCAAAATAGCAAGGATTCTTGAAATAAAGGAATAATCCTTGCTATAAAAATTATTACCGAAAATATATTGGGCGATTATCTTTGTTCTGATAAGCACACATTTCAACTGAGCCTGTATTTTCATATTCAGAAATACATTCATTTTTTAATTCATCCGCCGTCAAATGGGTTTTATACTGTGGCTTTGCATTTTTGTTCCACCAATATTTCAAGCCATTCAATTTATCAATTCTTCTCATAGTTACTCCTTGCAAGGTTTGTATCCCTTACATTTATAAATATAAACTAGTTTATAAAAAAAGTCAATAGGTTTTTAGAAAAAAATATTAAAAAAAGACCTAGAATAAAATTCTAGGTCAAAGCACACTTTGGATTTTTATTTTCTATATGCTAACATAGCATCAGCATAAGCATAGCAAATTTTAGAAATACGCTCATGCGGATTATCACCAAAATCATCTTTTATATTAGTCATAATTCCAGCAAGTGCCTGCCCTGCAAAATAATCACGCAAAGTAAAATTATTGATTTTTCTAGCGATATTCTGAATAGATTGCATTGCTCGAAATGTTTCAGCAGTTGTCATTTTCCTGTACTCCCAAATCCATTTTCACCACGATTTGTTTCAGATAATTCAGAAACAACTTCCAACTCAATTTCAGGCACTTTACGAATAGCAATCTGACAGATTCTCTCACCGTTGTTTATCGTTCTTGTGCCAATCGTATTATTGATTAGGCAAGCCTTGACCTCGCCACGATAGTCCCAGTCAATAGTTCCTATGGCAACATCAATGCACTCCTTCGACAAACCACTTCTAGGTCGGATAACAGCCTCATAGCCTTTTGGAAGTTCCATAGCAAAACCAAGATTCACTAGACACCTTGAATTTGCTGGAATGTTTAGTGAATAAAATTCTTTAGGCAATCTTGCATAACAATCCAAGCAGACTGCACCTTTAGTCTTAAATTCGGGCATTTTACCACCCTCAATAAGTTTAATTTTAATGTTCATTTTTTTACACCTGCAAAAATAATTAAAATTGTAAATATGATTAGAATTGTAAAAATCAACCCAACCCCAATCCCAATACCGATTCCAAGACCTATTACAAAATTCTCAATCATTTAAGCAACCTGCATTTTTGAACCTGGCTTGCATTTAGCAAAATTCAGTAAAGCATAATAATCAAAATCTTTTGGATTTTTTACACCTGCTGACCCAATTAAGGTATGACCTTTGTAAAGGTCAACACGAGTCATAGTTGTTTCACCACCCATTTCAATTGTAGTGTTAGAATTCTGCATAAATTTCAATCCCATTTTTCTTGCCTCCATTTTTTTGGAATTTAATCTTTAAATTTTGCAATATCCTCAGACTTTACATTCATGCTGGCTAAAAGCAAAACGCAATATCCGATAACATCACATACATCATTTATTCTAGGAACAGAATCAGGGTTATTTTTGATTCTACCTATTTTATCATCAAGTCTTATAAGAATGCTATTTGTAGAATCACCCTTGTAAAAAACATTATTTGGTGAAAGAGCAGAATCACCATATTTTTCATTTTTATATAAAAGTAAATCCTGCATAGAATTTGTAATTTCAATAATTTTTTCCCTACTTGACATTATACACCTCATCTTTAGGTTTCAATTTCATATATTTTTCACGCAACATTGCATTAGTTCCAAGAAAATATCCTGCAATAAAACTATCCAACTCAGTTCTTCCTGAATCAGCTTTTTCATTTATTAAATCTTTCCAAATATTAAATAAATCTACCATTACACCATCACAACCAATATTTCTAGGTTTATTTAATAATGAATGCGGGTCAATCGTTTTCATTTCTAACCTCAGTTTTATTATAGGATTGCAGGGTGAAAATTTAATTCACCCTGCTAAAATAATTTAGCAACTTTTCAAAAATCGTTTATAGCAGGTATTTCCCACTGGAAAGCAGCCCATATCATCTTCAAATGCACCCTCAATGTCATCAGTAATATATCTGCCAGCACAAACTAATCTAAGCATTTTGATATTTACCGTTGATTTGACTTCTTTTCCGCAAATTATGCAAGGCTCACCCCCTGTCATAATCGCATTTGTCTTCCCCATTCATCATGGTCTTTTGTTTTCACATCTTCGTAAAGTTTAATCATATTTTACTCCTTGCAAGGTTTTTTTCGTTCCTTACATTCATTATAATAAACTACTTTATAAAAAATGTCAAGTAGTTTTTAATAATTTTTATAAATTTTTTATTTATTTTTCCTAAACTTTTGAAATCGCAAAACAGTCTATTATTGAATCATGGAAGTAAGACAAATAGCAATCAATTTCATTAAAACTTTATCAAATACTGATAAAGAAAAATTAAAAGTCATGCTGGCTCACGGAATAACCTGCGGTGCAGATTATGCAAAACAGAATGAAATAGAGCCACTTCAGCTTACTGAAGAATTAAAACTAATTTTTGAGGGTAAATAAATGAATAATTTCAATCCAATGTTAGACTATCAGCGCAATCAACTAATGGCTCAGCAGGCTATGATTCAGAATCAATTAAATCAACTCAATCACGCCAATCAGCAACCACAGTTCAACCCATACCCGCAGAATAACCTGCCTCAATTCTTTGTACGACAGATTGGAAGTGTAGATGAAGCAAGAAGTTTTCCAGTTGACCCTAACGCAATGTATTTTTTCCTAGATACAGGAACTGGAAAAATCTATATGAAAAGACTGAATACAGATAACGGCAAGAGCGAGTTTTTCACTTATAACTTGCAGGAAAGTGTTGAAGAAAAGAAACAAGACCCTATGGAACAAATAAACATAAGATTATCAAACATAGAAAATATTATTGGAGGAATCGCAAATGTTAAATCCGTTTCAAATGATGAACACAATGAAAAATCCAACTCAACTAATGATGAATCAGGTATTGGAAAAAATGCGAAGTCAAAATCCGCAGAAATTCAATCAGATTCAGCAAATGATAAACGGAAAGAGTGACAATCAATTAAAAGAGATTGCAAACAATCTAGCAAAGGAAAGAGGAATTGACCTTAATCAATTTGCTAGTAATTTTGGAATAAAACTGTAGGTTGTCAACCTACATGAAAATATCAGTAGTAAAAGATTATTTTACTACTGAAAAATCTTAATGTAAAAGGAGGCAAAAACTATGGCTATTGAAACAAGCGGTTCAACACCAGTTTATGTTGGTGGAAATGACGGTTTTGGATTCGGTAACGGTGGATTTATGGCTTTTCTGATTTTCGCATTGCTTATGGGCAACGGATTTGGTGGCTGGGGAAACAACGGATTTGCCAACGCAATTGGCTATGAAAACCTTGCGACTTCAAATGAAGTTCAGCGTGGATTCGATAATCAGAATTCTATGGCAAATCAGCGCGAAATCCTTTCTGCCGTAAATGACGCTAGTGCTAGAGGCATTCAGGCAACAAATCAGACATTCCACGATACACTCATGGCAATGAATGATAAGTATTCAGAACTCCAGCGTGATATTGCTGGCGTTGCTTTGGCTGAGCAGGAATCCATGGCTAAACAGCAGGAATGTTGTTGCAACACTCTGAGAGCAATTGACGGTGTAAATTACAACAATGCGATGAATACCGCAAGCATTAACGCAAATACAACTGCTCAGACACAGAAGATTCTTGACGCTATCACTGGAAACAGAATGGCTGATATGCAGAATCAAATCAATCAGTTGCAGTTGGCTCAGGCTTTGAATGGTGTTGTTCGCTATCCAAACGGAATGACCTACAACGCTGGTACTAGTCCATTCTGTAACTGTGGTGGTTGCGGTTGTATGGCTTAATGAGTTGTTAAGTAATTCTTAATAACTGAATTTCCCTTATTGTTAAGGTTGACTATTTTTCCACTGAAAATAATCAGTGTTGACATAAGGGCAAAGGCTTAATCTTTTGCCCTTTATTTTTTATGGAGGCAGAAAATGGCTTGTAATTGTTCTAATTGTCCAAACTTGATACCTGTATCAAGTGTTACTTCTAGCGGTGGAATAACAACGCTCACGGTTCCAGCAGGAACAATTTTTCAAAATGGAAGTTGTTATTACTTAGGATTATTCACTGCAATTCCCGCAGGAACAAATGGAAGTCAGGTGAATGTAACTGACGGCACTAATTCATACACAATCTTCAATCGTGTTGCTAATTATTGGCGACCATGTTGTGGTTTGAGAAGTAGAACGATGCTGAAAGTTAAATTCTTCAATGACCCTGTTCACTTCTTAAAAGTATGACAAATGTAGATGATTTCATAATCTTAAATTGTTTTGGAACTTTAACCAATATGATGATAAATGCTGAAATATTGGAATTAACTAAAAAGCATATTCAAAACGAGGAAAAGACTATGGAATCAATTTTGAATAAATTAAAGATATTAAACAGAGGTAAAGAAAATGGCGGAATTGATAAATTATAATTCAAACGGAAATATGGCAGAGCATGTAAAATCCTTGTATGAAAGAATTTGCAAAGTGCTTTCAGTCCATTGTAAAATAAATAAAATTGCAATGACAGCAACTCAGTCTTTAGGGTACAACGGATTCAAACGCTGGCATAGATACCGTTCAAGACAATTTTTTGAAATGAAACTTTGTCTTGCCAATGAACTTTTTGACAAGTTCAGAATCGTGGCTGATTTCAAAGATTATGAGGTAAATTATTCACCTGCAAATATCGAAGAACATTTGAAATCTTGGGAAAAGGTTATTTTAGAGGCAATTGAAGAACTTGGTGGCATAAACAAGGATTATTTTGAAGTTGCGGGAATGTCCTGCGAAATTGTAAAATGCGCAATGCACAAAATGATTCGAGATTATGAAAAATTAGGCAGGCTGATAAAGCGTTTCAATGAATCAGATTGGCTTACCCTAGACATGCACATTGTGGATGATAAACTTCACTGCAAGTACAAAGAAAAAGAGGAAAAACATGGATTCAATTATTAGCGAGGTATTTTCAGATTTTAAGGATTCTGTTGCCAAGATAGATTTTAATTCATACAATCCGAATTCTGCGGAATTCCTTTCAGCCTTAAATGTTGGGTTGATGTGGAATTTATTGCAGGAAATAGGTGGTGAAAAGATTGAAAGCAAGGTTGTTTATAAAGAATCTGAAAAAGATGAAATATCTGATGAATTGTTCGGTGCTAAAAAATATCTTCAGAAATTCTTAGATTCAGGTGATATGAATTATCGAGAAATGTCGAGCGATGAATTAAAACACGCTGGTATTTTAATTAAAAAGGCATATTCAAAATTACCAAACGCTGAGGAAAAGGCAAAATTGAAGTCTTATGAAGATGAACTGAACTCAATTTCAAAGCAATTAGAATCAATGTAAAAAATAACACCCTATTGCTTAAAATAGGGTGTTATATCAATTCTAAACACTATAATTGATATAAATCCCATTGTATTTTCCAGATAGTGTTTTTTTGGCGATATTAAGTGCTTTAATCACATTAAAATCTATACTGGATTCTAAACCCATATCAAATCTTTGAGTATAAAAACAAGAATTTAACTCATCATGTAATTGTTGATATTTTTCCTTATATTTGTTTAATTCTTCAAAAGTAGTCATTGGCATTGATACTTGTATTTCAGATTTTTTCATTTTCCATTCCTTTTGCGTTTTTTAGCGGATTCAGATAGCCAGTCAGTTGTTCTTAAAGAATATCGCTTATTCTTTGATGTTGACCTCAATTGCTCAATCTTTAAACTAATCATAAAGGCTGATATTGAATCATTTTCCTTTAAGATTTTGCAGATTTCATTTAATTCCCAATCTTCAAAAATCATATATTTTTTACCCCAAATTGATGACCCATATATTTTGAAGAGTAAAACCAATTCATTGCAGACATAGACAACTCTTTCCCATCTTCATCTACAGCCTGAATATATAAGGTTTTATTTTCAGAATAGTTAGCACCAACAACAGTCATCTCTTTTCCATTCTTATAAATTGAATGCCCAAAAAATGGCTCAACTTGTTCAATCGTTGTAAATGGCTTATACATATTCAACCTCATTTAAATAATCTCAATATTGATTTAATAAAACCACCTAATGACATAGAAGTCTTATTGTATATTTTATTATAGGAATATTTTTTTGGATTATTTATCCAGCCAAATCCTTTAGGCATTTTTAATCCTAATGAATGTCTGATAAATCGCTTTGCAGAAAATCGGCTTGCAATTCTTTTCTTAATTGAAAATTTTCTTATTCCAAATTTCATAGTCCTATCCTCACTTAAAAGGTTGCAGGATTTTACACCCTGCAACCATTGGCTTAGATTCTGTCTATAATGTCTTTCAAAAGACTTTTTTGGTCATAACAATTATCTACATAATGGTTAAAACAATCTTCAAGAAGTCCAGCGTCATCAACATCTCCAATTGTGAGTTCATCTTTATTGATAATTGAATCATCAGCTTCAAGTTTATTCTGATAGAAGTTATCAAGAAGTTCATCACCTCTATCAGTGTCAGAAATTGCATTGAAGATATGAGTGATTTCTTCATCATTTGCAGTTTTGATAAACTCAATAACTGAATCCAAGTTTACGGTTGTTGCCTTTTCAGCAACTTTCTGTTCTACAACTGCCTCAAGTGCCTTTGTAATCATTTCCATTGTGTCCATATTAGACCTCCAAGTGTGTTTTATTTTGTAGGTGTTCTTTATTCCCTACATTTATAAATATAAACTAGTTTATAAAAAAAGTCAATAGGTTTTTAGAAAAAAATTTAAATATTTTTTCTTTTTTTATATCGGCTTAAAATTTCCTCATTCATATCACTATCCGATGAGAATAAACTTGCATCAGATTCATTATCCATAACCTGTTTCAAATCCTTATTTCTGCGTTCAAGGGTATTCATAATATCATTCTCAATGCTATCATTTAAGATTAAATAATATGCCATTACTGAATCTGCCTCTTGCCCTATTCTATGCACCCTATCTTCAGCCTGACAATGCTGTGGGGCGGTAGAGCCGAATTCAACAAAGGCGGTTGCATTTGCCTTAGTTAGGGTCAGACCAACTCCACTTGCTTTTATTTGTCCGATAAACAATTTTATTTTATTATCATTCTGAAATCTATCTACAATATTTTGTCTTTGACTTGCAGGTGTTTCCCCAGTTATTCCAACGGCAATTTTTCCAAATTCCTGCATTAAGGAATCGTATGCAGAATGATGATAAATGAATACCACTAACTTTGAATTGATTTCCAAATAATCCTTAATCCACTGAATGACTGCTTTTTTCTTTGCCTCAAAAGCACCCTGTTTAAGTTCTGCGATATGCCCCAACTGTTCCTTTTTAGACTTCTTGCCTGAAATTATATCCTGCTCAAATTGCTCATCTATACTGTCATATTTTGCCCTTTCAGCAGAAGTTACATTCATTGGTACAACTGCACGGATTTTTGGTGGTAGTTGCTTCAGAACATCTTTTTTTAGCCGTCTAATCATAAATTTGCTAATCATTGAATGTAGTTCTTCAGCGTTGCTTAATCCGTCAAACTTCCACCCAAAGAATGTTTTAACTGGGTCACAGTATCTCATTAAAAACTTATACCGATTTGGGAATTGAACTGGGTCAAGAATATGCAGGCTTGTAAAGAACTGACTTGTGCGTGTTTCATAGGGTGTTCCGCTGATAAATAGTTTTTTAGACTTTTTAATAGCAGAACATATCTGACTTACTGCCCTTGCCCTAATAGTGTCAGGCTCAGCAATATACTGAACTTCATCTGCGATAATTGTATTGAAAGAAATCTTTGAGAGTTCATCGCACCACCCAAATACCCTAATTATTTTTTTGCGGTAGGGCAAGCCTGAATCCCTTGCCTTTTTGCGTCTTGCCATTTCCTTTTCTTTTTCATCTTTATCTTCATTCCCTAGAATATCATAGTTGATAATAAAGACAGGATATTTTTCAATAAATTCTTCTGAAAAATATTCAGGTGTTTTTCCATTAAGAATATAGGAATTGACCCCAGCCCACTTCTTTATTTCATTCTGCCAATTCTGTTTAAGGCTTGCGGGGCAGATAACAAGTGCGGGCAAACTATTTTCTTTTAATCTTAGGTACATAGCACCCTGCACCGTTTTGCCTAGTCCCATATCGTCAGCAAGTAGAATATTTGAATTCATAGACAACATTTTCAAAACACCCTCTTTTTGAAAAGGGTATAATTTATCAAGAAGTTCACAATCATAATTTTTATTTGGTAATTTTTTAGAAACTTCTTTATGGGCATTCAAAAATATCTTTGCGGATTCGTCAAATGTATATCCTGCTTCATTTAACAATCTTGCGTTTTTTTTCGTTGGCGGTAACAAAAACATATTTTCATTTGATATGAAATTAAAATATTCAGATTGTTTTGCAATATCCAAAACAATTTTATAATTTTTATATTTTACTATTTGAACACAAAGAAATTCCCCATCATAAAAAACTTGAGCCATATTACACCTCACCTTTTTTATAAAGTCTTTGAAATTCATTCCAAGTTATATTTTCATTACATTTTGATTTATATTCCTGATATGACTTTTTAATTTTTTCCATTTTTAATTTCAAAGTTGTTCTTGTTTTATTTTTAGATTCTTCAGAATGTTTTTTGCCTTTGAATCCAGCATGACCTTTTAATGATTTGCTCATCTTTTCAAGAGTTGACTTTGATAATTTTTTACCCAAATGAGCATTTCTTAATTTTTCTAATGTTTCAGGATTATGATGTTTTTTATAAAAAGGATTGTTACAACCTTGATTTATTTTTCTCATAAATTCTTTATATTCTAAAGAATGAGTATGACCTTTGAAAAGGTCACCACCTTGTCCACCATCTGCAATATTATATTCAGCCTTGCCTTGTTCCCTATAAAGTTGTATAAAAACCTTTTCCAAAATGTTTATATTTTCATATGTTCCTGCAACAGCAAGGATTGTTTTGGTGAAATTTTGTAATCCATATTTGTTTTTAGCATTCTTCAAATAATTACCTGAGCCCATATATGAATCCATCTCAGGTGTCTTATTTGCAGGGCATTTGTGTTGTCCAATATAGGTTTTATTATTTATGTTGTTTTTAATCTCATAAATATAAATTACCATTTCAATCCTCAAATAAAAAAAGGGTGAGGACAATTTGTTGGGAGTAAACTATGACATAGTTTTTATCCTCACCCCAAAGCAATAAAACACACTCTAATCTATTATAGGATTAAAATGCTAAAAATTAAAGTGTAGGTTGTTATGGTAAAAATCCCCAACCTCATTCCAAAGGCTCGTTGCCTGTTCCCTAGAATAATTAAAAGTATTCATAGCAAGGGCAATTGACGGCTTTAGCCTGCCTTTCTGTTCCCAAGTTCTACCTAGAATCCAGTCCAACAACTTATATGCCTCAGATGAAAGGTATTTCACTGCATATTCAAGAATTTCAGGTAAACTCACATTTTCATTTTTTGCAGGAATAATATCAATTGGACTTAATTCAGGGTCATCTGTCTTGAAATAATCTTCAATAAACTTGCCCTGCTGTCTCAGATAGGTTTTACAATAATCGTTCAGCCGTTTTAATTCCCAAGATAAATGGGTGCTGAACTTTGACTGGGTAATATCATAGTCTTTAATGCATTGACAATAAATGAGGAATCCTTGTGATTCAATTTCCTCATAGTCAATGTTCCATTTGCTAGCATAGAAATGTGCTGATTTTCTGATAAGATTTACATACTGTTCAAATTGACCTTGTTTCATTTTAGGTTCTCCATGTGTTTTATTTTTCTTGTATATTAAACTACTTTACTGAAAAAGTCAATAGGTTTTTAGAAAAAATATTTATTTTTTTTGAATAATTTATAGACTTAAAAAAACACTATACGAAAGTATGTATGGGTAGAATTTCTACTAATTATGGGTAGAATTTCTACTAGAATAATTTAAAAGATATGTATATTTATATATAAATATATAAATATAAGGATTTTGAAAAAATCCTAAAGTTTTTATTTTGAAAATATTTTTATGAAGAGTTAAAAATGATTTACTATGTTTCATAAAAATTCTTCATAAAACTACTAGAAATTCTTTTCATAAAATCCTATAATAAAAACATAAGAGTTTGAGGAATGAATAATATTGTGTCCATTATTGATTCCTTAAAAAGAATCTTCAAGCCTTTGGCTATCTGCGGACACAACTTCAGAAATGAAGTGCAGGTGGTCAAAGGCTTTATTTTTTAAGGTAGGTTTATATGAATGAATTAGTTAGTGTTGAATCTGAAAAAATGATTACGACAAGGGAACTTGCTGAAGTTCTTAATGTTGATGTAAGAACAGTTCAAATTGCAGTTAAAAGGATTTTAGACCCCACGAAAGTACATTCGAGGGTGATAAATGGTGGTAAATCAATGATGTTTGATGAAGAACAAGCAACTTTAATTAAGCAGGAAATTCAAAAACATCATAATCTGAAATCTAGGAATATAGATAGTGTTTCAACAGAACTTGAAGAAAATGAAACAATCTTAAAAGCACTTCAGATTTTGAAAACTAGGAATGAAGAATTAAAGAAAAGAGCTGAAGTTGCGGAAAATAAAAACAATCTTTTAATGCATTCAGAAAAGTCATATACAATATCAGAAATAGCAAAAGAACTTGGTTATAAATCTGCTATTGAATTAAATAAAATTCTTCATAATGATGGGATTATTTTTAAGCAGAATGGAACTTGGATTCCATATTCAAAATATTCAACTCAGGGTTATTTTGAAATTAAACAGACAATTCTTGAAGATGAAACAGTTGTTTATAATTTGCGTGTAACTCAAAGTGGTAGGAATTTTTTGTTGAGTAAATATACCAATGACGATTGTAGGCTTATTGAGATGTAATTATAAGGCGGTGAAATATGAACAATGTAACTAAAGATGAGATAAACAATATTGTAAAGACAAAATTCTCTGAAGAAGAATTTATCTGTCTTGACAAGGTATCAAAGTTGCTAGTATTCCCACCTGATGTAATTATTAGGTTTGCCGTAAAGGAATATGTGTTGAAAAATCTTCATAAGTTTACGGAATCCGACAAGGAAACAATCTGCAATATGTATGATATTGAGTATATCCGCAGGAATCGGAAACTTGATGATAGAGATGTTGAAGAAGTTTTAAGGCTTCAAACAACAGGGATTTGAGCATATGAATAAATATCCATACATTAAGGGAAATCACAAGAGGGTGCTGAAATATATCCTAAACTGGATACAATCAAGCAAGCCACCAAAGAAAATGGCGATTGAAGATAATATCTATTATTGGTTTTCACTACAGAAAATAGCAGATGATTTGTTTCTGTCCTATTATCAGGTGAAGACAATTTTATATCGGCTTGAAAATAAGGATAGGAAAATTGACTATGCTGATGAAGAGCCATTCATTTATTCTCAAATGGTTTATTCTAGGTCAGAGACAAACAAGTTGTATATTAGGCTGAACTTGGAAAAGGTGCAGGAACTTTTTGGAAAAGTGAGGGAAAAGGAAATGATTGAGCCTTTATTTGAAGTTGAGGAATCCAAGCCAAAAGTAAATGAAATGGCTGATAAAATTGCTAGGAAAATTCTTGAAAAGAATTCGGATATATTCAAGACAAGGGCAGGAAGTTCAAAGACCTATCAGAATTGTTGCAGGATTATTACAGACATCTACAACGGTAGTTTTATCAATCCTCATATTTATAGCCTATCTAAAATAAATGATTGTAAGTGGTTTGATACAGACGGCTGGAAAAGCAGGCTGAAAGAAGTTAAAGGTGATTGGGGTAAAGTCAGGAAGTTGCTTTTGAATTCAGTTGACAATTACCGTCAGATGTTTGATGAGAAGAATATGCCTCAGAAAAAAGACCGATTGCCTGATAGTTTGGAAAAATGGCTTTATGATTCATTCAATGACTTATACCCTAGTTATTTTGTTTTTAGTTTTAATCCACCCAACATTACGCAGAAACAGTATGGCGAAAATAGGGCGGATACAATCTTCAAGTTGTTGCCACGGAAAATGCAGGATGCAGGGAACAGGCTTGTGGAAACTTTACCAAAGGGGACATACCCAAGTATATTGTGGAATAATATCTTGAATATGTGGGTATGGGCAAAGTATTTAGTTGAGGCGGATAGCAACTCAATGTATTGGATTGAGGATTCAGCCGATATATTAAACAAATTCATAGCGTATTGTGATGATAGGGATATTGAAATAAATCTTTCAACAATAAATATTGAGAGGGCGGTTGAATGCAATAGCCCGTGGGTTTGGTTTGTCCGTGAGGCAAGTACAAAGCACGGATTGAATATCAGCCTTTGCGACTGTGTGGATAAAAAGGATTTTGAGCAACTTTATAAGAAAAAGATTTATTTTGAACTTGTAGCGTAAATCCTATAATAAAGCAAAGGGATTAAAATGAAAAGGGAAAAATTAAACACGCTTAATGAAAGAGATTTATTGATTGGCTTGATAACTTCAGACAAGTTCTGTCGTGAGGTTGCATCAATCCTTAATCCGAGACAACTTGAAATTGATTACGCTAGGATTCTTTCAGGCTGGATAAAAGAATATGTGAAAAATTTTAATGTAGCACCAAAAAAGGATATTCTGAAATTATATCGTGCTCATGTTGAAGAAGTTACCGATGAAAGTTTGCAGGATAATATATTGACTTTTATCGAGAAAATAGCAAAGGATTTTGAGAGCCAAAAAACCTTTAACGATGACTATGCAATTCAGCAGGCAATTCAATATTTGAAATCTAGGTCATTAAAAAACTTTTCTGAGGACATTGATTCGTTTTTAATTACAGGTGAAATAAATAAGGCTGAAGCACTCATAACAAAATATCGCAAAGTTGAAAAGGAAAGCGGTGAGGGCGTATCAATTCTTGACGATTCTGAAATTGTACTCAATGCTTTTACTGAAGAGCAGGACAAGTTGTTTGCCTTTGGTGGTGCTTTTGGACGGCTTGTTGGGGATATTCACCGTGAGGATTTTATTGCTTTTCTTGCCCCCATGAAGGTTGGAAAGACATTTTCACTTATAGACTGCGGAATTGAGGCGTTAAAGAATGGCTTGAATGTAGTCTTTTATTCCTTAGAGATGAGCAGAACAAATATGATTAAGCGTATTTGGAAAGCATTGTCAGGGCAGGTTACAGAAGATGTTGAATTGAATATTCCCTATTTTGTTGAAGATGGGAGCAAGTATATTATTGAAAATAAGGTAACGAAGAAAAAGGCAAGCTCAGTTCTTGAGATTGAAAAGAAGCAGAAATCATTGAGAAGAATGTTTAGGGGTGGTTCATTCAAAGTGTATGCAGAGCCAGCCTATAGTCTGACTGTAGAATCGCTAGAAACAAAACTTGATGACTTGGTTCACGATGGTTTTATTCCCGATGTAATAATTATTGATTATGCGGACATTATGATGCCTAGTGATAGAACATCGGAATTGAGGAATCAGTTGGACGGTATTTGGAAAAGGTTGCGTGCTATGGCTCAGAAAAGAAAGGCGGTTGTATTTACTGCAAGCCAGACCAATCGTGGTGCAATAAATGGTCCTGTTGAAGCAGATTCAATTAGTGAGGATATAAGGAAACTAGCCCATGTAACTTCAATGGTTGCTATTTCAAAGACAAAATACTGTAAGGAGCATAGTATAGCAATTTATAGTCAAATTGCTATTCGTGAGGGTGAAGCAGAAGTGCGCAGGGTTGTGGCAACTCAATGTTTATCGCTAGGTAGACCAATTCTTGATTCACATTGGGAAGATGAAGTGATTTTGGATTCTGATGATAATAATTCAGAAGATGAAAAAAATTCTAGCATAAAGAGGAAAAAGAAATGAGTAAAATAAAGTTGTTGCAGGGCGATTGTTTAGAGTTGATGAAAGATATTCCTGACAAGTCTATTGATGTGATACTTTGTGATTTGCCGTATGGCACAACCTATAATGATTGGGATTCAGTAATTGATTTGGATAGGATTTGGGCTGAATATAAGCGTATTATTATTGATAGGGGAGCAATAGTGCTATTTGCTCAATCACCATTTGATAAGATTTTAGGGGCAAGTAATTTGAAAATGCTTAAATATGAGTGGATTTGGGTTAAGAGTTGCCCCACTGGTTTTTTGAACTGTCATAATGCCCCATTAAAGATTCATGAAAATATACTGGTATTTAGCAAAAGTCCAGCAAGTATGGCAAAGAATGTTGAATCTATGAAATATAATCCTCAATACATAAAGGGAAAGCCATATAAAGCAATACATACTAGTATGTCTACAAATTATAATAGACTAAAGAAAGTTATCACAATCAATGATGGGAATTATTACCCTATTGATGTGTTAGAGTTTAAATCTGATAAAGAGAAATTACACCCAACACAGAAACCCGTTGCCCTTTGTCAGTATCTTATTAAAACATATTCAGATGAGGGTGATACAATTTTAGATAATTGCATGGGTTCAGGAACAACTGGAGTTGCTTGTAAAAACCTTAATAGAAATTTTATTGGAATGGAACTGAATGAGGAATATTTCAAGATAGCGGAGCAGAGAATAAATAATGGCTTTGTGCAAAAGGAATTAAGCAACGATGAGTTAAATTCATTACCATTATTCCTATAATAAATAAACTACTTTTTAATTGGAGGAAATAGAAAATGACTATTTCAAGAAAAGAATTGCTGGACAGTCTTAAAAGAGCAATGCCAGCGATTGAGACGGGAACACCAACATTGCAGGGTGCTGACGCATTTGTTTTCCATGACGGAAAAATTTTCAGTTACAATGATTCAATTGCGGTGTATATTCCTTTGGCTATTACAGGCTTGGTTGATGAGGGAATCGAGGGTTCTGTTCACGCTGATGAATTCTTCAAGGTAATTTCAAAATTCTCTGCTGATGAAATCAATTTTGCGGTAACAGGAAACAACACTTGGATGTTAAAGTGCGGAAAAGCAAAAGTTGAAGTTACATTGATGGACTTTGATTTCACAACAAGATTGCAGGGTGTAACACCTGATGAAAATTCTTGGGTGAAAATTTCAGATGAGTTCGTGAGCGGAATCGGTGCTTGTAAAATGGCAGTAAACAAGACACCACTGGCTGGAATCTATATTAGCGGTAAGAATATTGTATCAACAGATGGCTATCAGATTAACAAGTTTGAGATGAAAGATACAGACCTGCCAACACTTTGGATTTCAGATAATTCTGCAAATGAACTTCTGAAACTTTCAGGATTGGTTGAAATGCAGTTGCAGGGAACTTGGGCGCATTTTAAGAGTTCAGATGGAACTGTATTCAGCATTAAAACTTTGCAGGCTGAAAAATTCCCATTCGATAGGGTTGTTTCTTTGCTTGATACTAGCAAGCCTAAAGAAGATGATTTTCACGCAATGTTCCCTATGGAATTGTTTGGGGCAATTGACCGTGCAAATTCCTTTGCCATTGATATTTCAGAGCATTCTGCTGTCCGCTTGGTTCTTTCAAATCAGAATATTGAAGTGTCTTCTGAAAGAACATCGGGGAAATATTCAGAAAAGGTTGCTTGGGGTGAGGGTGTAGAATTTAAAGAAACAATTGAGCCAATGACTGTATATGTTGACGCAACTATGATGTCATTTATGGCTAAAAGGTCATTGGAATTCTACTTGCAGAGATTTACAGCAAAGAGTGGAAAAGTGATTCCACGATTGTTGTTTGTTTCAGATTCTAGTTGCCACTTGATGACAACTTTTACTATGGGTGATTAAAATACACCTGTAATAATCTTAAAAAGGGGTGAGTTGTTAAAGATTCACTCTTTTTTTAATTTTTGGAGAAAATATGTTATTGGATTCTGATGAAGTTAGTTATATGAAAGGTGAGAAAAGGTTGCAGGCAGGAATAGACAAAAAGCCTGAGAAAAAAGTCGAGCCAAAAAAGATTATTTACAGAACATTTGACCCTGAAGACTTAGTTCATATGAATAGAACTTTTGAACTGGAGGGCTACGAGGATTTTGACAAGGGTTATTCATATTCAATCAACTTCTATGATTTTGAGGTGTTTATGGGTGATTGGATGGTTGTAATTATAAATCCTGTTCAGAAAACAAAAAGAATTATTGTGAATGATTCTGAAGCCTTGCAGGAATATTACAAGGTTCATAAAAAGGAAATTTGGTGCGGATATAATTCACGCAATTATGATACATTTATCCTAAAGAGCATTTTGGTTGGGCTGAATCCTAAAAAGGTGAATGATATGATTATTGTTCACGGAATGAGTGGCTGGCAAATATCTGAGGAATTCCGTGATATTCCACTTTATAATTTTGATATTAGTACAAAGATTCAAGGCTTGAAACAACTTGAAGCATTTATGGGAAATAATATCAAGGAAACCTCTGTGCCTTTTGATATTGAAAGACCTTTGACCAAGGCAGAAGTCAAGGAAACAATTAAATATTGTATGCACGATGTTGAGCAGACTATTGAGGTGTTCAGACGCAGAAAAGCAGAATATGACGCTCAGATGGACTTAATTTCAACCTTTGACCTGCCATTGAGAAATGTTAGTTCAACTCAGGCTCAATTGACTGCAAAGATATTGGGTTGTGAGAGGGTTCACGATAGGAATGATGAATTTGATTTGCAGATTGTACCAATTTTGAAGATTAAAAAATACAAGGCGATTTTGGATTGGTTCAAGAATCCTGCAAATTATAACTACAAGAATAGCCTTGAAGAAGAAATTTGCGGTGTTCCTCATGTATTTGGTTGGGGTGGAATTCACGGCTGTCCTGAGAAACCTTTACATATTAAGGGTAGGTTGTTTCATGTTGATGTTACTTCATATTATCCTAGTATTATGATTGAGTATGATTTCTTGACACGCAATTGTAAGGATAAAAAGAAGTTCAAGCAGATTTATGATAAGCGTGTAGAACTTAAAAGGGCAGGAAAGAAAAAAGAGCAGGCACCATACAAGATTATCCTCAATTCAACTTATGGGATTTGCAAGGATAAATATAGTAGTGCCTATGACCCTAGACAAGCCAATAATGTTTGTATCAACGGTCAGTTGATGTTATTAGACCTGTTGGAGCATTTAGAGGGTTATGCGGATATTATTCAATCCAATACTGATGGAATTATCCTGCAAGTTGCTGATAATGATAATGCAGAAAAGAAAATGCGTGAGATTTGTCAGGAATGGATAGATAGAACTAAAATGGGATTGGGTTTTGATGAAATATCAGAAATATGGCAAGGCGATGTAAACAACTACATTTTCAGATTTACTAGCGGTAAACTTGAAAGAAAAGGGGCATATGTAAAGGAACTTGATGAACTTGATAACGATTTGCCGATAGTGAATGAAGCAATTGTGAAATATCTCACTGAGGATATTTTGCCTAGAGAAACAATTGAAAACTGTAATCAACTTATTAAATTTCAGAAGATTGTAAAAGTATCTTCAAGTTATCTTTATGGCTGGCATAACAATGAGTTTTTATCTGATAAAACCTTTAGAGTGTTTGCTAGTAAGAATAAGTCTGATGGTTATATCGGAAAGTGCAAGAGTGAGGGTGCAACAATTGAGAAGTTTGCCAATACTCCAGAACATTGTTTTATTGAGAATGATGATGTGAGGTCAGCCGATGTTCCTGCAACTTTGGATAAAAATTGGTATATAGACTTGGCAGAAAAAAGGATTGTTGAGAAATTTGGAATTGATTTGAATAGCGATAGTTTATTTGATTTTTAGTCCTATAATATAAATGAGGTGATTGTATGAAATTTGAAAATACAGAAGTATGGGGATTTGAACACGCATTAAGAGGAATGCGAAATCCTTATGAGAGTTGGGATAAGTCAGATAGTGGGCTTGTATGGAAAGAGAATGAAAGTGGCGAAGATGAGCAGGTATTCAAGATTGGTGAAAACGACCTTAAACTTGCACAAAGTTTAATTCGTGCAGGTTCAGAACATCGCAAATTTTTAAGGCAGATTTTTGTTAGTGTCGATATAACCGCTCCAATGTTTTTCTGGCTCGAATTTGACACTTACAAGGTTGGAACTGTCAGCAATTCCACTTCAAAAATGCACAAGTTAGCAAGCACTCCAATAACAAAAGAATGTTTTGAAATGGATGACTTTGATTTTCCTGATATGGAAATGATTTTTATATGGAATGATTTATGTTCAGTTTTGGAACAATTAAGATTGAAATATAATGAAACAAAAGACAAGCAGTTTTGGAAAGAGTTAATTCGCCTGTTGCCTGAAAGCTGGTTACAAAAGCGTACTATCACAATGAACTATGAGAACATTCTGAATATGGTAAGGCAGAGGTCTAATCATAAGTTGTCAGAATGGTCAAAATCATTCATTGAATGGGCTAGAAGTTTACCGTATGCTGAAAAACTTATTTTCATTGACGGAGGTAAAGAATGACAGAGGTTGATTTGAATAACGGAATGTTCAGAGAGGTTGATTTGAATAAACCTTGTTTCTGTTCAAAATGCAACAAAGAAATTGTAAGAAA